>Ga0208100_100053_pt1 | contig 49703 bp, 53 predicted proteins | sample SubbioR11_8A_Aug_FD_184817 | JGI IMG/M metagenome (GOLD analysis project Ga0208100, IMG submission 184817) | Serpentinite rock and fluid subsurface biosphere microbial communities from McLaughlin Reserve, California, USA - CR11_8A_Aug (SPAdes) | ecosystem: Environmental > Terrestrial > Deep... | reverse complement strand
CTTCAGCGGCGGGTTCTGCCCGCGCAACCCCGCGTGCGAATTCCAAGGTCGCCTCGACCATGGCCTGCATCTCCTCGACCAGTGCTTTGAGACGCACGCTATCCTCGGTTTCGTCCAGCATTTCGATCCTGAGCCGCATTGCCGTAAGCGGCGAGCGCAAATCATGACTAAGTGCGGCGAGCATGTGCGTACGCTCGTTCACGAAGCGGGTCAGTCGGGCCTTCATCCGGTTGAAGGCCTGCGTGGTCTCGCGAACCTCGGATGGCCCCGTCATCGGCAACGGATCGGCATCAAGCCCACGGCCCAAGCGGTCGGCGCCAACAGCAAGAGCACGCATTGGGCCGACGACGCGCCGCGCAGTCCACCAGGCCACCAAAGCTACCGCGACTGCCATCAACACCACCGGCAGCAGAGCCTGCGGAGTCAATTGCAGGGCAGGGCGGTAAAACATCGTGCGCACGTTCAGCCAGTCGCCCGCCGCGAGACGGATCGACAGCGTCAGCTCAATGGGGTCGGTCCGCCCCGTCATCATCGCCTCATGCATCGGGCGCATGGACGCAGGTACTCCCTCTGGCAATGGCAGGGACGCGAGGGACAGCGCATGAACATCGGCGCGCACTTCCCGTTCCGGCTCGCCAAGGATCTGGCGGATCTGGCGCAGAACCATGTCCGCCTCGGCGCTGTCGTGGGACGCTGCAGGCTCGGGTCCGACTTCAAACCGGACAAGCGGAGAATTTGCCGCGCGGAGTATCGACATGCGCAGATCAGTGGGGGCGCCATCCAGAAGCAAGACAACATTCGCGGCGCGCCCTGCCGCCTCCAGCCCGAGGGCTGCACGAACTGCACGGTTCCGCTCGTCTGTCAGCAGCAACAGGCCAAGCCCCTGTGTGATGGCCAACGCCAAAAGCAACATGATCAGCAACTGCCCGCCAAGAGATTGCGGGAAGAGCTTGCGCAACATCGAGAAGCGCGCGCTCACGGCATTGCACTCACGTCTGCGGCAAGGCTGTAGCCACCACCCCAGACAGTTGCGATCAGCACAGGCTTGGCCGGATCGGCCTCGATCTTGCGGCGCAGGCGGCTAATCTGGTTGTCGATGGTGCGATTGAACACCTGTGCGGCGCGACCCGATGTAAGATCGAGCAGTTGTTCGCGGCTGAGCACGAAGCGCGGCCGTTCCAGAAACACCGTCAGCAGACGGAATTCTGCAGTTGTGAGTGGGACCTCGATGCCATCGTCGTCGGTCAGGGTCCGGCGGTCGGTATCAAGCACCCATCGGTCGAAGGCCAATCTGTGCCCGGCAAGGCTGCCACCAACGACGCCCCCCCGGTCGGATCGGCGCAGGATCGCCTTGATCCGGGCCAGCAACTCTCGCGGATTGAAGGGTTTGGGCAGATAGTCGTCGGCCCCGACCTCCAACCCCACGATACGGTCAGTTTCATCACCCAGGGCTGTCAGCATCAAGATCGGAATGGCCCCCTGCGCACGCAAACGTCGGCAGACCGAGAGGCCATCTTCGCCCGGCATCATCACATCCAGCACGATCAGATCGAATTGACCCACCTTCATCGCCGCATCCATTGCGACGGCATTGGCGGCAGAAGTCGCGCGCATGCCGTTCTTTTCCAGATACTTCACCAGGGCATCGCGGATATCGCGGTGGTCATCGACGATCAGAATATGCGGCGGCTGGGTCATCATCGTGTCTCCTGATGTCGACCCTAGCTGAACGCGGAGGTGCTGCGGACAGAAGATTGTCGCAAACCTCTCTCAGGACCTTGGCTTGCGACAGTTTGATACAAAACAGGCGTCGCCCTGACAAACCTGTGGGACACCTCGCTCCCAGATTGGATCCATCGCAATCTGTGATGCAGGAGATACAGAATGAAACGTTCGATAAAATTCGCCCTCGCTACCGTTGCCGCCCTTGGCGTGGCCGCTGTCGCCGTACCGGTCGTCGCCCAGCAGGGCCAGATGCAGCATGATGGCATGATGGACGGAGGCATGGGCATGATGGGCCAGCATGGCGGCATGATGGGTGGCGCCATGGGAATGATGGCCGGCGGCCAGAGCTATGCGATGGCCACATTCGATACCAACAAAGACGGCACGCTCAGCCCCGAGGAAATGACAGCCGGAATTCAGGCTGAAATCAAGACCTACGACACCGACGCCAACGGTACTTTGTCGCTGGAGGAATTCGCGGTGATGCATGCGGCACATACCCGACCAATGACCGTGCGTGCCTTCCAGATGCATGACGCCGATGGGGATGCGCAAGTGACGGAGGCTGAAATGGCCGCCATGGCAGACATGATGCAAAGCCACATGGGCGGGCAGCAGGGCAACATGCCGGGCATGGGTCATGGGATGATGGACAACGACTGACGTGCCTTTTTTCTCCCGTTAACTGGGCGAAGCTCCGATTGGCGGGAGAAATCCCAATACAGATCAGGAGGCATGAAGATGAACGGCTATGGTATGGGATTTGGAATGGGCTTCGGCTGGCTCTGGATGATCGTCACCCTGGTGCTGGTCGGCCTCGCGATTGCGGCGCTGGTCAAATACCTGCGTAAATAGCTCAAAGGAAACCTGATGGACTATACGATCAACCGCCTGATCACAGGTGCTGATTTTGACGTGGTCGACGCCAGAACCCGTGCCGCGCTGTCCGAAAACGGCTTTGGTGTACTGACCGAAATCGACGTCAAGGCAACGATGAAGAAGAAGCTGGACGTGGATATGCCAGCCTACCGCATTTTTGGGGCATGCAACCCGAAGATGGCGATGGAAGCCATCGGGATGGAACCGCGCGTCGGTGCCATGCTGCCCTGCAACGTTATCCTGCGCGAGGTCAAAGACGGTGTCGAGGTGAGTGCTATTGATCCGGTGGCGTCGATGCAGGCCATCGACAATCCCACCTTGCATGCTGTCGCTGGTCAGGTGCGCGACCTACTGGCCAAAGTTGTTGCGGCAATTTGATTGCACCCGCAACTGCAATCTTCGCTTGACCTTCCAATGATGGGAAGGCGCATCGTGAGTCGGTAGGCCTTTGCATCTGCCTTCGCGCGGCGCTGACCGCGACAGGAGAACGCTATGAAATCCACCGATCCGCACGGCAGCCATGCCCATCCCGACCCCGACATGCCTGAAAGCCAAGGCGTTCCAGAAAGTGGCACCGGGCTAACGTCCATCGACCCAGTCTGCGGCATGACCGTCACGTTGAAACCCGACACGCGGACCGAGGCGTTTGGCGGCGAGGACTTCCATTTTTGCTCCGGCAAGTGCCAGACGAAGTTTCAGGCCGATCCGTGGTTCTACGCCTCAGGCCGTGCGGCGGGTCGCAAGAAAGCTGCCCCAGCCAATGTCCAGTATACCTGCCCGATGCACCCCGAGATCATCCGTGATGCGCCCGGCTCGTGTCCGATCTGCGGCATGGCGCTGGAGCCGATGCTACCCTCGGACGAGCCCAGCCATGAGTTAACCGATTTCACCCGCCGCATGTGGATTTCGGCGGCGGCAGCGGTACCGTTGATTGTGTTGACGATGGGCGAGTTCGTGGCTCTGCCGGTGCGCGACTGGATCGGGCATCAGGTGGCCAGTTACCTGGAGTTCGCGCTGGCAACTCCGATCATCCTTTGGGCGGCCCTTCCCTTCTTCAAACGCGGCTGGGATTCGCTGGTGAACCGGTCGCCCAACATGTGGACGCTGATCAGCCTTGGGGTGGCGGCGGCCTACCTCTATTCGCTCGTCGCGACGTTTCTGCCTGGCGTGTTCCCTGAAGTCTACCGGATGGGTCACGGTGTTGGCACCTACTATGAAGCGGCGGTGGTGATTGTGGCTCTGGTCTTTGTCGGCCAGGTCCTGGAGCTGCGCGCACGCGAACGCACCGGCGATGCGATCCGCGCGCTTCTCGACCTCGCGCCGAAGACGGCGCGGCGCATTCTGCCGGACGGCACCGAATACGATGCGCCTTTGGAGAACATCATGGAGGGCGACCGGCTGCGTGTGCGCCCCGGAGACGCTGTGCCAGTCGACGGCGTGGTGATCGAGGGTCATTCATCGTTGGACGAAAGCATGCTGACCGGCGAGTCGATGCCGGTCGAAAAAGGGCCGGGAGATGCGGTGACCGGGGCTACCATCAACAAGAACGGAAGTCTTGTTATCGAGGCAGGCAAGGTTGGCGCAGACACTGTTTTGGCTCAGATCGTGGCCATGGTATCGAACGCGCGCCGGTCGCGCGCACCAATCCAAGGGCTGGCCGATCGGGTGTCCGCGATATTTGTACCGACCGTGGTCGGCATCGCAATTCTGGCCTTCGCAGCCTGGATGATCTTTGGCCCTGAGCCTGCCCTCGTCTTTGCCGTCGCCTCGGCGGTGTCGGTGCTGATCATCGCCTGCCCCTGCGCGTTGGGTCTTGCCACCCCAATCTCGATTACGACAGCGGCTGGACGCGGCGCTCAGGCGGGTGTGCTTATCAAAGACGCTGAGGCGCTGGAGCGGATGGCAGGGGTCGATACGCTGATCGTCGACAAGACGGGCACGCTGACCATGGGCAAGCCCAAGCTCACCGATACGGTGATGCTTGGGGACGTGGCAGTCACAGACCTGTTGTCCCTTGCCGCGGCGCTGGAACGTGGGTCGGAACATCCGCTGGCCGAAGCCATTGTCGAGGGGGCTGACGCGCAGGGCGCGTCCCGACAAGAGGCTACGGGATTCGAGGCGGTCACCGGCAAGGGTGTGCGTGGCAAGGTCAAAGGTCGCGCGGTTGCGCTTGGCAACGCAGCCATGATGCAGGAAATGGGGTTGGACACTGCGCGTGCGGAGGCACAGGCCGACACTCTGCGCGCCGAAGGCAAGACCGCGATGTTCATCGCTGTCGACGGTGTGCTTGCAGGCATAGTCGCCGTCGCAGATCCGATCAAGGAGTCGACCGCACAGGCGATCAGGGAACTGCATGACCAAGGGCTTCGCGTCATCATGGCAACCGGCGACAACGAACGCACCGCACAAGCGGTCGCGGGCAAGCTCGGCATAGATGAGGTGCGCGCGGGAGTGTTGCCCGAGGCCAAGAAAGACCTGATCGACCAGCTGCACCGTGAAGGTCACAAGATCGCCATGGCCGGCGACGGCGTGAATGACGCGCCTGCGCTGGTAGCAGCGGATGTCGGCATCGCCATGGGTACCGGGGCTGACGTCGCGATGGAAAGCGCGGGCATCACTCTTTTGGGTGGCGACCTGATGGGCATTGTCCGAGCGCGCAAGTTGGCACGCGCAACCTTGCGCAATATCAAGCAGAACCTGTTCTTTGCCTTTGCCTACAACGCACTTGGCGTACCGATCGCAGCCGGGCTGCTCTATCCGATCACCGGCCTTCTCTTGTCGCCGATGATCGCAGCTGCTGCGATGAGCCTGTCGTCGGTCTCTGTCATCACCAACGCATTGCGTCTGCGCAGGGTTGATCTGTGAAAGACCAAGAATGACTCGAGAACTTAACCGCTGGGAAGAGGTCTATCAGACCAAGCAAGACGCCGAGACCAGCTGGTTCGAGGAGCGACCGCAAATCTCTCTCGACCTGATCGCCATGGCAGGCGTAGCAAGCGATGCCGCTATTGTGGATGTGGGCGCGGGGTCCTCGCGTTTGGTGGATTGCCTGCTGGACCAAGGGTTTTCACGAATCACTACGCTTGATCTTTCAGCGACTGCGCTGGCCAAGACGAGGTCACGTCTCCCTGAGGATGCTCCGGTCGAGTGGGTCGTGGCAAATGTGCTGAATTGGCAGCCGTCGCGGCTCTTTAGTATCTGGCACGACCGTGCGGCGTTCCATTTCTTGACCGAAGCTGCCGATCAGGACACCTATCTGAGGACAATGGATCTGGCTCTTCTGCCTGGCGGCCATACAATCATCGGCACGTTCGCGCTGGATGGACCGGAAAGTTGCAGCGGCCTGCCTGTTTCCCGGTATGATTCGGCCTTATTGGCGGGGCGGCTCGGTCAAGGATACAGGCTGGTCAAATCGGTCATGCATGAGCACCGGACACCCTGGGGAAGCAATCAGAAGTTCCACTTCGGGCTGTTCAGGAAAATCTGAAGGCCACGACCGCAATGAAGGTCAGCTTTGATCACGCTGCAATTCATACGCAAAGTAATACGCTCTAGCGGGTGACATACGTGACGTATCAAACGAGCGAAAGTGTCACGAACGCAAGAGCGGCGTAGCGACCGAACTTAGCAAGTGTGACGACCAGTATGAACCGCCAGAACGGTTCCCGCATCATGCCTGCGGCCAAGGTGAGCGGGTCACCGATGATCGGCAGCCACGACCCGAACAGGCTTACCCACCCCCACCGGCCATACCAGCACTGAGCCTGAACAACTTGCCGTACCGAAAACGGGAAACGTGGATGGCCGGAGAAGCGCATCAGAAACCGTCCGATGGTCCAGTTGATCGCCGCACCAAGGACGTTGCCCGCCGTCGCAACCAATAGAAGCAACCAAACGGGCTGTGTCCCGGCAAGAAGCAGTGCAACAAGCACGGCCTCGGACTGTGCTGGGATCAACGTGGCGGCGATCAACGCTGCGAAGAAAAGACCCGTCAGGGCAAGCATCGGTTCAGGCCGACTTTGACCGACAGCGTATCAGACTGTCTATCAGAGACGCTCGTGTTCGACACGCTGCCTCCGTGCTCCCCCAGGGACGCTCAGGCGATGACGTTGAGCACGAGCGGGTCACGTCGCGGTATGGCGCGGGGACGCACTGGTCACTCTTACTGAACTAGGCAGACCAGTCTTCTTTGCAGGGCCAGTCTTGTTGACGGGGCTGGGGCCATTCCCGAGGTCGGTCAGAATTGGACAATCCGGCCGATGATCTCCACAGCAGGCGTCAGCAAGGTGTTGCAGGGTTTCCATCATGGCCTGCATCTCGCTGATTTTCCGTTCCAGCCCGTTGATCTGCTCCTGTGCCAGACGCTTCACATCGCTACTTTGGCGGGATCGGTCTCGCCAGAGCGCGAGCAGTTCCTCAATCTTCTCGACTGGAAAGCCAAGGTCGCGGGAGCGCCGGATGAAGCGCAGCATCTGCACTTCGGTGTCGGAATAGACGCGGTAGCCCGAACCGGTGCGCCCCGCCGCAGGGATCAGCCCGGTGGACTCGTAGTAGCGGATCATCTTGGCCGATACGCCCGAGGCTTTCGCTGCTTCACCAATGTTCATGATCTGGCTCCTTCAGGCTTGAAAGGGGACAAAGCGGCGCAGACGCAGCGCGTTGCCAAGGACGAAGACTGACGACAGCGCCATCGCACCGGCGGCAAAGATCGGCGACAGAAGGAGTCCGTAAACCGGCCAAAGCGCACCGGCGGCGACCGGGATCAGGGCGGCATTATAAGCAAAGGCCCAGAACAGGTTCTGCCGGATGTTGCGCATCGTGGCCTTCGACAGCGCAATGGCGTCGGGCACGGCGGTGAGACGCCCCGACATCAACACCACATCGGCAGCCTCGATAGCGATATCGGTGCCTGTGCCAACGGCAAGCCCGACATCCGCCTCAGCCAGAGCCGGGGCATCGTTGATCCCATCGCCGACATACGCCAGCGTGCCAAGGGCCTTCAGCCGCTTGACGGCGGCGACCTTTCCGTCGGGGAGGACCTCGGCCACGACCTCGTCGATGCCCAACTGCCGTGCGATGGCCTGCGCCGTGCGGGCATTGTCGCCTGTGATCATCGCAACCTTCAGGCCAAGCGCATGCAGGGCCTTGATCGCCTGGGGTGTCGTTGCCTTGACCGGGTCGGCAACGGCAAGGATCGCCGCCAGCTTGCCATCTATCGCGGCATAGAGCGGCGACTTGCTCTCATCCGCCAGCCGGACCGCGATATCGGCAAAGAATGCCACATCCAGACCCAGCTTTTCCATGTAGCGGTCGGCACCGATATCGACCCGTTGTTCGCCGGCGCGGGCCGTGACGCCATAGCCGGTTACCGAGGCAAAAGCGGTCACGTCAGGCAGTGCAAGCCCCGCGTCCGCCGCCGCTGCCACGATAGCGCGGGCAATCGGGTGTTCTGATTTACCCTCAACCGCCGCGACCGCGGCCAGAACCAGGTCACGCTCAAAGCCGGGGGCAAGGTGAAGATCCGTTAGGCTGGGTTTGCCCATCGTCAGCGTGCCGGTCTTGTCAAAGGCCACCACCTTGACGTCTTGCAAGGCCTGCAACGCTTCACCCTTGCGGAACAGGATGCCCAGTTCCGCGCCGCGCCCGGTTCCGACCATGATCGATGTCGGCGTGGCCAGCCCCATGGCACAGGGGCAGGCGATGATCAGTACTGCCACGGCGTTGACAAGGCCAAAGGTCAGGGCAGGCTCAGGGCCAAAAACCAGCCAGACGATAAAGGTCAGCGCGGCCAGTGCCATAACGGCGGGCACGAACCACATGGTCACGCGGTCCACCAACGCCTGGATCGGCAGCTTTCCCCCCTGGGCGGCCTCGACCATGCGGATGATCTGGGCCAGCATCGTCGCTTCGCCCACCGCCGTGGCGCGAAAGGTGAAGGCACCGGTCTGGTTGATCGTGCCACCGGTCACGGCGCTGCCAATCGTCTTTTCCACCGGCAACGGCTCGCCCGAGATCATGCTTTCGTCGATCCAACTGGCCCCTTCGGTCACTTCACCGTCGACCGGCACCCTTTCACCGGGGCGCACCTCGACCAGATCGGACGGACGAACCTCGGCAATCGGCAACTCGACCACAGCACCATCTCGGAAAACCCGCGCCGTCTTGGCCTGCAATCCGACCAGACGCTTGATCGCCTCAGAGGTTCGCCCCTTGGCCCGCGCTTCGAGCGTGCGGCCAAGCAGGATCAGCGTCACGATAACGGCTGCCGCCTCGTAATAGACATTGACCGTGCCCGCCGGCAGCAATTGGGGAAGGAAGGTTGCGATCAGCGAATATCCATAGGCGGCTGAGGTGCCGACGGCGACAAGGCTGTTCATGTCCGGGGCAAACCGCGCCAGCGCGGGCAGCCCCTTGGCAAAAAAACGCAACCCCGGGCCAAAGAGAACCGCCGTCGTCAGGGCGAACTGCAGATACCAGCTGTTCTGCATGCCGATCGTGTTCATCACCGCCATATGCACCCATGTGAACAGGTGCGATCCCATCTCCAGCACGAACACCGGCAGGCTCAGCGCCGCCGCGATCCGCAGATCTCGCCTCAGGGCGCTTTCCTCGGCGGCCTTGCGCAAAGTGACCTCCTCCGACAGATCGGCGGCGGAGACGGCCAGACGCGCATCATATCCCGCATCTTCGATGGCACGGATCAGGGCGGCTGGGTCGGCCTTTCCGATCACATGCGCCCGCTCGGTTGCCAGATTGACCGAGGCATTTGTTACCCCGGAAACGGATTTCAGCGCACGTTCCACCCGGGCGACGCAAGAGGCGCATGTCATACCCTCGATCTGTAGATCAACAGGGCGGGATGGAACGTCATAGCCCGCTTCCTCGACAGCCTTGATGAGCAACGCACGGTCAACGGCGGCGCCTGTCACGTCTGCCCGTTCAGTTGCAAGATTGACCGACGCGGACTGAACACCGGGCACCGCTTTCAGGGCGCGCTCGACACGGGCAACGCAAGAGGCGCAAGTCATACCCTCGACGTCGAGAGCAAACGTTCCAGTCCCAGCGGTCGGCAGTGTTTGCGCGTGCATGTTCACAGCGGAACTCCTTCGGCATATGTTTCCGCTATTCGAGATAGGGCTTCCCATGATGGTAAGGTCAAGGACTGATTTTGTTTTTTCCACTCACGGGTTTGTGCTCTTGACCTTACAACGATGGGAAGCCCCATATGCTGTTGCATGAGACGGAACTCTGAAGGAGGTACTCATGCAGTTCCATATCGAGAACATGACCTGCGGCGGTTGCGTGCGAAGCGTAACCAAGGCCATCAAATCGGTCGATCCGGCGGCTGAAGTCAGCGCCGATCCAGGTACCCATATGGTCGACGTCAAGTCGGCCTCTCCCCGCGAGCTATTCGCCGCCGCTCTGACAGAGGTCGGCTACGCGCCCGCCTGAGAAGTATCCAGCAACCCAACCCGGCCCTTAAGCGTTGCCATTGGGCCTGAAAAACAAAAGGAAAAGCAAATGAAGAAGATTGCAATTGGTGCCGTATTTGCCGCCATGGTTGCCGCCGGAACCTATGTCTATGCCCAGTCCGACAACATGGCTGGCATGGACCATTCGGGCATGAACATGGGCAATGACGGCATGGCGATGATGAGCCATGCGACCCTGATCCCCCCGGAACTCGCCAATGACCCGGCTACGGTCGCCAGCGCTGCCGCGATGGACAAGATGATGGCCGACATGATGGTGCCCTATACCGGCGACCCGGATGTCGATTTCGCCCGGGGCATGATTCCGCATCACCAGGCCGCCATCGATATGGCGAAGATCCAGCTCGAGTTCGGCAAAGACCCCGAAATGCGCAAGTTGGCCGAAGCGATCATCGCGGCGCAAGAGTCGGAGATCGCCACACTCAAGGCCTTCCTCGCCACCAAGGGCATGTAAGCCCGGAATGCCCTTGGGCGGCGCGGTCGGAATTGGCCGCGCCGCCTGCAAATCCGGGACGCAAAGGAGTTCGGTTCGATGGCCAGCAACGCGCAGAAACCGGACAACTCCTTACCGATGGGCGCAATCGACCATGCCGCGTTGGGGCATGCTGTCAAGTCCGCAGGTGATCAAGCCGCGATGGGCCATGACGCAAAGCCCGTGGATCGTATCGGCATGGGGCATGCGCCACATGGCGGAGGTGGACACGCAGGTCACGGCGACATGGTGTCCGATTTCCGCCGCCGGTTCTGGGTATGCCTCGTCTTGACCGTCCCAGTCTTGGTTCTGTCGCCGATGGTGCGGGACTTTACGCGGCAGGGGATGGCGCCCCTGTTTGCCGGCGAAGAGTGGTTCGCGCTGGCCCTGTCGTCGATCATTTATTTCTGGGGCGGCTGGCCTTTCCTGAAAGGCGCACTTCCGGAAATCCGCAGCGGCCGTCCGGGCATGATGACGCTGGTCGCGCTTGCGATCTCGACCGCCTATTTTTACTCAGCCGCCGTTACGTTCGGCCTGCCAGGGGGCGAGCCGTTCTACTGGGAACTGGCTACGCTCGTGACCATTATGCTGCTCGGGCATTGGCTGGAGATGCGCTCGGTTCTTGGCGCGTCGCGGGCGCTGGAGGAACTGGTACGTCTGCTGCCTGACACCGCGCTGCGAGTGAAGGTTGATGGCGGCACGGAGGAAGTGCCGGTGGCCGCGCTGGTCGCAGGCGACCGGGTGGTCATCCGCCCCGGTGCCAAGGTGCCTGTGGACGGCACAATCACCGAAGGCATTTCGACGTTCAACGAGGCGATGCTGACCGGCGAGTCGAAGCCCATTGCTCGCAGAGCAGGCGAGACAGTGATTGGTGGCGCAGTCAACGGCGAGGGCGCGGTCACGATTGAGGTCAAGGCGACGGGCGAGGCCACCTACCTGTCGCAGGTCATCGCCATGGTGAGAGCCGCGCAGAACAGCCGTTCCCGCACCCAAGACCTTGCCACCCGCGCAGCCACGGTCCTGACCTGGGTTGCCATCACCGTCGGCCTCGGGTCGTTCGCTTACTGGTTATGGGCGGGCGAAAGCGTCACGTTCGCGCTGGAGCGGATGGTGACGGTGATGGTCATCGCCTGCCCCCACGCACTCGGCCTTGCCGTGCCGCTGGTGGTGGCGGTGTCAACCTCGCTGGCTGCCAAAAACGGCCTCCTGATCCGCGACCGCGCCGCATTCGAACGGGCGCGCGACTTGAACGCGGTTGTCTTCGATAAGACGGGAACACTGACCGAGGGGCGGTTCGGCGTCAGCGACATCGTGACGCTAGACGGCAGCGACGAGGCGGCGGCGCTGCGCATGGCAGCCTCGGTCGAAAGCCAGTCACAGCACCCGATTGCGCAAGGCATCGTCACGGCTGCGGCGGTCAAGGGCATCGCCTTCCCGGCACAAGAGGGGTTGCAAAGCATCACTGGCGCGGGCGTTACAGCGCGGGTTGACGGGCAAGAGGTGGCCATCGTCAGCCCCGGCCACCTGCGCCGCCAGAACACTCCCGTCACAGACCCTCGCCTTGCAGCACTGGAGGAGGCCGGCAAAACCGTGGTGGTGCTGGTGCTGGGCGGCAAACCGCACGCCCTGTTCGCCTTGGCCGACATCGTCCGGGCGGAATCGCGCGACGTGGTGGCGCGACTGAAGGCCCGCGGTGTGCGGTCGATCATGATGACGGGCGATGCCGAAGGGGTGGCAAAGTCGGTCGCAAAGGAACTTGGCCTCGACGAATACTTCGCCCAGGTCTTACCGGACCAGAAGGCAGCGAAGGTGCGGGAGCTGCAGGCCCGCGGCTTGAAGGTCGCCATGGTCGGCGACGGGGTCAACGACGCCCCGGCGCTGGTCGAGGCTGATCTTGGCATTGCCATCGGCGCAGGGACGGACGTGGCGGTGGAGTCGGCCGATGTCGTTCTGGTGCGATCCGACCCGCGCGATGTCGAGGCGATCCTTGGCCTGTCGCGGGCGACCTATGCGAAGATGGTGCAGAACCTCATCTGGGCCACCGGCTACAACGCCTTTGCCATTCCGATGGCTGCGGGGATAACCTTTGGCACCGGGTTCCTGATGACGCCAGCAATTGGTGCGGTGTTCATGTCGGCCTCCACCATCATCGTTGCCGTCAACGCGCAACTGTTGCGGCGCTACCGGGGTTGACGCGCCTATCCCATACCATGGAGCCCGTGCAGGCTGCCGGTCAGCAGCACCGGAATTAGAACTGGCGTGGCGACGGCAAGGACAAGCAGGCGCTCGCGCCAGCGGCTCAGCCGCCAGCACAGAAGGGCGGTCAGCGTCACGACCAGTGCGACCTCGAACATCCCGAACACATTGCCGTAAAAGCGGGCGTCCCAATAGCTGACCGGGCTGCGGAACACCCAGTCCGAGACAGGCCAGAACTGGCGGCGGGCGTCGTCGTGATGGGTAAGGAGGTCCGCAAGAGCATGCAGGAGGCCGGCGCCAGCGAAGGCGCGCAGGATGAATTGTTTTCGCCAAATCGCTAGCGCAAGCAGCCCTCCCCAGATAAAGAAGCTGTGGTCCACCGCAAAGACAGCCTGCCAGTTCTCCGAGAAGAAAAGCTTGCTGAAGACCTCATGCTCAGGCACGTTGAGAACCCGGATTGACCAGAGGACCAGGGCAAACATTGGTAGGTCCGGAGCAAGCCCGCCCACTAGCGCCGCGACCAATGTTGCCGGAACCAGCGGCCTTGCGAAGACGGCAGCCCCGATCAGCATATGCGACGGCGTGTTCATTGGTTCAGCATACCGGGACCGCCATGGAAGTCTCGTCTTCGGCAATTCGGCGAAGGAGCGCGTAGGGGATCGCGCCGTTCAGGACAGTCCGTCCGATAACAAGGCCAGGCGTGCCGACAAATCCGAACACATCGGCGAGCGCCCGCGTCCGGTCAAGGTCTGTCTGCACTTCGGGCGATGCCATGTCGCGGGTCAGCCGATCAACATCGAGACCGATGTCAGCTGCCACGCGAAGGACCGAGGCTTCCTCGGCAACGAGCGGCGTTCGCATGAAGCGACGCCGCAGCTCCTGCTGCTTGCCTTGCCGTGCAGCCGCGATCGAAGCGCGCGCGGCAAGCTCGGAGGGTGGCCCAAAAATGGGAAGTTCATGCTGAACCAGCCGGAACGAGGCGGGATACTCGGCGATCAACGTGTCGAGGTCGCGTTCCAGCGCACGGCAGTAAGGGCAACGGAACTCGCTGAAATAGGCAATCGGCACAAGGTCCTGCGCACCACCGGCGCCAAAAAGAGCAGGGCAGGGGTCCGCACGCATGGCATCGGCGCGAGCGCGCCTCACGTCGGCATCTCCTGACGCCGGATCAAGCCCGAAAAGGGCCAAAGTTGCACCGGATGTTTGGCCACCGCTTTCAAGACGGCGAAACGGCGGCAGATCCGCAAGGAAAACATAGCGCGGGCCACGCCCCGCGAGACGGTCCCACGGCAGGGCCCGCAGACCATAGATCAGCGCAACGATCCCGCCGAAGACGACTAGGTCGCGGCGTCGCACGGTCACAAGACGGTCACGGGTGTTCCGACCGGAACCTGCTCGTAGAGTTGGATAACATGCTCGTTCAGCATCCGGATGCATCCGTTCGACACAGATTGTCCAATAGACCATGGCTCGGTCGTGCCATGGATTCGGTAGTAGGTATCGCGCCCTTCCCGGTAGAGATAGAGCGCCCTCGCCCCGAGAGGATTGTTGGGCCCTCCGGGAACGCCATCGGCGAACTGGGCATAGCGGTCGGGATTTCGGCGAATCATGTCGTTCGTCGGACGCCAGGACGGCCATTCGGCCTTGCGTTCGATGATCGCCGATCCGTTGAAGGCAAGTCCTGCCTTGCCGACGCCAACGCCGTAGCGGATCGCGCGTTCGGTGTCGAAGACATAGTACAGAAAGAAGTTCCGCGGAAAGACTAGAATCTGTCCGGGAGCATGCTGCTCGCGGACGCGCACTTCTCGCGGTTGGAACTCGTCGGCCAAGACGAAAGGTTCTTGTGTGTGAGCTCGAAGGATTGAGGGCGCGGACATTGCCGCTGCGGCAGCTCCGCCGATAAAGGTCCGACGAAAAATCATGCTGTCTCCTGAGTGGAACGGGAAGGAAGGGGTTCACTCAAAGGAGAGTTCGCGGAGGTGGGTGCTGGGGCGCAAGGGTCACGCTGGAGGCCGACACGGGAGTGATCTCGTACTGCGAAGATCCTGCGAAAGGGAAAATGTTATGGAACGAAGCTGTCTCCGTGCCAACGAGCTGGCAGGTGCCATGCCCGGAGCCGTCACCACAAAGCGCGTCCTGCAGCAGGGTTGCGTTAGAGGCCATATCTTGATGCACGCTATGTGCCAATTGATCCGGGTGCGCCGTCCCAAACAGGGCGGCGAGTAGGAGAATTCCACACAAGAGGTTAACCAACCTGAACATGCGGACACGTTAGCGCCTTCGGACACCATCTCGTTTTATCACAACGGTGTGAGCTCGAAGTTTGCCTCAATCTCTGGCCAAAGCGCCACGCACTCACCTGTTTGTGACCCCTAAGCGGTGCAAAGAGATTTGACCTTCCCATATTGGAAGGCCGCAAAACTTACAAAACAAAGGAGCAGATCATGCGATTCAGTCGACGTCTTTTCGTTGCCGGAGCCCTTGCCGCCCCGTTCGTGACGGGTCGGGCCGCCTTCGCGACCGAAGACAATCAAGGAACCGTCCGCAACAACATCTCGGCGTTCCGGACTCACGAATGGCAAGATCACTTCGATGCTCTTGGGGTCGGCGTCATCATCTCAGACACTACAGCAAAGGTGCTTCAGCACTGGACGAGCGACGGACAGATGTATCTTTACCCAAGCTCCGTCCCACTTTCTGACGAACTGACGCGCCGGGGATACACCGAGGTCGTTGAGAAGCGGGTGAACCCGAGCTGGGCACCGACGCCATCGATGCGGGAACGCAACCCTGAATGGCCAGCATTCGTGCCGGGCGGCGACCCGACGAACCCGCTTGGGACCCGTGCCCTTTATCTCTCGTGGCAGTATTACCGGATTCATGGTACCCATGACACGCGCAAGATCGGCCGACGCTCGTCAAACGGCTGTATTGGACTATACAACGAACACATCGAAGAAGTGTTCGACCGCACTCCGGTCGGAACGCAAGTAAAGCTGATCTGAACGGATGCACTCGCAATCCTACCCATCGATCACGAGGCGTGGCCTGCTCGCAAGCAGGGCCCTTCGGCACGCGTCGATTTGGCTCCTGTCCTTGGTGATGATGTTTGGTCTGGTTGTGGGACAGACGGCAGAGGCTGGGGCAGTTGAAGATCACCATCCTGAACTGTCGGTAGAATTGGATCCTGTGGCAGCACAGGAGACGGCTTCCGCGCCCGCGTGCCATCCAAGCATCGCATGTACGGCCTTTGTTCTGCCTGAGGGGCCGGTGACATTACTGTCATTTTCCCCCGCTATTGTTCTTCGGCCAGACGTAACGCAATCGCAGCGTCGTTTCGGCGGCCCGTCGATTACCCTGCCACCTCCCCGAACCCTGACCTGACAGTCAGGCCGGACGAACGTCCGATTGCTCAATGGCGCTGTCCGCAGCGCTTTCTTGAGCCCAGTCCTTCTTCAGCCTGACAGCAGACAGTAGCGCTAGCTGCGCGACCCGCCGGAATGGTGGGATTCGCGCTCAATCAGAAACAAAAAAACAAGGGCAGTCAGGCAGATGAAACCACAATGGACGGGCGCTTTGGCGCTTGCCGCCTCTGTAGTTGCGGCAGTGGCGCTGGCACACACGGGGGCGACGGGAGTCGTCCTTGATCGAATGAACGGGATGACGGCAATGCGGGACACGGTGGCGGAGTTGGCCCCCATGATGCAAGGCACAGTCCCCTACGACACGTTTCTCGTGTCAGAGGGCGCGAGCGTTATTGCCGGTCATGCGGGCGAAACCATGCTGTCGCTTTTCCCCGAGAACAGTCTTGAGGGGGTGACCTACGCCAAACCGGAAATCTGGTCCGATTGGCAGGAGTTTGCTGCGCTCTCCGAAGAGTTGAAGGCTTATGCCGATGCATTGGCCGTAGCAGCACCGAACGGCCTTGAGCCAGCGGCCCCGCCTCCCGGCGATATGGCCGGCATGGATCATTCAGGTATGGCTATGCCCGAAGCCCCGGAACTGGAACAAGGGTTCACGGTCGCCGATTTGATGGGATATGGAGAGAATACGGAGTCGGTCGCAGTCGCGCGCGGGACAACGAATCCAGCCGAGCTGGCGCTCGATCTGAACACGCTGGCGGCAGACGATCTCTTCAACCGGATCAGTGCGACCTGTTCGTCTTGTCATGCACAGTTTCGCGCGGGCCGGAACTGACGATGCGCGGCTTGATCCGGTTTTCCTTCGTCCTCCCTGGAATTGTCGCGGGCATCGGCGCCGGGATACTGGCGCTCTGGCCGATCGGTGACGCCGAGCCCCCGACTTTTCCAACTGGTGATCCCGAACGCGGGGCTTATCTCGCGCGTGCGAGCGGCTGCGTGTCGTGTCATACCAACTCAGCGGCCAAAGGGCCCGCGCTTGCAGGGGGCGCTCCGCTTGACACCCCGTTCGGCACATTTGTGCCGCCAAACATCACACCACATCGCGATGCCGGGATCGGACGCTGGACCATCCAGGATTTCGCCAAGGCTGTGCGCCAAGGGGTCTCGCCGGAGGGTGATCCCTACTACCCGGTCTTCACCTACTCGTTCTACGCAGGCTTCACCGATCAGGAAGTCGCTGATTTGTGGGAGGCGTTCCGCACTGTTCCTCCGGTCGCGGAAGCGGCTCCGGCGCATGACGTAGGGTTTCCCTTCAGCTTCCGCTCCGGGCTGAAGCTCTGGCGTGCGGCCTACCTCAATGCGCCGAAAACCGATGCGCTCATGGGCACAACATCTCCATGGAACCGCGGACGGTTGCTGGTCGAGGGGGCAGCGCATTGCGCTGCTTGCCATACTGGGCGAACGCTTGCGGGAGGTCTGGATGACAGCGCCCGCTTTGCTGGAAACGATAGTCTCCCAGGCGGCAGCAAGGCGCCCGCGATCCTGAAAGATGAGCTCCTGGCAAGAGGATGGACCGTAGCCAATCTCGCCTATGCGCTTCAGTCCGGAATCCTGCCTAACGGGGACGCGTTTGGCGGCAGCATGGCCGAGGTCGTGGTAGCGGGCACCTCATTCCTTACCGATGCGGACCGCAAAGCGATTGCAACCTATCTCCTCGATCCCGAGGGCACCGGAGAAATTCCGGAAGCTGCCCCGGCGCCGGTCGAGACCCCGATGGCCGGAATGGATCATTCACAAATGGATATGGGAAATGGGAACTAGAGCTCTCGCCGCCATTCTGGCCCTAGGCGTTCTTGCCTTCGTCGGCGTATTTATCTGGACGACAGTCTGGACCCTAGACCCACGCGAAACGATTTCGGCCGATGGCAGCCCAACAGCCTCTGTGTCCGAGCGGCTTTCGGATGGACAACTTGACGTTCAAGTCTTTGCGCTCAGCAACCAAGAGGTTCGCCTCGAAATCCAGTTCATGCCCAATGCCGACGCGATCGAAACCGCAGGAATGCGGCCAGATGTAAACTTTGCAATGGCCGCTATGCACATGGACGGGGTCACTCCGCCGCTAGCTCTGGTCGAGGCAGGCGTCTGGCGGGCAAAAGTGAAGCTGCCAATGGCTGGTCGCTGGATCGTCAGCGTGGGTTTTGGGGAAGAGTTTGCGGAGGTCGAATTTGACGCGCGGTGAACCGAACATGGGCTCATTCCGTGGGGATGACAGTTTTCGCCGGGCCTTGCGCGGCCTGATCGTTGGCATGGCTTTGTTTGTGGTTCTCGGCACGGTCACGGCCGTCTGGGCGAACCCACTGTTTGTCCGCATGACCCCGGTGGGTCCCTGGGAGTTTGGTGCGACCGTCCTGACCGCATCGCTCGCTGGCGTGACGTCCGCGTTCTGGGTGCCCGCGTGTCGTCTGCGCGGCTCTGGGGCAGGAGGGCTTGCCAGCTTCCTCGGGATCGCCTGTCCGACGTGTAACAAGGTGCTCATGTTTTTGTTCGGTGGTCCTGCACTTCTTGGCTGGTTCGACCCGCTCCGACCGTGGCTGGCCGCAGCCGGGGTTGTGATGATGAGCGTCGCAACTCTGCTCACATGGCGCAGGTTTCGCGATGCGAGAACCCGAGACGCCGCAGGCGAGGGACGCTTGCACCCAGTTCAGGGGGACGCCACATGAGCTTCGCGTCGGGTTGGCGGGCCTCGTTCCGACGGATGGCCCGGAAGGCCACCGTTCGGCACCTGCTGGTGGCACTTGTCGTGATGGGGCTGGTGTTGAGTTTCTCGGCCATCCACGCCGGATGGAGCCCGATGCACCGCTGGAACCGGGCAATCGGAGATGCATCGCTCGTCCTCATTGCGGTGTCGGTCGGGATCGGCCCCCTGGCGCGCCTGTGGCGCCCGGCGATGCCGCTCATACCTTTTCGCCGCGAGATGGGGATCCACGGCTGTCTCCTCGCCGTGGTCCATGCTGTGATCATTCTTGTCGGTTGGGTCGAGTGGGACCTGATGCGTCTTTTTGGCTTCGAATGGCATCCCGACCTTCTTACCTACGTCATGCTTCAGCAAGGGTTCGGTCTTTCCAACGCCATCGGCATAGCGGCGCTGATCCTCACGTCAGTCCTTGCCGCAACTTCGAGCGATGCCGCGATACGCCGCCTTGGCCTTTCTGGCTGGAAGTTCCTGCAAATGGGAGTGCTTCCCTTGTGGTGGCTGACGGTGGCTCATGTCGGCTACTTCCTCTTCCTTCATTTCCTGAGCTTCCACCGCGCGACCCCAGAGCCGAACCCGCTGCAATACTGGTTTGTCGGACTGGTCGTCCTTGTCCTGGGGCTGCGCTCAACAGCCTACCTGCGGACGATCAGCGCCAAGGGGGCATCGGCACCTCGGCGAAAGGAGCCCGATCATGAGACGATCTGAGCGTGACTTGGCACAGGCGGCAAAGACGACGACACGCCGCTCACTGCTGCTCGGGGGCGCGATGACCTCAGTGGTCGGACTCCTTGGCTTCCGGATGTGGCAGCTGGGGGTGCGCGATGCGGAAGAATACTACCTTCTGGCCGAAGAGAACCGGATCAACATCCGGCTGGTACGCCCTGACCGGGGCCGCATCCTGGACCGGGCAGGCAAGATCGTCGCAGACAACGAAAACACCTACCGGATTAGCCTGGTCAAAGAGGAAGCCGGTGATGTCGACGACGTGCTGCGGAAACTGCAGCTTCTTCTTGGCATGAACGGGGAAGACCTCGACAAAATCCGAAAGCAGCTCGACCGCGTGCGGGGGTTCGTCCCGATCACCGTAAAGGACCGGGTCACATGGGAAGAGCTCTCGATTATCGCTTTGAACACACCGGCCCTGCGTGGCGTCTATCCGGAGATGGTCCAGTCGCGGGTCTACCCCTTCGGCCCGGACTTCGCGCATCAGGTCGGCTATGTGGGGCCGGTCAGCGACAACGACCTGACTGCTGGGGAAGGGGAGCCCGACCCTCTCCTGCGCTTGCCGGACTACCAGATCGGCAAGACCGGAATCGAACGGATCCATGAACGTGCGCTGCGTGGTCAGCCCGGGGCACAGCGGGTGGAGGTCAATGCCGGCGGAAGGACGATCCGCGAACTTGCGCTCGATCCGCCCAAGCCCGGTCCGGACATGCAGATCACGCTTGACCACCACCTGCAGAACTTCATGCGGGTGCGCCTTGAGGGACAAAGCGCGGCGGCGATCGTGATGGACATCACAAACGGGGATCTTCTCGGTTGCACTTCTGCGCCCTCGTTCGACCCGAACCTTTTCGTCCGCGGGATATCGACCAAGGACTACGGCGGCCTGCGCGACAGCGAGTTTCGTCCTCTTGCCGACAAGACTGTGCAAGGCGCCTATCCGCCCGGATCCACCATCAAGATGTCAAACGCGCTCGCTGCCCTTGAGAGCGGCCTGATGGAGCCGGAAGAAACAGTCACCTGCAACGGCTACGTCGAAATCTCTGGCCGCAGATTCCATTGCTGGAAACGCGGCGGTCACGGGCGGGTGAACATGGTCGGAGCCCTGCGGGAGTCCTGTGACGTCTACTTCTACGAAGTTGCGAAACGGATCGGCATCGATGGGATCTTCGCGATGAATGATCGGCTTGGGCTCGGCCAGAAATACGACCTTCCCCTCTCAGGCATGGCACATGGCAACAACCCCTCTCGGGCCTGGAAGCAGGAGCGTTATGGGCAGGATTGGTTGATCGGGGATACGATCAACGCCTCGATCGGGCAGGGCTTTACCCTTGCCTCGCCGATCCAGCTCGCAACGATGGCGGCGCGCCTTGCCTCCGGCACAGCGGTGCTACCGCGTCTGGTGCGCCCCTTAGCAGGTTGCTGAAATAGTCCAGTCTCGACAGCGGTTTGAGAACATGATTCACCTTTGGCACGATTGCGGCGGGGGTGTAGATGCGCGGGACGGATGAGACGAGCGGATCGCTGTTCAGCTATGTTGATGTGGAGGAGCGCATTCCTGCGCGTCATCCGCTGCGCAAGATCCGGCAGGTTGTGAATGATGCGCTCGCCAGCCTCGATGCGGAGTTCGAGGCGCTTTACATCGATTTTGGTCGCCCCTCGATCCCGCCAGAGCGCCTGATCCGGGCAAGCCTTCTGCAAATTCTGTTCTCGGTCCGGTCTGAGCGGCAGTTGATGGAGCAGATGGATTACAACCTGATGTTCCGCTGGTTTGTCGGCCTCGGGATTGACGATCCGGTATGGGTGCCGACCGTATTCACGAAGAACCGCGACCGGCTGCTGACCACGGAGATGTCGCGCAAGGTGATGGCTGCCATCTTGGCCCACCGCGAGGTTGCGCCGCTTTTGTCGGATGAGCACTTTTCGGTCGATGGCACGCTGGTGAAAGCCTGGGCGTCGATGAAGAGTTTCCAGCCGAAGGAAGATGCCACGCCGCCTGAAGATGAAGGGCCGGGCGATCCTTCCGCCTCGAACACCACCCCGGAAACCCAGCCCACACAGATAAAAGCCGAGACTGCTCCGATGCCCCGCAACACCAAACCCCACCGCAATGCCGAGGTCGATTTCAAGGGCGAGAAGCGTTCCAATGCCACCCATGCGTCCACGACTGACCCTGATGCGCGGCTCTACAAGAAATCCCCCGGCACCGGGGCGATGCTGTGCTTCATCGGCCATGCGCTGATGGAGAACCGCAACGGCCTGATCGTGCAAGGCGACCTGACGCAGGCCGACGGCCATGCCGAACGCAAGGCTGCATTGGACATGGTTCATCGCCATTCCCCTGGATCAACCCGGCGGCTGACGCTGGCTGCCGACAAGGGGTATGACGCAGGCGGGTTCGTGTCCGACCTGCGCAAAGCCTGTGTCACGCCGCATGTCGCACAGAAAGCGAGATATTCAGCAATCGATGCCCGAACCACCCGGCATGAGGGTTACGCCCTGTCCCAGAAGCACCGAAAGAAGATAGAAGAGGCGTTCGGCTGGGCGAAAACAGTCGGCGGCATGGCACAAACCATGTATCGCGGCGTCGAGCGCGTCCGGTCGCGGTTCATCATTACAATGGCCGCCAACAACCTCGCAAGACTCCCCAAGTTGTTGGCCGCGTGAAGCGGAGAAACGGCCCCGGCGCGTACGCCGACCGCGCCAACAGGCAACCCGGTGACGAGAATATGCCCTGATGACGGGAAAGCGTTCCGACTCAAGGACTAGTTCAGCGGCCTGTTAGGCGGTTTCGGTCTGGACGAACCTGTGCCTGCCCAGCTGGGGCTCTCAGCAGAAGCGCTCCAGATTGTTCGGCAGGGAATGTATGAGGTTTCGAACCACGAGCGCGGGACGGCATATGGTTCCCGGATTGCGGATGAGACGAAGGTGATGGCGGGCAAGACCGGGTCGAGTCAGGTCTTTTCGATCACTGCGGCGGAGCGTGCTGCCGGAGTTCGATCGCAAGACGAACTTCCTTGGAATCGTCGGGACCATGCGCTGTTCGTCGCCTTCGCCCCCTTCGATACACCGCGATATGCGGTGACCGTCGTGGTCGAGCACGGGGGAGGTGGGTCGACCGCCGCAGCGCCAATTGCGCGCGACATCATGCTTTTTGCGCAGCATGGCGGTTTGCCTCCCGAGGACGCCTATCCGGCTGCCCAAAGAGGACGCGTCAGGGAAGATCTGGCCCTCTTGTCGGAGCGGATCCTCCCGCCAGATGGCATGACACCGATGGCGGTGAGCAGGACATGAGGGCAGTTGTGCGAACACTTCGCAGGCCGGCGCAGATGTTTGCCGCAGCGGCACATCTGCTGTCGGCACCCCAGGCAAATGCATTTTTTCACAACAGTCCAGATCTGGAGAGGGGTCGGGAACTTTACGACACAAATTGCGCGTCCTGCCACGGGTTGAACCTGGAAGGGCAGTCGGGCTGGCAATCGGCCACCGAGGATGGGACCTATCCGGCTCCACCGCATGACGAGGCCGGCCACACCTGGCACCATGGCGATACCATGCTGCTTGACTACATCCGTCGCGGTGGCCAGGCGGTGCTGGACGACATGGGCGTGGACTTCACCTCCGGCATGCCTGGCTTTGGGGATGAACTGACGGCGGAGGATATCGAGGCCGTCCTTGACTACATAAAGTCAATCTGGCCCGACCGCATTCGCGCAGCACAATCTGACCGTAGCCGTCTGGAGGCCGGTGCCCCATGAAGCCGTGCAGGGCAACGCCCCCCAGAATCCCCTTGCCCCTCTAGTAGCTAGAGCGTGCAGACCACACGAAATCCCGCTTTCATCACACAGGTCTCTTCCTATGCGCATCCATTCAATCCTGCTTGCCACAGCACTCACTCTCGTCCTGCCTAGCTTGTCCTTGGCGCAGGATCTTTCCGACGACCGCATCAAGGCGTTGATCGCCGAGACCCTGCGCGAGAACCCGGAGCTTGTGCTCGAGGCGCTTCAGGCGCTGGAAGCGCGACAGGCCGATGCCCAGGCCGCTGCCGCGGCCGCAGTACTGACCAGCGAACGTACGCTGCTTGATCGCGACCCCAACGCGCCGGTGCTGGGCAACCCGGATGGCGATGTGACGGTGGTGGAGTTTTTCGACTACAACTGTCCCTACTGCAAACGTGCCATGTCCGAGGTCGACGCGCTGCTGGCCGAGGACGGCAACGTGCGGCTGGTCATGCGCGAATGGCCGATCCTGAGCGAGGGCTCCGCTTTTGCCGCTCGGGCCGCACTGGCAGCGCGCAAACAGGGCAAGTACGCCGAAATGCACAACGCCCTGATGGGGATGCGCGGCAAGGTCGAAGCCGACACCGTGCTGAGGGTTGCTGGCGAGATCGGCTTGGACGTCGAAAAGCTCAAGGTGGACATGCAAGCGCCCGAGATAGAGGAGCACATCGCCACGTCAATGCGTCTGGCCGAGGCGCTCGGGTTCAACGGCACGCCGTCCTTCGTCGTAGGCGATCAGTTGATTCCCGGCTTCGTCGAAAAAGCTCAGCTGGCCGAAGTGGTGTCCGCTGCACGGGCGGTCGAATGATCCCCCTCTTCCCGCGCCCTCTCTCTGCTCGTCTTCGACCCGTCTCTGCCATCTCGCAAAGCGTCCTGACCTTGTTCAGGAGTCCTGTCCTAATGGCTACGCTGTGGATAGGGATGTCAGGGATCGCTTCTGCGCATTCGTTCACGGCCGCACTTCTGGTCGTCGGCGAAGACCGTGAAGTAGGCCTCGCCGAAGCCGTCCGCGGTTTCCTGCTGGCGGCGGACGAGCGGGATGGGCACGCGAATGAGACGTCTGACGGGCATTTGGGCGGGGTTGATGTGCATGTTCTGCCGCTTCCGCGCGAAGCAGCAGGGTTGGTCGAGGACCTGTTAGGAAAACCTAGCGAGCCCCCCGATGTGGTGGTGGTCCTTGGCCCCGAGCCAGCAGCCAGCGCAACCGCGCGCGCGTATCAATCGGAAGGCATCGTCTTGGTGCAGGATGTCCTTCCAGCGGGATGGGAAGGCGAGAGTCAGATGGACAGTTTCGCGGCGCGTTACCGGCTCGCCCATGGCACGGCGCCCAGTGCAATGGCGGCCACGGCCTATCACGCAGCGCGACGTCTGGATGCCGCGATCAGACCATTGGACGGCGTCAACCCTCAGGCCGCGCTGGAAGAAGCATGGCGGTCAACCGAGTTGGGTTTGCCTTGATACGACTGTGGCACCTGGAGACAAGCGCTGCGTGCCACTGCTTCTTGTGACGCCCTGTCATCCGGAAGCGAAGTCAGGCACTCGGATAGCTGGTGAATACCTGGCTGCCGCCATCGAGTCCGACGAGAAGAACCTCGTATGCCTCGCGCTCTGTCTCCGGACCCATGCCCGGTGAACCGAACGGCATACCCGGAACGGTAAGTCCAACCACTTCGGGACGCTCGGCCAGAAGGCGACGGATGTCTGAGGCGGGGACGTGCCCTTCGATGGTGTAGTCATCGACCGTCGCCGTGTGACAGGAGGAAAGCTCTTCTGGAATGCCGCGCTCGCGCTTGTATGCTGCGAGGTCTTCGATGCTGCGCTCCTCGAAGCTGACAGCGAAACCATTCTCGCGAAGGTGACCGATCCAGGCATTGCAACAGGGACAGCCGGGGTCCTTGACCACGTGGATACGCGCATCCGTTTCCGCCAGCATCGGCGTGGCGGCGATGGCCAGGAAACCCGGACCTGCGGTCAGAATGGCGCGACGCGTCATGTTCATCAGATGTACCTCGTCTCAAACCTTACGGATCAGCCATACCGCCGAACAATTGCTGCGGCGAGTGAAGTCGTGGGTTCTGCCGGAGCAATCACAAAAAAACTACTCCAGTCGCGCGTCACCGGCCTGGACCAGCAGAACCCCATGGTTTTGATCCGCGTCGTCGTCGGTGATCTTCCGGGTCGTCACGCCCGGAAGCTCGGCAAAGCCCTCCATCATCCGTTTCGGGAACCAGGTCATAGGAAGGCTCTCAAATCCTGGCACGCCTTCCAATACGCGGGACAAAGCGATGGTGCAGTTGGCCTTTGGCACGGCACCGTAAGCCATGGCTCGCTGCATGATCATCGCGGCGACTTCAGGCGAGACCTCGATCGTCTGTTCCACGACGTCGTAAGTCTCGCGGGCGTGGTAGTCGATGTAGAAATCCACCATCTTCGGAGTGATCCCGAAATGGACATCATTGCGTTCGGGAAGCCTGGGATGCCGCCAGGTTCCAGCGGGATCGAACAGCACACGCTCTGATCCGTTGATCAGAAGCCCCACATGCGCGCCTGCACCGCTTCGGGTCGAGAGTACCGTGTAGAGGGTAACCGAGGTCGGCCCTGAATGCTCATAGCGCGCGGCCGCCACGGTCTCGTCCGGTGCCCAGATCGGTTCGGCCCCGCAGGCTACCAGGCCGAACGATGTTGCGAGCGCGAGGAGAAGCTTTTTCATCAAATCATAGTTCCGCAATTTCCTAAATGGTCCTGCTCGGCGGACGCGGTTTCCAGTAAACTTTGCGATAGCGTTGCAAGAAATCAGAAAACTCGGTATTGTTACCGCACGCGAGATAGCCCGATGCCGGTCAGGGACACCAAACTGTCAGGTGACTGCAACAACCCATCCTGATATTGTTCCGCCTATGGCATTTACGAGCTTTCGCATGCGTATCCTGATCTTTGCCGCCTACCTTTTGGCTGCAGTCTTGCCCGTGCTGGCCTTGGGTGAAGGGCGTGGGCAATCTCAGGTTGACCATGCGCAGACGATGGCGATGGCTGGCCATTTGATGCCGATGCAGACGACTGACGGTCCTGACAGCGACGCGCAACAGGTTCTTTGCCAGCAGCATTGCCTTTTCGCCACTGCGGCCTTGCCCGAACCGAACGGTGGTACCGAAGTGGTGGTGCGTGCCGCGGATGTCGAGCTCCGCTTTGACTTGTTCTTTGCTTCGCTGGCCATTCCGCCTCCGGGGCACCCTCCCAAAATTGCAGTGATTTGACCCTGCGGTTCCGGCCTGAGCCGGAAACCGCTCGTCCCAATCATCTAGCGATTCAGGAGAACTCGCATGCTATCCCTTTCTCGTCGCGGCTTTTTGGCCGCTTCTGCTGCGACGGCCGCATCTTTGGTCCTGCCCGCTCGGGTGCGGGCCCAATCCGCCCGTATGTCTTTGACAGCCACATCCCGGACCCTCGACATCAAAGGCCGGGCCGCAACCGTCTGGGGGCTCACTGATGGCACAGGCCGCTCCGGGCTTGTACTCGATCCTGGACAGGCCTTCGCGGTCGACCTCAAGAACACGCTGACAGAGCCTACAATCATTCACTGGCACGGACAGATCCCGGACAACGCTCAGGACGGTGTCCCCGACCTGCCGATGCCAATGCTGCAGCCCGGTGAAATCCGCGCCTACGACTTCGCGGCAAGGCCGGGCACTCACTGGATGCACGCCCACATCCCGGCGCACGAAATGCTACTTCTGGCAGCGCCACTGATCGTGCGGCGGCCCGAGGATGTTGCGGCAGATCGTCAGGAGGTGACGCTGTTCCTCCATGACTTCTCGTTCAAGTCGCCCGCCGAGGTGCTGACCGAAATCACCGGCGGCGCATCGATGGCCGGCATGGATCATGGCCAGCCGGGGCAAGGTGCCATGGACCATTCCGGGATGGACATGGGCGCCATGGGGCAGGGCGGCATGATGGCGATGCCGGGCATGGACGGCATGGCAATGGACCTCAACGACTACAACTTCGATGCCTATCTCGCCAACGACCGGACGCTTGACGACCCGGAAGTCGTACAGGTGGACAAAGGCGGGCAGGTGCTGGTCCGCGTGATCAACGCCGCCGCTGCGACTGTATTCTGGATCGATACGGGCGCGCTTCCCGGACGGCTGGTTGCGGTGGACGGCGAGCCGGTGCAACCGCTGCCTGGCAATCGCTTTGGTGTCGCGATGGGCCAGCGTCTCGACATCGAACTGGATGTACCGAGGGAGGGCGGGGCGTATCCGGTTCTCGCCTTGCGCGAGGGCGCCAAGGAAAGGACGGGTGTCATCCTGGCCACGCCGGGGGCCGCTGTGGCGAAGATCGCTGACTTGTCGGAGCGAGACCATCCCGCCTTCAGCGGCGATCTCGCACAGGAAAGCTTGCTTCGCGCGGTCACTCCGTTGCCTGAACGTGCGCCCGCATCGCAGCAGATGCTCATGCTGGGTGGCTCGATGATGCCCTATGTCTGGACGATCAACGGACAGACCTGGGGCACCCATGTGCCGGTGACGGCGAAATCCGGCGATCGGGTCGAGATGATGTTTCACAACATGTCCATGATGGCACATCCCATGCACTTACACGGTCACGCGTTTCAGGTGGTCGGCACTGGTGGCACGCGCTTTGCAGGTGCGGTACGCGACACCGTGCATGTGCCGCCGATGGGCATGGTGACGGTTGCGTTGGACGCAGGTGAAGCAGCGCGCTGGATGCTCCATTGTCACCACATGCCCCACCTTTCGACGGGCATGATGACGGAGTTTGCGGTTTCCGCCTGAAACTCGCTGGACCTGCGGCCGCGCCGCAGGTCCGGACCCATCTCTCAGGGGACATGCCATGTCTGACTGCATCGGACGTCGAGCTATTCTTGGTGGACTTGCAACGCCGTTCATGGCGATGCCAGCGTTGGCGCGCCCGCCCTTCCGCCTAGGAAAGGACCCACAGCCACTTCTCTCGCCGCCGATCCTCGACGAGGCGGGAACCACGCGCAAACTGGACGACTTCATCGGGCGGGTCGTACTTCTCAACATCTGGGCGACTTGGTGCCCGCCTTGTCGCGAGGAGATGCCGGCGCTTGACCAGCTGGAAGAAGCATTGGGCGGCGATCGTTTCATGGTTCTGCCTTTGAACATCGACGAAGGCGGGATCACCCGTGGACGCAAATTCTACAACGAAGTCGGCATTCGGCATCTGCCGCTCTTCTGGGCGGAGCCGCTAAGAGTTCAACTCGCATTCGCTTTCATTGGACTGCCGACAACGCTGCTGGTCGACAACCGAGGGAACGAAATTGGTCGCCTTCAGGGGCCGTTCGACTGGAATGGTCGGGGAGCCGTCGATCAGCTCCGGAATGTCCTTAGATAAGGAAAAGCCACTGCAACAAATCGATACAATCGGGCAACAGTGTCGTAGTGTCTGAGTGCCATTCAGCGCGTGCCCAGAGACGAGACCGAAGACCAATGTTGCAACAGTCGACCGCAGTTCAAGCGACCGAAGGCAAGGTTCTTGTCGTCGATGATGACGGCGAGATCTTGTCGCTTGTTGCCAAGTTCCTGCGCGCCAACGGGTTTGTTGTCTCGACCGCCCGCAATGGCGCAGAGATGAAGGCCCAGATGCAGTCATCCCAAGTGGATCTTGTTGTGCTGGACATCATGCTGCCGGGGACGAACGGGCTCGACTTGTGCCGGGCGTTGCGCGCCGAAAGCACGGTGCCGGTCGTGATGCTGACGGCGAAGGGCGACGAGATCGACCGCATTGTCGGGTTGGAGGTCGGTGCCGATGACTACCTGCCGAAACCGTTCAATCCGCGCGAACTTCTGGCCCGCATCAAGGCAGTCCTCCGCCGCAGCCGGTCAGTGGAGGGGTCTGCCCCGCAAGGTTCAGGTCGTTCAATCGAATTCGAGGGGTGGCAATTGGATACCCTGAAGCGAGAGCTGGTGAATCCGGGCGGCGTCGTCGTTGACCTGTCAGGCGGCGAGTATGATCTTCTGTTGACGTTTCTCGAGGCACCGCAGCGGGTCTTGTCGCGAGACTACCTTCTGGATAGCACCAAGAACAGAACCCTCGACGTGTTTGATCGCTCGATCGATGTGCAGGTCAGCCGCTTGCGCCGGAAAATCGAGGCGCAAGGAGAGTTAATCAAGACCATTCGCGGCGCAGGTTATCTGTTCGCAGCGGCCGTGCGGCGCAAGTGAAGCGGGCAACGGCGCTGCTGCGGGCAGCTTTGGCGTTCAGGTTCGATACACTGGTAGCCAGAACGACCATCGTCCTGATCCTGGGCATCGCCACCGTACAGATTGTTGGGGTGCAAACCTATCGCGCGTCGCTGAGCGCCGATCTATCCGATGCGACGGAACAGCGGCTGGCGGATCGCTTGCTGACCATCAAGCGCACGCTGGCCGGATTGCCGGAGGGCCTTCGCGAAGATGCAGCACACGACCTGTCCAGTGGCGCTATCGAAGCGCATTGGAGCAAAGATGAGCGGGCGGTCGAAGCTGACGCGACCAACCGATTGTGGACGGATCTCCAGACGCGGTTAATAGAATTGGCCCCGGAACTTGGCGAGGGTGGTCTGATCGTCGGCGAACAGGACGGAGCAAGCGCAGACCCGCATGTTGCACTGATTTCGATGCGCCTCTCGGACGGCACGTGGTTGAACGTCAGCCTGCTCAGTTGGACGCCCCGCATCCCGGGCGCGCCGCAGACCGTGATGGTGGCATGGATGATCGCAGCCGTGGCTCTGGCGACAGCTGTTCTGCTGGTGCGCTGGATATCGCGGCCGTTGGCGCGGTTCGCTGAAGCGGCCAATGGGTTCTACACCACCGGAAAGGTTGCGGCGGTGCCCGAGACCGGCCCTTATGAAGTTGCAGTTCTGGCGCGGGCTTTCAATGACTTACAGGACCGTCTTGCCCGGTCGATAGACGATCGCACGCAGGCCCTGGCCGCAGTATCCCACGACTTGAAGACGCCGATCACCCGGTTGCGTCTGCGCGCCGAGGAGATCGACAGTGAGCCACTCGCACGGTCCATCGCCCATGACCTGGACGAAATGGAGCGGATGATCGATCAGACGCTGTCTTATCTGCGCGGTGACCGGTCCGATGAAGCGATACGCCCCGTGGACCTGGTCGCAATCCTTGAGACCGTGACAGATGATCAGACGGATCAGGGTGCGGTCGTTTCTTTCACCGGGCCGCGCGCAGCCGTTGTTCCTGGGCGGCGGTTGGGTTTGAAGCGCGCCTTTGCCAACCTGGTGGGCAATGCTGTCAAATATGGCGGCACAGCCCGGGTGTCGGTTTCCGAACGCGGGCAGGAAGCGGTCGTAGTGATTGATGACGACGGTCAGGGCATTGCCGCTGCGGACCGGGACCGCGCCCTTTTGCCCTTTGTCCGGCTTGAATCGTCGCGCAACAACAAGACCGGGGGCTTCGGTCTGGGGCTGACAATTGCTCGCGCTGTGATCGACGGCCACGGTGGCACGCTGGAGCTTGGCGAAGGGCCGACCGGTGGCCTGCGCGTCACTGTGTCACTGCCCCGACAGGGCCGCTGAAACACTCGGTTACAAAGCGGCAATCGTTCAGAGACGTCTGTCGGTCATTTCGACACCAACAAAAACAGGCGTCGGGGTTCGGATATGCGGTTTGTAGGGGCTTTGGCCGTTGTTCTGATGTTTGCCTTCACGAGCGGCGTGGCCGCACATGAAGGCCATGATCATGGTGCCCCGCCGCCGCCGGTCAGCACGACCATCGCCCCTCGGGTCGAAGCATCATCTCTGGTGTTCGAGGCGGTTGTCATAGCGCGCGGCGCCGAACTGCAGGTCTATGTCGACACATTCGACACCAACGCGCCCGTTGCCGGGGCTGCAGTCGAGATGGACACACCATCCGGTGTGATCACCGGCACGGAAACGGCCCCAGGTGTCTATGCGTTTTCCGCACCCTGGGTCGCGACACCCGGCAGCTACGATCTTGCGATCACCGTCATTGCCGATGCTGGGTTTGACGTTTTGGTGGGGTCGCTGACGATCCCCGCACCACCGCCAGCGGCAGTGGTTGAGGTAAACGCCGCAGCAGCGATTGGCGCGAGTGTTTTGGGTGACTTGCGGGCGCGCCTGGAGACCCGCGATCTAACGCTCGCCGCCGCGGCTGCTATCGGTCTGCTGGTAGGGGTTTTCGGCATGCTGTTGTTGCGGCGCAATCGCCGGCCAGTTGCACATGCCAAGATTGCAGCTCTGTTGGTAGCTCTCCTGCTTATCCCGCCGTCGCAGGGGCAGGCGGAGGTTGGTGCCGCCAGCGCGGCCAACGCAGCACTGCCCATGCCTGCCGCTGCGACGCGCGATGTCGCCCAACGCTTTCCAGATGGGGCCATCTTTGTTCCAAAAGGGACGCAGCGCGTGTTGGGCATTCGCACGCTCGTCACGGAAACGGCTATGCATGGGCGGCGCATCGAGCTTCCGGGGCGCATCATTCCAGATCCGAATGCCTCGGGCTATGTGCAGGCGTCGCTTGAGGGCAGGCTGGTGGCCCCACCGGGTGGTTTTCCACAGCTCGGGTCATTGGTGAAGGCAGGTCAGATCGTCGCCATCGTCGAGCCGACCATCGGTGCGGTAGATCTTGCCGACCGCCAACAGCAAATTCGTGAGATCGAACAAGAATTGCAGCTTGTCACTCGCCGTCTTGATCGGCGTAAGCAGTTGGAAAGCGTGGTGGCGCAGACCGAGATCGAAGAGTTGGAGATCGAACAGGAAAGCTTGATCGCCCAACGTGACGCCTTGGTTTCGCTGACCGATGTGTCGGAAAATCTGATCGCACCGGTGGACGGGGTAATCGCCGCAGGCCAAGCCATCGCGGGCCAGATCGCCTCCCCGGGCGTCACCGTTTACGAGATCGTTGACCCAGGAAGGTTCTGGGTTGAGGCACTGAGTTACCGATCAGAAGCTTTGGGCTTGGAAGCAGTGGCGGTCTTCGCTGACGGATCGACCATCGATCTTGCCTATCAGGGGACGGGTCTTGCTGACCAAGGACAGGCCGTTCCAGTGCGGTTTTCTGTCGTGGGAGACGCGGCTGGATTGCGGGCTGGTCAGTTGCTGAGGGTGATCGCGACCACTCCGGCAGAGCATGAGGGAATCGTCGTACCTCGCGATGCTGTCTTGCGCGGAGCCAACGGGCAGCTTGTCGTATATGTGAAGACCAATGCCGAACGCTTCGTCCAGCGCGAGGTTCGGGTAGAACCGCTGGATGGAGATACCGTGCTGGTCGTTGCGGGCCTCGAGGTTGGACTGCGTGTCGTTGCCGAGGGTGCCGAACTCCTCAATCAGATCCGATAGGCACAGACCATGTTCAATTTTCTGGTCACGCAATCACTGCGCAACCGCATGTTCGTCATGGCGATTGCCATCGTCATGGTACTTTACGGCGCCCTGACGGTCACCCGCCTTCCGGTCGATGTGTTCCCCGATCTCAACCGCCCGACCGTTACCATCATGACCGAGGCCGAGGGGCTTGCTCCGCCCGAGGTCGAGCAATTGGTCACCTATCCGCTGGAAACCCAGATGAACGGGCTGCCCGGTGTCACGCGTGTCAGGTCCACTTCGGGCGTGGGTCTGTCGATCGTCTATGTCGAGTTCGACTGGAACACTGACATTTACCGCAACCGGCAGCAGATTGCTGAAAGGCTGACCCTGGTGCAGGCGCAGCTGCCCCAAGGCGTGGTGCCACAGATGGGGCCGGTCGCCTCTATCATGGGGCAGATCATGCTGATCGCTGTGACCGGGCCGGATACCGTCACCCCGATGGAGTTGCGCGAGCTGGCCGATTTCACCATCAGGCCACGGCTCTTGACCATTCCGGGGGTGGCTAACGTCATCCCGATCGGCGGCGAGGTACGGCAATACAGGGTTGCGCCAAACCCAGCAGCAATGCGCGCCTTTGGCGTGACCTATGAAGACGTCGAGTCAGCACTGACTGGCTTTGGCGCGAACACAGGCGGCGGCTTTGCCGACCAGTACGGACGCGAGTTCCTGATCCGCAACATCGGGCGCACACAAAGCCTGGCCGACCTTGGAAGCCTTGTCGTGGCTTCCGTTAATGGCCAGCCGGTGGCTCTCGACCAGGTCGCTCAAGTCAGCTTTGCGCCCCGCACCAAGCGCGGCGATGCCGGTTTCATGGGCGACGATGCGGTGATCGTCTCTGTCGAAAAACAGCCGGACGTGGACTCCATCGCTTTGACCCAGCAGGTCGAGGCTGCATTGGCGGAGATGACCGCGGCCCTGCCAGAAGGAGTAAAGGCGGACAACATCCTCTTCCGCCAGGCGACCTTCATCGAGACATCGATCAGCAATGTGCAAAAGGTGCTTCTGGAAGCCATCGCAGTGGTTGCGGTCGTGCTATTCCTGTTCCTGTTGAACCTGCGCACCACGATCATCTCGCTGACCGCTATTCCTGTTTCCATACTGGTGTCGGCGATCATCTTTTACTGGATGGGTCTGTCGATCAACACGATGACACTGGGCGGCCTTGCCATCGCCATCGGTGAGTTGGTCGACGACGCCGTGGTCGATGTCGAAAATATCTTCCGCCGCCTGCGCGAAAACCGCGAGAAGGGAAATCCCCGCTCGGTCTTCGACGTGGTCGTGTCCGCCAGCCAGGAGGTGCGGTCGGGCATCGTTTACGCCACGATGACCATTGTTCTGGTCTTCGTGCCGCTCTTTGCGCTGTCGGGCATTGAGGGGCGGCTTTTTGCACCACTTGGGCAGGCGTATATCATCTCGATTCTGGCAAGCCTTGTCGTGTCGATCACGCTGACCCCAGTCATGGCCTATTACATGCTGCCCGGGTTGAAGCGGCTGGATGAGCATGAAGGCATGGTCGTTCGGGTCCTGAAGCGCGGCAATCGCAAATTGCTTGAGTGGTCGTTCGGGCACCCACGCCTGCTGATCGCGGGAGTTCTGGCGGCCGTGGTCACGGCGGGCAGTTTTGCCACCCAACTGCCGCGCGCGTTTCTGCCCCCGTTCAACGAAGGCACGCTGACGATCAGCATGCTCTTCAACCCTGGCATATCCCTTGAGGAAAGCCAGCGGATCGGTCTGGTAGCCGAGCAGTTGATCCTTGAGGTGCCCGAGGTTGTGCTGGTTGGGCGCCGGACGGGCCGTGCGGAACTGGATGAACACGCCGAAGGGGTGCATTCGTCCGAGGTCGAGGTGGAACTGGCCCAAGACGGCCGCCCAAAGACCGAGATCGAGGCGGATATCCGTGCGCGTCTATCCGTGCTGCCGGTGGTGACCAACATCGGCCAGCCGATCTCGCACCGGCTTGATCACATGCTGTCGGGGGTGCGGGCGCAGATTGCGCTCAAGATCTTTGGCGAGGATCTCGACACGATGCGCGCCATTGCCGAGGAGTTCCGAGTGGCGCTGGATGAAATCCCTGGCGTTGTCGATCTTCAGGTCGAAAAGCAGGTCCGTATCCCGCAGCTGGAGATCATCGTCGATTACGGACGCGCGGCGCTTTATGGTCTGCAGCCCGCTGCCGTAACTGAACAATTGGAACAACTTTCAAACGGTCGCATCGTTTCGCGGATCGTTGATGGCAACAAGCGCTTCGACGTCGTGTTGCGCCTGCAGGACGAAGAACGCACGACACGCGGTCTTGGTGATCTGTTGATCGAAACTCCAACAGGCTGGATCCCGGTCAGTCAGATTGCCGATGTGGTCGAAACCGACGGCCCGAACCAGATTCTTCGCGAAAACGGCAAACGCCGCCTTGTCGTGCTGGCCAACTCCGACGGGCAGACCGACATGGCGCAGATCGTCGAACAGATCCGCGCCGTGATGGCCGAAAAGGACCTGCCCACCGGGTTCTTCGCCACGCTGGAAGGTACCTTCCAAGCCCAAGAGGAGTCGATGCGCACCATCGGCCTCTTGTCGATCCTGTCGCTGGCGATGATCTTCGCGATCCTTTACAGCCGCTACCGCTCGCCGCTGTTTGTCGGCATCATCATGGCGTCCGTGCCTTTGGCCCTGATCGGCAGCGTCGCGGCTTTGTGGTGGTCTGGCCAGCCCCTGTCGGTCGCGTCCATGGTCGGCTTCATCACGCTGACCGGGATTGCGACCCGCAACGGCATCCTAAAGATTAGCCACTACATCAACCTCGCCATTCAGGAAGACATGCCGTTCGGACGCGACCTTGTCATTCGTGGTAGTCTGGAGCGGCTGACGCCGGTGCTGATGACCGCCTTGTCGGCGGGGGTGGCCCTTGTGCCGCTGATGCTTGGCGCTGATGCGCCCGGCAAGGAAATCCTCCACCCCGTCGCCATCACCATCTTTGGTGGCCTGGTGACAGCCACGATCCTTGACACTGTCCTGACCCCGACACTGTTCCTGCGCTATGGCCGCGTCCCGCTTGAACGCCTAGTGGCGCAGGCACGGGCCGAGGCTGAAAAGCAATCGCAGAACACAGGTCGTGCAACTGCAATCGAATCTTACTGAACATCGGAGCTCAAAATGAACCTATTCAAAGTGTCTTTCCGCCTTGGCCTGTCAGCCTTAGCTTCCGTCGTAGGACTTGCAGCCTTCGCGCATGAGCCGCGTCCTGGTCCGAATGGCGGTTGGAAAGTCGATGCAGGTGCGTGGCACGCGGAACTGGTCGCTAATGCCACGCCCAATGTCATTGTGTTTCTCTTTGACGGTGCGGACCAGCCGGTTTCGGCAGAAGGCTGGAGTGGCAACGCAATCCTTCTTGTTGACGGTGCCGCGCAACGGTTTGAACTTACCCCTGATGCAAACGGACAGCTTGCGGGAGTGGCTGCAGCATCTGTCCCTAAGGATGTAAAGGGCGCGCTCCAGCTTATTGCACCCGACGGGACGACGGCCCAAGCAAAGTACTAGGCGGTCAGAACAGCTTGTAATCTCCTGGCAAGGAAGCCAACTGCAGAAAGTGAGAACTGAGGTCTCGTGTTTCGTTGGTCGTTTAGCGACGGTGGACTCCAACAGAGTGGACCGCTGTGACCAACAACACATATCTGACCGCTTCGCCGCGATTGAAGGAGTTGCCGGCAAATTCATCATTCGCCGAAGGCGACCATCACATCGGATGGTCGCCTTCGGCAGTGGAGTTCACGGCGCGCGCATCTCGGCATACTGGCCAGCTGTCCGCAAGGTCAGCGTGACCGGCGCATCGGTCTTGTTGCGCCAGAACCAGCCGTGGTTGCCGGTGAAGGCTGCCACTAGCTCGCCTGCCTGTTCCGGAACGGCGCGGCCTTGTTCGTAGCTGATGCTGTGTCCGCCGCCGTCGGCATGGGTGTCGTAGTTGACGACACCGCCGTTCGCGGTCCAGGCGAAGCGGGCGACTTGGCCTTCCTCCATCACAAGCTTCACCTCGATCCCCTCGCCGGGGGCAAGAGTGTAGCTGACTTCGTCACGCCATTCTGGAGCCGCAGAGGCGGCTTCGGTAGCCTCAGCTACCGACGCCCCGACGGGGTCGGAGTCGGGGGTCACGGCGACGGGGACTTCGGCGACTGGCGCGGGCTCCGGTGCAGGTTCGGGCGCAGGAGCCGGTTCTGCTGTGCCGACGGGGGCACCGATCACGGTGGCAAGGGCGGCAAGCTGGGCATCGATCCTGTCAAGGCGTTGTAGGACCTCCTCCGGCACCACGGCGGCGGTCGGGATTGCGGGGGCCACGGCCGAAGCTGCGGCCGCCTGTGCATCGGCCTCTGCCTCGGCGGAGAGTTGCTGCTTGATTTCGCCCATCTCGGTCAGGCCCGTCAGCCCGCCGACGCCGGTCGGGTCGATGCCGTATTCGGCGGGAAGCCAGAAGAGTACGAGGATTGCCCCCGCCGCTCCTGCCGCAATCAGGGTGGAGCCGATCTGGCCGCCGGGGGTGGCAGGGACGGACTGCACATTGGCCGATGCTGGCGCCGGATGCCGAGGTTCGGCCCGCAGGGGGGCTTTCGGGGTATCAAAACGGTTGGTCATGGGTCAGCCCTCCTTTCAGGCGACAAAATAGCCGGTGATCTGCAAGCCCATCAGGGCAAAGCCAGCCACCATCATCAGGACATTCGCGGCATAAGCCTGCCGGGCAAAGGCAGGTCGCGCCCGCCAGTGCGTCATCGCGGTCAGGATCAGGGCGAGTGCCATCAGTTGGCCAAGTTCGACCCCGACGTTGAACGCAATGAGGTTGCCCAGCAGCCCGTCAGGCGAGATGTCATAGTCCTGAATCTTGGTGGCCAGACCAAAGCCATGCAGCAGTCCGAAGATCAGCGTCGCGGCCTTGGTATCCGGCTGCACCCCGAACCACAGCCGGAACGCGCCGAGGTTGTCGAGCGCCTTGTAAACCACCGAAAACGCGATGATCGCATCGATGATGTAGGCGTTGATCGAGATGGACCACCAGACACCCGCGATCATCGTGACCGAATGGCCGATGGCAAAGATGCTGACGTAAGTGGCGATGTCCTTCGACCGGTAGAGAAAAAAGACTACCCCGGCCAGGAACAGGAGGTGATCGTAACCCGTCACCATATGCTTGGCGCCGAGGTAGATGAAGGCGATGGGGCGAAAGCCCGTCACCTCTTGCACATAGCCTGCGTCGCCTTCGGTGACGTTATGGGCAAGGGCCGCGCCTGCCAGAAGCAGGGAGGCAAGAAGGGTGCAGAGCGCAGCAAGGGCTGGCCACGGCACAGGGGGACGCAGAAGCGCCCGGGAATTGGGTGTCATATCGTAGATCCTGACTGATGAAACGGTCTGACCGCCCGCTGACGCAGGCGGCGGCTCAGATCATCATCAGGCGCGGTGGCCGTCGCGGGCCCTCCCGGATCGTGCCATCTGCGACCATGCCTACCGGTCGAAGGGTGCGCGTCGGTGGGGCATGGACCGCGGCCCCATGTGACGCGAGAACAGCCGCGCTGACATGGTCATGGTCGCCAGAATCGTGGTGGCCGCTTGGCATGTCATGGGAATGGCCGTGCTCGGAATGATAGGCGCGGTGATCGGCCTCGGCCACCATTGCGCCGGGGCCATGCTTGACGGCCTCGATGGCAGGCGCTGCGGCAAGGGATAGCGCCATCACAATGGCCGCACATAGCGTCCAAAGCCTGCCCCATCCTGCCAAGCGCCTTTTCATTGCCTTATCCTTCGGGGATGCACTCCCCTGTTCCTTGCTTGCCTCATCCCCCTAGGGGGGATAGGCTCGATATATGTCAGAACCTCATGTCCATGCAAGTCACACCGCCATCGCCACCCGGCTGAAGCGCGCCGAGGGGCATCTGCGACGCGTCATCGGCATGATCGAGGAGGGGCGGCCTTGCGTCGAACTTGCCACGCAGCTGCACGCCGTTGAACGCGCGGTGGCCGAGGCAAAGCGGGCGATGATCCACGACCACATTGACCACTGCGTCACGGCCGGGGGCGATCACGATCTGGCCGAGATCAAAGCCCTGACCAAGCTGCTGTAAGATGCTGAACACGCTGCGCAACCGCACTTTCCGACACCTGTTCGCAGCACAGCTTGTGGCGCTGGTCGGCACGGGGCTTGCCACTGTGGCGCTTGGCCTTCTGGCCTGGCAACTCGCTGGGGCGGATGCCGGGCTGGTGCTCGGCACGGCGCTGGCGATCAAGATGATTGCCTATGTCACTCTGGCCCCTGTCGCCGCCGCATTGGCCGAACGGCTGCCGCGCCGGGCGTTTCTGGTGGCTCTGGACCTGATCCGTGCAGGCGTCGTGCTGTTCCTGCCGTTTGTCACTGAGGTCTGGCAGGTCTACGTCCTGATCTTTGTGCTGCAAGCGGCTTCGGCCGGGTTCACCCCGGCGTTTCAGGCCACCATCCCCGACGTGCTGCCAGACGAGCGCGACTACACCAACGCTCTGTCCCTGATGCGACTGACCGAGGATCTGGAGCAGTTGCTTTCGCCAATTCTGGCTGCTGGCCTGCTGACCGTGGTCAGCTTTCCGGTGCTGTTCGGAGGCACAGTCGCGGGATTTGTGCTGTCCGCGTTGCTGGTGGTCACGGTTGCCTTGCCGATGCGCGCACCGGCAGAGGCAGGGCAGTTCTGGGCCAGCACGACCAAGGGCATCCGCATCTATCTGGCCACGCCGCGCCTGCGGGGGCTGATGGTCATGGAACTGGCGGTCGCGGCGGCCGGGGCAATGATTTATGTGAACACCGTCGTTCTTGTGCAGGCCCGGTTTGGTCTGGGCGGATCGCAGGTGGCGCTGGCCTTTGCGGCCTTTGGCGCGGGGTCGATGCTCGCAGCCTTCCTGCTGCCGCGCCTGCTGGATCGTCTGGCTGACCGCCCGGTGATGCTGGGTGGGGCCGGGCTGATGGTGGCGGGCGTGGCGGTGACACCGCTGATGCCGGGGCTGGTCGCACTGATGGCGTTGTGGGCGGTGATCGGCTTTGGGTTTTCCCTGACGCAAACCCCTATCGGGCGCATCCTGAACCGTTCCGCCCGCCCCGAAGACAGACCCGCCGTCTTTGCCGCGCAGTTCGCGCTGAGCCATGCCTGCTGGCTGGTCACCTATCCCCTTGCAGGCTGGATCGGTGCCAATGCGGGGCTTTCCGCTGCGGCGATCACGCTGGCGGTCATAGGCGCAGCGGGCCTTGCAGCCGTGCTGCGCCTATGGCCCGCGAGCGACCAGACCATTCTGCCCCATGATCATCCTGAGTTGCCACTGGATCACCCACATTTGACCGAACACGAGAAGCAACACGCACACTCGATAGTCATCGACGACATCCACCGCCGCTGGCCAAAGGCTGTTTGACACGGGAATTTGCGCTATCGGGCTGTCGGAGAGGTTGCGCTCCCCAATCAGCTTTTTGAACTCAAACAACTGTAGATGCTGCGCGCTCTGTCTCCGTATCGGCGAATCTACAACACGCAATCAGCCCAAGAAAACCGAGTTATCGCCTGAAAAGTTCCAACAATTTTCTAAGGGAAAATCTCGATAGGCGTGCCATCCCGCACCATCGAGTAGACCTCCTCAATCTGCCGATCGCTGACGGCGATACAGCCCGCAGTCCAGTCTCGGACATTGAGAGGTTCTATTCCCCGTCGGGGACCGCCGTGAATGAAGATATCGCCTCCGGGAGGGCGCCCCTGTTCGGCTGCAAAGGAAACGTCCGCATCATTTGGGTAAGAAATGCCTATGGACAAGTGGTAGAGACTATCTGGGTTCCGCCTGTCGATGACGTAGCTTCCCTCGGGCGTCTTTCCATCACCTTCAAACTGCTTGTGCCCTTTCGGCGCAAATCCAAGGCCGATCGGATATGTCTTCAATGGACCCGTCTCGCCATCGAGAAAAAGCAGCCTCTGGGACTTGTAAATCCGCAATCGCGTGACCGGTGGCCCGTCGTAAGTTCGAAACTTTCCTGCGCAAGCGGACAGCAGAACTGCGACAGTGCCCAGCAAGAAAACGCGTCGTGTCCCGATAGATACCATGTGTGCTAGTGTCCAGTTCGCAGTGATCGCATCTGAGCGCTCGAGGCCGTCCTGTTCGACAAGGCCAAAGCGTCGTCTGGCATCTATATCGGGCAGAAATACCCTATGATCGACGTCACCGAGACACAACTGGCAACACGACGGACCACAGAGTCGTTTGTGATTAGTCCAGCAGATGCGCCCCGCTCCTCGGTGTTGAAGCGGTTTCCGCCGGCGCGGTGTCTAATCCGAGGTGTGCATACCATGCATCGCGATCAAATGGGGTCCGCAGCGGACTAAGAAGGCGCGACGTGCCCGGTTTTCTTGCCTGGCAGAACAAATATCCCTTGCATCTCTAGTAGCTGGAGGTTGCATCATGTCAGTCGAATACACAGCCTTACATTAGGAATATCCATGCTTCGAGCAGTCACGTCCATTGTCCTGGTTTCCGGTTTCCTTATGGGCAGCCAAGTTGGTGCCCAAGAGCTATCCGAAGACAGGGTAAAAGAACTGGTTGCTGAGGCTCTCAGAGAAAACCCAGAGCTTGTCTTGGAAGCCTTGCAGGCCCTTGAGCAACGCCAGGCCGAAGCTGAAGCCAAAGCAGCCCTAAGCGCGCTATCAGCGGAACGCAGCACCCTGGAGCGGGATTCAAACGCGCCGGTTTTAGGGAACCCCGATGGCGATGTCACTGTGGTTGAGTTTTTCGACTACAACTGCCCGTACTGCAAGCAAGCTGCGCCGGAGATTGATGCCCTTTTGGAAGCGGACAAGAGCGTTCGTCTTGTGCTTCGAGAGTGGCCAATCCTTAGCGAAGGGTCAGCTTTTGCCGCCCGAGCCGCCTTGGCATCACGAGTGCAGGGAAAATATGCCGAGTTTCATGAAGCGCTCATGACCATGCGCGGCAGGCTTGAAGCCGAAACAATCCTTCGCATCGCTGGGGAAACTGGCTTGGATGTCGAAAAGCTGCAGATCGACATGAAGTCCCCGGAGGTCGAGGAACACATTGCAACATCGATGAGGCTGGCCGAGGCGCTCGGCTTCAACGGAACACCGGCTTTTGTAATTGGCGATCAGCTCATTCCCGGTTTCGTTGAGCGAGATCGATTGACTGAAGCCGTCGCGGCGGTGCGGTCTAGGGAGTGAACGGGCGGCGGTAATGTGACGCCGCCCCACTTAGTTCTAGCAATCTGATAAGCAGCAGACCAGAAGCGCGTGCACCTCTACAGATGCCCGGCGCATACGAAATCACAGAACAAGAACCGGAGTTCCCTTCGGGACCTGCTCGTAGAGTTGAATAACGTGATCATTCAGCATTCTGATACAGCCGTTTGACACCGATTTTCCGATTGAAGATGGCTCGGTGGTGCCGTGGATCCGATAATAGGTGTCCACCCCATTTTGATACAGATACAGTGCTCTCGCGCCGAGGGGATTGGTCGGTCCACCGGGAACGCCATCCGCAAACTTCGCGTAGCGGTCCGGGTCTCGACGTATCATGTCATTTGTCGGACGCCATGACGGCCACTTCGCTTTACGCTCGATAATTGCGGTTCCCTTGAATTCCAGACCTGCCCGCCCGACTCCGACACCATAGCGGATCGCTCTTTCGGTCTCGAAAATGTGGTAGAGGTAGAACTGGTGAGGTATGACAAGGATCATTCCCGCCGCATACTGTTCGCGCACTCGGACTTCCTTCGGCTGGAACTGCTCAGGCAGAACGAACGGGTCTTCAGTGTGCGCGCGCAAGATGCTTGGTGTCGTCAAAAAAGCTGCTGTGGTGCAGCCTATGACAGATCGTCTGGTGAACATATGGCCTCCGGGAACCGACTGGGAAAGGTGCTGTATCCGTCAGGACCAGCTTCGCGGCGGAGGTAACCTTGGCGAATAGGTTAGGCTTGGCCTTCGTTCCGGCACCAGCACAAAGGTTGACCCATTACTTTTGGGAATATGAGAGCACACCACCGCAGATGGTTCGGTGATCCAGTGGCAAGCACCATGACTGCTTGTCTCTGCGCACCCAGCACTAATGCAGCCAAGCTCTAAGTCGCCAATACTCCAGACTTCATCTCCCAACTTGTATTCGAACGCAGCGCTAGGAAAACTAACGCAAACCGTGAACAGCCAGAGGAGGAGCAACATCATTCGCATGCGACGATCATATGCCCCCTATGCCAAAACTCCGGTTAGTCAAAAGAACGTGAATGCAAGCCATTTGCTTTATAGACAACAAAGGGCACACAGGCTGCGCCAACCCGGTCATCGTTCATGTCACGCTGCTGGATAGCTTGTAAAAACTTCCAAGCTGCCATCCCGGCCAACCAGCAGGACGTCATAGGCGTCCCGACTGTCTTCTGATCCCATGCCGGGGGAGCCGTAAGGCATGCCGGGCACGGCAAGACCAACTGCATCAGGACGCTCGTCGAGCAGCCTTCGGATGTCCGCAGCCGGGACATGGCCTTCGAGAGCATAGCCGTCAACGGTCCCCGTGTGGCAGGAAAATGCCTTTGCTGGAATGCCCTGGTCCATCTTGAAGCGGATCAGCAACGTTCCCATCGACACCTCATCCGTAACCGTGAAGCCTTGCTCCCGCAGATAGTCGACCCATGCTTCACAGCACTCGCAGCCACGCCCCTTGACGACATGGATTGGTGGTTCTTCCTCTGCCTGGGCTTTGGCGGCAGGGGTTACGGCAAAGGCTGTTGCTGCAAGGATGGCCTCGCGGCGGCCGATACGAAATTCCGTCATCCGCGTTCTCCGTCTGTTCCTGAAATGAAGCCAGTTTCGCTGCGCCAAGTGGCGAGCGCATTGAGATCATCTGCCGAAGCGATCTCCTGTTCCGGCAAGGCGTCCTGGTCCTTAGGGTCGACCGGTCTGCCGTCGACACGGACTTCGTAGTGAAGGTTGGGGCCGCTCACGAGACCTGTCGCCCCGACCGCGCCTATCTCGTCTCCCGCCTTAACACGCGTCCCCTCGCGAACGCCTTCGGCAATTTCGGAAAGATGTGCATAGCGCGTGACGACCCCGCCGCCGTGATCGATGTCGATCGTGGTGCCGTAGCCACGGATCGTGCCCGCAAAGATCACCCGCCCGGCGCCGGTCGCCGAGACTTCGGTCCCCACGGGTGCCGCGTAATCGATGCCGGTATGCATGCGAACCCCACCCAACACGGGATGGTTCCGGCGCCCAAAGACGGACGACAGACGTGCACCAAGGATGGGTGCCGCTGAACGCTGCACGGCTTCGCCATCTTCAAAGACGATGACCGGGCCGGCGGCTTCGGTCGCAACGAGTTCGAGGACGCGATCAGTAAGCTCCAGCCGTGCGTAACTCAGGCGCGGCTCTCCCGCGATGCTGCCATCGGGAAGCTGATCTTCCTGCCAGACCAGGGCGAAGGTCTCTCCGCCTTTGAGGTCGCGCCTGAAATCGACCTGGCCCGCAAGAAGTGCCGTTAGGTCAACCGCAAAGCGTTCCGGTGCATTTCGCGCCATCAAAGCGTCGTAAAGGGTTCCGTTGAGGGTCAAGGTCTCCCGCCGGTCCGTCTCACGAACCGGTGGGTCAAGCCGTCGTGCCGCGATCGGCCCGTCGAAGGTAAGAGCGATCTCCACACCATCTTCCACGAAGAGCGACAGGTGTCTCAGCGATGCTGGATCCCCGGACGCCGCAGTCCATTCGATTCGGTGACCAGGTCGCAGGTCGGTCAGGTCATAAACTCCCGAAAGTGCCAGCGCGGCTTCAGCCCGGATCGTCGCGGGGATCCCTGCGTGACCAAGGACGCTGTCCAAAGTGTCACCGGGTTCGATTGTGGCCTCGAATGCCATGGGCAAATGCGCCGTCGGAGGATCGGCCACTGCCTGGAGCGGGGCGAATGACGCGAGAGCAAGGATCAGAAATGCGGAGCGGATCATCTGGCAGAATGACCTTTCAACTGAGGGTTCGGCGGATTTTGGGAACGGCGAAGCGCCGGTCCTCGTGAAAGTCGATGATGCTGGCGAAGCGCCCATCGGGGTGGAACAGGAACACACCGGCGGTATGGTCCATCGTGTAATCACCGGCGTCCTTGGCGACGCGGCGATAGGTTGCGCGAAAATCTGCGGCGGCCTGCGCGACCTCGCCAGCAGATCCCGTCAGCCCCATGATGCGTGGATCGAAATTGCCGACGTAGTCGGCAAGGACACCTGGCGTGTCCCGCTCCGGATCGACCGAAATCAACGCGACAATCATGCGATCGGCGTCAGCACCTACTTCTTCGAGCCAGAGAGATATGTCGCTTAGTGTGGTTGGACAGACATCTGGGCACCACGTGAAGCCAAAGAACACCATGACCGGGCGACCGGCCCAGTCTGCGGGTCTGACGGAACGGCCACGGTGATCGGTCAATGTCCAGGTCATCTCGCCGATTGGCAAGGGCAGGAGGTCGCTGCGGGTTGGCTGCTTGCGCGTGCGATAGGCCCCGACGCCCAGCATGAAGGCGACAGCTCCGACTGCCCCTCCAGCACCGAGGATTATTGCCCTGCGTCGGCGCAATCCGGACCCTCCGCACGCAACGACAGGACGTCGACGTTCACGGTAACCTCACCGGCCTTTTCGAAGGACAGGGTAACCGGGAAGCTGTCGCCCTCCTTGAGGGCGGTGGTCAGTCCCATCAGCATGCCATGGTATCCACCAGGCGAAAGCTGCACGTTCTGGCCGGCCGGTACCGGGATCGACATCGCATGCGGCATTGATGCGATGCCATCCTGGACGACGGTCTCGTGCAACATCGGCATACCAGCCGCGGGCGTCGCGATGCCGATCAGCGCATCATCCACAGATCCACCGTTGGTGATTTCTACATAGAAAACGCCGGGACGACCCGCGCCGATCGTTGCCTTCGACCATGCGTGTTCAATGGTCAGATCACCGATGGTCACGGTCTCGCATGCCATGACGGCAGGCGCGGACAGGATCAGAGCTGCGGCAAGAAGGAAGTGTTTCATGGGTCAGAATCTCGCTTGAAGGTCAGAAAGGATGTCGGCCGCAGGTGTGCCGTAGGTGAATTGACGTAGCCACGCGCCATCCGGACCGATCAGGTAGAGGCCAGGACTGTGCGCCATTGTGTACCCATCCGGCGACGAGGTGTCGGCCTCCCGCTCGTAGAAAATCTTGAAGCTTGCGGCCGCAGACTGTGTTTCCGCCTCGCTTCCGGCCAGACCGAGGATCGCTGGATGAAAGGCCTTGGTGTAGTCGGCCAGCCCCAGGCGCATGTCGCGTTCGGGATCGATCGAAATGAAAATAGGCTGCACCGATCCCGCGTCAGATCCAAGATCATCCATGACCTGCGCGACTTCGGCGAGCGTCGTCGGACAGACATCCGGGCAGCTTGTAAAGCCGAAGAAGACCAACAGGAACTTTCCTCGGAATTCGGCAGTCGTGCGGATGCTGCCTTCGCTGTCCGCAAGTGCGAAGGCAGGACTGAAGGCTGAAGCTGCTGCCGCGCTGTCGTCCGTTGCGGGCCACCACCGCATCGCCGAGAACGCGACGACCGCCGCAGTCGCGGCGATCCAAAGGATCATCTGAAGAGAACGAAGACGCATGAACAGCCCAGGCAATGAGAACAGAGTGCCGTCTAGAACCTCGAGCAACTAGAGGTTCAACCGACAAAGCGGTGAGGATCTCGAGACCGGCAAGGTTTCGCCGATCACGCCGTCCCAAGAAACCTGGCGAGGGCGATGCCGAGAAGGGTGCCAAACAGCCCAAAGGCGATGGCGAAGCCTACGCCGTACTGCAGGCGGTCGAGAGTCTTTCCGCCGCGCCGCCGTGCAATGAGGTAACCCCAGAGGAACCCGATGATTGCGAAGAGCGGCCCGATCATTTCGATGCACCTTTCAGGTTTGCCTGTTGCCGCCGGGCCCAGTAGCCACTGATCATCCATGAAGTGAGGATGAGAATGAGAAGCGCCCAGTCTCCGATGCGGGCGTAGATGGTTGCAGGCAATGGGCGGGGCAAGCGGATGTCGATCACGCCCGAAGTGTCGATATCGAGCATTGCCAGTGTTGCCCCGTAAGCATCAATCACCGCCGAAATTCCGGTGTTGGCGGCCCGCACGAGTGGAAGGCCCTCTTCAACGGCCCGCATCCGGGCCGATGCCAAGTGCTGCCATGGTCCGATCGAGGCACCGAACCAGGCGTCGTTTGTCGCGTTAAAGATCCAGTCCGGTCTGATTGCATTATCGACGACATGTCCGGGAAAAATGATCTCGTAGCAGATTGCAATCCCCGCATAGGGGTGTGGACCGAACGCCAGTGTCCGAGGCCCTGGCCCCGGCGTGAAGTCTCCGAGAGATTGAACCAGACGCTGGAGGGGCAAAAGGTTGCGCCACGGAATGTACTCACCGAACGGAACAAGATGATGTTTGGCATAGCGCGTCAGAATGGTACCGTCGGGAGAGATAGCAAGCACGGCATTCCGGTAGACTGTTCCGGCCCCGGTTTCCTCTCTTTCCGGGCTGCCTGTCAACAAGACGCCGGTTTCTGGCAAGAGCCAGCCCAACATCGCCCTTGCGCCCGCATCCTCTGCCAGGAACCCTGGCCAAGCGGTTTCTGGCCAGAGCAGGATGTCGAAGTCGCCGGGCCGGGCCGAAAGTGCGATGAGTTTCAGGATGTTTGCGTTTCGTGCGGCATCATCCCACTTGGCACTTTGAGCGATGTTCGGCTGAACAACACGGACCTGCGCGCCACGTTCTAACGGCACATCGGCGAGCAGCAAACGCACTGCACCAAATCCGGCCGTCGACAAGGCGATTGCGCCCGCAGTGACGAGGCGGCCGAGGCGCTTCCCGTTGTCGGCCGAGACAAAGGCCAGTCCGGCATGTGCGGCGCAGAGCACCAGAAGAAATCCCAGCCCGTAGCTTCCGACGACAGAGGAGGCCTGCGCGGCGACCGGCCAGTCGGACAGTGTGTAGGCAGCCAGGTTCCAGGGAAACCCGGTGAGAACATGCCCCCGCAACCACTCCGTGGCGGACCAGCTTGTTGCCATCGAGAGCGCCAACGGCAATCCGGCGCGTTCTATTCGTGCCGTCAGAGCGCAGGCTATGGCAGGAAAGACCGACAGAAGCGCGGAAAGACCAAACACCGCTGGCAGAGCCAGCGAACCGAACCGGTCCGCCTCGACCTGAAAACTCTCGGTGATCCAGAACAGCCCTGTCACGAATTGACCAAGGCCGAAGAAGTATCCCAGCCCGAACGCGAAGAAACCGGATGCGCCACGCACCAACACTGCCAGCAGAGCAAAGGCGATCAGCGCAAGCGGCAGGAGCGAGTATGGCTGCAGAGCGAAGACAAAGAGGGCACCTGCAGTGACGGCGGCCCCGAAACTGGCCCAGCTTTGGATAGGCTCCCTGCAGGAAAACTGGTGTGCGTCTGGAAGGAACAATCGGGCCACCGCCTCTAACTCAGGGGTGACGGCTAACTGCTCTAGTAGCTTGAGGTGCAATGCATCTATTGGGAGATCACAGCATTGTCAGGTTGGTGGGAAAGCGATCGATTTTCGACATGAGCTTGAAACTTTGGAAGGATTGCCTCGCTCAATACAAGCCTACCAAGTGTCGGCTGGACATCTGCGTCGCTTGCAGGCCGCCTCACAACCTGGCGTGCGGTTGAGGGGAGAAAGAATGGTAGGGCTCCTCGCCACGAGTGCCGATTGCTAACGGCTGTTTGATTTGTCTCTTCCACGAGCGAACGATACTTCCATCCGCACAACCGCGCAGGAGGGAGTGTTCCATGGCCAACGATTTGATGAAGCGGCGAGCTTTGCTGGGTGGCGCAGTCGGGATGGCCAGTTTTGCAGCCATCCCGACTTGGGCGCAGGAAGGCAGCACGGAGTTTCAAGCCCCTGTCTCCAGCACCGTGCGGAACAACGTGTCCAGCTTCCGGATGCCTCTGTGGCAGGACTATTTTGAGAATACTCGTGGTGGTGCAATTCTGGCGGACACCAAGTCACGCGCACTGCATTATTGGTCAGAGGATCAGTTAATCTACCGCCTTTATCCCTCGTCCGTCCCTCTGTCCGAGGAACTGACCCGGCTCGGGAGGACCGAGATTGTCCGCAAGGCGGTGAACCCGCCGTGGCGTCCGACGGCATCCATGCTCGAGCGCAACCCAGACTGGCCGAAGATGGTGGAGGGTGGAGCGAAGGACAACCCACTGGGTGTCCGGGGACTGTATCTCTCCTGGCCGGCCTACTTGATCCACGGCACGCACGACACGCGAAAGATCGGACGCAGATCATCGAATGGCTGCATCGGGTTGTATAATGAGCATGTCATCGAACTTTACGACATGGCGCAAGTCGGCACTCAAGTCCTGCTGATCTGACAAGAAGATCGTATCGGTCGGATTGCACAGCAAGCGTCTGTGTCGCGTCCGGCCGCCCAAGGTCTGCTCTGCTTGCATGACAGCGGATCTCTTCAGTCGCCGAACGTTAAGATGCGGCGATGCAACCGCAACGGAAAAGCACCTCAGTTTTTTGTAACTTCGCCGATGTAACGAGGTCTTGACTGGACTTCAGATCCAGAAATCGATCGGCCTAGGTCTAAACCCTTTTGAAGCGTTGGGAAGAAACTATCCTATGAAAGGCGAGACGATGCTTAATCGACGGGGATTTTTGGCCGGAACTGTCGCGCTGGTTTCGTCTCCAGCCCTGGCAGGCTCGCATAATCAAGACCAATGGGCCGCTTGGGATGCCGAGGTTACACCGATGGGGTATGATCCTGCTACAACCAACCCTTGGGGAGTTCATCCGTATCCGTCCGGTGTCGGCGCGGTTTCAGGCGTTTTCGGCCTGCCAGTTCCACGGCATGAGATCTTCGATGCGATTGATCTTGTGATCAGGCAGGCGCTGGAGGACCCATGTGAG
>Ga0208100_100052_pt1 | contig 52087 bp, 45 predicted proteins | sample SubbioR11_8A_Aug_FD_184817 | JGI IMG/M metagenome (GOLD analysis project Ga0208100, IMG submission 184817) | Serpentinite rock and fluid subsurface biosphere microbial communities from McLaughlin Reserve, California, USA - CR11_8A_Aug (SPAdes) | ecosystem: Environmental > Terrestrial > Deep... | reverse complement strand
CGGCCCGCGGCAGGAGCTGCTGGGCAATGACCCCCTGCAGTGAGGCGGCTAGCTGGATGCGGATTTGCGACTGCTGTTGGGGAGGAAAGATGTCGATGATGCGGTCAATGGTCTGCGAGGCCGAGGGGGTGTGCAGGGTGGTGAGGACGAGGTGACCTGTTTCGGCCGCGCTGATGGCAATCTGGGTGGTGTCGTAGTCGCGCATTTCGCCGACTAAGATGACATCGGGGTCTTCGCGCAGGGCGGCCCGAAGGCCGTAGGCGAAGGACGGAGTATCCGGCCCGATTTCACGCTGGTTGACCATGCTCTTATTGTGGCGGTGCAAGAACTCAATCGGGTCCTCTAAAGTCAAGATATGCAGGGATTCTTCGCGGTTAATTTGGGCGATCATTGCCGCTAGGGTAGTGGATTTGCCGCTACCGGTTGGCCCGGTGACAATGACCAGACCGGAATGTTTGCGAGCCAATTCACCGATTATTTTTGGCATCCCCAGGCCATCGAGGCTCGGTACACCTACGGGGATAAGGCGAAGAGCCAAAGCGGCGGCGTAGCGCTGCCTATAGGCGTTGACGCGAAAACGGCCAATGCCGGGTAGACTGCGCGCAAAGTCAACGCTCCCCTGCCGTGTATATTCTGCGAATTGTGCCTCGTTCAAAACTTCTTCGAGGATGCTCTTTGTATCAGCGGGAGTAAGTATCGGCAGACCCGGCATGGGCACAAGTTCGCCGTCAATGCGCAGCATAGGGGGGAGTTCCACCGTGAGATGCAAATCTGAAGCCCTCTCTAGATTGGCTTGACGGAGCAGTTCATTGATAGCAAATGCGGTACCTGACATGTTATTCCTCCTGATAGGTCATGCGCAAAATTTCGCTGATTGTGGTAAGACCCTGTTCGGCTTTATGCAGTCCGTCCTGACGAAAGGTGTGGATGCCCATTTTTATGGCCATACGGCGAAGCTCCCCAGCCGTGGCCCGCGCGGTAATCATCTCCCGCAGTTCTTCCGTAATCGGTAAGACCTCAAAGATGCCGAGGCGGCCGCTGTAACCTTCACCGTTGCAACTCTCACAACCTTTTGCATCGTAGAAGCGGTGCTCCCTCTTGGGGTCAAGTCCAGCTGCGATAAGTTGCGGCGAACCGGAAGGCAAGGTCGTTGATTGCTTGCAGTGACGGCAAAGACGCCGCACCAAGCGCTGGGCGACAATGCCAAGAAGAGATGAGGCTGCTAAAAAAGGCTCTACTCCCATATCTACAAGGCGGGTGATAGTGCTCGGGGCATCGTTGGTGTGCAGGGAGGAAAGGACAAAGTGACCGGTCAGGGCCGAGCGAATAGCGATGTCTGCGGTCTCGTTGTCGCGAATTTCACCGACCATGATCACATCCGGGTCCTGGCGCACCAAGGCGCGGAGGACCTGAGCGAAGCTTAGGCCGATGCGGGCATTAACTGCCACCTGGTTGATGCCGGGGACGCGAAACTCCACCGGGTCTTCGACAGTGACAATATTGCGATGCGGAGTGTGCAAGACGCCTAACGCAGAATACAGCGTGGTAGTCTTGCCACTGCCGGTTGGCCCAGTGACGAGTACCATGCCATAAGCGCTTTGTAGCATACTCTCTAGCTGGCGGCGGGGCTCTTCGGCCAGCCCTATCTCAACCAGCGATAATTTCGTGCTACCAGATTTAAGGAGACGAAGCACCAGTTTTTCACCCAAGATGGTAGGCAAAGTGGATAAACGCAAATCCAATGGCTCGCTCAGCTCAGCAAAACGAAGGCTACCGTCCTGTGGCAGACGGCGCTCAGAAATATCTAACCCACCCATTACTTTTAGGCGCGAGACTATTTGCAAAGAAATGTCTTTATCTAAGCGAGTGATGTCGTGCAACATGCCGTCAATACGAAAGCGCACCCGCATCCCTTCTTCGTGTGGCTCGAGATGAATGTCGCTGGCTCGTTCTTTAACAGCTTGATTGATCAGAGTATTAACTAAACGGACCACCGGTGCGGTGTCTGTGGGTACTTCGACCTCGTCTGCTGGGGCGTTGGCTCTGCGGTAACGGTCGGTTGTCTGTCGAAAGGCTTCACCCCCGCCTGCGGGGGCAGAGCCGTCGGGGTAGAGGCGAGCTAAAGCACGGTCGAGGTCTGTCACACTCATGACCAGGAGATCGATGGTCAGAGCGGTAAGCATGGCAATCTCATCGAAGGCCACTACATTTAAAGGGTCGCTCGTGGCAATCTTGAGTTTTTTGCCCTCGCAGGCGACAGGCACGGCTCTGTAGCGGCGGGCTGTTCTGGCGTTGAGAAGGCGCACCGCATCCGGGTCAAAAGAGAGATCCCGCAAAGCCACAAAGGGCAGGTTAAATTGCTCGGCCATACCCCGCGCGACTTGTTCCGGGGTGACAAAACCCAGCGCTACCAAAGTTTCACCCAAGCGCCCTCCCGTGGTGTGAGCGAGGGCCTGTTCGAGCTGGGGTCGGGTGAGGAGCCCCCGGTCAAGGAGTATTTCGCCAAGTTTCTTACGCACCGCAGGCACCCTTTCTATCAGAAGCGAATATCACCAACCATACGAAGCACGCCAAGGACATGAAGCACATAGAGAAATTCAAAGGGGCGCAAACAGTGCCGTATAACTGAATAATTAGCTACTATACCGCAAATCCCTGCTCCAACCCTACTTATGCACGACAAGATTTCTGAGGATAACACGTTCAACGAGGCGCAGGACACGTGTCCCTAAAAATTCACGCCGACAGAGGGGCACGACCAAGATGGTGTAAAGACCCAGGCGATTGCCCCCGAGCACATCGGTGAACACTTGGTCCCCAATCATCGCCGCCTGCTCCGGGCGGCTGCCAAGCAGGTCCAGTGCCTGTAAGAAGGCGCGTCGACTGGGCTTATTGGCCTTGCTCAAACCAGGGATACCTAACACCTGGCGAAAATGAGCGATGCGTTGCTCAAGGGCATTAGACACCAAGCAGACCTTAAAGCCCCGAGCGCGAAGCTGCTCTAGCCAGGCGAGCAAGGTGGGGTTAGCCTCATGTTCCACCCAAGGCACGAGGGTGTTGTCGAGATCAGTAATGATGGTATCGATACCGAGGGCTTTCAGTTTTTCAAGGTCAAGGCAAAATATGCTCTCCACGTACAGCTTCGGCAGGAGCAATGATGGCAAGGCGACACCTCCGTCAAATAATTGGGCGGACTTTTAAAATCCGCCCTCCTTGGTTACCTCCTGAAGGAGGTTTTTCATGGCTTGCTTCTCGATGCGCGAGACATAGGAGCGTGATATCTTGAGTTCCTTAGCGATCTCCCTTTGCGTGAGCCTAACATTGTCTACCAGGCCAAAACGCAACAAGAGGACCATGCGCTCCCGGCGGTCAAGGCGTGTGAGCAGTTCCTGTAGTTTTTCGTGTTGGAGCGAGGTTTCGACCATGTCTGGGATTGGATCGTCCTCGCTGGCGAGAGAGTCGAGCAGGGTAATTTCGTTGCCTTCCTTGTCGATGCCTATCGGTTCACGAATAAATACATTGCTCCGGGTTTTTTTCATTGCTCGCAAATGCATGAGTATCTCATTCTCTATGCAACGGGCGGCATAGGTGGCTAACCTCACTCCCTTGTCCATGTCGAAGGTGTTTACGCCCTTCATCAACCCAATTGTGCCGATAGAAATGAGATCTTCGACGTCATCCCCTGCGGAATCATACTTTTTGACGATATGGGCGACCAAGCGCAGGTTGTGCTCAATGAGTATGCATCTGGCCTGTTGGTCCCCCTTTTTGTAGGCCAGAAGGTACTTATGCTCTTCCTCGTCACTGAGGGGTTGTGGGAATGAATTGTTCGAGACGTAAGAAAAGAATACCTGCCAGTCCCCTGGCAACGCCAACAGCCTTGCCAGCAGCGCTAGTAGCAACATCTTCGTACTCCTCTCTAGGGTTATTCCCCAGTATATGCAAGAGAGGAGTGATTATCACTTAAGCGAAGCGCGGAGGAACAGAAGCGCGGAGGATGGAGTACTCGGGAACGGGCTCATGGTAGGGCACAAAGACTAGTTGCTGCGCATGGCGAGCCGCTTCGAGGGGGTGTAGGGTCTGCCGGTCAAGAATGTTCACAACCTCAATAGGCCACGGACCACCTAGAGGACTAATGATTTCGGCCCTTGTACCGAGCCTAAAATGCCCCCTTTGCTCAATTAACAACCCGTATTCCGGGTCGAATCCTCGCACAATTCCTAAAAACTGTGCCTCTCCCTGCCCTTTGTTGCCCTCATAGAGGTGGTCAAGGCTGGTTGGTTTCTGCAAAAAAAATCCACCTGTATAGTCGCGATGATTGACTTGAGTAAGTTCCTGCTGCAATTGTGGGGGCAGGAGCTCTCCTCTGGCTAGGGCGTCGATGGCTAGACGATAGGCACGCGTAATGGTCGCCACATAGTAGACGCTCTTCATGCGTCCCTCTATTTTAAGCCCCTGGAGCCCCAGCTGTAAAATATCTGCCAAGTAAGGGTAGAGGCAAAGATCCTTAGAGTTCATAATATAGGCCCCCCGCGCATCTTCCTCGATGGGAAAGTATTGCCCGGGACGCTTTTCTTCGACTAAGGCGTACTGGTAGCGGCAGGGGTGGGCGCACTCACCTTTATTGGCATCGCGACCTGTCATGTAGTTGCTGAGCAAACACCGCCCCGAATAGGAAATGCACATCGCCCCATGTATAAACATCTCCAGTTCGACCTCGGGGACATAGCCACGGATTTCGCTTATCTCCGCACCGCTTAATTCACGGGCTAGAACGACCCTCTTAATGCCCTGTTCCTGCCAAAACCGCGCCGCCAGATGGTTAACGGCATTAGCCTGGGTGCTGAGGTGCAAGTCCACCAATGGTGCATGCTTGCGGGCCAACATGAGGACCCCGGGGTCACTCAGAATGATTGCGTCCGCGCCGATAGCGGCAATTGCCTCGAGGTACATAGGCAATTCCTTAAGGTCGTCGTTGTGCGGTATGATATTGACCGTCACATAGACTTTTCGCCCTAATCCATGGGCATATTGAATACCTTCCGCCAGTTCAGACAGAGTAAAGTTGCCGGCGTGGGCCCTAAGGCCAAACTGCGGCCCGGCGGCATACACCGCATCGGCGCCATACTGTAAGGCAAAGACTAATTTTTCCGGCGTTCCCGCCGGAGCCAACAATTCTGGAAGTGTGCGCATGAAGCCTCCTCTAGCGGCGTGCCTGCCGTATGGCCGCTAAATGTTGTTCGTAAGTGAGACTAAAAATGTGGGAGCCGTCGCTCTCTGCCACAAAAAACAGGTAGCGCGTCTCGCTGGGATTAAGGGCCGCAGCGATTGAAGCCAGCCCGGGGTTCGCAATGGGACCCGGCGGCAGCCCAAGGTGACGATAGGTGTTGTAGGGCGATACTATCTCGAGGTCGGCGTACAATAAGGGGCGCGGCGTGCCCAGCAAGAACTGAATGGTAGCGCAAGATTCCAAGCGCATATTGCGGTGCAGTCGGTTGAAAAAAACACCGGCAATAATTGGTCTTTCGGCCTGTTTGACTGCTTCCTTCTCCACAATGGACGCCATGGTGACCAATTGGTGCAAGGTATACCGGTGGCTAAGCGGTGACGAAGCGAACATAGGAGGCACAAGCTCGTTGAAACGTGCGGCCATGATACGTACTACCTGCTTAGGATGCACATCCGGCGGAAATTGATAGGTATCCGGAAATAGGTAACCCTCTAAGCGGTTATGCACGCCCGGGGGGATGCTTTCCAGATAGGCAAAGGGCAGATCGACTTCTTGCAGCGCCTGCAGAAATTCGCCCTGCGTGAAAAGGCCCTGCTTCTCAAAGAGCAGCCCTATGCCGGGGAGCGTCAAACCCTCCGGTATGGTGACCCTGATGCTCGAGTCGATGACGTCGCCATTAATTATTGTCTCCGCCACCTCCCCTAATGATAAGGAAGGAGAAAGGTCATAGGTACCTGCCTGTAATTTGGCTTCTTGACCTCTAAGGCGGACAAACAAGGCAAAAGCCGCACCACTCCTGACAATGCCTTCGCTCTGTAACTTGCGGCCGATGACCAAAACAGTGCTGCCGGGCGTAATAGTCACCAGCACATTTTCGCCATTGCCCAGGGGAAGGTAGAGATAAACAAAATATACTGAGGTGAGTCCCAAAATCAGGCTGACCACAAAGGCACCAAGCACCATCCACAAGACCCGGTCCCGGCCAAAAAAGTCAGGCACGAACTATCACCCCCTCGACTAGTTTCCATTATATCAGAACAGAAAAAAATCGGGCACTGGAATTTCTCCAACCCGATTTTTTGCCTACTTTTTGGTCGGCTCGCCGCCACAGGCGCACCCGTCATGGTCTTCATGGTCTTCGTCTTCGTCTTCTTCTTCGCATTCGTCTTCTTCAAGACAAAGCTCCCACTCAGCCACTACCTTGTCCCACTCGGCATCGTCTTCAATGTCGACAATGATGTCTTCGCCATCTTCGCCCTGCTCGATTCTCATGATAATGGCTTCGTCGTCTTCGGCATCCTCAGCCAGGGGGAAAAGCACCGCATACTGTTTGCCATCTACTTCGAGCACTTGGACAACCTCAAACTCGTATTCGTTGCCTTCCTCATCGGTGAGGACGATAACTTCTTCGCGTCTTTCTTCGTTCATTGGTAAAAACCACCTCTTTCGCCATGGTAGCTACTATTGTATCTTACAGCAAACGATTAGTCAACTTCGGGTCTTCGTGCGTTCCTATCAAGAAACCCCTGCAGAATTACCTGCGCGGCCATCTTGTCAATGACTTCCTTGCGCTTCTGCCGCGAGACGTCGGCCGTAAGGAGGGTGCGCTCTGCGACGGCGGTAGAAAAGCGTTCGTCGGCGTAATCGAGTGGCAGAGAGATGCTCCTCTTGAGCACGGCCACAAATGCTTGCACTTTTTCAGCCTGGGGACCAAGGCTGTTGTTCAGGGAGCGTGGCAAGCCAACTACCAAGTGAGTTACGCCGTACTCTAGTATGAGCCTTTTTAGTTCCGCAATATCCTTCGCCTGCGACCGACGAACTACCACGGTAATCCCTTGCGCCGTTAAGCCCAGCGGGTCACTAATGGCCACGCCAATATTTTTGTCCCCCACATCAAGGCCCATCATTCTTTGCCCTATCATCTAATTGTAACTCCCCTATATCACTTTCAAATAAAAGCCCTTGCAATGGGCGACGCAGTAACCACAAAGCACGCAACGGGAGTGATCTATGGCGAGTTTATTCTCAATAACCTGAAGGCAAGCAGCCCGACAATGCGGCACGCAATCACCACAACCCTCACACCATGGCTCTACAATGAGGCGGCGTTCCCCTCGATCTGTCGCCAGCGAATATGAGGGCGGAAAAGCACCAGCGGTAAAAAATGACACATTGGCGTCAATATCGCTTTCACACCCCATGCCCACGGCGAGCGATTTCACCCCGGGGAGATTCTGTACATAACCAAGGGCGAGCGCAGCCTCGCGGAATAGCGCACCCCCCGCCAGGGCCTTCATGGCATAGACGCCAATGCCTCGTTCTGCGGCAAGGCCCAGACTATCTGCCATTTCTTGGGGCGTACCGTCAGCTATACCAATGCCCGCCAGGTTAATAAGGGGGTGGATGATGTCTATTTCTGGGCATTGCAGGGCCGCTTGTACCCCAGCCACATGATGAGTGGAAAGACCAACAGCCCTCACCACGCCCGCTTCTTTCATGCGCAGCAGGTACTCGAGCGCTCTACGATGCCCACGCAAGGTGTGCTCCGACTCCTGCTCGTGCAGGAGAAAAATGTCTATATAATCTCGATTAAGCTCGCGGCGAGCCTTTTCGACGCTCAGAGCCATCGTTACAGCATCATCAGCGTAGCTCTTGCTGGCGATGACCACTTCATCAAGGCATCCGGCGAGACCAAGACGCAGATGGCTGTAGGTGCCATAACACTCCGCGGTGTCAAAGAAGTTTATGCCCCGCTCAAAGGCGTAGCGCAACAAGCGCCCCCCGGCTGTAGGGCTGATATCCTTTTGCAGGGGACCAAGCGTGAGGGTGCCATAACAAAGCGGCGATACCTGTATACCGGGGCACAGTGAAACGCGGCGCAATCTAGCCTCTGTTAAGATAGGAGTCTAGTAGCTCCTCTAATATTTCATCGCGCTCAACGCGACGAATGGTGTTGCGTGCTTGTTTGTGGTAGGTAATATAGGCAGGGTCGCCCGACAAAAGGTAGCCCGCAATATGGAAGGACGGATTGTAGCCTTTTTCGCGCAAGGCCTCGCAGACCTGCTCGAGGACATCACGCACCAATTGTCGGCGGTCTAACTCGACTTTTTGAATGAGTTTAGTGTCGTCCATGCGTTCATTCATCAAAAATCCCTCCCAACTTAGGTCCTACATCTAGTCTAGCATACTATACCTCATCGCGCTTTATACTGCCCTGGTCCGGCAACTACTGTCATCTAATTGTCATATTTTGAGCTGGCCTTCTACTAATGCCAGCACCTCTTGCAAGGCATCGGGCAAGCTAGCGGGGTCTTTGCCCCCAGCTTGGGCCATGGTTGGCTTGCCACCACCACTCCCTCCGGTGCGCTTGGCTACCTCGCGCACTAAGTTACCCGCATGCAGGCCCCGAGAAACTAGGTCATCGCTCACCATACTCACTAAAGAAACTTTCCCGTCGTGAACGGCCCCGAGCACTATAACCCCGGACGGGAGTATATTCTTGACAGCATCGGCGGTGGCGCGGAGGGTCTCCATGTCTCTGACCTCTACCTGCCTGGCTACAACCTTGATGCCGGCGACGAGGGGCGCGGTGGCGACATATTCAACGGCCTGCAGGCCGGCTAACTTACCTTGCAGTCGGGCGAATTCTCTTTCGACTTCTTTACTGTGCTGCATTATGCTATCCAAACGCCGCAAGGCTTCGTCGGGGGTGGTCTTCAGTTCGTCGGCGACACCCTGCAAGAGAGAGGTGCGCTCCTGTACCAATCTATAGGCTAATAGGCCGGTCACGGCTTCTACCCGTCGCAGTCCAGCCCCTATGCCACCCTCGCCAAGGAGCAGGCAAAGACCCACAGCTGCGGAATTCGCCAGATGGGTCCCCCCGCATAACTCCAAGCTAATATCGCCAACACCGACCACACGCACATTGTCGTTGTACTTTTCCCCAAAGAGCGCAGTGGCACCCCTCTCCTTGGCTTTAGACAGTGACATTTCTTCGCTATGCACCGGTAGACTAGACAGAACATTATAGTTCACTTGTTCTTCGACTGCCTTAATTTCTTCCTCGGTTAAGGCTGACAGATGGGAGAAGTCAAAGCGCAGGCGATCAGGCTCGACCAATGAGCCGGCTTGATGAACATGCGCGCCCAAAATCTGGCGGAGGGCGGCGTGGATCAAATGCGTTGCCGTGTGGGCACGGGCGAGGGCGGCGCGGCGGTCCGTTGCCACCGAGCATTGTACCCGTTGCCCAACCGCAATCACCCCGCTCGTCACCGACCCGAGGTGCAAGGCGAGGTCGCCATAGTACTTGATGGTGTTTTCCACCTTGAACTCACCGCTCGGAAAAGTTATGACGCCACTATCACCTGCTTGACCGCCCGATTCCGTATAGAAGGAAGTACCATCAAGCAAGACTGCCCCCCTGCTCCCTGCCTGTAACTCCTGCACTTTGTGCTCTCCTTGCAAGAGACCCAGCACTGTCCCGCTACTTTCGGTGGCAGTATGGCCGCTAAATTTAGTGGAAGGAAGTTCAGGAAAGAGGTTGGTCTTCCCGAAGTCGCCACTTTGTTCGCTGCGGGCGGCGCGGGCACGCTCGCGCTGGGCACTCATGGCCTTCGCAAAGCCTTCTTGCTCAACGATAAAGCCCTGTTCGCGGGCGAGGTCGACGGTAAGGTCTAATGGAAAACCAAAAGTGTCGTAAAGTCGAAAAGCCTGCTCGCCAGAAATGACATTCGTGTCCTGTTCTCTAAGTACTTTCGCCATGCTCAAAAAGAGCGCGGTTCCATCATCGAGCGTCTCTAAAAAGCGCTCCTCTTCTAGGCGCACTACGCGGGATACATAGGGCACTCTTTCTTGTATTTCGGGAAAGGGCACTCGCATCACGTTGGCGACCAAGGGCACCATATCACAGAGAAATGGCTCCTGTAGCCCCAAGGTCTTGCCAAAACGCACGGCACGGCGTAACAGGCGGCGAATGACATAGCCGCGGCCCTCATTAGTTGGGAGCACCCCATCGGATACCGCCATGACCACTGCCCGCACATGGTCGGCAATGACATTCATGGCCATCTTGTGGTCATCCTGACTATAGCTATGCCCTGACAACTGTTCCACGTGTCGTATGTATGGCATAAAAAGGTCGGTGCCGTAGTTAGTGGGAACGCCTTGAACAATCGAAGCCAAGCGCTCTAGGCCCATACCGGTATCGATGTTTTTACGGGGCAATGGCGTGTAAGTATGATCATCATTGTGGTTGAACTGGGAAAACACCAAGTTCCAGACCTCTAGGTAACGTTCGCAATCGCACCCCGGCAGGCAGACATCCTGTGAGCATGAGTATGCAGGGCCACGGTCAAAATATATTTCTGAGTTTGGACCACAGGGACCCGGCCCGATATCCCAAAAATTATCAGCAAGCAAGATGACTCTCTCAGCAGGCAAGCCTACTTGTTCAGTCCAAATACTTAGTGCCTCCGTATCCTCCGGGTGGATAGTGACCCATAGCGACGAGGGGGCAAAACCGACCACTTCGGTCATATACTCCCATGCCCACATGATGGCCTCGACCTTGAAATACTCCCCTATCGAAAAATTGCCAAGCATCTCAAATAAGGTGTGGTGGCGTGCTGTGCGCCCCACATTATCGATATCATTGGTGCGAATAGACTTCTGACTGCTGGCGAGCCGAGGGTTAGGCGGCACTTCTTGGCCCGAGAAGTAGGGTTTTAACGTTGCTACGCCACTGTTGATCCATAACAGTGTGGGGTCATTATTAGGTACAAGGGACGCACAATCCAAGACCGTGTGGCCTTTGCGGCGAAAGAATTCTAAAAAAGACTGCCGCAATTCGTCAGATGATTGATACTTCATTGAAAAACCTCCTTTATATAGCAAAAAGACCCTCACCCCTCGGGGGCGAGAATCTGGCGGTACCACCCTGCCTACCGCACAAGGCGTTATACCTCATGTGTCCACCGCTGCCCATGCCTGCGATTATTATAGAGCCATAGGCATGAACTGTCAAGCTTGGGGCGTGCGGGCCGCGACCTGTTCAATGGTCACCTTGATGATGGCGGCTATCGGCACAGCAAGGAGTAGACCTAAGAAGCCCCCAACCTCCCCTCCTAGGAGCAAGGCAAAGATAATGGTCAAGGGGTGAAGATTGAGAGACTGCCCGAGAATTTGCGGAGTAATGAAATTGCTCTCAATTTGCTGCACCACGATGATGACTATCAGGACTTTGAAAGCCATGGCCGGGGACTCTATTAACCCCAACAGCAAGGGCAGGACACCGCCCATAACCGGACCAAAGTACGGCACCACGTCGAGCAGCCCGGCGATTGTTCCCAGTAGCACAGCATACTCTAGGCCGATCAAGCGCAACCCTATTGCTGTGAGTAATCCTACCGAAAAAGCGACGATAATTTGCCCCCTTATCCAACGACCAAGGGTCAGGTCAATGCAGGCCACGTAGCGCAGGACCCGTAAACGATACTTGCTGGGTAGCATCTCTCTCATGCCGGCCCTAATAACTTGAATGTCCTTAAGGATATAGAAGGTGACAATGGGAGTGACAAGGATGAAGAGCATTTTGCTCGGGAGGGTTAACACCCACTCCACCCCATGGTCCATCCATCCGAGTAGGATGTTTTTGCTGTGGGCGATGTTCTCTTCGATAGCGTAATGTATGAGGGGAGGCAGGTTAAGTCTTTGGAACAAATCTTCAAGCTCAACGATGAAACCAGTCAAGGAAATCGCCAACTGAGGGACCTTTTCGGTGAAATATTCTATTTCGGCTAAGATCTTTGGCAAAGCGGTGGTTACCAAGACGAAAAATAGCAGAGCAAGCGCGAGGTAGACCAACGCAATGGCAAGAACTCGGGGAAGTTTGCAGAGATGGAGGAAATCCACAAGTGGCATTAACAAGTAAGCCAGTAGAATCGATAGTATGAACGGCGTGGCCACAGAAAATAGTGCTTCACGATAGACAAAGAGAGATAGCATTAAGAGGACAGCTGTACTGAATAGCGTCATGTTACGCATCAGCCAGGTTCTGTTCATGCTATCGCCTCGCCCTCACTTTTCTTTTCCTTGAAAGCTTACGAAAAAAAAGACTGAGTATTCCTCAGTCTAACAACATATCTGCCGCGCTCTCCACAACTCTTTCGGCTCTACCCCCGGCTCTGCTCAAGGCCCGTCTGCCTCGTGCCGCTAGACGCACCGCCATGTTTTTGAGGTCGGACCGGTCGCGGGTGGTCATCTGGTACCCATAGTAAGCGCCGACGAGACCCCCAAGAACAATCCCAGCCATAAATCCTCTGTTCATTCATATCGCCTCCTTTACTGCTCTGATTAAATCTCTGCCACTTGGGAGATTGAGGCCAGACTGCCATCCGACTGTACTTCGAACAGAGTAACTCCCTTTGTGCCGAGGGAGAACTCTATACAACACTCCCAGCAGTAGTATTGTTCCACGCCCACCCTTCCTAATGCACGACTAGCGCACATCGGGCATCTCATACTTTTTACCATTTTCACTCCCCCGTGGCTCGTCTGGAACAATCATGTGCTCCTCACTGATTATGGCATTTTCTACCAAGGGAATAATCGCTCGCCCATTAAGGAGGTCGCCTAGCCAGCCGTCCGTTAAAACACAGCCGACTATTCGGCCGGTCTTCGGATCTATAGCAATATCCTCTACGCGCCCAAGAATTTGCCCGCCGGTAGTCAAGACTTGTTTACGGAGATAGGTTTCTGTCGATGGCGGAATGCCCTTACTATCCACTCTGACCATAGAGGAGGCTTGCACTGTAACAGCATCAACCCCGAGACTATAAATATCTGACCAATCCACCAGACCCTTTTTCCTAAACAACTTTCCAGTCTGGACTACCAAGGCTAGAACGCTCCTCTCCGGCACACCGCAAAGCACTCCCGAAACCTCGGCGATTCTATGGCCCGTGCAGAGCTCTATAACCGGCAGGCCAATTAAGTCCTTGCAAGTACGCATCCTCACCGCCCCTAGCTAAGCGAGAGCATCGCTCCTGTGTATTCTGCCCGCAAAATGGCGGTCAATACCCGAAACATCGGCGATTGTGCCTCCGCCCACTACCAGATCGCCGTCATAAAGCACCAGTGATTGACCGGGCGTTGGCGCTCTGACTGGGTCCTGAAAGGTGACAATAGCGCAATCTATCCCAGAGAAATTCACGAAGCAAAAAGAACCGTCCCCGGCGCTTCGCACTTTGGCGGTGAGCAGCTGTGACGGCGGGGGGTACAGAAGAAAATGCAAATCGGTAATTAGCACTTCCCGCTGCCAGAGGGCAGCATGGGGACCGACGACGATTAGATTGTTGGCAGGATCGATGCGGAGTACGTAGAGTGGGTCAATCGAGGTCAGTCCCAGACCCTTGCGCTGTCCAATAGTATACCCGTGTATACCCTGGTGGGTGCCCAGCATGCGCCCTACCTCGTCGATTATCAACCCCGGTCGTGCGACTATGCCCTCGGCGTTGAGAAAGCGTTTGTAATCATCGTCAGGAATGAAGCAAACTTCCTGGCTGTCCGGCTTATAAGCCACCAGAAGGCCGATGGCGGCGGCAATTTCTCTCACTTTGGACTTTTCTAAGTGGCCGAGGGGAAACAGGGTATGCCTCATCTGCTCCTCGGTCAGGCGAAAGAGCATGTAGCTTTGGTCTTTATGTTTATCGACGGCACGCCGCAGACGAAGGGGCCCCACGGAACCGTCCCCGTGCTCGTCCCCGCGGGCAATCTGGGCGTAGTGCCCGGTAGCAATAAACTGACACCCGAGGGACTTAGCCTGCTCGAGAAAAGAGGTGAAGCGCACGCGGCTGTTACAGGCGATACAGGGGTTAGGAGTCCGCCCCTGTCTATATTCTTCAATAAAATAGTCGACCACTTGCCGACGAAAAATATCTTTGTAGTTAAGAACGTAATGGGGGATTCCGAGTTTGTGGGCGACAGAACGGGCATCTTCGACCGCACTTAAGGAGCAACAACCGCCCACATCAAGGTCATCTCCGTCAACCCACAGGCGCATGGTCGCGCCCACTACCTCATACCCTTGTTGTTTAAGCAGGTACGCGGCCACAGCGCTATCCACTCCCCCACTCATGCCCACTAAGACCCGTGGCGGCATTACTGACCGTTCCTTATGGCTCGCCAGGGCTTGCCCAGAGCGTGCAGCCGTGACAGAACCTCACTGATATCGGCGCGGTCAACATTTAAATGCGTGACAAACCGCACTCTATTGTTATCAAGCGCGTTTATGTTGACGCCAACGCCTGCCAGGCGCATAACAACCTCCGTAGCCGATAGCCCCAATGGCGCTGTACTAGCGATGACAATATTGGTCTCTACCTGGGCAAGATCGAGGTGAAAGCCACAATCTAACAACCCTTCGGCCAAGTATCGGGCATGCCCGTGGTCAAAGCGCAGACGCTCTACCATGGTCTTTAAGGCGACCACCCCAGCCGCAGCGACTATGCCTGCTTGGCGCATGCCGCCGCCAAGCATTTTGCGCACCTTCCGCGCCCTCCCGATAAAATCGCGTCCACCCACAAGTAGTGAGCCCACCGGTGCGCCCAACCCTTTAGAGAGGCAGAGGCTGACCGAATCACAGGAAGCGACAAGCTGTGCCGCCGGCAGGGAAAGCGCCACACTGGCGTTAAAGAGCCTGGCTCCATCAAGATGGATAGGAATTCCATGCGCTCTGGCAATTGTTCCTATACTATCCATTTGCTTTGCATTCGCCACAGTCCCTCCGGCGCGATTGTGCGTGTTCTCTACACAAATCAGGGCGGTCTTTGGGAAATGTATGTTGTCTGCTCGAATGCCGGCCGCTACATCTTCCGGCTGCATGATGCCACGCTTACCGGGCACACACTTCGGTACAAGCCCCGCTATTGCCGAAATACCGCCGACCTCATAGAGAAAGATGTGTGATTCGGTCTCCAGAATGACCTCATCCCCGCGCTGGCAGTGCACCATAAGGGCTAAGAGATTGCCCTGAGTGCCACTGGTAACAAAGAGGGCTTTTTCTTTACCTAACAGTTCCGCGCCTAATTCTTCTAAGCGGTTAACAGTAGGATCTTCACCATAGACATCGTCCCCCACTTCTGCGCTATACATGGCCTCGCGCATGGCAGGAGTGGGCAGGGTAACAGTGTCACTGCGAAGATCAATGATTTTCATGGGCTGCTCCTACTCCTCCTATTCCTATAGGTAGGGTTGAATCCGACTGAGAATCATGGGTTTGGACATAAGCCCGACCAGACGAGTGACCTCTTGGCCATTCTTGAATAATACTAAGGTAGGAAGGCTCATGATGCTTAGCTCCATGGCCAGCGCCATGTTTTCATCCGAGTTTACTTTCGCGACCTTTATTTTACCCGACTGTTCAGCGGCGAGTTGCTCCAGCACCGGGGCGATCATGCGGCAGGGACCACACCAGGCCGCCCACACATCGAGAAGAACCGGCAACTTAGACTCTAAAACTTCCTTGGGGTAGGTGGCGGCGGTTACGGTGACTACATTTGCGGACATTTCTATCTCTCCTTACAATCCTCTTTATTCGAAAAACCTGTGATGGCGGGGGTATACTGATTCGACTGTCTTATCTTTGGTTCTAGAGCCATCTTGATCACGCCATAGGAACAAGCCAACCCAAATAGGCCAAGAAATAGCGCGTAGATCTCGCTTTGCAGAAAGACCATGCCCAGCGCCACGCCAAGAAAAAGGAAGAGCAGCGGCCATAGATAGACCCACAGTGCAGCCTTGAGCACCCGGTGGTCGGGCAAATCAATCATCACCCGATCACCCACTTGGGCGGCTATGGGATTTTGCACCTCAAGGCAGAGCTCCTTAATCTCCTGTGCCAAACCACACTTCTGCCGACAACTTCCACATGCGCCCCGCTGCAAAACCTTGACGGTGGCGCGCGAGTCATTTAGAGAAACTACAACACCGCTCTGCCGCACTAATATCCCCTCCCCCGACTGGCAACCAGTATGCGCTCTAGTCCATTGTACCGCTGTAGGACAGACCGGTCAAACTTTCGCCGGAAAAATGCGCCGCCCACCAACCAACAATGAGAGACGCGTCAATGACAAAATAAACTTACTCTTGCGACGGTTACGGGAGTCATTGACGCCACATGTGAAAAATCGTACAATGACTTTGAGAGATTGTTATTTTATTCACGTGAGGGGGAGTGTTCCCGTGGACATCCAAGTTTGCATCGGCAGCGGCTGCCACATCAAGGGTGCTCATTTTGTGATAAATAGACTCAAACAACTTGTATCTGACCATCAATCTGGGGCAGGCATAACATTGCGAGCGTCTTTTTGTCAAGAACACTGCACTGAAGGAGTGGTGGTGCGTATCAACGGCACCATTATTAAGCGGGTCACGGTTGACAATGTCGAAGCCCACTTCCTGGCGGCGGTGAGCAGGCAATGAGCGTCATATCCTCCCTCCCCGCAAAGTGCAAGGACTGTTATCGTTGTATTCGGGCCTGTCCCGTAAAGGCCATCAATTTGCGCAATGGCCAAGCACAAGTAGTCCCGGAGAGATGCATTGTCTGCGGGCTCTGCGTCACGACCTGCCCGCAAGGCGCCAAGACTGTTCAAGGCGGCTTGCCTTTAGTCACCCAGTGGCGCAAAAAGGGCATCCCGATGGTCGCGAGCCTCGCCCCGTCATTCCCGGCGGCGTTCCCCCATTTAGACCCCCTGCAGGTGATTGCCGGTTTGCAGGCCCTCGGCTTTATTTTTGTCGAAGAGACCGCCCATGCCGCGACCGCCGTCGCCAAGCACTATCATGGCGCAGCACAGACTGCCAGCGATAGGGCGGTAATTTCCTCTTGCTGCCCGGTGATTGTCAACCTCGTGGAGATGTACTATCCCGAACTAATACCCAATTTGGCCCCGACCATCTCCCCCATGGTCCTCCATGGCCACAAATTGAAGGAGAGATTCGCCGATGCCAAAGTCGTCTTTGTAGGCCCCTGTGCAGGCAAGATTGATGAGACGAGGCGAGAGTCATCCAGCGGTGCGATTGACGCCGTTATAACATTTAAGCAGCTACAACGCCACTGGGATGATGCTTGTATTGATCCCGCACTACTTGAACCCACACCCCCCGCTGAAATAAATCGAGCCCCGCGCCTCTACCCGCTTGGACGAGGCATTTTGGAATCTAGCGGCTTGCCCACAACTTCGGTGACGACGATAGTAAGCATAACGGGCATAGAGCGCTGTATTGATGTGTTTAAGGACCTAGGCAAGGTCCTCCTCCAACCTGCCTTTGTCGAAGCCCTGGCCTGTCAGGAAGGTTGTGTGGGCGGCAGCGAAATGCCTTGTGCGCATAGTGCCATGACGCGCCGAGAAGCAGTGATGCGGTATCATGAGAAATGCAGCCACCAAACCAAGCCTTCCCTGCCAAGCCTGGGCTTGAAGTGGGAAGCCACCCCCTGCACCTTCACCTCCCGTGTACCTCCATCGAGGGACATCAGCGAAGCAGAAATACGCCAAGTTCTGCTCCAAATTGGCCAGGCTGGCACCGAGGACGCTCGCGACTGCGGAGGGTGCGGATACGACACCTGTCGTGACAAGGCTATTGCCACTCTCCAGGGATATGCTGAACTAGAAATGTGCGTCCCCTTTATGAAGGCAAAGTTCGAATCTCTCTCCCATCTCGTGGTTGACTCTTCTCCCAATGGGGTCATTGTAACCAGCTATGACCTCACCATTCATCAGTTTAATGCCGAGGCGGAGCGCATCTTTAACCGAGACGGTATACCCTCAAAGGGAGCTCACCTCTCCGCGTTTCTTGACCCAGAGGACTTTATTGAAGTAGTTGCTACCGAAAAAGTCCGCCATAAACGTGTGGAGTATGAACAAATACGAACCGTTACACGGCAGGTTATCTATGCCTTGCCCGCATACAAGCTTGTGGTCGGCATCATCACCGACATCACTGACCAGGAAGTGCGCAAGAGGGACCTTGATGCCAAGCACCAACAAACTATCCAGCGCGCCAGCGCGGTCATTCGCAACCAAATGAAGTTAGCGCAAGAAATTGCCGGCTTACTCGGCGAAGCAACAGCGGAAACGAAGTCCACCCTCCTCGACCTCATCACCAGCTTGACAGATGAAAATGGTGTCGCAATATGAAACTCACGGCAGATATTGGCGTCGCCAAAGGCAACAAGTACCGCGAAGAACTCTGCGGTGACGCGGTAAAAATTATCCGTACTGCGGGACAAACAACCGTCATCTTGTCCGATGGTCTAGGTAGCGGGGTAAAAGCTAACATCGTGGCCACGCTCACGACCCAAATTGCGACGGGACTATTGCAGCGGCAGGTCCCCATAGAACATGTCATCTCGACCATCGTTGATACCCTACCTATCTGCCGCGTGCGTGGGCTCGCTTATGCCACTTTTAGCATCTTGCAGATCCATGCTGATGGCCGGGCAATGCTGTACGAGTACGATGCACCCCCCGCGTTCCTGTTCCGGAACGATCGCGTAGTTTTTCTTGAGCGGACGACTAGGACCATATGCGGGCGTATCATTCACGAATCAAACTTTTTCGTCGAGGAAGACGATGTTTTGCTGATGGTTACCGATGGGATTATCAATGCCGGCGTCGGCGAGTCATTTGACCTAGGATTGGGCGAAGGTGGCCTCATGCACTTTCTCACCTCTCCTTGCACTAACTGGCACAACGCCGAGCAACTTGCCGACTTCATCGTAAAATTGGCCTATACATGTTATCGCAATAAACTTGGTGATGACTGTACGGCGGTGACGCTGCGTGTAAGAGCGCCCAAAATGGTAACCGTTTTGTCCGGTCCTCCTTTGTCCCCAGAAAATGATGTCGCTATGGTCCAAGCCCTCATGGAAGGGAACTCGAGCAAGAAAATTGTCTGCGGAGGAACCAGTGCCAAGATCGTGGCACGGGTTATCAGGGCAGAAATTGAGACCACCCTCGAATACATCGATCCGCGTGTGCCCCCCGTGGCCATAATTAAGGGCATTGACTTAGTCACCGAAGGCGTTCTCACGCTCAATCGCTGCTATGAGATATTGCGCGAAGTACAAAGTGTCTGCGAATTTCCCCGCACAACTGACGGAGCCACCCTTTTGGCCAAGGAGATATGGAATGCCGAAGAAGTGCGATTCCTCGTGGGTAAGAGCTTCAACCAGGCGCATGCCAATATTGAAGAACTGATGCAACTGGCCCCACGCCAGTACATTATCACTCGCCTGGTTAGCCTACTCAACAGTCGCGGTGTCCGCACCGAGATAATTTACTACTAGGAGGTTTGTCAATGAAAAGCCTAACACTAGAATTTTGCGTCGGTACGGCCTGCCATATGAAGGGCACGCCGGACATCATCGCCGCTGTCGAGGCATTGCCTCCGGAGATACGCAGTAATATATTGCTTCGCCTAACCCATTGCCTAGGGAATTGTGGTGCCGGCCCGAATGTCAAATTTGATGGCATTTTGCATTCACGAGTCACCGTTGACTCGCTATCGAATCTTCTCAAGCGGTATTTTCAACAAGAATAAGAGGTGAGATTATGCCCAACCACAATTCCGAGATAGCCAGAATCAGGCGCGAAATTTATACTGCCATAGCAGATATGGCTTATCGAGGCAGCCTATCCGCAGAGATTGACGACTTCCCGGATAAGTTTATCTCTCTACAAACCATGCGTTATCGTTGCTGCGAGCATAAAGAGAAAGCCATCATCAAAGAGCGCTTGCGCGTGGCTTTAGGGCTCACTGTGTACGAAGTCGGCAAACACACGACCTTGAGTGAAATGGCGAAAATTGCTCTAAGTAAACCGCTCAAATCTTCGAAGTGCGCCTTGGAGATGTTGTCGGTGGCCTGTGACCGCTGTCCCTTTGAAAAATATATCATTACCGATGCCTGTCGCAATTGTGTAGCCCACCACTGCTGCGTGGTCTGCCCAAAAGATGCTATCACTATTGTCCACAATCGGGCCTATATTGACCGCAATCGTTGTGTTGAGTGCGGCTTATGCGAAAGGAATTGTCCTTTCCGGGCCATCATCCAAGTCACCCGCCCCTGCGAGCAGGCCTGTGCCGCCAAGGCCATCACGCGGGACCAACACAATGCCGCCGTAATTGATTGCGAAGTCTGTGTCAACTGTGCGGCCTGTATACCGGCCTGCCCCTTTGGCTCCATTACCGCCTACACCCAGATAGCGCAAGTTATAACTAGGCTCAAGCAAACCTCCGGTCCCATCCACGCCTTAGTGGCTCCTTCCTTTGTCGGGCAATTCGGCCCGCGAGGTACACCGGGTGCCCTCCGCTCCGCACTACTGGCGCTAGGCTTTACTGCGGTTCATGAAGTCGCCAAGGATGCCCACAAAGTGGTGACGGAGGAGGCACATGAGCTACGGGAGAGGATCGCCGCCGGCGATACCTTCATGGCCTCGTCCTGTTGCCCTAGCTTTAGAGCAATGATCAAGACACAGTACCCCGAGCTGGCTGGTTCGGTATCGTCGGCCCCCTCACCGATGGCCCTGCAAGCGGCCCTAATTCGCCAAGAGGACCCCCAGGCCACCATAGTCTTTATCGGTCCTTGTATCGCCAAGAAAACCGAAGCCGCCAATTCCGCTTTTGTGGATGCCGTCCTAACTTTTGAGGAGCTCGGCTGTATCTTTGTCGCCACCAATATAAATGTTGCGGCCTTCGAAAATAATGGTGCACTCGACCAGGCTGACGCTTTGAGCCGAGGTTTTGCCAAGGCAGGCGGTGTAAGCAAGGCTATCAGTTGCGCCCTAGGCGATGGCCATAATGTGACCATGCGTGTTGCCAATGGACTTGAGGAGGCCAGGGACTTGCTCAAGCAAGCCGTGGCAGGCAAATTAGATGCGCAGTTTCTTGAGGGCATGGCCTGTGTCGGCGGCTGTATTGCGGGGCCGGGCACTCTCATTAAACCGAATGTGGCCGAAAAACTTCTCGAGCGCTACTGCCAGTCGTAATCCCCCTATTGTCGAAGTAATTCTGCTGTGTTATAGTCAGCAGGTCTGGGGGGAACGACTTGCGCATCTGGCTTGAGTACCAACAACATTATCGCTCCTACAATCTAAATATCCGCACTCTTCTCTGGCATTATTGTTTATGGCAAATGGGAGCAGCCATTTATGGACTGCTCTTTCCTTTATACCTGCTCGCGGGCGGACTCGATGAGCAGGCTATGGGGAGTCTGTTCGCCCTCGGTACGCTGGGAATGGCCCTTACGGCCATCCCTGCCGGTTTGCTTGCCGACCGCATTGGCCGCAAACGCAGTTTTGTCATCGGTGCCCTAGCCAGTCTGGTGGTGGCGGGGCTGCGGGCGTCTATTCTTAACCTGCCTGTTCTACGCCTGCTGCACTTCGCGGACGGTGCTTTTCTCATGTTATTTATGGCTTCTTACAGCCCCTTTGTCGCCGAGAATACAACTACCGAGAACAGGGTGCATGCTTTTAGTCTTGGTGCCATTGGCATGCTCGGCGCGGGTATTATCGGCAACTACGTAGGCGGACTTTTACCTCGCCTGGGGGCTTCGCTTATGCCCAATCTAGGGGAGGTCAATCTCTACCGGGCCATCTTCTTGGTGGCCCTCCTGCTCATGGCCTATTCTTGTGTTTTTCTGCTTAAGATCAAGGATTCAGCGCGCGAGCAAGGGACCACTTTAGCAGGAAAATGGACCTGGCCGGACGCATCAGACCTCGGCTTCCTCTGGCGCTACATGGTAGCTGCAGGGCTCGTGGCACTGGGGGCTGCCCACTTTATGCCCTTTGCCACCCCGTTCTTTCGCCGCACCTTCGCGGCCACCCCAGGTCAACTGGGATTGATATTTAGCTTAACTCAACTCACCGTACTTCTCGCTACCGCCATAGCCCCGACTCTGGCGGCAAAATGGCAACCTATTCCCGCTATCCTGTTCACCCGCATCATATCTTTGCCGCTCCTTTTTGGCATTTCTACCGTGACCAGTCTGCCGGTAGCTGGGGGCCTTTTCATGTTGCGCTCTGCCTTCATGCAAATGTCCTCCCCCCTTGAGACCACCTTCTTCGTTTCGCATATATCCCCTAAATTTAGGGCCACCGCCAACGGCATAAACAACATGGTCATGAGCTCTTTGCGTGCCTTGGCTACCTACAGCGCAGGGTTTATCATCACCTCCACCGGGGTGTTTTCTGGTTACCCAGCTGCCATCCAAATTATGTTGTTTTGCTACATCCTTTCAACCTTTTTTTGGTGGTTCTATTTTTCTCCCCGCCGAAGATAAGCGGTGCACTAAAAACCCACAACCTTTATAAGGTTGTGGGTTAAAGTATTCCCCCGCCATGCCGTGGCCCCTCGTTTTGAACCTGCTCTCCGCAGGTGGGTTGCTTGCTTTATCCCGCGCGAATCCGACTTGCGGCTACCACTTGGAACAAAGGTTAAACATCCCGTTTTGTTGGTGTTAGGAACAAAACTCCTAGAGCTCACGCACATCGCAGGGCAAAACAACAAACGATTTATTGCTCTTATCTTAGCATGCGCCAGACCATCTTCGCAAGAGCAAATGTTTCCTCACAACTTGCCATTACTTGCATAAAATAAAGCAGCATCATGAAGGAGGCGAGTAAATGGAACTACCCTTAACCATCGTATTGCTGGCGATCATCGTGGAACAGGTGACGACCGTCCTCAAAGGTGCTTTTCCCGTCATCCGTGGCAACCGAGCGCAAGCGGGTTCCATGGTCATCGGCGTGATTCTCTGCTTGAGCACTAGGGTGGGGTTGTTACAAGAACTGAGCGTGCCGACCATCTATCCGGTTGTTGATTATATCCTCACCGGCCTATTAATTTCCCGAGGGTCGAACTTGCTGCATGATCTCCTACAACAGGTGGGCAAGTACAAAAGAATTAAAAGCTAGTCAAGCGCCAGTTTTTTGCCTAGATGGGCAGCTGCGTAATTGCCAGCTTCAACTCTTGCAGCAGGCTCTTAGGCACGACATTAGGCGCCGCGGTCATGAGGTCTTGCGCGGTTGTCGTCTTAGGGAAGGCGATACAGTCGCGAATACTATCCCTCTCGGCCAAGAGCATCACCAGTCGGTCTAGCCCGAGGGCAATCCCCCCATGTGGTGGGGTACCATACTCAAAGGCCTCTAACAAAAAGCCGAATTTCTCCTGCGACTCCTCTTCCGCAAGCCCTAGACAACTGAACATTTTCTCTTGCAACTCGCGACGGTGGATACGAATGCTGCCGCCGCCTAATTCTACACCGTTTAGCACCAGGTCATAGGCCATAGCGCGTACGTCCCCCGGGTGAGTGCCCATTTTTTCTTCATGTTCCGGCAAAGGCGCGGTGAAGGGGTGATGGCAGGCAACAAATCGCTGGCTGCTATTGTCCCATTCCACAAGAGGGAAGTTGACGACCCAAAGAAATTTGAAGATACCAGCTTGCTTTAGCCCCAATTTGTCGGCGAGATGTTGTCGCAAGGCACCAAGGCTGGATAAAACAATCTTGGGCTGGTCAGCAACAAAGAGGAGCAAGTCGCCTTTTTCTCCGGTTAACGTGTGGATAAGCTGTTGCACCTTCTCTGCCGGGAGGAACTTGGCAAACGAAGAGCGCATGCCGCTATCGTCAAGGGCGATGTAGGCCAAGCCCTTAGCCCCAAACTTACCTACAAACTGGGTCAGTTCCTCGATATCCTTGCGGCTATACCCGGCACAGCCTTTGGCATTAATGGCGCGAACAGTGCCCTGTTTGGCCGCCTCAGCAAAGACTTTGAACTCTGTTTGAGCTACAAGGGAGGTAACATCGACGATTTCCAGGCCATAGCGCAAATCAGGTTTATCAGAGCCGTATCGATTCATGGCCTCGTCATAAGTTAGGCGGGGAAACTCGATGCTAGAGCCATCAATGCCTAAAGTCCGCGCGCAAATATCCCGCATCATCGCTTCAGTCAGCAGTTGCACATCCTCTGCGGCGACGAAGGACATCTCTATATCAATTTGCGTAAATTCCGGCTGGCGATCGGCCCGCAGATCTTCATCGCGAAAACACCGCGCCAATTGAAAATAACGGTCAAACCCTGCCACCATCAGGAGCTGCTTAAAGAGTTGCGGTGATTGGGTCAGGGCATAAAATTCCCCCGGATTAACGCGACTAGGAACAATATAGTCCCGTGCACCTTCGGGGGTAGAGCGCGCTAAATAAGGCGTCTCGATTTCTAAAAACCCTTGACTATCAAGGAAGTTTCGCACCACTTGCGCAACTTTGTGACGCAAGATGAGATTCTCCTGCATCTCCGGTCGACGCAAATCGAGGTAACGATATTTAAGACGCAGGCTCTCCTCCACTTTAAGATCCGCCTGGATATAGAATGGCGTCGTTTTTGCGGGGTTATGAATGGTGAGAGAGTGGATAAAGACTTCGATTTCGCCGGAGGCCAAGTGATGGTTGGCATCTTTGGCTGGTCTTTTTTGCACAGTCCCCGTAACTTCGACGACAAATTCGCTGCGTAAAGTCTCGGCCTGGGCAAACACCGTCGCCTCCTTCGGATCGAAAACCAGCTGGACAAGCCCCCCGATATCCCGCAGGTCAGCGAAGATGAGACCGCCTAGGTCTCGCCTCTTGGCAATCCACCCGCACAACCTCACCTCTTTTCCCACTTGAGCCAGCGAAAGCTCACCGGTGCGGGTACGATGTAATTTCATTGTGAATTCCTCCATTCCCTCAACAATTCGCGCCTACTTTCGATATTCTTGTGCAGGCGATCTAAGTACACTTTGGCGTCTTTGGGATGGGCATGGCGCTGCCATGCTTCCGTTGGCCGAGGGAAAATGCTCGAGGCTCCCGCCCCCACGCCGATTATACTTTGCCTTTCGCCAATGATGAGCATATTGTATAAACATTCCTTGCCTGGTTTCGCCCATCCGATATTCTCAAGGCCGGCGAGTATGCCACGCTGTCGATAAAGATAGTATGGCCTGAAGCCGGCTTGCGCCAGCATGGTAGACGCAGTGTCGCTAGCGAGTAAGGCCTCGCCTTCAGGCATCTCCGCCCACCTATCTCCCTCACCAAATCGCGAAGCACGTTTTGGCGCAAACATGTGGATGGTGACGCTTTCTGGGGCGAGCGACAGAACCGCCTCGATACTCTGCTCCACTGCGGCCGCATTTTCCCCCGGCAAACCGACTATCAGGTCCATGTTGATGTTCGCAAAGCCCATCTCTCTCGCCAAGAAAACCTTTTCGCGGATTTGTTCGACGGTATGCGAGCGGCCAATGATGGCCAAAGTGTGATCATGCATGCTCTGTGGGTTAATTGACAACCTAGTGTTTTTCGGCATGACGGCGAGGTTTTCTCTGTCGATAGTGTCGGGACGACCCGCCTCTATAGTCAGCTCGAGTTTACCTTCCCAGAGTGGCAGGCGGTGCACAGCTGCCAGCAAGCGTTCTAATTGGCCGGCCGTCAGCGTGGTCGGCGTACCGCCGCCAATGTAGCACGTACAGACTTTTAACCCCAGCTGCTCTAAGTCCTGTCCCACGCTCCACAGTTCCTGCTCTAGCCCACGGCAGTACTCTTCTCTCGCGGCGCGACGATATTGCGTGAGACTGTGGGATGGGAAGCTGCAATATGCGCAACGAGAGGGGCAAAAAGGGATGCCAATGTAGAGTGAGATTAAGTCGTGTCGCCCAACCAAGGGTGCTAAGAGATCATTCTGGATTTCTGCCACATCGACCACGAGGCGCGCTCTGACGGGGTCGACATCGCGCTCAAGGGCTAGGCGATGCACAATTTCGCGGGGGGTAAACCCAATAGAAAGCATTTGGTCAACCAGCTTACCGGGACGAACTCCGACCAACGAACCGTAAGGCTTTTTTACCAATAGCGATTCCGCGCCCTCTCTTGCTCGATGGTGGTAGCGGGGCCATGACCAGGAAAGACCTGCGTGTTTCCAGGTAGTTCTTTAAGGATGTTTAGCGATTCCTGCAGCAACTTGCCATTGCCCCCTAACAAATCAGATCGGCCAATACCTTGGGCAAACAGTGTGTCGCCGGAAAAGAGCACCCGCTCCCCCTCGCTATAATAGCAACAAGATCCAGGTGTATGCCCCGGGGTAGATAACACCCTAAATAATGTTCCGGCCATGTCTACGTCCTCACCGGGAACAAGATTTTCATCTATGGTGATGGCTTCAGTCAGCCCAAGGTAGGCCGCCACCTCGTCCTCTACCGCCCCGAGCAAGTAGTTGTCGGCGGAGTGACCGTAAATACGGCCACCGGTAGCGCGTTTAAGCTCCATCGCTACCGCGACATGGTCCGCGTGACCATGCGTAAGAAATATCTTCTCTAGAAGTGCCTGCTCATTGCGCAGTGCCGCAAGAATGACTTCACTGCTGCCGGCCGGGTCGATGAGCGCGGCCTTCGGGCCATCAATGATTAGATAGGCATTGGTGTTTAATGCCCCCACTCGCAAGGTCAAAATCTTCATCATGCACCTCCTAAAAGAGTTTTTCGCTGTCTAAGAGAATAGTCACCGGTCCATCATTGACCAGTTCGACTTGCATCATCGCCCCAAAAGACCCAGTGGCCACCTCTAGGCCGTACCCCCTAAGCTCAGCCACAAAATGCTGGTAAAGTGGGATGGCGATTTCCGCGCCGGCTGCATCGTCAAAGCTAGGGCGCTTACCACGCCGACAATCGCCGTACAAAGTGAACTGGGAAACAGCCAACACGGCCCCCCCTTTTTGGGCTAGACTCAAATTCATCTTGCCTTCGCTGTCCGCAAAAATCCGCAGTCCGGCAATTTTCTCGGCAAGGTAGGTAGCGTCTTTAAGGGTGTCATGCCTTGCTACCCCGAGCAAGACGACCAATCCCCAGGCAATCGCACCCACAACCTCATCCCCAACAACCACTCTAGCTTTACTGACTCGTTGCACCACCGCTCGCACCGGCATCTTCCCCTTTACTGACAATGCTCGCCATGCGTTTGACGCTTAAGGCATCTCGCAATTTCTCCAATTTAGCCAAGACCCTTTCGCAATGGGCGAGGTCACGCACGATAATAGTAAATTTTAAATGAGCTTCCTTCTCCTTAGTGGAGCGAGCCTGCATAGAGGCAATATCGGTCTTTAATTCTGCCAGGGCCTGTGTGACGTCGCGCAAAATACCGGGGCGGTTCATGCCGATAAATTCTATGCGCACCTGGTAAGCGGCAGAGGCACGGCTCGACCACTTGACATTGATGAGTCGTTCGGGTTCACGCGCCAGACTTGCCACATTGGGACAATTGGCGGTGTGCACCGAGACCCCTCTACCGCGGGTGACAAAACCGACGATTTCATCTCCCGGCAGCGGGCTGCAACAGCTGGCCAGCCTTACTAGCGCGTTCTCTAGGCCGACCACCTGCACTTCATTCCTCAAGATGCCTTGCTTCGTGATCACCGGCACACTAGGTATCTCGACCTCAACCTCGGCCTGGGCATGGTCTTTAAGAAACTTGGGGATGAGCCTGTTAGCGATATGCATGGCGCTGACGCCGCCGTAGCCAATGTTTGCCAGCAAATCATCCTCAGAAAGGTAGTTCTGCTCCAGAGAGATCTCCCCAAGATACCCAGCAACCAGAATCTCTTCGACCGGGTAACCCTGCCTGTGCACCTCTTTAGCGAGCATCTCTCGGCCTCGCTCAACGTTCTCAGCCTTTTGTTCCTTTTTGAACCACTGGCGGATTTTGCTGCGGGCCTGAGGCGTGCGGACTAGCTTAAGCCAATCACGACTGGGACCGTTGGTTTGCTTGGTGGTGATTATTTCTACAATGTCACCTGTCTTCAGCTCATAGGTCAGAGGCACGATACGACCACTGACCTTGGCGCCCACACAGCGGTGCCCGATATCTGTGTGCACACGGTAGGCGAAATCCAAGGGGATAGAGCCAATCGGTAAATCGACGATATCCCCCTTGGGAGTGAACACAAAGACCTCATCAACAAAGAGGTCTATCTTCAGACCCTCCACAAATTCTTCGGGGTCCACAAAATCCTTCTGCCACTCCAGGAGTGAGCGCAACCAGGCTAATTTTGTCGAGAGCTCCTTCTCGGGCTTAGCTCCTTCTTTGTAGGCCCAGTGGGCAGCTACGCCATGTTCCGCAATGTGATGCATTTCGAATGTTCTGATCTGCAGTTCTAGGGGTTCGCCTTGTTCGCCCACAATGGTCGTATGCAGGCTCCGATACAAGTTGGGTTTTGGGTTGGCGATAAAGTCTTTGAAGCGCCCAGGGATAGGACGCCAGATACTGTGGACAACACCGAGCACTTCATAGCAGTCCTTCACCGAATCAACAATGACGCGCAAGGCGATGAGGTCATAGATCTCATCAAAGCTCTTACCCGACAACATTTTGCGATAGATACTATAGAAATGTTTGGGACGCCCCTGCATCTCCGCCTTTACCTCAACCTCATCGAGATGATTGCCGAGGGTAAACAAGGCCCTCTTAATTACCTCCTCACGATTTTGCCGCTTGGCGGCGACCCGTGCAGCAATGTCTTCATAGGCGGCTGGCTCCAAGTACTTGAGGGCTAAATCCTCAAGTTCCCATTGCATGCGACTAATCCCCAGGCGATTCGCTAACGGGGCAAAGATATCTAAGGTCTCCCTCGCTGTGGGCTTTTGTCTATCCGAGGGGCGAAACTTGAGGGTACGCATGTTGTGGAGCCTGTCCGCCAGCTTAATGAGGATGACCCGCAGGTCCTCCGCCATAGCTAGGAACATCTTGCGCAAAGTCTCGGCCTGTTGTTCCCGCTTATTTTTAAAGTCAAGACGGCTGAGCTTGGTGACACCATCCACTAACTTAGCTATGCGCGCGCCAAAAATTGCCGTAATTTCGGTTAAGCTCACACCCGTGTCCTCGACCACATCGTGCAGAATAGCTGCACAAATTGTTTCTATATCCATCTGCATTTCAGCTAGGATGTAGGCCACAGCGAGGGGATGGGAGATATATTCCTCACCGGATTCTCTAGTCTGGCCACCATGCGCCTCTGCCGCAAACTCAACAGCCCGCGCGAGCAGGTTAAAATCTGCCCCCGGGCTGTACTGCTTAATTCTATCGGCCAACAGTCCGTAGTCGATTCCGTTCAAGGTAACTCCCCCTATGAAGAGCGAAACTAGTACTTGATTAGGGCGTGGATTGGGTAGCCAAGGAGCATTTCTCGCCCGCGCAAATCCATAAGTTCAATAAGGAAGGCTGCTCCGACAACTACGCCACCAAGTCCGATGACCAGGTCAACGGTAGAACGAATGGTACCACCGGTGGCCAATAGGTCATCGACAACTAACACCCTCGTGCCGGGTAGTATGGCGTCTTCGTGAATCTCAAGATTATCTTCCCCATACTCGAGTTTGTACGATGCCCTCCTAGTCTTGCCGGGGAGTTTACCGGTTTTGCGGACCGGGACAAAGCCTTTACCAAGCGCGTAGGCCAGCGGCGTGCCGATAATAAAACCTCGCGCCTCCGGGGCAACAATGAGGTCAAACTCTGTTTGCCGGCACAGTCCAGCCATTTGGTCAACCGCCTGTTGAAAGGCCTGCCCATCTCGCAACAAAGTGGTGATGTCGCGAAACAAAATTCCCGGTTTCGGAAAATCAGGTATAGCGCGTATTTTGGCACTGAGGTCGATCATAGTAGAGCCTCCTTTTCCCATCTACATAGGGCGTTATAGGTCGGTGATTGCGCGAGATCCCTTCTTGGGCCGCCGGGACTTTGGTGGAGCAAAGTGACCTTGCCACCACTAAATTCAAAAGTCACTAAGTCGAGTTCAGTGAACATGTGCAGTGTGGCGGCACAGACGCTGTAGGCTACGGACAAAAGCAAGCCTTGCTCACCGGCGAACTCTTCAAGCGAAAATGCCGTACGTTTAGCTAACCAACGATAGTAATGAGCTAGCTGCTCACGCTTTGGCACTAATAGCTGTAGCTGCTCTTTACCATTATACACTAAGTCACTGCCCATCGCATAGGTCACGTGCGGAGCATCCGGCAAGCACTGCCCCCTCCCATGGGGAGTGACTAGGTAGACCACATCAAGGCCCTGCAGGGCGAGTGTAGGCTTATCCACTAACTCCCTCCCCTCCTGCCGCAGGAGGAGGGCCATAAACCGGTGAGCGGGGGTAAAGAAACGCTCCCTCAGTTCCGCCGACAGCCTCATAAAACGGTGGTCGGCAAGGCATGGCAGCAGGACCAACCACCACTCTCGGCCCACGACAAAGTCCTGTACATGGATTGATACCTGATTCTTTCCCTTGTAGGTGTCAAGGGAGGCCCGAAAAGCCAGGCGCACCCTGTCACCAATGGAGAGCTCAGCAGAGCGACGCGCTTGATTGAACATTATTGCACCTGCCTTCTCGCCATCGGCCCTAGCTATGAGCAAGCGCAAGTGTTGCCTTTCACTTCCGACCAGGCTCTTGTCGGCTAAGGTACACGGATTGGAAGCAAAAATAGGTTGGGCATTACCCACTCCAAAGGGTGCTAGGAGGGCAATATCGGCCAGCAGCTGCTCGGTGACCTCCTCTAAGTTAAGCTCGGCTTGAATACGCAACCTTGGAACAAAAAGATCAGCTGATATTTCGCCCGCCAAGGACAAAAAGCATGTGCTAAAACCGCTAAGCTGTTCCCCTCGCATCGTCAGTCCTGCGGCCATGGGGTGCCCGCCACACTGTAGCAGCCAGGCTTGGCAGCGGCGCAAAGCGGCAATGAGGTCGAACCCGATGATGCTCCGCCCGGAACCGCGCCAGACCCCCTGGTCATCCTGACAGAGCAAAATGGTGGGTCGATGAAAGCGCTCAACCAAGCGTGAGGCGACAATCCCGATAACGCCGGGGGGCCAATGGGGAGCAAAAAGTACCAGGGCAGGAGCGTCCAGGTCGACCATCGCCAATGCCTCGGACAACACTTCGGCCTCTAGCCGTTGCCGCTCGCGGTTAAATGCATCAAGATCTCTGGCCAAAGCTTGGGCCACGACATCGTCCTGCGTCAGCAGGAGTGACAAAGCAGGAACCGCATCGTCAAGCCGCCCGGCCGCATTAAGGCGCGGGGCCAACATATAGGCAATATTGCCAGCGGAAATCTGCGCGGGCTTCACCCCGGACACCTCCATCAGCGCTTTGAACGAACACCGGGGGTGATTGAGTAAGGCCAACCCCTTCCGGACATACAGGCGATTCTCTCCCACTAAGGGAACCAGGTCGGCGACGGTGCCCACCGCTACATAATCTAGTAAATCGCGCGCCCCCTCGCCTAACAAGGCGCAAGCTAACTTATACGCCACCCCAACGCCGGCTAAATCTTTAAAAGGATATGGGCATCCCACTATCTTCGGGTCAATGATGGCGAACGCTAGGGGGAGTTCCGGCGCGGGAGTATGGTGGTCGGTGATAATGAGGTCTATGCCAAGACTATGAGCGACCTTGGCCTCGTCAACTGCTTGTACACCGCAGTCTGCAGTTACGATTAAGGTCACTCCCTGACTGTGGGCCAGAAGGATGCTCTCTCTCTGGATGCCATAGCCTTCAGCCCGGGTGGGGATATAAACCTGGGTCTTGAGGCCATAGCGAGTAAACGCCAAAAACAATAACGCTGCGGAAGTCACTCCATCAGCATCATAATCTCCATGGATGAGCACTTTCTCGTTTTTCTCCCGCGCTAGGCCGAGGCGCAGGGTAGCGAGGGACATGTCGCGAAAGAGAAATGGGTCGTGTTCATGGCAGAAATCAGGATAAAGAAAAGCTTCGAGCGACTTGAGGTCACTAATGCCCCGACTACGTAGGATCTGCAGGACGATGGGGTGGAGACCGCTTGGCGTAGCTCCCTCCAGGCCGTCGGGCATAACGAACTCCCATGCCGTTCGAGCCGTTTGCTCGAGAGCACGCAATTTACTTCCCCCTAAAATTACATGCTGTCTATTTCACCGCGGGGGACTGCCTTTCCTGCTTGTGCCGCACCACCGTTCGCCGCTCCTTGGAGATAATATTGATTAATTTTTCGGGCGTGATTTCATCAATGACATAAAGGCTGCCCTGGGCTGCTCGTGCCAGGTTTTGCAGAATCTCTTGATTGGGCAGAAGTCCTATACAGCAAAGCTTTATCCCTTGCTGTTGCAATTGCTCTGCCACCTCTAGAGCATCAGCTAGGGGATCAGAACTTTTCTGCGAGACAGTAGGAATACCGTCGGTAATGACCACCAATAGTGATTCTTGGACCGAAGCATGTTGACGGAGATAACTAGCGGCGCGTTCCAGCCCAAGTGCCAATGGGGTTAGTCCCTCGGGACTGATCTGACGCAGGCCGGCTTTGAGCAATGAGCGATTGCGCGTAAAGGGGACCGCAACCTCCACTTTGTTCTCCTGAAAGTAGATGACCCCGACTCTGTCTTTAGTGACATAGAGCAGATGAGAGGCCAGAACCTTGGCTGATTTCATGCGCTGTCCCAGCATGCTGGCTGAGGCGTCAACTAAGAGCAAGATGTCGCATTTGCCACGAGAAACTTGACTCACGTAACGCAGGTCATCTCTGACGACCTGCCATGGCTGTTGTTGGCGAGCATTTCTTTTGAGGCTTGCGGTAACAGTCGCAGCAGGCGAAAGCGCTCTCGCCCCGGCCCCACATGGCGACTCCACCGATTTGATGTGACCACGTCCATGACCGACCTTGAACCTTGGTTTGAGGTCACACTCAATTTGTCGGCCACACTTTTTCAAAAAATCGGCCAAGAGACTCCCTTGTTCGGTCAAAGTATAGAGACCATTCGTTTCCCGCCAATATTTGTAGCCCACTAGTTTCTTGGCCGTATCGCTCGGGATATTGCGGCGCCCGACTACCGTTTTATTGCAAGAAGGCGAGGCTACCATGAGGAGTTCACGTAAGGACTCAGGATCTTCAAGTTCTTCGAGCAGATCAGCGATATCCCGCAGACAATGTTGGTACTCGAACTCAGCGGGATTGTTTGCCACCCCCCTTTCCTCACGTAGAAATGTGTCGCTCTGTGCACTGTAGGCGGACACATCGTAGTCGACCTTGTTCTCGGTTGTCTCATGGACAATTCTTTCTACTTTGCGCAACTCACTCCTCAGTTCCTGGATAGCCTTCTCTACATGGTCGATGAGAAAAAAAATGAGGGCGTAGTCCCTGGGCGCAAGCAACATGGTAAAGTGAACGTGATTTTCATGAATGTGTTTTGTTGCGTTTTGCTGACCATAAGTCAGCCTGCCGGTAATGCGTCCCCCCCCCAGTCCACTCTGTACATCGACAAAGTCGGCGAGAGTGGTCGCGGCAGAGGATTTGCAGGGACTTGTATACAGACCTGCTTGCTGAGTCAGGGCATATTGATAAACCAATACCCCCGTCCGGGCGGCCTTAGCCAATACCTGTGGATCGAGCCTTGCTAGAGAATGGAAGATGTCAATGTGCACAACTTCACCAGCTCGCTGGCGTTTGTAAAATGTCCTACCGGCATCTGCCCCACGCACAATGTATATGGTGGCAGGTCGGGAAGGGTCGATGGTGTGGACCTTATTGCTGACAACCGCTGTCTCGCCCACCCGACAGCCTTCATCGCGAGCCAAAATCATGGCGAGAGGCCGTGCCGAGACAAAGAAGTCCTTCATGAAGGAAGTTCTTCCTCGCTAGTCACGCGCTCGGGCAGGGGAATGTCCGCAAGTCTTCGCGCGCCCAGTGGTGGCGCAACGCTCCTAGCGTCCTTATGTTCCTCACCAATCCTCCCCGTTATCGGTACGTTCACATGACGATACGTTCCAAAGTGCGGGGAGCTTGATTCCGCAATATGTGGTCCCCCCGGCGAATGTGGATTGGCCGTTTTGAAAACATCCATGAGGCGAGAGAGCAAACGAACAGGGGTAGTGGCAATTTGTTCGACCGAAGCGCTGGCCGTTTTTTGCTCGGTAGCTGTATGCGCACAGGACTCATTGTGCAGACTATTGATAATATCTAGCAGGGCTTCCGGGCTAACCCTATGACGCAGGGCAAGCGTCGCCCCCGCCAAAATGTCTTCTGTGGCCACAGTGCTCGCTCCGCGATACAAGCAGTGCATGCGGGCGGCAATAAGAATGGCTTCGGCTGCCCGTACACTCTCTATGTTGCGCTCCACATATAGTCTAGCGACTGTATCTATCGCCTCTTGGGGCAAGTTCACTGGCGGGGCATGATCAGGTGTTACCGACGAGGTCAGTATTTGGCTAAGAGTCTTTATTTCTGAAGGAGCTTTCACGCCCACACATAGATCGAAGCGATCTGCCAACTGACGGCGGATGCCATCGAGGGGACCTGGGTCCTCGTCAGGGTTAGAGGCCGCCCACACCGTCACCGAGATGGGCAGTTCAATTCTTGCCAAGCCTACTTCTTCGATTTGCAGTCGACCGGGCTTAGTACCCATGACATCGAGGAGGACGTCGGCAATTTCGGGGTTAGTGTCCACAAGGCGGTTGATTTCATCAACCAAGACGATACCGCGGTGGGCCTGGGCCAAAGTTCCGGGAAGGATGGCTGCGGTTGGCCCTTGATGCTGAGTCAGGCGGTCCAGGTCTATGCTGCCGACCACCGTGGCTACTTTAGCCGAATGAGAAATTTCTAGGAAGGGCATGGGGATGGTTTCGACACCACAGTGAGCCAATGCGGCCATAGCCAGATGTCGATGCTCCGGACAATGGGGGTGATGGGGGTCGCAGTTATACAGACAACCCCGCACGCGAACTATTTCCGGTAGGATACCGCGCGCCGCCCGCAAAATTGTAGTCTTACCTGTACCCCTTAACCCCTCGACATGCAGGTGCAAAGGCAAGGCGTGACGAGTGGCCAAAATCGATAGCTCAACTGCTGTGAAGAGCAACTGGTTGCCTGAATGCCTAACCAGTTGCCGATACGACTTTTGCAAGTGAAATCCCCCCATCAAACCTCTCTCCTGCTAGTATTCACTGCCAAATGCGAAAAAATGTTTTGTTCACCCCCAGGAGAAAGATTTTCATTTTCTTTTGTTTTGTGATATATCTCACAGCCATCATTCGATTCTCCAGCTACAATATTTATGTAACTAGGTTAATCTTATTTCAGGAAGGGGCAACTCAATGTTTTGTATCCAATGCCAACAGTCGATCAAAGGCGGTTGCACAAAAGTGGGCGTGTGCGGCAAGAACGAAGACATCGCCAGCCTGCAAGACATCGCCATCCTCGGCCTCAAGGGGGTAGCGGCTTATGCCACTCATGCCAGGCAACTGGGCTATATTGACCAGGATGTCGACGCCACCACCCATAAGGCACTCTACTCTACCCTCACCAACAGCAATTTCAACCTAACTGAACACCTCGAGATGGTCATGGATGTCGGCACTGCAGCCGTCAAGATCATGGATCTTTTGGACCGCGCCCATCTAGACAGTCTGGGTGTGCCGAGTCCGGTGGTGGTCTCCCAGGATAAGGTCGAAGGGAAATGCATTTTAGTTACGGGTCACAACCTCTTGGCCTTAGAAAAATTGCTTGAACAAAGCAAAGACCTCGGCATCAATGTCTACACCCATTCCGAGATGCTTCCAGCTCATGGCTACCCCCAATTGAAAAAGTTTCCGCACCTTAAAGGAAACGTCGGCAAGGCCTGGCATGACCAGCGCAAGGTTTTCGAGGACTTCCCCGGCGCAATTTTAGGCACTACCAACTGCCTAATGCCTATTAAGGGCAGTTACGCCCATCGGTTCTTCTCCTACGACGTGGCAGGACTTCTTGACGTGGAGAAGATAAAAAATGACGATTTCTCTCCCCTGATAAAGAAAGCGCTTGAGCTGCCAGCCGCTAACCAAGACTCTACTAAGACGCTGACCACTGGCTTCCATCATCAGACAGTACTGGGCATTGCCCCGGATATTGTTGCTGCCGTAAAAGCCGGGCAGATTCGCCGCTTCTTCGTCATCGCCGGTTGTGATGCCCCTGGAACCGGCGGAAATTACTACCGCACCTTGGCTACTAGCCTGCCCACAGACTGTGTCATCCTGACAACATCTTGTGGCAAGTTCCGCTTTAATGACGTTGATTTTGGTGTCGTGCCCGGCACGAACATCCCCCGTTACATCGATTTAGGGCAATGCAACAACAGTGGTTCGGCTGTAAAAATCGCCCTAGCCCTGGCCACGGCCTTCGGATGCAGCGTTAACGATTTGCCTTTGAGTATTGTACTGACTTGGTTCGAACAAAAAGCAGTGGCCATTCTCCTCGGATTGTTAAGCCTCGGAGTTAAGAATATCTATATCGGGCCGACCCCGCCCCAATTTATCTCATCTGGCGTCCTTAATGTGCTGCAAACCCACTTCAACCTCAAACTAATCAATAACGCCGCCGATGATCTAGCTACGATGCTCAACGGCTAAGCAACAACTAACTAAAAGCGACCGCGCGAAGGATTTCCTCGCGGTCGCTTTTAGTCGTGTGTTATGATGGCGGTAGGACGTTTTACGGTGAGAGGAGCACAGAGGCTGAAGGAAAAACGAGAACTGCCCTTGAGCTGGCTTTTTTTGACGCCGGTGCTGCTATGGTCGACTGTCTTTCCGCTGTCTAAAATATTGCTCGAGGTCATACCACCAACTTCGCTCGCCGCTATTCGTTTTAGTATCGGTGGCGGAGTGATGCTTCTTTATGTAGCATATGCCTTTTCTTGGCGAGAAGCACTGCTCTCCCTGCGGCGAAGCTGGAGAGATTTTGTTCTTCTTGGTTTTGTAGGTATTTTTGCCAACAACCTGCTGCAGAACCTAGGACTTTCGTTGACCAGTGCCAGCAGCGCCTCCTTGCTCGGCACCGTTGACCCTGTGTTTACGTCCATACTCTCGGCAATATTCCTAGGTGAACCTCTCACTAAATCCAAATTGTCAGGACTGATGGTGGCCTTTCTCGGGGTGCTAATTGTTACCACTAACGGTCAATGGGTAGGCGACTGGGGCGAAAGCCTCGGAAACATCTTAGTAGTAGGGGCGGCCATGGGTTACAGTGCCTATACCATACTGAGCAAGAAGGTACTGCACCGCGAACAACCCCCCATGGTGGTGGCGTGGGCGACCACCGTGGGGGCATTGTTCCTCATCGTCGCCGCACTCCTTATTGACGCCGGGCGACCGTATGGGGCACTACATCTGGGCCATGTAGCCACCCTAGCCTACTTGAGTATTGCCCCCACTTCTGTGGCGGTGGTCGCCTATTTTTACCTGCTCCAACGCATCCAAGCTTCCCAGGCCTCTGTTATTCTCTTTCTGATCCCAGTCTTGGCAGTGTTTTGGGCGGTTGTTCTCCTCGGAGAAGGACTGACCTGGGCCATGCTTATGGGCGGCTCACTCATCATCTGGGGAGTGTGGATGACCATGCGACAAGCATCTTTCTCCCTACCGACCTTGAAAGATGCGCAGAGGCAGGAGGATGATAACGCGTAAAATTTCTAAGACCCCAACAATGCCTATACCTAGGAGTCTTAAGGGTAACAGCAAGAGCCAAGCAATAGGGTACAGTATGACAAAAAACAGGGCAAGAGGCCAGGATAACGCGAATAAAATGGCCCACAACAGGCAGCCCACCACCTTTTTCACCCCCTTGCTAATTCTCCCCAGAACTTAATAAGCTCGCGCTAACCAGACCTCTTGGGATGATTTTTCTCCGCACACCAGGCATTTTTCTTTGCGCGCCGGCGGCGCGAAAGGAATGTTGCGCGTTGTAAACTTTGTCTCCTCACGCACCTTCATTTCGCACTCGGCACTGCCACACCAACCCCCGAGCACCCAACCGGCGTTAGTTCCGCCGGCCTCGGCCCGGGCGATGTGCATGACAAGCTCTTCTAAGGTATCAAGGTGCAAGTGACTGTTTTCGGCGCGGAAGGCTAGAGCCTTCTGCAACATATTATTCTGAATGGTTTCAAGCAGGTGCGCTGTGTAAACAGCCAAATTGTCTAGACTAGTGGTCACCTTCTCCCCCGTATCACGGCGAACCAAGACGCATTGATTGCTCTCTACATCGCGCGGCCCAATCTCAAGTCGCAGAGGCACCCCACGCATTTCCCATTCGTTAAACTTCCAGCCTGGGGTTGCTTCTCTCTCATCCCTTTGCACCCGAATTCCGGCAGCTTTGAGTTCGCCGTATACTTGGGTGCATTTCGCCATGACTTTTTCACGCGACTTAGGCGGCCCTATCGGTATCATGATGACTTGGGTGGGGGCAAGCCTAGGCGGGAGGGCTATCCCTTTATCGTCGCCGTGTACCATGACCAGCGCTCCGATGAGGCGAGTCGAAACACCCCAGGAGGTAGTGTAGACGAATTTACGCACATTGTCCCTATCCAAGAACTCTATGCCAAATCCCTTGGCGAAGTTCTGACCAAGAAAATGAGAGGTACCTGCTTGGAGCGCCTTACCGTCCTTCATCATCGCCTCTATGGAGTAAGTGTCTACCGCACCCGCAAAGCGTTCACTGGGAGTTTTTTGCCCGGTCCAGACAGGCATAGCCATTTCGCTCTCGGCGAATTCCGCATAGATATCCAACATCCGCCTGGTCTCCTCCCTCGCCTCCGCTTCGTCGGCATGGGCGGTATGGCCTTCCTGCCAAAGAAATTCGGACGTGCGTAGAAAAGGAAGAGTTCGCTTTTCCCAACGAAAGACATTCGCCCACTGATTGAGCAACAGCGGTAAGTCGCGGTAACTCTGTATCCATCGGCTATACATATACCCAATCATGGTTTCGGATGTGGGACGCAAAGCGAGCTTTTCTTCTAACTGCTCGCCACCCGCTTCGGTCACCCAGGGTAGTTCTGGGTTAAAACCTTCCACATGCTCTTTTTCTTTCTCAAAAAAACTGCTGGGGATGAGCATGGGGAAGTAAGCATTGCGGTGCCCCGTCTCCTTGAAACGACGGTCAAGTCCTGCTTGAATGCGCTCCCACAGCTCATAGCCGTCTGGCCTAAAGACTATGCATCCGCGTACCGGCGCATAGTCCATCAGTTCCGCCTTCTGAATAGCCTCGATATACCAGGCTGAGAAGTCAGTGTCTTGCGCCGTGAGTTTGTTGTCTGACATTTTATTGACCTCCAATGTATGTATTTTCTTTTGCTATGGGTTTAGCCCAACACAAAAACCCGCCCCACATAGGGACGGGCAAGAACCCGTGGTACCACCCTGATTGGCCACTATGGCCCGCTCAAGTCCCCTAACGCAGGAATACGGCACGGCTCAACGCCGGCAGCTCTGGGGTGGGTAAAAGTTCTGCTTGACACTGGTTCGCACCAACCACCAGCTCTCTTGGCTAAGCAGAGCTTCCGCTCCCCGTCACAGCTATTATCAAAAATGCTATCATTTTCGGCAGCTGATGTCAATCGCCTATTTCTGCGCCCTAAGCAGGATTTCACCGGATGGCAACGAAGTAAAGGCCATGGACAACAAGCGGCTTGGAGGAAGATGATGACTATCGCAAAAACAATCTTAGAGTCAATCGGCAACACCCCTTTAGTGGCGCTGCCCAAAGTCACAGCAGGACTGGGTCGGACCATCTTGGCCAAGGTGGAAAGCCAGAACCCGGGAGGAAGCATCAAGACCCGCACCGCCCTCAGCATGATTCTGGACCTCGAAAAAAATGGCGCACTTAAACCAGATTCTATAATTGTTGAATTCACCTCCGGCAACCAAGGCATTGGCCTAGCACTTGTAGCTGCAGTAAAGGGCTACCGCTGCACCATAGTAATGCCCTGCTGCATGAGTACTGAGCGCCAAAGTATTATTTCTAGCTATGGCGCCGAGATCATTCTCACCCCGGTAGGCAAGGATATCACGGAAACCTTTTCCCTAGCGGAAGCTAGGGTGCACGAAATGTTACAACAAGACGCGCGCTATGTGCTGGCTGGCCAATTCACCAATAAAGCCAACCCTGCTGTTCACTACCGAGAAACAGCCCAGGAGATTATCACCCAACTGGGGGACATTGTTCCCAGCGCCTTTGTTGCCGCCATTGGCACGGGTGGCACCATCACCGGAGCAGGTCTCCGCTTGAAGGAAGTCTACCCCGAAATTATGATCGTCGCCGTAGAACCCAAAAATGCGGCTATACTGTCGGGCGGGGTGGTTGCCAGTCACAAACAGCAAGGCATTGGCGATGGTTTCATTCCTGCTATCCTTGACACCACACTCTACCATAAAGTAGTTACCGTCGACTGTGATGCGGCCTACACCATGGCCAGGCGCTTGGCACGGGAGGAAGGACTCTTTGTCGGCATATCTTCCGGCACCAATGTCACCGCGGCCATAGAGGTCGCGAAAATGCCCCCCATCGGGAGCACAGTCGTCACCATACTGCCGGACGGAGGCGAAAGGTATCTGAGTACACCAGGACTCTTCTGCGGGAACGTCAGAGAGTAATCTTCACCCTTGAGCCCCTGCCGCTATGCTCGGCAGGGGTTACTATTATTTTGCGGGGTAGGCGCTCCACTAACTCCTGCACATGGCTGATAATACCAATGGAAAGACCCTGCCCCGGCATGCGCTCCAAACAATCCATCACCGTCTCAAGGAGCTCGGGGTCTAAGGTGCCAAAGCCTTCATCTAAGAAAAAGAACTCCAAGGGAAACTGCCCACGCAGTTGGATTTGCAGCGACAAGGAAAGCGCCAGTGCTAAGGAGGTGATAAATGTCTCTCCTCCCGAGAGAGTATGTACCGGCCTCCTTAAACCGCCCTCGGCGTCATCCCGGATGAGGAAGCCTCCCTCAGGATCTACCTCCAAGGCATAGCGCTGCGAGGACAGCATCCGTAACCACTCTGTGGCGGTGGTGGTGACTGCCTGCAGATGCTCGCCTGCCATAAATTCGACTAAGGCATTGCCTCTCAATAACCAGCAAATCTCTGTGACGAGAGCATGCTCTTGGTCAAGCATTGTTCGCTCCTGCTCAAGAAGCATAAAGCGTTCGTGACGGGCTTGCATGTCTCGCAATTTCTCGCCGGCAAGAGTCGTTTGGCGTAGCGCCTCATCCCTTGCCAGTTGTAGGTTGTCGTAGTCCTCGTTGGTCCTTGCCCAATTTTCGTCACTGATGGCCCGTCCTGCCAATGCTGCGCAGAGAGAATTCGCCTCATGACCAAGAAGCGTTTCTTGTTCACCATGCACTCTCACTTCTTCCGCCCAGAGCGCGCGGTGCGCTAAATACACACGAGCATCTTCTAAATCTTCCCGCGATGTGAACACAGACCCCTGTAAGCTCTCTGCGAACTTTTCCTCGGCGCGCACCGCAGCCTCCACTACTAAGCGCTCGGCCTCCTTGGCACTGGCATCCTCACTCATGGCCAAATTTACCTCTTTAGTGGCGGTAGCCCAGGAATCTTGGCTACCCTTTTCGCGCTCCCGCAGTGACTGGAGCGTCGCTTCGGTCATCTGTGCCCGCGAAAATGGGTCTTCATTGCCCGCTAGCTGGGCTAGGTCGCGGGTCGATAATTCAATGCGCGCCAACAACTCCCCGAGCTTCATGCGGCGCGCCATTAAATCCTCTTGGGCTTGAGCAAGCGCTTTTTCGTTATCCTGGCGCATAGAGTGTAGAGCAGCGAGTTTGTCCTCGAGCTGCTTCAAGGTGTCGCTGAGTGCCTTCTGTTTACGATCCTTGGTTTGCATGAGTTCCCGCTGTTTCTCGAGGTCCACGCAATCTAGTTCTCGGAGGCGTTCATCAAGCGCTGCACTCGCGATTATTTCTTCATTCCCCAAAGCCTGTAATTTCACAGTGAGGTTTTGCAACTCGCCCTTCTGGTTAGCAGTGTGTTGCTCGGCCACCGCATGGGCTGCCTTAGCCTTAGAAAGTTTATCGGCTACTTGCCGTTCGGTCTTCTGTGCCCTTTCCATATTCTCCAGCCACATCCGGCGCCCTTCGCGCGCTGTTTCGTGCGTTTTTTCTTCTTGATTTATCTTTTTGTCTACTTCCTCTGCAGCTATACCGGCCCATATGCTCGGCAGAGAACTACAGAGCCTAGTTACCTCATCCTCCATACTCTTAATTTCAGCAGCCAAGACTGCCATCTGCACGCCTAAATCCTTTAGTCCTTCGAAACAAGAAAAAGCGCTGCTTGCTACTCTGCCTTCTTCTGCGAGCGATTTTTGCAGGAGAGCATGTGCCTCGCTAGCGGCCGCTACAAAATTCTCAACATCCGCTGGGATGTACCGCGCCGCTAGTTCCGGGTGTTGGCGAGAGCCACACACCGGGCATTTTTCTCCAGGCGCTACTTGAGAGGCCAGCTCGGCCACTAAGCAGCTTTCCCTAGCTTCCTTGGCCTGGCGGTCTGTTTCCGTCACTAAGGAACGCAAAGAGACTACCCTTTCCTGTACACGAGCCAATTGATCCTGCCACAGAGTTAACTGTTTTTCCTCAGCACTTTGCTTCTGACGAAGATTGTCTAGGTTTAACAGCAAGCGTTGTGCCTGAGTCTCCTTAAATCTCGCGTCCTGAAGTATCAGGCGACAACGATTCAGCCGTTCAAGATGAATAGGGGGCATTTCCTCTACTTCTTGTGCCCTGACAAGGTCGAGATAGTCCTTGGCTACGTGGTGCTCATGCTCTAAAACAACAACGTTTTGCTCGGCCTGAGTGAGGGTGCTCATGGCCTTTTCGAGGCTAGAGTGGCGGGTCTTTTCTTCGGCGAATCGCTCATGTAATTGACGCCGCACCTCTAGCAACCTGCTCTCAGCCTGCACAGCTTGGGCGAGCATAGACCTTTCCTCTGGAGATATGGCGGTACCTAGTAGCTCGTGAGCAAGCAATCTCCGGTCAGCCTGAGCCTGCTGCTCTCTAGCCAAAAGCCCCTCGAGCTGGGCCTGCAACCCACTATGTAGGATCTCACTGTGCCTAGTTGCCTCCTGTTCGAAACTCCGCAGGCTTTCCAAACCACGAAGCTCCTCCGCGATGAGCATCGCCCTCTTTAAATCTTGCTGCAAGGCGAGTAAGAGCGGCTCTTCAGACTGTCGCATCGCTTTAGCTGTTTCTAAGCCTTCCGCAGCCACTTTTTCCCTTTCACTAGCTACCGCTAGCGCCATGCCGGTTGCACTAGACCGTTCGATAGATTCGTTTTTCTTTCTGTCAGATGCATCAAATTCTGCCGCCAACGGCCATATCGACTCCGCAGCCAGCAGGCGACCCAATCGAGCTTCAAGGTCAGTAATGTAGGGCCGGGCTAGGCTCATTGCTTGACGCTTCACGTTAACTTGGCGGGATTTTTCCTGCAATTCATAGACTGTTTTAGCCTCTTCCCAATGTTCTAGGCCTGCCGCAAGTTCCGCCATCGCCTTGGTCAACGCGCGATCGCTAGCCTCTACCATCCCCTGCAATGCCAAGAGGTCATCCTTCGAGGCTTGGCCAAGCCCCTGCTGCTCCCCCTCTATTTTCATCAACTGCGTGTCCAGCTCCTTGGCACGAACAGTGACTCTCGCCAGCAACCTTTCCCCGTACTCAGAGAGGTTAAAGATGCGCTCTAGCATCTCGCGGCGCTCCCTGCCCTTTAGGCTCAAGAATTCGGCGAATTTACCTTGGGGCAATACTACCGCCCGAGTAAAGTCATGCACCGTAAGACCCAGTATCTGTTCAACGCGCTGGTCGACCTGGTTAGGTTTGTCCGCGATAACTTCTACGCCCTGGGACGTTATCTCGCACAGCCTAGCCAGGCGGCACAGTGTAGATTCCTCCTTGGTTACATACTTGCGCTCTACTCGATATACGCGCGCCTTGTTTTCCCCACCAAGGCTAAATTCGAAAGATACACCCGCCTCGGTCATGTTGCGATTGACAATGCCCCTGACCTTGTCCGGAGCGCGCTCAACCTTGCCATAGAGGGCCAGAGTGATGGCATCGATGATGGTGGACTTGCCGCTGCCGGTAGGACCGAAAATGCCAAAAACCCTGCCGTTACATAGCGAAGCAAAATCTATCGTCTGCTCCTCTTTGAAGCTGTTTAAGCCATAAAAGGATAAACAAAGTGGCTTCATGCGTCGCTACCCCCCCCGCCAACAAAAGTTTCGCCGGCGAATTTGGTGAACATCTTAACTAGCTCCTCCTTAGGAACTACACCACCCCGGCGCTGCCGGTAAAACCTGAGGAACATCTCCTCAAGGGTAAGGTCCGCCAAGACTGGCGCTGACACTTCACTCGCGCCGGTGGGCACGATGCACCGCACCTTTAACAACCCCGCATGGGCTTGGTGTAACGACAACATCTCTTTTGATGTGAGGTAGCCGGCAGCATGCACCTCAATTTCAAGCCACAGCGGCTTGCCGCGCAATTCTTCCAAGCGATGCCTTGCTTCGGCCACACCATGAAAGCACCGCCATCTTTCTAAGGGAATGCCTGCGGTTAAACTCACAGATTTAACTGCCGCCTCCCCCCCGGGAAGGATTTCCGCCACGTAAACAACCTTGGTCTGCCCCGATTCCGAAAAGCTGTAGGCGAGAGGCGACCCGGAATAATAGGTTTTCTGCCGGGCGCTCTGAACCTGCTGGGGACGATGGAGATGTCCCAGGGCGATGTATTGTGCTGTTTCCGGAAAGCAATTAGCCGAAACGGCGCTCGCCCCCCCAATTTCAATTGAGCGTTCAGAATCACTTTGCTGTCCGCCTAAAGTCAAAAGGTGAGATATTGCTAAATTAACGGTATCGGGGCGAAAGGCTTGGGCTTGCCGGTTAAGTAAATCAATTACCGTCTCGGCGTAGGCGGCTCGCAACTTACCTTCCTGTAACTCGGGGCTGATGATGCGTCCGAGGCGCGACTCAGAGGGGTAGGGTAAATGCGAGATGATAGCGTGATAAGGAAGACCAGGAATCGCTATCTCGACCCAGCCGGGCCCGGCCTTAACCACCTTGACCCCTGTGTTAGTGTGATTGGTGATGAGGGTTTCTTGCGGTCGACCGGCAATTAAAATGCCCTGTCGCTCTGCCAAAGGGCGTATGGCACAGAGACGTTCCGGGCTGTCATGGTTTCCAGCCACCACCAGAACACATCTTCGCCCATCATGCGCCAGCTTTTCAAGTGCCGCGCAATACAACTCCTGGGCCTCAGCCGAAGGATTGTAGGTATCAAATACGTCCCCGGCGATGAGCACGATGTGAACATCGTGCTCATCGGCAATGTCCACTATTTCATTTATGACTTGCACTTGCTCTTCATAGCGACTGCGCCCTTCTAAGGTCCGCCCTAGGTGCCAATCGGAGGTATGAAGCAGGCGCAGTTTATTCATCGCCCGCCCCCGGAAGCTATGATACATCCGTCCTTCACTACCACTACACTGTCTGTGCCAACTATAAGCGCCACGCGAGCCATCTGCAAATCATCCACCCGGCTGACCCCTCCTCCATGTTTAGGCCTTTTTCACCCCAAGGACGATGGCATGCCCGTTGATATCCCCAGCCTGCATAAAGAATTCTCCCTCAGGGGATGCGGTCATGGCAATCGCCAAAACCTCATCTTGAATATAGCTTTCATTGCCGGCGATAGCTCGGGCAAGAACAGCATCACCTTCACAGTAGATGATAATTTTGTCTTCTACCGCAAAACCGGCCTCTTTCCGCATACCCTGTAGCTTACTGATTAGTTCCCTGACATGCCCTAGCGCCAGCAGTTCTTCTGTCAGATGCAAGTCCATGATCACCGTTAGCCCACCGCTAGATTCGGCAGAGAACCCTTCCTTTTCCTGCACCCTGATGTCTAACTCTCCTAATTCTAATATTATCGGTGCGCCATTTAGCATGACTTCTAACGGTTCAGGAGTAAGCACTGCTCTTGCCAAGACTTGCTCGTCAACGTCTGCAAGAACAGTAGACAATGTTTGCACCTCCTTACCCAGCCGTCGACCAAGGACCTTAAAATTCGGCTTGGCGCTATAATTGACAAACTGTGTCGTATCAGTGGCCAAGGACACCGTTTGGACGTTGAGCTCGTCCTGGACCAGATCAAGCAACTCCTGCCGTAAAGGCTTGGCGTGGGGCTTAACAAAGTACAGGGCAGAGACTGGCTGGCGCACTTTTACATTTTTCTTACTGCGCACCGCCCGCCCTAAGTAAACTATGTCTCGCGCTAAATTCATCTCCTGCAGCAAGTCCTCATCAATAAGATTCACGTCGGCGCGTGGGTAATCCTGCATGTGCACGCTTAGTCTGGCCGTCTTATCGACGGAGCGTACAAGGTTTTGGTACAACTCTTCACTTAAGAACGGCGTGAAGGGCGCCATTAAGAGAATTACCGCATTGAGGGCCTCATAGAGCGTGGCATAGGCAGATGCCTTGTCTTCATCCATCTGTCCCTTCCAGAAACGACGACGATTGCGCCGCACGTACCAGTTGCTGAGTTCGTCTATAAATCCATCAATGGCGCGCGTTGCGGTCATACTATTGAACACGTCAAGAGCAGACCTCACCTCGCCTATGGTCTGGTGAAGGCGCGCTAGCAACCATCTGTCAATCAGCGGCCGCTTAGACAGGGGGACAATAGTCTCAGCAGGATTGACCGCATCTAAGTTGGCGTACAGCACAAAGAAGGAGTAGACATTCCACAAGGTGCCCATGACGCGGCGCTGCCACTCCTGCATGTTCTCTAAAGAAAAGCGCTTGGTATACCAAGGGGGATTGACGGTGTAAATGAACCACCGCAGACCGTCTGCGCCTATGGTATCAAAAGCCTGCTTAGGGTCGAAAACATTGCCGCGCGATTTGCTCATTTTTAGTCCCTGGTCGTCTAGACCGAGCTCGGTGACGACGACGTTTTTGTAGGGGGCTTGGCCAAAAGTAAACGAGGAAACGGCGAGTAGCGTGTAAAACCAGCCCCTTGTTTGGTCGATGGCCTCACATATATAGTCCGCAGGGAAGGACTCGGCGAATAGTTCTTTGTTCTCAAAGGGGTAGTGCCACTGGGCAAAAGGCATGCTGCCGGAGTCATACCAACAGTCGAGCACTTCACTGACGCGCTGCATGGTCCCGGCGCATTTGTCGCAACGGAGCATGACTGCGTCAATATGAGGCCGATGTAGGTCAAGCTTGTCGGGTAGGTTTATGGCCCGCTCCTCTAAGTCCGCCAGGCTACCCACACAGTGCTGATGCCCACAAGCACACGTCCAAATAGGCAGCGGGGTGCCCCAGTAACGCTCGCGGCTGATAGCCCAGTCAACGAGATTGTCCAAGAAATTGCCGAAACGTCCGTCCTTAATGTGCTCCGGAAACCAGTTGATGGTCTGGTTATTGGCTTGGACCTGCTCTTTAATGGCGCTCATGCGAATAAACCACGAACTGCGGGCGTAGTAAAGGAGGGGGGTGTCACAACGCCAACAAAAAGGATAGTTGTGCACGTACTTCTCTGCCTTGTACAAATGACCCCTGGCCTGCAAGTAGCCGATGATCTGCGGGTCGGCGTCTTTGACAAACTGCCCAGCCCATTCCGTGACTTCAGGCTTGAAGCGACCTTCGGAGTCCACTGGGATAGGGGTGGGGAGGTTGTGCGCCCTTGCTAGGCGATTATCATCCTCGCCAAATGCCGGGGCAATATGGACAATGCCCGTGCCATCGCTGGTACTCACAAAATCGCCTACTACTACAAAATGGGCCCTCTCGCCGGCAATGCTCGCCAATTGATACGGGGGTAGATACTGCCTATTGACCAGTTGTAGTCCGGTGAGGGTCTCTAATACCTCGTACTCACCTTCAATTACCCCTAGGCGGCTTTCTGCCAAGATGAGTTTTGCGCCATCGTGCTTGATAACCGCATAAGTAATCTCTTCCCCGACGGCGAGCGCCACATTGGCAGGTAGAGTCCATGGCGTAGTAGTCCAGACGAGGAAGGATGTATCTTCCTCACCAACCACAGGGAAGCGCACGAATACGGAGGGGTCAGTAGTTTCTTCGTAGCCCTGTGCTACCTCGTGACTAGAGAGAGAAGTGCCGCAACGCGGGCAGTATGGCAACACCTTGAATCCTTTGTAGAGAAGATCCTTTTCCCATGCTTGCTTGAGCGACCACCACACAGATTCAATGTAATTGTTATGGTAGGTCACATAAGGATCCTCTAAATCCAGCCAAAAACCCATGCGCTCGGTCATCCGCGCCCATTCCTGCTCATAAGTGAAGACACTCTGCCGGCATTCATTGATGAAGGCTTCGACGCCATATTTTTCGATGTCTTGTTTGCCACTTAGGCCTAATCTCTTTTCCACTTCGAGCTCAACAGGTAAGCCGTGCGTGTCCCAGCCTGCCTTGCGGCGCACGTAGAAGCCGTCCATGGTTTTGTACCGCGGGATAAGGTCTTTCATAGAACGGGGCATGGCATGCCCAATGTGGGGTTTGCCATTGGCCGTGGGCGGCCCTTCATAAAAGACGTAGCGAGGATTATCTTGGCGTAGAGCTTGGGTCTTGCGGAAAACATCCTCCTCACGCCAAAATTCCAGTATATTTTCTTCTAACTTAGGAAAATCGACCTTGCTTTGCACCTTCTGAAACATTGGCTTACCCTCCCTTTCAAATTGAAAAAAGTAGGCCTCCCGTTCAAAGGAACGAGAGGCCTACCCGCGGTACCATCCTTGTTGGTTGCAAGCAACCCAACTCAAAGCCTTAACGCGGCCCACGCGATAGACTAGAAATACTTTTTTTTCGCCTACCGATCTCCGAGGTGATACCTCCGCACTTAAGCCACTAGGTCACACCTACCCCTAGCTCTCTTAGGACTTAGTGCCGGAGACCTGTCCTCATCACAGAAAGACATATGAAATTTGTCTAATAATATCACGCTCCGCCGTGGTACGCAAGCAGCTGAAAAATAGACCACATTTATAGCGCATGTGCTATACTCTCCCTAGGTGCGCAGACGATACTAAGGAGGAATAATACATAACATGAAGATTACACTAAACTCACTTCTTAAGACCGCCATGCTAGTAACTCTGGGCATAGTTCTGCCCATGGCTTTCCACGCATTCGGGTGGAGCGGCCGCGTCTTCTTACCCATGCACATCCCAGTGCTCCTAGCGGGTTTCCTTCTTGGACCCTTGCCTGGAGTTATCGCCGGGGCGACTACCCCCCTACTTAGTTCCGTGCTCACCGGCATGCCGCCCATGGCGCCCATGCCTATTGCTCTGCAAATGAGCATTGAGTTATCCGCCTTTGGTTTGTTGGCCGGCATATTCTTAAATTCTCTCAAACTAAACATTGTCCTCAGCCTAGTGCTCACCCTAGCGGGAGGACGCCTCGCTCTTGGCCTTACTACCATGGCGCTATTTCCGTTACTTGGGCTCCCCGCGGTGCCTTTAACCGTTATATTTGGCGCGAGTTTGGTGACGGCGCTGCCGGGGCTGGTACTGCAGATAATTGCCATACCCCCCATAGTTTTGGCGATGAAAAAATACAACATGTTAAAGCATCTAGGCGCATAGTACAGACATCCCTACAAGACAACAGCCACCAAAAAAGGCCTGCTCCAACGCGGAGCGGCCTTTTTTGATGTAGACTCAGTTACTGCGGTTGATACCAACCCATCTGCTCCATGAACTTAAAGAGGGCAAAGGCGTGGTCCTGCTCGTCTTTTTGGATATGATTAAGGGTTTGTCGCAAGGGCTGGCTGGTTGATTCAAAGACAGCATGATCGTACATGTCTGAGACCGCTTTTTCCATGGTCAGTAGGTCCTGACAAATCTGCTGATCGGTGAGGACCCCATGCCCTGTGAACTGGCTGGTGCTCGCCTGCATAGTCTGGCCTTGTGGGCTACGCCCCTGAGGAGAGCGGCTGCGGTTAGCACTTGCGCCTGATGTGGTTTGACTGATAATCTGATTTACGGGGATACTGTGCCCCTGTCCGCCCATTTGGGGGGTCCTGCCCTGCAGGAGGTCACTGATGGTCTGCAGATGGTGGGTTTCCTGTTGTCCTGCCCACTGCAGAATTTGTTTGAGCTCTTGATTGGCCACCACCCCGCTGTAGTGGTTGTACTTGGCGATACATAGTTCCTCTTGCGATTTGGCGTCCTGTAAGTACATGCGCTCTTTCTGGGTTAACTGCACGGGACAAACCTCCTTGTATACATACTGCGCACTCAGTTTGTCCAAAAAATTTAACAATATTCTCGGCAGATGAGAGAATTTTACCCACGCAACAACTGGGACACCTTCTCCGCCATAGCCGTGGGGGGAATACTATGTGCATCTAGGGCCAATTTTTTGAGGCGGCTCCGGGCAAAGATAGACGCGGAGTTTTCTTGTAATGACAAGAAATAGTGGGCGATGTCCTCATCACTACCCAGCGAACGCAACCAAAGTTTCCACTGTCCCGAGCGGACCCTTTCTGTGGCTTTGATGCGCTCTAGCAGCCTACAGGGAGGGTGGTGCAAGAATAATAAGAGCGCACCCATGGCCAAGAGTCGCTCCTCAAGCTCTATGAATGGTGCGAGATCAGCGATTTGTGCGGCGTGGGTGAGATGGAACCTCTCGAAGAAAATGAGAGGCTCAAGATTTCTCTCGTGACTAAAGCGTGAACCACTCCAGAGCCTGTGCAAATCCTCCGCCATATCTACGTGTTGAGTGAGTAGTTCCACCCTAGCGGCCACCGTAGGGGTTGTGAGTTCAAGCACTCTCTCGGTGTAATGCTCCGAAAGCAAGATTTTTGTCGGGCGCTCTCGCCAGAGGTCCGTCCTCTGCAACTCACCCAAGATAGTAGTCTTGCCTGTAGCCACCACGCCCTCGACGAGAAGAATGGTCATGCCTATGTTCCCCCTTTGGCAAGCTCCCGGGTGACTCGCGTTTCGATTAATCCATGCGGGACAAGTAACGATATACTGCCCAAAAGTGGGCACTGCTGCCGGCCATGACAAAAAGATGCCAGAGCTCATGAAACCCGAAAACATGCGGCACAAGTTTTGGCCACTTTGTTCCATAGAAGACCGCCCCCACGGTATAAAATAACCCCCCCATGCCAAGCCAGGCCAAAGCTGCTAGGGGCACACCTCTCCACAGTGGGCCGATGGCAATTACCACTAGCCACCCAAGTAGTAGATAAAAGCCGGTGTAGAGCCAGCGTGGGGCAAGTAGCCAGACCACCTTCATAACAATGCCTATGAAACTTAATGACCATACCGCAATTAGCAAGGTCCATCCCCACGTACCCCGCAAGGCGATGAGACAAAAAGGGGTGTATGTCCCAGCGATGAGGACAAAAACCATCATATGATCTACGCGGCGTAACCATAGGCGGAGCTTATCATCTGCCGGAAAAAGATGATAGAACGAGGAGGCAGTATAGAGTAAGATTAGGCTCACCCCAAAAACCGCAAAAGAAATGACATGCCATACTGTTCCCGCCGCAAGAGCAACGCGCATGAGGGCAACCAACCCAATTACAGCTAGCACTGCCCCCACCACATGGGTAATTCCACTGACCCAATCCGGTTTCTTGAGCATTCTCTTCATCCCCTCCCCTCTAACCTCATTATACCCAAAGTAAAAGGGAGTGTCTTCTTAATCCCGCGACTATAGGTAGCGGCGTGACACGGCACGCCGACCCTCCCAGGTGGTAACCATAGGTCCGTAACCCAAGGACCATCGAGTAGGAGGGGGTGATTAACCCCCGTCCTCTCACACCACCGTACGTACCGTTCGGTATACGGCGGTTCATGAAACACTACGGTGCCACTTGGTCCCGCAGGTGTAGCGCCTGGTTTGTGCCGGGTAAGAGCTCTGCGCTCTCACAGTACCCTGTGTATTCACCACTTCTTCCTGTGAGGAGCCCCTATTAAGGGTTTTCTGCTGTCCTTGCGCTTT
>Ga0208100_100051_pt1 | contig 52340 bp, 55 predicted proteins | sample SubbioR11_8A_Aug_FD_184817 | JGI IMG/M metagenome (GOLD analysis project Ga0208100, IMG submission 184817) | Serpentinite rock and fluid subsurface biosphere microbial communities from McLaughlin Reserve, California, USA - CR11_8A_Aug (SPAdes) | ecosystem: Environmental > Terrestrial > Deep... | reverse complement strand
GGTCCGCCGCCGCCGCCGCATAAGTGATCGCCGCCGTTAAAGTCGTCTTGCCATGGTCTACGTGACCAATCGTCCCTACGTTGACATGCGGCTTCGTGCGCTCAAATACTCCTTTGGCCATAACAACCCCTTTCCTACAGCCGAAACCAGCCAAACCGCGCCATGCGGGCCTGGCCAGGTTTCGTCGGTTCTGAGTTGGAGCTCGTGGACGGGATTGAACCGTCGACCTCTCCCTTACCAAGGGAGTGCTCTACCACTGAGCTACACGAGCCTACCCAAACCGCTCGCTATCCGCATCAGGCTCTTAGGCCTGCCTTGGAGCGGGAGACGGGATTCGAACCCGCGACATTCAGCTTGGGAAGCTGACGCTCTACCAACTGAGCTACTCCCGCACTCTTGAGACTTCGTCTTGTCAAGACTAAATCTCGTCAAGACTAAGCCTCGCCTTAATGCTGGTGGGCAGGGCTGGATTCGAACCAGCGTAGGCTAAGCCAACGGATTTACAGTCCGTCCCCTTTAACCACTCGGGCACCTACCCACATCCACACCCGCATCGTGGAGCCACCCATCGGAATTGAACCGACAACCTTCCGATTACAAGTCGGATGCTCTACCAATTGAGCTAGGGTGGCCTAACTCCGCTGGTCTAGTCGGACGCTTCGCACGTCCAGCATCGTAGACTAGCACGCCTTCAGGGGGGTGTCAACAGCGCGAGGGCGTCAAATCTGGGGCTGAATACCCCCGATAGTTGGTGTCAACGACCTTCCCCTTCCCGGAACTCACCGTCGAACGCCAAATTGCGCACCCGCTCACTAGTGGCAGGCGGATGAGGCCAAACGTGGCATCACCTAACATGGCGCCATCTCGGTAGGCGCTAAGATGCCTAAGGTGAAGCGTCATAAGGAGACCATCGTGATCAACAGCTCTCATGCGCTCAAGGCGCTCGTATTTAGTGCCCTCCTGGTGCTGGGATCAGCAGCCTGCAAACCGGGAGGTAACGCGACGGGTCAGCCTGGGCTCTCAGTCCAAGAGCCCAGGCCCTAGGCTAGCCGTGTCTAACAGCGTTGACGCAGCGAAGTACGGGGTGGCTAGTCAGGGTCTCAAGGTCGAGCGCCTTAGCTGAGCTGATCACCAGGGTCGCCGACTCGCCGGGGAGCAGCGTCAGGAGCTGGTCGCTGACCGTGGCGTTCGGCTCGAGCCGGTCAGCAAATACGCACAGGTCACGCAGTAGCGTCTTAGCGGTAATCGTCAGACGATGGCTTGTTCCTTCGCGCTCGAGCGCGGCGTCAAACGCGGGCAGAGGATAGGCGAGCGCCTTATCGCGCTCAAAGAACCAGTAGGCGCGGGCGTCTGCGGTGGCAGCTACCAGCAGTTCGGCAGTAGGGTCATCAGGCACGGCAATAGATGGCACGATCACTCCCAGCAGCGCGGTCGTGCGCGGGTCTAGCGCTAGCTGTAGCTCTTGCGCGGCCACTTCCCTACCGGCAAAGGTCAAGCGCCGCAAGGTGACCTGTCCTAGCCACTTAGCATCGCTGTCGTTAATAGCGTAGAGGGCCAGCGCCTCGCCCTGTGGCTGGATAGTCAGGAGCCTATCCGCGAAGAAGCGGCGGGTCGCATACCAGAGGGGCTTAGGCCGGCCGTCGCCATCGACGGCGGCCCAACTGATCACCGGCCAGCAGTCGTTAAGCTGCCAGTACAAGGTACCCATGCAGTCGGGCTGCCGGGAGCGGAACCATTCGACCCCTAACTGCACCGCCCGGGCTTGATTGAGTTGGGTCAAGTAGTGCCAGGTATCAAAATCCTCAGGTTTGTGGAAGTGTTCAGTCAGGCGAGCTATCAACTTATCGTTGCCCCTAACCGCCTTCTGATGGTGCAGCATGGCGGCTGAATCGGGCTTTAGCTGCTCGCCGATAGCCCGCCGCAAGGTGGCGTAGCAGGGCGGCGCCTGAAAGCCGAACTCAGTGACGAAGCGCGGCTGGTAGTGGCGATAGACCGTGTAGTCCCGCTCGTTCCAGACATCCCAGCTATGCTTGCAGCCAAAGCGGTCGTGGTTGGGGTGGATGTCCATAGTCCCCGAGTAGGGGCTACCTGGCCAGTACGGGCGGCTTGGATCGATCTCAGCAACCAGTTTTGGCAATAGCTCAAGATAAAACCCCAGCCCCCAACTGCGCTCGCTGCCGACCTCGCGCCAGGAGCGGCCCCCCTTGCTCCAATCGAAGTAGCCCCAGATATTTTCGTTATTGCCGTTCCACAAGACTAGGCTCGGGTGCTTGGCCAGGCGGGCAAGCTGGTAGCGTGCCTCAGCCTCGACCAGCTCAGCGAAGGGGGGCTCTTCCGGGTAGAGGGCGCAGGCAAAGAGAAAATCTTGCCAAACCATCAGGCCAAGCTCGTCGCAGAGCCGGTAAAAGGTCTCGGTCTCGTAGCTCCCTCCGCCCCACACCCTAAGCATGTTCATGTTAGCGTCGGCGGCCTGCTCGAGCCGAGACCGATAACGCGCTTCGGTCACCCGGTGGGGGAAGCAGTCGTCAGGGATCCAGTTGGCCCCCTTGCAAAAAACCGGTTTACCGTTGATTACCAAGGTAAAGGCCGCACCGTGTTCATCGGCCTCGGTCTGGAGCTTCACGGTGCGCAGGCCGATGCGGGCGGTCCAGGTATCAAGGGGTGCGCCGTTAGCATCACTGAGCGTTAAGGTCAGGGTATAGAGCGGCTGCTCGCCGTGCCCCCTGGGCCACCAGAGCTGTGGCTGAAGGGCAGCGAGCGTGAGCACTCCCTCGCCGAAGGATTGCGCCACGGTATGTCCGTCAGGATCTTCGAGCGTACCTGCCAGCTTCAGCCCTTTGCGCGTCCCCGCAATGTTCACCTGTACCTCGACTTCGGCTCGCTCGGCATCGGCGCGTTTGATCAGCGGGCGCACCGAGGCGAGCCGCGCCTGGCTCCAGGCTTGCAGGTAGATCGGTTGCCAGATACCCGCTGTTACCAGGGTCGGCCCCCAGTCCCAGCCGAAGTTGCAGGCCATCTTGCGGATGAAGTTAAAGGGGAGCTCTTGGAGGTTGACGTGAGGTAAAGCCCCCAGCCGCTCTTGCTGCGCCACAGCGTAGCGCACTGCCGAAGTAAAGGTGATGCTGAGGCGATTCTGTCCGGCGCGAAGGTGCGGCTTAACCGGGAAGCGGTAGGCCAGGTGCATGTTCTCGGTCTCACCAAGGAGCGTACCGTTGAGCTCGAGCCGCGCCACGGTATCGAGCCCTTCACAAAGCAGCTCGACCTGCTCTTCAGCCAGCAGTTCGGCAGCCACCTCGAAGGTGCAGCTATAACGCCAATCGGCATCGCCGATCCACTATCGTTCTCGCTTCGCTCGGAAGCAACTCAAGCTCGTTGCGTTCAAGATAGGGGTCCGGGATCAGGCCCGCAGCCAGCAGGTCGGTATGGACGCAGCCGGGCACAGTAGCGGGGAGGTCGCGCCCGCGCCAGGCGTCGGGAACGCCGTCAAGGGCAACTAGCGTCCAGGAGCTATCAAGCACCTGGCGGATCATGACCGAAGGCCGACCGGCTCGAGCCAATCGCCAGTGAGCGCGAAGCGGGCTCGAGCGCGGATATCCTGGGCAGACGCTCCCACCAGCACCTCAAAATCGCCCGCCTCGGCGACCCAGGCGGCCTTGGCATCGTCGAAGTAGGCCAGCGCCCGCAGCTCGAGCAGCAGGGTGACGGTAGCGCTCTCGCCGGGCCTTAGCTCGACCTTAGCAAAACCTTTTAGCTCCTTTTCGGGCCGCATCAGTTTGGCCTGCGGGTCACGTACGTAGAGCTGGACCACCTCTTGCCCGGCACGCTGACCGGTATTGGTCAGCTCGAGCGTCACCGTCAAGCTCTCACCCGGCGCAATGGCTGCGGCGCTCAAGCGCAGGTTGTCGTAGGAAAAGGTAGTGTACGACAGGCCGTGACCGAATGGGAAGAGCGGCGCCAGCCGCTTCTTGTCGTAGTAGCGGTAGCCGATAAAGAGCCCCTCGCCGTAGCGCACCCGACCGTTCTCGCCGGGATAGTTGATAAAGGCAGGGTTGTCTTCCAGGCGCACCGGGAAGGTCTGCGGTAGGCGGCCAGCGGGGTTGACCAGGCCAAAGAGCACGTCAGCAATGGCGTTGCCGCACTCCTGCCCCGGATACCAGGCCTGCAAGACGGCGGCCACCTGCGCCAGCCAGGGCATCGCCACCGGGCCACCGGTCTGCAACACCACCACCGTCCTGGGGTTCACTGCGGCTACCCGCGCAATCAGCTCGTCTTGGCGTCCCGGCAGGTCGAGATGGGGTCGGTCCTGCCCCTCGGTATCCCATTCGCCGCTGGCGCCGACGCATAGCACCGCCACATCCGCAGTAGCGGCTAGTTGCACAGCCCGCTCCAGGGCCTCGTCACCGAGCGGCTTGATCACGCCTAGGCGCACCCCTTTAATGCCCAAGCTACCTTCGACCTGAGAGCTATACTCGACCACCAGATCGTAGCCCTGACCGGCTTGCAGGGTTAGCCGGGCCAGCTGCTCATCGCTCGCCTGGCCAAAGTAGTTTTGCCCTGGCTGCCAGCTCTGCCAGTTATCGATCAGCAGACGTCCGTTCACCAATAGCCGGCTGCGCCCAGCGCTGACTAGGCCAAAGTGATACTCGCCCCCTTCAGTCGGCGTAAAGCGTGCCGCTAGACGCGCCGAAAAGTTTCTCGGATCGACACCCGGCGCGACCTCGCCAAACCACAGCAACCCGGCCTCGGCGAGGTTGGCACTCGCTACCGCTGCGCCGGACAGGTCCGGGCTGTTGTAATAGGTGACGCTGACCTCTGCTTGCAGCAGGGGGATAAGCCGATAGTTGGTGCAACCCAGCTCATAGCCCAGTTCGACCCTATGAGCAGCTAGCCCGTCGAAGGGGCTAACGCTGTAATGAGCGTTCACCTGCGCGCTGCCGCCGCCCATGATCTGCGCCGTCTTGGCGTTGGGGCCGATTACTGCGATCTTACCGGGGGCTTTAGGCCTGTCCTGCCTGTCCCTTCGGGCTTGAGCCCCTTCGGGCTGAGCCTCAGGGCGAAGCCTCAAGGGCGAAGCCTGAGCGTAGTCGAAGGAAGCGAAGGCGAAGGGATTGATAGGCAGCAGCCCGCTGTTCTTTAAGAGCACGATGCCCTCGGCGCCCGCTTGGCGGATGATGGCCCGATGCTCCGGGCGGTCGATGGCCCGCTCTTCGGGGATAACGGGGTCGGCAAAGGCGCCGACACGTGAATAGAGACGCAGCAGCCGCCGCGCGCTCTCCCTCAGGGTATCGCTGCTCACCGCGCCATCGCGCACCGCCTTAACTAGCTTCTCCCCGCGGTGCTTGGTCGGCCCCGGCATCTCCAGGTCGAGCCCGGCATTGCTGGCCTCGGCGGTGGAATAGGTGCCAAACCAGTCGGACATCACTACGCCGTCAAAGCCCCACTCCTGTTTCAGGATCGCCGTTAAGAGGCGCGGGTGCTCACTGGCGCTGGTGCCGTTGACCTTGTTGTAAGAAGACATTACCGCCCAGACGCGGGCCTCCTTAACAGCGGCCTCAAAGGGGAGCAGGTAGAGCTCGCGCAAGGGGCGCTCGTCGATCTCCGAACTGATGGTCATGCGCTCAAACTCAGAATCGTTACCCACGTAGTGCTTGATAGTAGCGGCGATCCCCTGGCTTTGGACGCCTTGAATGTAGGCCACCGCCAGTTGAGCGGTAAGATAAGGGTCCTCTGAGTAACACTCGAAGTTGCGGCCGTTAAGGGGCGAGCGGTGGAGGTTAACCGTGGGTGCTAGCAGCACCCGCGCCCCCTTGGACTTGGCCTCTTCGGCCAGCGCCTGCCCGATCTGCTTAACTAAGGCCGCGTTCCAGGTGGCAGCCAGGGCGATCGCGACAGGGAAGCAGGCCGCTTTGACGCCACCCACCAGGCCACCGCCCCCCCGCGCCCCGTTCGGCCCGTCGGTGACTTTAATGGCCGGGATGCCCAGGCGCTCGACGGGTACCGTCGTCCACAGGGAGGCTCCGGACAACACGGAAGCCAGCTCTTCTAGGGTCATGGTATTAAGCAGCGTCTCTAGGTCCATCTTCGCCCTCCTTCAAGAGCACACTTTATAGTTAGGCGAACTCTCAAAATTACCCTCCTTCCGCCCTATTGTTTCATGATAATAAGTTGGCGTTGATAAGTATTGATGAGTGTCAAAATATCGACTATTCGGCTAAGCCACCGTTTTCCCTGGCGGCTTCCCTTAGCCGCTGCATGTCGCGCAGCGGCGGTAGGCCAAAGAGCCTTTTGTACTCCCGGTTGAAGTGCGAAGCATCGTCATAACCGACGCGATAACCGGCGCTCGCCGCGTCGAGGTGCTCGCCGAGCATCAGCCTCCTGGCCTCCTGGAGCCGCAGCCGCTTCTGGAACTGCAAGGGGCTCAGCGCGGTAACGGCCTTGAAGCGGTGGTGGAAGGTCGAAACGCTCATGCCTAGCTCCTGCGCAATCTCCTCTATGCGAAGCGGCTGGTTGAACTCTTTACGGAGCCGCTCGAGCGCCCGGGCGATGCGGTGGGTGTGGCTGCTCTGGACCGCCTGGCGGAGCCGGTCAGCCTGCTCGCCCAGCAGGAGCCGGTAGATGATTTCCCGCGCGATCAGCGGCGCGAGGAAGGGAGCTTCATCCGGCGCGTCCAGGAGCCTGACGAGCCGCACCACCGCGTCCAGCAGGCCGGCATCGAGTGGGCTTACGCTAATCGCTCTCACGTCGGCCTGACTTCGCGGCGAGACGTGACCCGAGCGAAGCGAGAGTGACTTTTGACCGGCCTCTACCATGACCGAGCCGATCAGGGTGGGCTCGAGCGCTAAGCGAAGGCTGAGGTAGGGCCGCTCCGGTGATGCTTCGATAACCTGGCCCACGACGGGCAATTCGGCGGTGGTGAGAAGGTAATGTGCGGGATCGTAGCGGTAGCGGTTGTCGCCCAGCATAATCTCTTTGCTGCCCTGGGCAACTACACACAAGGCCAGGTCGGTCATGCCGTGAACCAACTCCGTGGGCACGGAGGCGCGGTGGAGGTGCAGGCCCCTGAGCGGCTCGACCCGGCCATCTTCGCGGAGGGCGCTTGCAATACGCTCAACTAGCTCTTCTCGGTTGGCTTGTGCCCAGCGCGCCTCCTTCGCTTCACTCAGGCTTCCCCTGAGGCTCAGCCCGAAGGGGCTCCAGCCCGAAGGGACGGCGTCGCGCTCTACCTGCTGGGGGTTAATCGCATCCATAGCTACTGCACGCTCCTTTGGCGGTTGCAGAATCGTTCAACAACTAGCGACAATCATTCTACCACCTTGCGCTCCGGGAGGCCTAAGATACAGCTAGTTGATCTCGCCTGCCACAACTGCTTTTAGCGGCTGAGGAGTCTGCTCACGAGGAAACTGTCTGAGGAGTTGTCCATGAAGCACGAAGAAAAGGCTATCAGTCTTTCAGTCTTTCAGCTCCTTTAAGCTGACAGCCTGATAGCCTGAGAAGCTTAAGGGTTTCGCCCTTACTTGAATACTTGAATACTCGAATACTTGACTACTGATTTACATAGGAGGTCCACCATGGATCCAGCCATCCAGTTTATGTTGAGAGTTGAACGCGAAGCGAGGGCGCAACGCCACCCCTTGCCGTATCGCGAGCTGATGAACGATGATGTGTCTGAACCACTTCGCCTAGCCAAGCGAGAGAGCCTCATCGGTCGTATCTTCAACCCGCCCCGCCAGCGTGAGTGCGGTTAAGCGAAAGGAGTAGCAATGCAGAAGCGCAGACTTGGCAATAGCAACTTAGAAGTCTCGGCCATCGGCCTCGGCTGCATGAGAATGAGTTTTGGCGACAGCCCGGTCGACAAACAGGAGATGATCGCCCTCATTCGGACCGCCGTGGAGCGCGGCGTCACCTTCTTCGATACCGCTGAAGTCTACGGCCCCTTCACCAACGAGGAACTAGTCGGTGAAGCGCTCGAGCCCTTCCGCGGTCAGGTGGCAATCGCCACCAAGTTCGGGTTCAAGCATGACCCCGACAAGGGGCCGAGCCCTATGTCTGGCCTCGATAGTCGGCCCGAGCAGATCAGGCGCGTCGCTGAAGCCTCGCTCAAGCGGCTCAGAGTCGAGGCCATCGATCTGTTCTATCAGCATCGGGTTGACCCGCAGGTGCCCATCGAAGAGGTAGCCGGAGCGGTCAAGGAGCTGATTCAGGAAGGGAAAGTCAAGCACTTTGGCCTCTCCGAAGCCGGCGCCCAGACCATCCGCCGCGCCCACGCCGTCCAGCCGGTGACAGCCATCCAGAGTGAGTATTCTTTGTGGTGGCGCGAGCCGGAAAAAGAGGTGCTGCCTACCTGCGCGGAGCTAGGCATCGGCTTTGTGCCCTTCAGTCCGCTCGGTAAGGGTTTTCTGACCGGCAAGGTCGACGAAAATACGACCTTCGCCCCAACCGACCTCCGCAGCCGGATCCCCCGCTTTGCGCCGGAGGCTCGCAAAGCCAACCTGGCCTTGGTCGAGCAGATCGCTAAGATCGCTGAGGCGAAGGGGGCGACGCCGGCGCAGCTTGCGCTCGCCTGGCTGCTCGCTCAGAAGCCGTGGATCGTGCCGATACCGGGCAGCCGCCAGCTAACGCGCCTAGACGAGAACCTCGGCGCCGTCAAGGTCGAACTCACGGCGGACGACCTGCGGGATATCGAAGCTGCTCTGGCAAACATCACGGTCCAAGGAGAGCGCTATCCCGTAGACCTGCAACGGATGACCGGTCGCTGAGCGATCAAGGGAGCAAAAGGTATGCCGTTCGGTCCCGGGAGCGATTGTTGGAGGAGTTGCCCATGAACGTTTGCTCACCATCAGCGAAGCCTTGTCCTGAGCGCAGCGCTTGCACTGAGCCTGCGAAGTGAAGGGGCCGAGCGAAGGCGTACCGCGCAGGAAAATCGGGCGAACACGAGGTTCGCCCCTACTGACTACTGACTACTTGAATTCTGACTACTGATTTTCGGAGGAGAGATGCAGATACGCAAGCTTGGCAACAGCAACTTGGAAGTGTCGGCCCTCGGGTACGGCTGCATGGGGTTGAGCGCGAATTACGGTCCGCCAACTGATCGACAGGAAGCAATCACGCTCATTCGTGCCGCAGTCGAGCGGGGCGTGACTTTCTTCGATACCGCCGAAGCCTACGGCCCCTTCACCAACGAGGAGCTCGTCGGCGAGGCGCTGGCCCCATTCCGTCAGCAGGTGGTGATTGCCACTAAGTTCGGGTTCGGAATCAACCCCGACGGCAGCCGGTCTGGCCTCGACAGCCGGCCCGAGCACATCAGGCAGGTCGTCGAGGCGATGCTCAGGCGCCTAAAGGTCGAGGCGATCGACCTCCTCTACCAGCACCGCGTCGATCCTAACGTCCCGATCGAGGACGTCGCGGGCACAGTGAAAGAGTTGATTCAGCAGGGCAAGGTGAAGCACTTCGGCCTGTCGGAGGCGAGTGCAAAGACCATCCGGCGCGCCCACGCCATCCAGCCGGTCGCTGCCGTGCAGAGCGAATACTCGCTGTGGACGCGCGATGTCGAGCAGAACGGCGTGCTGGCGACCTGCGAAGAGCTGGGCATCGGCTTCGTCCCCTGGGGCCCGCTCGGCGCAGGCTTCCTCACGGGGACCATCGACACCACGACTACGTTCGACCCCAGCGACTTCCGCAACAGGGCTCCGCGCTTCGCCCCCGAGGCCCGCGCGGCCAACTTGGCCCTGGTCGATCTGCTGAAGCGGGTCGCCGAACAAAAGGGGGCGACGCCCGCCCAGATCGCGCTCGCCTGGCTGCTCGCCCAGAAGCCCTGGATCGTGCCAATCCCCGGCACCACGAAGCTCCACCGCCTCGAGGAAAACCTCGGTGCCACCGCCGTCGCGCTAACGCCCAACGATCTCCTCGAGATCGCGGACGCCGCCTCGAAGATCGCGGTGCAGGGCGCTAGGCTTCCCAAGGAGGTGCTTGCGCTGTCTAACCGCTGAGCGGCAGGGCTCGGCTCGCACCCCGTCGTCGTAGGAGGAATTGCCCATGAACTATCGTTCACCACCAAGGATGAAAATAGGGCGAACATGAGGCTTCGCCCTGAGGGGGCTCAGCCCGAAAGGGTTCGCCCCTACTAGCTTCTAGCTTCTGACTTCTGGCTACTGATTTCGGAGGAAAACATGGACATCAAACGAAATGGCTCACGGCCTTCCGGCCAAGGGCCAAGCGAGTGGTTTACCGGCACGGTACGCCTCGACCCGCTGTTCGAGGCGCCCGAACCGGCACGCGCGCGCATGGCCAGCGTCACCTTCGAGCCTGGCGCCCGTACCGCCTGGCACACTCACCCATTAGGGCAGACCCTCATCGTCACGTCCGGGTGTGGGTGGGCGCAAAGCGAGGGCGGCCCCAAAGAGGAGATTCGACCGGGGGACGTGATCTGGTTCGCGCCCGGTGAGAAGCACTGGCATGGCGCTACGGCGACCACGGCCATGACCCATATCGCTATCCAAGAGGCGCTCGGCGGCAAAACTGTGGACTGGCTGGAAAAGGTCAGCGACGAACAGTACCGCAAGTAAGGCGACTTTGGCCGCTGCGGAAGGTGCCTCGAGACTCGGAAGGGGATTAACATGAAAGGGACAGTTCTTTACGGCCCAAGAGACGTGCGCTTCGAGGAGCGCCCCGACCCGACGATTATCGAACCGACCGACGCCATCATCAGCTTGCCGTTCACCTGCGTCTGCGGCTCGGACCTGTGGCCTTACCGCGGTATCGAGCCGATCAACCAGCCGCGGCCGATGGGTCACGAGTATTGCGGCATCGTTGAGGAGGTCGGCAGCGCGGTTAAGAGCATTAAGCCTGGGCAGTTCGTGGTCGGCTCGTTCGCGACCTCCGATAACACCTGCCCCCACTGCCAGTTTGGCTACCAGGCCTCCTGTGTGCAGCGGGAGTTTATGGTGGGCGCACAGGCCCCCTATCTGCGCGTCCCGCTCGCCGATGGCACGCTGGTCGCCTTACCGGAGATGCCGGATGACGACCTGATTCCGAGCCTGCTGGCAACCTCTGACGTGCTTGGCACCGGCTGGTTTGCTGCTGATGCCGCCAACGTGAAGCCGGGTTCGACGGTCGCGGTCGTCGGCGACGGGGCGGTCGGCCTCCTTGGCGCCCTCTCCGCCAAACAGATGGGCGCCGAGCGGATCATCGTGATGAGCCGTCACGAGCCGAGGCAGAAGCTGGCGCTCGAGTTCGGTGCAACCGACATCGTGACCGAGCGCGGCGATGAGGGCGTAGCTCGGATCAAGGAGCTGACCGATGGCATCGGTGCTGACTCGGTAATCGAGGCAGTCGGCACGCAAGAAGCGATGATGCAGAGTATCCGCGCCACCCGCCCCGGCGGGCATGTCGGCTTTGTGGGAGTCACCCATGGCGTTGAGCTTCCCGGCCTGGAGCTGTTTTTTAGCCACGTTCACCTCCACGGCGGCCCCGCCCCGGTGCGCCGCTATCTGCCTAAGTTGATCGATCTGGTTTTGAACGGCGCAATCAACCCCGGCAAGGTCTTCGACCTGACGCTGCCGCTTAAGCAGGTCGCTGAGGGCTACCGTGCCATGGACGAGCGCCGCGCGATCAAGACGCTGCTGCGCCCGTAAGGTGAACGCGCTCGAGCCGCCACGGTCAAGATCATGCCGCGCGAGGCCAGTGCCTGACCGCCGAGCACACTCCGGAACAGTCGGCGAGGGGTGTGTTGGGTAGCGGAGGCCACAAGGGAACGCCGTCTGGCAACGGAGAGGGAAGCATGGAGCGCCTGTGGACCAAGTCGTTCATTCTCCTGACGGTAGGGACGCTGTTCCTCTTCACCGCGTTTTATATGCTGCTCCCAACGCTGCCGCTGTATATCAGACAGCTAGGCGGCACGGAAGCACAAATTGGCCTGGTGATAGGCGCCTTTATGCTGTCGGCTGTCATCTTCCGCCCGCTCGTCGGCGTGCTGCTAGACCGCTTTGGTCGGCGTCTGTTTATTGCCTGGGGGCTGTTTCTCTTCGCGGTAGCGATGTATCTTTACGGCTGGGCCGGCGGGGTTATCGCATTGCTATGGCTCAGGATACTGCACGGCATGGCCTGGGCCATTGCCACCACCGCCATTCTTACCGCGATCACCGATATTATCCCGCCTCCTCGCCGCGGTGAGGGGATAGGGTGGTTTAGTGCGTCCATAACCCTGGCCATGGCCATCGGCCCGGTCTTGGGCCTCTGGGTTACGCAGAACCTACCGGGCCAGCTATTTCTATTTGCGACCGGCCTCTGTGCCGTAGCGCTGCTCTTGACGCTTGGCGCCAAACTGCCTTTCCAACCGCCAGCCGGAGCCAGGGAGATAGTGCTGCTTGAAAAGTCGGCCTTGCCGGTGGCGGCAGCGGCCCTGTTACTGTTTATCGCCTATGGGGGAGTTATTGCCTTTGTGGCACTGTTTGCCGACTCGATCCGGGTCAATCCTGCCGCGTTCTTTCTGACCTTTGCCGCCGCGCTGGCCCTGAGCCGTCCTCTGGCCGGGAAACTTTCGGACCGCTACGGTGAGGTCTCGGTCATTGTGCCAGCCGTTGTGATTAAAATTTTGGCGCTGCTTACCCTCAGCTTCTCGACCGGACTATTTGGCGTGCTCGTGGCAGCAGTGCTGTACGGCATCGGTTTCGGCTCGGCGCAGCCGGCTCTGCACGCAGCGATTATACGCCTGGCGCGCCCGGACCGCCGGGGGGCTGCCAATGCCTCTTTTGGGTCGGCTGCCGACCTCGGTATCGGCCTAGGAGCGATCATGCTAGGCTGGGTCTCAGAGCACACCAGTTACCAGGTACTGTTTACAGTCAGCGCCGTGCCGGTCGCGCTCTCCTTGATCATCTTCGCGCTCTTTACGAAACGTCTGTTGCGAGGCCGACACTCTTCGCGATAGCCCGTGCGAAAGTGTTGATGGCGCCGCCAAGCTGACTAGCTGAAGCGGCGGGCATCCGCTTGGCTAAGGTATGCACGCATTCAGAGGCGCTCGCGGTCTTCGCGGATCAGTTCGGCACTCGGTCTTTTGAGAGGCTTGACCATAGCGCGCAGATCGGCATACGATGGCATCCCCTTGTCCCCTTGCAGCGGGACAAACTTGGCAATCGGCCGCCCTCGCCGCGTGATGATCACTTCCCCTTCACTAGCAATCAGGCTATCTAGCTTCGGGAGCGCGTCACGAACCTCGCGAATCGACATGGTGCGCATGGTCACCTCCTGGTGACACTTTACCACATCACATGACACTCAGGATCCCGGGGCCGCAGGCTTTATCATGAACGACCCCGGCTCTTAGAAACCCCCTCCCACACCCTAATAGGGGGAGGGCCGGGGTGGGGGTTAGGTTCTTGCGTACTGGCCAATGCCACCTGCTTCGTGATAAAGCCTCCGACCTTCGGGCAAGCTAGCGTGATCATCACAAGGTTATGCTAAAATCATCATCTGGAGGTATCATGACGCTTTATACTCCGCGAGCGGAACCTGATGCGAGCGTGCTGCACGGCCTCGGCCTCACCACGGCGAACACCCAAGGGCTGATCCACGCTGTCAAGGAGGGCCTGCCGATTCGCACGTTCACGCTCCTGGCCGCCCTGTTGGGCATCAGCGAAGCCGCGCTGGCAGGCGTCACCGACATCAGCAGCAGCACCCTCACACGGCGCAAACGCAGCGGGCAGCTCACGCCCGCGGAGAGTGAGCACGTGCTGCGCATTGCGCGCCTGGTCGACCTCGCTATCCAGGTCTTCGAGGACGCTGACAGCGCCACCGACTGGTTGCGCAGCGACAATCTGAGCCTGGGCGGGCGCACACCGCTCGAGTACGCAGACACTGAGATCGGCGCGCACGAGGTCGAGAACCTCCTGGGGCGCATCGCCTACGGGGTCTATAGTTGATCACGGCCTGGCGTCTGGTCAGGCAAGAACATGGCTCCAAAGAGGCGGCCTTCTCCGGCGAGGGGGCGCGGCGCTTCGGTGGCCGCTGGAACAGCCCCGGCATCGCCGTGGTGTATACCAGCGCCAACCTATCACTGGCCGCGCTCGAGACGCTGGCCCATGCCGACCGGCGCCGCTTCGAACGCGACTACCTGACGTTTCGCCTGCATCTCCCCGAGGACGAGGTGCTCTTGCTCGACGAGGCAGCGCTGCCGGCAGACTGGCAGGAGCGGCCGGTGAGCCAAGCGGCACGGCGCATCGGCGACGCCTGGGTCAAAGCGCAAGCGAGCGTGGCGCTGTCAGTCCCCAGCGTCATCGTGCCGGTTGAGCGCAACCTGTTGCTGAACCCGGCGCATCCCCACTTCGCTAAGGTCGTCATCGACACCCCCCTCCCTTTTCGCTTCGATGGCCGGCTTAGGTAGGCAGGGTAGCGTTAGAGAAGCTCCTGGCCAGCTCGGTCTGTTTCGGATCGTCCTCAACCAGGTAGCGTGGTTGCCAGTTCATCGCGACCGCCGCAGGCGCGCGTGCCTGATCGTGTCACCCTGAGCCCTTCGACAAGCTCCCATTCGACAAGCTCAGGGCAAGCTCCGCGAAGGGTCTCTTGGCCGCACCGTTGGTATGTTGCGAGACCGACGCTCTTCGCGACAGCCCGTGCGAAAGTGTTGATGGCGCCGCCAAGCTGACTAGCTGAAGAAACGGCCAGTAGTGCGTAGTGTGGGGTCCACAGCTCTTCATAACCCGGACGCGCGCACGAGCGAAGCGCTTTGCAAGCGACCTTGGGCGGGTGCCGGTGGGCGTAAACGTTAGACCCCAAGTTGCACACGTCGCGCAGATCGGAGTAGTCTGGACGCATGACCAAGCCGGTGATCTCCTGCGATCCGGACGTGATGGGCGGTACGCCAGTGTTCGCGGGAACGCGCGTCCCAATCCAGACGCTTCTCGACTATCTGGAAGCTGGGGATTCCATTGATGAGTTCCTAGCTGGGTTCCCCTCGGTTACTCGAACGCAGGTCATCGAGTTTCTCGAGCAGGCAAAAGACCACCTGGTCGCTGCTGCCTCGTGAAGGTACTCGTTACCGACGGCTAAGCCGGGCACGGTAACCTACGTCGGGGTCTAACCGCGCGATGCAGTGGACCGCTTGCCAGCGGGCCGAAGCGAGCCGTGCATATCCGGCTCAAGAAGCTCCTCACCAGCTCGGTCTGTTTCGGATCGTCCTCAACCAGGTAGCGTGGTTGCCAGTTCATCGCGACCGCCGCAGGCGCGCGTGCCTGATCGTGTCACCCTGAGCCCTTCAACAAGCTCCCACTCGACAAGCTCAGGGCAAGCTCCGCGAAGGGTCTCTTGGCCGCACCGTTGGTAGCGGTGCGCGAGCGCACCCTACGAGGTTACTGCGCCTTAGGCGTTGGGGCGATGGACTGCCACTTCGTGCTCGAGCGCGGGGCCGAGCGCTTCAGCGGCCACTTCAAGGTCGTAGCGGCTTTGCAGGTTGAGCCAAAACTCCGGCGCCACACCGAAAAAGCGCCCCAACCTCAGCGCCGTGTCGGCGGTGATGGCGCGCTTGCCGCGCACGATCTCGCTGATCCGCATTTCGCTCATGCTGGTGGCCTTGGCCAGCGCATACTGACTAAGCCCATACTCGGCCAGGTACTCGGCCAGGTGTGCGCCGGGGTGAATGGGCGGGATGTCTCTCATCGCTACCTCCTCAGTGATAAGAGGCGGCGGGAGTGCTGGCCTCGAAAGATTCGCTCAGCCTCCTTGTCCGCGAAGGACTTAATCGCTATGCTATTGTCGTGCAATAGTAGGCTCTTGTCAAGCGTTAGCAAACGCTGGCCGTGACGCCAACCCAGCGCTTGGCAGCGTTGTTATCGTGAAACGACAAGGTTAAGCCCCCCTGAACCAGGGGGGGTTGGGGGGTTAAGGGGGGTGGCGCCAACAGCGCATCCTGTCATCGCGAGGCGCAGCCGAAGCGATCCCGGGCAGAGTACTAGCGGTCAACGCCGATTACGGGGTTGCTTCGCCTCGCAAGCTCGGCTCGCAACGACACAGCCGTCTTTTGTCGTCGCGACCCTTTCGACCCTGCTCAGGGCAGGCCCTGAGGCAAAGCTGAAGGGGAAGCGATCCCGGAAAGGACATATGCGGGAAGCGCCGCTGATAGGGCTGCATCGCTGCGAGATTCTTCGTCGCTGACGCTCCTCAGAATGACAAAGGGGGGCTGATGGTGTCACGCTGAGCAAATTGTCACCCCGAGCCACGTGTCACCCTGAGCCCCTCGACGTCTCTCCCGTTCGACAAGCCTTCGGCCTTGAGGGCCTCAGCCCGAAGGCTCGGGGCAGGCAGTAGATAAAGGCCCGCAGTGCTTATGGCGGGCCTTGGGAAGCGGCTTAGCTCTTAGGGTTGGGTGATGGTGTAAGTGACTATAGTGGTATAGGTACCGGGCTCTTCGTCGCCATGGACCAACAGTTCGTAATCACTGCCGCCAAAACCGAGGCTTCGCCAACCTCTATATCCTTCAAGTCCCCTCCCTCTAGCTATTGGCCCGGTGGTTCCCAAATGCCAGCGCCAGGGGCGGTCTACTACGCCAGGGTCAGGAAGTTGTCCGGGACGAACACGAATGCTTGCAAGGTCGAGAAATGCTCCTCGTCCACGCAGGATGTGCGGAGCGAAGGTTAGAGGCAGGGCTGAAAGGTGAACGGACCAGCTTGTTTCACTATTCGAAAAGACTATGACATCACCGAAATTCTCGACCGAAGTCGGTTTGAGGGGGCCAGCTTCACCGGCCTCGACGGCAGCCATGTAGGCAACATGGTCCGCACTGAAATCGAAGACGACTCGAGGATTGTCTGCCGGTTCCCGATCCCCTACAACCCCTACGATCCGAATCAGCAGCACGTTGGGGATGCGGATCTCGACATCGTGACTCTGTGAGGTCTGAGCAAACGCCGCGCCCAGGCTGGCGATCATGGCGGCTACGATGGCAATAGTTAGGAACTTTCTCACCGTGAACCTCCTCCTCTATTTCAGCTATATTCCGCTATATGATGTGGGGAACGCCGGGTTCCCAAGCAGGGTTTAAGCCGTCTGACCGTAACTAGCACCAAGGATCAGCCAACACCACCTTTCACCGCATCAGAAGCAGGACGCCAAGCACTCCGCTGGTAGCTGCACCTTAGCGCTTGGGGCGTTACCGCCGCGTTACCGGCCCGCAGTGCGCCGGCGGGGCAGGCCGGCGCCGTACCGTTACCGCCCGGAACCGCTCCGGCCAAGTTGGTAACGCCCAAGTAACGGCTGCGGTAACGGGTGGCGCCCGTATCTTTGAGTAAGGGCATTCGAAAAGTCCCTTGGAGCGCATCCTGTCATCGCGAGGCGCAGCCGAAGCGATCCCGACAAGGGCGCTTGCGGGAGGTGTGGTTCGCGGGGTTGCTTCGTCGCTAACGCTCCTCGCAACGACCTACATGGCCTTTGGTTCACTGCGAGGCGCGAAGCGCCGTGGCGATCTCACCACTAGGCGCTAAGCCCGCGTGTTAGAATTTTGTAAGAGTTGGCGGGTTATGCTTAATCTATATGGCCGAGGGCTTGTCGCGGACTTTAACTTGGGCTCGGTAAGGGGACAGCCATGGATAACAGCTCGCCAGATTCGCAGCGGAAGCTCACGCTACCGCTCTATGGCCCGGCTCGGCTAAACTACCGCGACCAAACGATCAGGTTACGGCGCAAGGGCTTGGCGCTGCTCTATTACCTGGCGCTCGAAGGACCGGCCCGGCGCGAGCAGTTAGCCGCGCTGCTGTGGGACAACCATCGGGCGATGGGCAACTTGCGCGTCGAACTCCACCGGCTCCGGCAAGCCTGGCCCTTCGGACCGGCGCCCTTTGCCGCGGGTGAAGACCCGTTGCGGCTGCCGGACTACTTGGCGCTCGAGCGCTGGGACGGGTTCCTTGACCCGAACGGAGCCGAGCGAAGCGGGAAGGCTGTTAGGGCGAGCGTGATGCTTGACGGCCTGGACGACATATCGCCGGAGTTTCAGGACTGGCTCGAATATCAACGAGCGCACCAGGCCGAGAATCACCACGGCATGCCGCTGCGCGCCACCTTGCTCAGCGAGGTGAGCCGGCTGCTCGAGCCGCCCGCCGTCCTGGTGCTGCGGGGGCCGCCGGGCTCGGGGCGCAAGGAGTTTGCGCAGGCGCTAGCCAGGCGCCTAGAGCTGCCGTTCAGCGAAGGGCTCCACGAGGTAGCGGCCACCAAAGCGCTGCGGTATGTCCCGCTCCCCTCCCCCGATGACGCCTTGCTGTTAAGCCGCATCCAGCGAGACCGCACGGGGGTGTGGGTGGTGGCGGGCTCGAGCTTTGGCGAAGAGCCCAGGCTGGTGCTGCAGCTCCGCGAGGCGTTGCCAGCCCGGCAGGTTCGCTATCTGCACCTGCCCCCGCTGTCCTGGCCGGAGGTGCGCCGCTGGCTCAAGGACTTGCCGTTCCAGGAGGCGGCGGCCCTGTATCTGCAATCCGCCGGGAACCGGTTGTACCTCGACGAGCTGCTGAGCATGCGGGCACAGTTCGGGCAGCAGCCGCTGCCGGTCCCGCAACGGGTACGGGCGGCTTTTTATGTCGAAGCCCGACACCTTACCTACGACGCCCGCCTGGCGCTCGAGCGGCTCGCTGTCCATCCCGGCCCGTTGCCGCTCGAGCTAGTCCGCGCCCTGGGGGCGGAAGCCTACCTTGATGAGCTCGAGCGGCGCGGCTGGCTGGTGTTCGAAAACGGTGCCTGGCTGCTCGACGAGCCCTCTCGCACCCTGCTCTATGAAGGCCTGCAACCGGGGCGGCGGGCGCGCTACCATGAGCTGGCCGCCGAGGCCTTTGCCCGCCAGCAACAGCACCGCGCCGAGGCATACCACCGCCGCACTGCCGGGCTTGGCGCCTTAGCTCAGGCCGAAGTTGTTGCGGCCACCACGCTGGAGCCGGGATGCGCCGTGCAGCGCAGACTGGGCCTCGGGCGGGAGCTCGAGCTGATAGACCCGGTGCTGACCGGGCCGGGCCTACCTGGCCGACGCTTTCAGCCTCGAAGAGGCCTATCCCATCCGGCTCGAGCTCCCCGGCACGGCCGTTCCGCCTGTCACCCTGGCGCCGCGCATCTTTCCCAGCGGTCAGGACGGCTTCGCTCCGGATGACATCCCCCTGCCGCTCCATGGGGAGTTCGATTGCTGGCTGGCCTTTGCCTCAGGGTCTTCGCTTCAACTGTCGAGCGCAGCCACCCGGGCGATCATTGAGGCCGATATCCGCCTCTATGCGCTAGAACCCGCGCCGGCCCACCACTACGCGATGGTCCCCGCCTATCTGGTCAGTGAGCTCGAAGTGAAGGGTGACTTCGCGCCATTCTTTGGGTACGTCCCATTTTGGGCTGGTTTGCTCGGTAAGCTTGTCGAGGGAAGGCAGTTTTTAGCGCTTTGCTGTTAGCTTTTAGCGAGCAGGACCTGCTCCGCTGAAGCGGCGGGCGCACGCCGGCGGTCATGATACCTCCTCCATGGAGTTCGCATCGATCAGCAGCCTAAAAAAGTCGTGCCTGGCAGCTTTGCGGTCAAAGGTCACCGTATAGCGACACCCGTTACGGTGATTACGCTGCGCCAACAGGTAGTCGGCGAAGTCCGCCGGGCCGGTGCGGAAGTCACGGAGTGCCGCATGACAAAGCTCCGTATCTTCCACCTCAAGCTCCTTACTCCTTAAAACCTGTGCCAGGACATCCACAATGATCCCCTTATCAAGCTTGTAGGTCTGCCTCAAAACCCACACAAGCTCACACATAACAATGTGACCGATAAACCCAGGGGACTCTTCCGTACAAACCTTTTCGATGAAGGAGGTAGCGAGGGCTGTTTGCTGGGGCTCATCGCGCACGATGTAGCGGGCAAGCACATTGCTGTCAATCCCAATCAATGTCGCCACTTGCCCCCCTCGCAATCGCCTCCTCCATCTCTTGGAGGGTGGCGACCATGCACCCCTTAGGTACAATGTCCTTGAGTTTCTTTACTGACGACGTGATGGGGATCATCTGAACGGTGCCGTCGTCGTGCAACACAAACTCTAACCTGTCTCCTGCTGTGAGCTCGAGCCTCTCCCTGATGGCCTTCGGCACCGTGACCTGTCCCTTGCTGGTAAGTGTCGTCACCATGGTATTACCATAGCAAAAAAGCCTTACCAAGAACCCATCTACCTTACGGGTGCAACCCAGTAAACCCCAGCCCCAACATCTCGTCCCAACCCATAGCGACGTTAAGGCTCTGTAGCGCGTGCCCGGCCGTCCCCTTGACGAGGTTGTCGAGGGCGCTCATCACCACCACCCGACCTGTGTCGTTATCCATCTCGAAGCCGATGTCGCAGTAGTTGGTGCCGTCCAGAATCTTCGGGTCGGGGACGCGGTGGATGCCGCGCTTGGCCGTGACCAGGCGGATGAACGGCTCGTCGGCATAGGCCTCGCGGTAGGCGCCCAAACCGTCGCGCTCGCTAAAGCCGTCCGGCAGAAAAACGTGCGCCGTGACCAGGATGCCGCGCACCCGCTCGATGGCCGTGGCGGTGAGATGGATGGTGAATCTGCCGGGCAGCTCCTGCTGGATTTCGGCGGTGTGACGGTGGCCGGTGGGGGCATAGGTGCGAACCACCCCCATCCGCTCCGGGTGGTGCCCCGACTCCGAGGGCTGGCTGCCGGCTGCTGAGGAGCCGATCTTCCCTTCCACGATGATGTCGCCGCGAGCCGGTACAGCGTACTTAAGGAGCGGATAGAGCGCGAGGATGGTAGCTGTGGCCAGGCAGCCCGCCCCAGCAATGTACGTGGCGCCCTTAAGCTCCTCGCGGTGCAGCTCAGGGTTGCCGTAGACGAAATTGCTCAGTAGCTCAGGCCGCGGGTGCGCTTCGCCGTAGTACTTTTGGTACACGGCGGGGTCTTTAAGGCGAAAATCCGCCGAGAGGTCGATCAGGCGCGGCGCCAAGGCGGCAAAGGCGTCAAAGCGCTGAGCCGACTCCTGGTGCGGGAGGGCTAGCACCAACAGATCGGCCTCGTGCAGCTCTGCAAGGGAGCAGAACTTGAGCCTGGTCGCTTGGCGCAAATTAGGGTGAACCAGAGCCACCGGCTGTCCGGCATAGCGCTCGGAAGTGACCTGGGTGACTTCCAGGAAGGGGTGTCCTAAGGCGAGGCGCAAAAACTCGCCACCGGCATAGCCGGAGGCGCCGACGATGGCCACGGTTAAACGTTCCAACATGATGATCACCTAACCCGGTTTTGACATATTGATGCTTTGGCGATATACTTTGTGACATGAGAACTACGGTGCGGCTCAACGATGATCTGCTGAAGGAAGTAAGGCGCTACGCGGCCGAGCGCAATACTACGATGACCCGTATCATCGAGGAGGCACTGCGAGAGAAATTGGCTCGAAAGTCCGGTGCTACCAGACAGCGCTTTATGCTTCCCACGTTCAACGGCGGCGGGCTTCAACCTGGCGTCAATCTCGATGACAACGCCGGAACCCGCGACATCATGGATGGCCTCAGGTGATCCTGCCCGACGTGAACGCGCTCGTCTACGCTTACGACCGATCAGCTCTACACCACGAGGCATATCGCACCTGGCTCCAAGATATCCTTTACGGCGACGCTGCGTTCGGGCTTTGCGACGTCGTACTGAGCGGCTTTATCAGGATTGTCACCCATCCCCGCATTCTTAAAATGCCTATTCGTCCAGGGGAAGCGCTCGATATCGTTAACAAGCTCAGAGAGCACCCCAGCAGTCTCATCATCGAACCGGGCGAACGCCACTGGCGCATCTTCGATCAGCTGTGCCGGCACGTGAATGCCGGGGGCAATGCCGTACCAGACGCTTATCTGGCAGCGCTTGCGATTGAGTCGGGAAGCGAGCTCGCCACCGCGGATCGCGGCTTCGCGCGCTTTCCTGGCCTCCGCTGGCGGCACCCAATAGCGCCCTAGACCGCCACTAGCTGCTCTGCCACATAGCGCACCACCCTGGCCGGGATGTCCACGCCGGTCGTGGTCACCGAGTTGCGGAACTCCATGGTGTGATTGACCTCGTTGACCAGTAGCCCGCGGTCGGATTCTAACAGATCGATGGCCAATACTCCGCCGCCCACCGCCTGCGCGGCAGCCAGCGAAACCTCGACCAGCTCGTCAGAGAGCGGGCAGTTGGCGGCGACGCCGCCGCGCGCGGTGTTGGTGATCCAGTGCTGGGAGGTGCGGTAGATGGCGGCAATCACCTCCTGACCGACCACAAAGGTGCGGATGTCGCGGCCGGGCTTGGCGATGTACTCCTGGAGATAGAAGACCTTATGCTGTGGCCCGCCTAACGTCTCCTTGTGCTCTAAGACCGCCTCGACCGCGTCCTGATCGCTCAACTTGCTGACCATCCGGCCCCACGAACCGACGACCGGCTTCATCACCACCGGGTAGCCGAAGGCGCGGCAGAGCGCTAACACCTCGCCCTCCTCAAAGGCGATCCCGGTGCGCGGGGTAGGCACCCCGGCGCGCATCAGAGCGGCGTTGGTAGCCAGCTTGTCGCCGCAGGTCTCGATCACCGCCGGGCGGTTGACCACCACCGCGCCCAGGGCTTCAAAGATGCGTGCTAACGCCAGGCCGCGGGTCTGCGACAGGCAGCGCTCGAGCACCACCTCGTAGCGCGCTAGCGCCTCGGTGCGGCCAAACTCGAGCGCTAACTGCGGGGCGTAGAGCTGATCGAAGGCCACCCCTAAGCGCTCAAAGGCCTCGAACAGCAGCCGCTCCTCGGGTCTGAGCCGGTCGTAGACGACGGCGATCCGGGGGGTGCTTCGGGTAGCGACAGTGGTCATGGTTGAAAGGGGTGTGGGGTGTGGGGTGTGGGGTGTGGGGTGTGGGATGTGGGGTGTGGGGTTTGTCCCACGACCCACTGCCTACTACCCACTACCCTATTCGCCCCAATCCTCGTCCTCTTCAGGGGCTAGCTCGAGCTGCAAGGGCTCGAGCCCGACGACCTCTAACTCGCTGCCACACTCGTCGCAAATGACTAGTTCGCCAAGCTCCAGGCCATAACCGTCAACTTCTAGACCGCATTCGGGACACATCGCCGTTCCTTTCCGTCACCCTCAGGATGACCGCCTGTTCATACCCTTTACCGCCATACGGCTTCATGAGAAAACCCGCCTCTCCCCTACTCGCCCGGAAAGCGCTGGTATTGGCGGCAGTACGCCAGAATCGAACCCTCCTTGAGCGCCTCGAGCAAAAACTCGGGCGGCGGCGCAAGCTGAAAAGTTTCAGCGCCGCGCTTAAGCAGGCCGCGCTCTAGCGCCAGCTCGACCTCATCCCCGTCTTGCAGCACATCGACTACCAGGCTTCGCCCGGCAATTACCGGAGCCACAAACGGGACGATGCCTAAGTTAACCAGGTTGCGGTAGAAGATGCGGGCGTAGCTCTTAGCGACAATCGCCTTAAGCCCAAGCTTGCGGAGCGCTTCCGGCGCGTACTCGCGGCTGCTACCCAGGCCGGTATTGCGCCCGCATATCAAGATGTCGCCCGGCGTGAACTGTGCCGCAAACTCGGGCCGCAGGTGGGCGAAGGCGTAGGCATGAAACCCCTCGCCGACCATAAACGGCGCGTACTTGCCGGGGAGGATGTCGTCGGTGTTGAGCGAATCGCCGAACTTCCAGACCTTAGGCACGAGACCACCTCCACCCCCTCCTGACCTCCCCCAACCCCCTCCACCCCCTCCTGACCTCCCCCATAAAGGGGGAGGAAAGAGTCAGCGCGGCGCTCAGGCTCAGGATAGCCGTGAGGATAAAATGGCAGACATGTCGCTGACACCGATTGCCCGCCAACTGCGGCACGCCATGACGTCCGAAGAATACCTGCTGTGGCAGAGGTTGCGCCGCAATCAACTGGGAGTCAAGTTTCGCCGTCAAGAGCCGATCGGGCGCTACATCGTTGACTTCGTATGCTTTGAGCATAGGGTGATCATTGAGGCTGACGGCAGCCATCATTTGAACAACCCTGCTGACAAAGCTAGAGATGCCTTCTTCGCAAGCCAAGGCTTCGTGGTTCTGCGCTTCTGGAACTCTGACATTCGCGACAACCTCGAGGGCGTGCTTACTGCCATCCAAAACACCATTAGCCAAAGGTCGCGCTAACTTGGCCCACCCTCTTTCTCCTCTCCCTTGATGGGAGAGGTTGGGTGAGGGTGTCTCTCCCCGCCCCCTCCGCCCCCTCCTAGCCTCCCCCATAAAGGGGGAGGAGCGCCTCGAGTCCCCTCTCCCAGGTGTTGGGAGAGGGTTAGGGTGAGGGGCGCCCCTCATACCGCGACCTCGCGCTCGAGGTATTCAGGCATAGCGATGACTCCTGCTACCGCGCTCGCCGCTGCTACGCGCGGGCTGGCTAAGTAGATTTCGGCATCCGCCGCGCCCATCCGCCCTTTGAAGTTGCGGTTGCCGGTGGAAACACAGACCTCGCCCGGCGCCAGCACCCCCTGATGGCGCCCCATGCACGGCCCGCAGCCCGGCGTGCCGATGGTAGCGCCGGCTTGCAGCAGGGTTAAGAGCGTGCCGTCCGCCGTCGCCTCTTCTAGCACCTGCGACGAGGCTGGAATAACTAGCATCCGCACGCCCGGCGCCACTCGCTTCCCTTTGAGGACCGCCACAACTTCATGCAGGTCCTCGAGCCGCCCGTTGGTGCAGGTGCCCACAAAGACTTGATCGACCGGCTTGCCCACGACCGCCTCGACCGTCTCGACGTTATCGACAAAGAAGGGGACCGCAACACGCGGCGTGAGCACCCCTAGGTCGATTTCAATGTCAGCTTCATAGTTGGCCCCAGGGTCGGGATAGAGCCAGGCGGGGACGTCGTATAGCTCCAGGATCTCGCCAGAGGGCACCACCAGCCCGCACTCGGCCCCGGCCTCCACCGTCAGGTTAGCCAGGGTCATCCGCGCACCCCTAGACAAGCCCGCTGCCCCGTCGGTTAGGTGGATCTCAACGCTCTTATAGCTGGCGCCGTCGGCTGTGAGCACACGGACCATCTCCAAAGCGGCGTCCTTGGCCGAAACTCCCGGTGCTAACGTACCTTTGAACGTCACCCTGATCGACTCGGGCACCCTGAGCCAGGTGCGGCCCGAGGCCGCCGCCAGGGCGATGTCGGTCGCCCCCATGCCGGTGCCGAAACAGGCCACCGCGCCGTAGGTGGTCGAGTGCGAGTCGGAGCCTACTACCAGGCCGCCGGGCAGGGCCAGGCGCTCCTCGATCAGCACCTGGTGGCAGATACCGCGCCCCACATCAAAGACCCGGCAGCCGTGATGGGCACCCCACTGGCGAATCGCACGCTGCTCCTTAGCCACTTCGACGTTGGCGGCAGGGGCCACATGGTCGATCACGATGGTCACGCGCTCAGGGTAGCGCGGCGTGGCACTAAGCTCGTCCAGGCGCTGGAAAAACGACCCGGCAATCGAGTCCACGACCATCACCTGATCGACCGGCACCACTACTAGCTCGCCGGCCATCACCCGCCGCCCCGCCTTGACGCTCAAGATTTTCTCGGCCAGCGTCAGGCCGCGCAGTTCGTCAGGGTTCATGCCACCACCTCTTGCGCCACCTGCTGCAACAGCGCGTCGATTTCATGGCTGGCCAGGTCGCCCGTATCCGCTAGCCGCTTGACATCTTGGGTGACCTGCCTTAAGCGCTCGTCGCAGAGCGTAAGTCCGAGTTCACGCGCCCGCTGCGCTAGCGCGTGCTTGCCGGTTAGGCGGCTGCCGATCTGCAAGCGCCGCGTCACACCAAAGGCTTCAGGCGGGATGATCTCGTAACTGCCGGGGTTGACGTAGACCGCCTTGAGATGCATCCCGGCCTTGTGGTTGTAGGCAAAGGCGCCGGTTAAGTAGTTGTTGAAGGGGATGTCGATGCCGGTCATACGGGCGATCATCCGGTCGAGTTCGGGGAGCAGCTCGAGCCGGTACTTCTGCTGCAAGCGCTGCGGGTTTAAGGTATACATCCGCGCCAATAAGCCGCCCAACGGGGTAATGCCGTTGCGCTCGCCGATACCGAGGATCGAGGTGTCGATATGCGTAGCGCCGGCGCGGACCGCCTCAAAGGCGTTAGCGATGGCGCAGCCGGTGTCGTTGTGGCCGTGAAACTCGATGTCGCAGTGGACCACCGCCCGCACATCCGCTACTAACTCGCGCACCTGGCTGGGGGTAGCCACCCCGACGGTGTCGGCTAGCCCTACCCGGTTGACGCCCACAGCGTCCGCCGCTGCGTAAATAGCGAGCAGGTCGCGCTTGTCGCTGCGGAAGGTATCTTCTGAGGAGAAGCGGACATTTTTGCCTTGCGACTTGACGAACTCGATCACTGCCAGGCTGGTCTCGATGATCTGGCCGATGCTCTTGCCGTGGCTTACGCCGCGCAGCTCGCTCGAGGTGGCAAAGAGGATATCGACGCCATAAACGCCGCACTCAACGGCGAGGCGGGCGTCTGCTAAGTTGGCCCGCGTGTGGGTCAGCACCTTAGTCCTGAGGCCGAGCCCGGCGATCACCTCGACGGCGCGGCGCGACTCCGGCGAGGCCATCGGGGTGGTCAGCTCGATAAACTCAACGCCGAAGGCGTCTAGCGCCTTGGCGACCTCGATCTTGTCGGCTAGCGAAAAGTTACTCAGGGCAAACTGCTCACCTTCGCGCAGGGTGGAGTCGATAATGTACCAGTCGGGGTATCTCACATCAGCCTCGCAGGTTCAGGGGGCGAGAGACCGCAGCCGTAAGGTTTTGCACTGCTCAGCCCTGGGCCATCCTAGTGGATAGCGGGCGGGCTTGTCAAGGGCAGAAATATCGTCCTGGACAAGATTTATCTTGGTTTTCGTAGGCTCGGGCGCAACTTCGGCACTAGAAACAAAGTCTCCCCCAGCAGGGCCTTCTTTTCAAAGGCGAAAGCTGGCTTTGACGCCGTCCTGTTAAGCTAGCGCTCGAGCCGCCGGTCAGGTGCCGATCGTCACCACGCTAAGCGGAAACTCCGAGCGCCCGTCAAGCTGCAACAGCCGCGCTAGCTCGTCGTCATAAAACTCGGCTCTGGCTGTAGCCACTAGCCCCAGGCTGATCGCCGCCACCATAGCACACTGTCCGGCAGCCCCCGCCTCCAGATAGAGGTAGCGGTAAGCGCGGCTCTTGGCGGCGTCGTCAACACGTGACGGGATGCCGGTATAGACGATCACCGCTGCATAGGCGTCGATATCGACGTCGCCTAGCAGGGCATCGCGCAGGGCCATGCTCGGATCGCCGCGCTGCAAGTACTCTAGGCTGTGTTCGCGCGGGTTGTAGTGGTAGGCCCCAGCAAAGATATCCTCGATCTGGCGGGTAACGAGATAGACCTCCAGGCCGGACAGCGCCGCCGCCATGGTATAGGTGCGCTGGCCGCCACGATTAAAGCCTGCCGTAGCCCACAGGATCTGTGAGATCTCGCGCTGCCGCAGCCGCCCTCCCTCAGGAATCGCCACCCGCCCCAGAGCGAGCGCCTCCCACACGCCCTTGCCGCCATTAATGTCAGGCACCGGCAGGGCGGCAACCTCCAGCGGGTTGGCATAGACCTTGATAGTTGAAACCGCCTTGCCGGTAGCGCCTGGTAGCATCCCGCGCCGGTACTTGGTCTGGCTATGGAACATCGCGCCGATGGATTTGTCTCGCTGGTTAGACAACGCCGCTCCTAAAGTTAGCCATGAGTCTATCACTCCTTGGGGCGGTGTGGGACCGCTACCGCATCCCTCCGGTATACTTCCGGCCATGACCCGTGAGCAGCTCGAGCACAGCCTGGTGAAATATCTGGCTGAGCTGATCCCTAGCCTGAGCGACCCGCGCATCCCTTTGATCGTCACGGTGGAGCGCGTCCGGCTCAACCCTGACCTTAGCAGCGCCCGGGTGCTGGTCAGTTGCCTCGGCGATGAGCGCCAGCGCCGTGCCCTACAAGACGCCCTTAACCATGCCAGCGGCTACTTACAGCGCCAACTCGCACCGGGTCTGCATGCTCGCCGCACCCCCAAGCTTCACTTCTATATTGACCCCACCGAGGTCGTCTGATGCGCCTGCGGGTCCGCTTCGCCGAGACCGATCAGCTGGGTGTAGCCCATCACAGCAGCTATGTGATCTGGCTCGAGGCCGCCCGGATCGAGTGGCTGCGCGAGCGCGGACTGAGCTACCGCGAGCTGGAGGAGTCCGGCTTGTCGCTGATGGTCAGCAATCTGAACGTGGAGTACCGGCAGAGCACCCGCTTCGACGACGAGATCGACCTCGAGGTCACGCTCCAGGAGCTGCGCAGCCGCCAACTAGCCATCGGCTACCGGCTGCGGCGGCGGCTGTTAGCTACCGCTACTACCACCCATATCGCCGCCGACCGTACGGGCAAGGCGGTGCGCATACCGGCGGACTGGTTGGCCGCCATGTTAGCCAGTTGCTAAAGCTGGCCTAAGGAGCCGCTTCTTGTGGTACTATCGCTTGCCCCGTCGGCTCAGCGCGGTGGCGACCCTCGAACCAGGTCAGGTCGGAAGAAGCAGCCTTAAGAGGTGATCGTCAGGCGCCGCTGAAGCCCGGCGGGGCTTATCCCCCCCGGCGGCACCGCCCTGTCTGGCCGCGGCTGATAAGCTACAGCTATGAAGCGCTTCGCCCTCTTCGCTCTGCTCCTGGTAATACTAGTAGTGGTCGGCGTCTGGTGGTTTCGGCGGCCCGCACCACCCCTGCCAGTCGGGTACGATCTCCAGCAAGAGGGCCTAACGCACGCCATTCGCCAGATAGTGATTGAGACGGCCCCCTTTGTCAATCGCTTCGGGGTCTGGATTGAGGCAGCCCGCGCCCGCGAGAGCACCGCCATCTATGACGAGCAAGGCCGCCTGTTGGTGATGAGCCGTTACACCGCCGACAGCACACTCGATTTTCGTCTCACCTATCGCTATGATGAGGCGGGGCGCATCCTCGAAGAGACCAGTTTTGCCGGTGACGGCAGTATCCTTTATAAGTGGATTTATGGCTATGACGAGCAGGGCCGCCAAATCAGCCTCAGCGGGTATACCGGCGATGGTCTGCTCGACTACAAGCTGCGGCTCCGCTACGATGAGCAGGGCCGCCTGCTGCACGAAATCGCCTTTAGCGCCGATGAGGCGATCATTTTTGAGGCTGAGTACAGCTATGAAAACGGTAAGCGACGCACTACCCGCTACTTCACTCAGGAGGGTGTAGCCGATCACCTAACGGTAGAGATTTACGACTTAGCGGGCCGCCGGATTGAGGAGACCGCTTTCGACATAGCGGGCAATATTCAGTACCGAATCAGCTATCGTTATGATGAGGCGGGCCGCCTGATCGAAGAGGTCGCCTACGCGGCTGATGGAACGGTAGACTACCGTTTGGTCAACCTTTATGATGCGCAGGGGAATCTGCTCGAGACTACCGAGTTTAATCCGGACGGCAGCGTCCTGTATCGCTACACTTACCGTCACGACGAGCGCGGAAACCTGCTCGAGCGCTCGAGCTACAGCGGCGACGGCAGCTTAAGCTTCCGCTTCCGCTACGACTACGAGTTCGACGAGCGCGGCAACTGGATCAAGATGGTGACCTTGCAGTGGTTAACGCGCTTTGGCGAGGAGCAGTTCGTGCCGATCTTAGCCACCCACCGCACGCTGGTCTACGCTGAGTAGGGCGCTACCGGGGGTGCAATCATCACAGCAGGCGTGTTAGTGCGGTGCTACCCTCACAGCGAGGGAGTGTTATGGAGACTTTTGAATACGACATCGTGACGCCGCGGCTGCAAGCAGGCCGCCGGGTCTGGCGCTTCACCAAATACGGCTTCCCGATCCCCGCCGATAACCCCCGGCTAGTCAAGGACTGGCTGGGCAGCCAAGGTTGGATAGTGGTTAACCTGACCCCCAACGAAGAAACCGGTGAGGACATCTTTGTCAGGCGCCGAGTATTCGTGGCTAATTAGGCAGCGGCGAGCTGCTCATGAACGTTTGTTCACCGCCAGGGTAGCTATCAGCCACAACCGCCAACTGGCAGACTGAGGGCCTGACAGACTGGCTTCTACCGGCTTCTGATTTTTCGGCTTAACGCTCTGCAATAGGTTTAAACCTCCGCCCGACCGGTCCTTGATAGACCAGTTGCGGACGCATCAGGCGATTGTCGGCGTACTGCTCCAACAGGTGCGCCATCCAGCCGGAGATGCGCGCGACCGCAAAGATGGGCGTATACATGTCAGCCGGGAACCCGAGCATCCGGTAGACGCTGGCCGAGAAGAAATCGACATTGGGCTTGACCTGCTTGCCGCGCTTTTCCATCTCGCGGTCCATGACCCGCTCCATCTCCAGGCTCATCTCAAACCACTTGCTCTCGCCGGACTCTTCGGCCAGCTTCTCGGCGACCTCACGCAGCACGTTGGCGCGTGGGTCGAGCACGCGGTAGACACGGTGCCCGAAGCCCATCACCCGCCCCTTGGGATCGGCCAGGATATCGAGCACATACCGTTCGATCTTATCGACGCTGCCGATAGCTTCCAGCGCCTTCATCACCTCGGTGTTGGCTCCGCCGTGCAGCGGCCCCTTAAGGCTGCCGACGGCGGCGGTGATGGCGCTGTAGACATCAGTTAAGGTCGAGGCTGTAGCCCGCGCCACGAAGGTGCTGGCGTTAGCGCCGTGCTCAGCATGTAGCACCAGGGCTACGTCCATCACTCGGGTGGCGGCGGGGGTGGGCTTCGCGCCGGTGAGCTGGTATAAGAAGTTGCCAGCGATGGATAGCTCGGGGTCGGCGGCGACCGGCGCTAAGCCGTGGCGGATGCGCTCAAAGGCCGCGGCGATAGTGGGAAACTGAGCCACCAGCTTGAGGCCGATGCGGCGGACATTGTTCAGGCTAACCTCGTCCGGATTATCGTCGTAGGCTGCTAGCATCGAAACAGCGCTGCGCAAGGCGTGCATCGGCTGGGTGGCCAGGGGGCAGCGACGGAAGTGCTCCAAGATCTCCGGCGGTACAGCAAAATGCGGCCTGAGCTGCTGGCGGAAGGTCTCGAGCTGGGTGCGGGTCGGCAGGTCGTCGTGCCAGAGCAGATAGGCGACCTCTTCGTAGCTGGCCTTATTGGCCAGTTCGCGGATGTCGTAGCCGCGGTAGATCAACTCGCCGCGCTGACCGTCGATGTGGCAGACCTGCGAGGTGTCGATGTAGATGCCATCTAGGCCGCGGTTAATAGTCGGTTCCATCCGTCCTCCGTTACCCTGCCCTGGCGAGGAGGATGCCGTCTGTGCCCTCACCGCCTCACCCAGAGCCGTGTGCTCTCAGTTTACCTGGTTTCTTTGCCGCCGGTACTAAGCTCTACGCTACTGGCGTACCAAGCCACCCCAGTCTAGCGTCAGCGGGGGGAGCAGCCAGGCGGTAGCGACACAGGCGGCAGCGGCTAATAGCAGCGTAAGCAAGATAGCGCGACCGAAAGGCCGTGAGCCAAGCATAACCGCTAAACTGGCCTTAAACAGACTGTTGCCTGCGATGGCGACCGCCATGGCTCGCACCGCCACCGTCACCTCGAGCCCTTTACCGACCTCCTGCCCAAGCGTCAGGGTGATGGCGTCAAGCTGGGTAAGCCCGGCCAATAGGCTAGCTAGATACAATCCACTAGCGCCAAAGAACTCCTGGGCCGCACGCGCTGCCACCAAGATGATGGCAAACAGCAGCGCAAAAGTCAGGGCGGTCTTAAGCTCAAACGGGTTGTTGAACTGCACGCTGGCTACCGGTTGTCGGCGGCTAAGCCGGTAGACCAGGGCGCCGCCGAGGGTGGTGACGACGAAGAGCGCCCCAAAGGGCAGCAGCAGCGGCGCGATCAGATTCGGCTGCACGATGCCGAGCAGGATTAACAGTCGCGGCACCATTACCGCTGAGGCGCCCAGCACCCCTACCGCCAGCACCAGGCTGAGGCCGGGATTGGCCTTGCTGCGCTCGCTAAAAGAAAGTGCAACCGCCGTAGACGACGCCATGCCGCCCAGCAAGCCAGAGAGACCGATGCCGCGTTTGGCGCCGATCGCCTTAGCGGACAGATAGCCAACAAAGGAGATACCCGAGATAAGGACTACCAGCAGCCAGATGGTGCGCGGGTTCCAGACCCCCCAGGGGCCGAGGTTGTCGTCCGGGACTAGCGGCAAAATGACCAGCGAGACGGCGGCAAACTGCACCACGGCATACAGGTCGGCGCGGGTAACGGCCCCAGCCAGGGTATGCAGCTCATCTTTGAGCGACAGAACCGCCGTAGTCAGCACCGCCCCGGCCAACGCCACTACCAACTGATCGTAGCCTGCCAGCAGGCCCAAGCCGAAGGTGACGAAGGCCGCAACCTCGCTAGTGCCCCCGATCTTCTCGCCGGTAGACGAGCGCCAGTAGCCGATCAAGATGAGCAGCCCCAGAACAGCCAGGCCGACTACCGCCAGCAGCAGGTTGGTGAGCTGCGCCAGCTGCCCGGTGACGGCACCAAACAGCGCAAAGAGCGCAAAGGTCCGTACTCCGGCAAAGATACTGCCCAGCTGCTCGCGTTTGCGTTCGCGCTCGAGCCCGATCAGGAGGCCGAGTAAGGTGGCCACCAGAAACGACCAGATGACGTTAGCCGGGTCCATAGCGGCCCTAGCATAACGCAAGCTAAACTCTTTGAAACCAGCACGCCATCACGGCAACGGTCGATTGCAATACCTGACAGAGCAAGTTTGGCAATGGTCATATAAGATACTTGACAATCACATGCTCAACTTTTATACTGTCCTTCGAGAGAAGGAGGCTTGTCATGTTACAAAGTTGGAATCCCTGGCAAGAGCTTGAAGAGTTTCAGCGCCGTCTCAGCCGCGCCGCCAACAGCCGCGAGGAGGGCTCGCTGTGGGCGCCCGCCACCGACATCGTGGAGGACGCCGACGGATTACATCTCTATCTCGATCTGCCCGGCGTCGATCAGTCCACGCTCGAAGTCACTACCGAACAGAACACACTGACAGTCAAAGCTACGCGCTCCTACAGCAAGAAAGAAGGCCAGACGGTACATCACCAAGGCCGGCCGCAGGGGACCTTCACCCGCACCTTTAACATTCCCTCGAGCTTCGATTTTAGTAAGGTCAGCGCCCGCTTTACCGACGGCGTGCTGAGCGTATTAGTGCCGCGCTCGGAGAGCACCAAGGCGCGCAAGATCGAAGTTTCGGTCGGTCAGTAGGGCAGGCTCGCTACCGGTTGCGCCGCGGTGCAGCCGGTAGCTCTTTTGTCTAGTCGTACCTCTCAATCGGCAAGGTTGTACAGCGAAATGAGCCGGGCAGCTTGGTAACTTCCGAAAAATCGATCAGGATCGGCTCGAGCCCTTTAGCGCTGAGCAGCGCCGCCAGGCGCTGGCTCCGTTCCTGCATGATCACTTTCCGGGGTGACAGGGAAAAGGTGTTGATTTCCGCGGTTGCCGCTTCAGCAGCGGTGGCTTCGATCAAGTCAAAATGCCGCTTAAGCCAGTTAAGGCTCTCTCGCTTGAAACTCTTGGGGTGGATCAGCGCCACCCCCTCGCCGACGATATTGAACCTGGTGTCAAGGTGGATTATCCCCCGGTGCGCAAACTCGATGGCCACCACCTCCCGCTCGCTTCCTAACTCCGCCAGCTTCCGGCGCAAGCAGTCAACGCCGGCCTTGTCGGTCTCCTCGCCCAGACCGACAATAATGTAGCGCTCCGTCACCATGACATCGCCGCCCTCGATGGTGCCGCGCTCGAGCCGGACTACGCGGGAAAAGCGCGGCAGCAGGCCCCTTAACCCATCAAGCTCCCGCTGCCTGCTGCGCCGCCGCAAGTTGGCGCAGAAAAAGGTGTCATCGATCGCAAAGCCGGTGTCGCGGGTGTAATGCTGGGTGAGGCAGCCGGCTACCGGCTCAGCCAGCAGCACTCTCACTCCGTGCGCTGCCATCACCTCCATGAACGCTTTTTGCTGTCGGCGAACTCTCTGATAGTCATGAACCAGCGCCCAGCGGTTGTGCCAGCCCTGGTAGACGGCGGCCAGGTCAAATCCGCCCTGCTTTAGAAAGGAGAAGACCGAGATCGGGTTGGCAAGGCAGGCTACTACCGTTTTTAGCGTAGCGGTTTCGGAGGGGATATTGACGGCGATGACGCCGCTCAGCTCGTGGGACATGGCCAGCCTTTATAACGTGCCTGGCCGAATCGACAGGTCGGTGACCCCGGCCCGGCGCGGCAGGCGCAAGGCCGCTACTACCTGCTCGGCCACATCGACCGGTTGCACCAGGCGCTCAGGCTGGTAAGTGCGCCCTTCCGTGCGGTGTACCGCCTCCTGCATGGGGCTGGCCGTGCGCCCCGGAAAGACGCTGAGCACTCGCACACCGTCCGGGCTGACCTCCTCGCGGAGGCTATCGGCCAGCGCCTTTAGGCCATGCTTGGTGGCAGCGTAGTGGCCCCACCCTGCGTTAGCGCGCAGCCCGGCGCCGGAGTTGATGAAGACAATCTGGCCCCTGGCCTCTTTGATGGCCGGTAAGAGCGCCTGGGTCAACAGAAAGGGGGCACGCAGATTAACGCGATACTGGCTGTCGAAGTCGGCCAGTGCAGCCTGGGACAGCGGTGCCAGCGCAATCACCCCGGCGCTGTGTACCAGGATGTCGAAGCTGCCGGCCAGCGCTGCGGCAAAGCCGCGCACCGGTGCGTCGTCGGTGAGGTCAAGCACCTGGCACACCGCCTCAGCGCCTAGCTCCTGGGCTGCCAGGGCGACCGGCTCGAGCCGCGCCCGGTTACGGCCCACTAGATACAGCTCCACCCCGGCCTTGGCCAACTCCAGGGCGATGGCCCGCCCGATGCCGCTGCTGGTGCCGGTAACCACCGCCGTCTGTCCTTTAAGCGAAACCATGCCCAAAGCGTAACAGGTTGATAGGCGCTACGCGGTTACCGGAGAGCGTAGGGTGCGCTTGCGCACCTGAGTTGCGCACCTGAGTAGGGTGTGCTTGCGCACCGACCTAGCACGCCCCACAATTCACTCCGCCAACTCGCCATAATCCCCCTCCATTACCAGCCCATCGCCCCAATCTGGCTCGTACAGCCCTAAACTTACCCAGCGCTGAAAGCTTGAGTATTGCCAGTCTCGAGCCCGCCTCACATACCCGCGCTTTACAGGGTTGTAGTGGATATAGTCCAGGTGCTTGGCGAAGTCGTCCTCGTCGCGGAGTTGGTGTTCCTAGAAACGCCGCTGCCACAAGCTGGATTCGCGGCGGACTGCTCTAGAGCTTGAAAGCAACTTAGGGTTCTGGTATTCCTGGCAGCGCCGGCTTACTCCACCTTTTATCAGCGACCAACGACGGAAGAAGTTGGGGTCGTCTTTTGGCAGTGTCCAAATACAGTGCAGATGATCGGGCAGCATTACCCAAGCCTCGACTTTGAAGGGCCAGCTTTGGCGGGTTTCTTGGATGGCTTGGCGCAGGGCAGCGCGGATGGGTTCGTCGAGCAAGAAGTGTTGGCGGCGGTGCGTCACAACGGTGAAAAAATAGCTGGCTCCTGGCTGGTAATATCTGCGGTAATTGGGCACCAATTGAGTTTAGCTTGTGGGGTGCGCTACACCTGAGATCTAGCTACACCTGAGATCTAGTGCAGGGGACAGTCGCCCACATTCCAGCGGTGCGCGAGCGCACCCTACACCTGAGATCTAGCTACACCTGAGATCTAGTGCAGGGGACAGTCGCCCACATTCCAGTCGATTGGAATTACTCTCTCAATGGCTGGCAGTTCAGCACCCACTATCCGGCCCACAACCACCAACCTCGTTGGGGGTATTCCCGGAGTAATCTGGGGCTCAATGGCTTGAGGCGCTGAGCGCGGCAAGACCTCAAATTCGACCCTGACTGTCGTTGCGCTTACGATGATCGACACGCCCGGCTCGGGAAAGGGGTCGGTAATATCTCGATCTATGACGTAACGAGAGTCTCCGCTCTCAGGACCAAACAAGTTAGAACGCCAGGATATGAGTTCGGACGAGTAGTTAAACTCGTAAGTTACCGTGGTAGCCGTCGTATCGCAAATGAACGACCTCTCCGTATTGGGGTATTGGAAATTCGTGAAAACATGTAAATTGTACAGAGGCGGCGGGGTGCCGATGAAGATGACACAACCGCTCAGCCCCACCACCAAGGCCGCGAAGCTCATTATCAGCCAGAGTCGTTTCATGCCTCTCCTCCTTAGCATCCCAACCACCCAACAGGACACCAGTGACTCTAGCCTAGCGCACCCGGCGGCTCATAGACTCCGCTTTTGTACATAGAACGTTCACCGAGCATTAATGCTGCCCGCTACGGTGTGGTGGTGATCTCGTAAAAGCTCGAGCCTGACGGCCCAGCAAGGTCATTGCCAGAATCGACTCGGATCAAGACTCGCCTTGGAGGAGTAATATCTGCACTCGCCCCAGCCGTGATCGTCGCAATCCGCGCTCCGGTGATAAAGTCGCTCAGCACTGCCGTCGGCTCAATTTCTACTGTCATGGTCCCGGCAAGGTGGACCCTGCTCACAGGCCCAGCCGTCACTAAGTAGTCTACGTCACCCAAGGTCTCGAGCGCCCCCTGAGCTCCACCAGCCGTAATGACAACGGCACCGCGTTCAGTGTCGTTACTCGGCTCGTTGACATCCCAGTAACCCCCAGTGAAGGCGTAGAGGTTATATCGGGTTTCGCTGAACCCCCTGTTAATGATCTCAAGGAAGATCGGCATCACCGGCGCCGGTTGAAGCACGCACGGCCCACGGCAAGCAATAGTAGGCACGATAACCTGGGCCGTCAAGGGTGGCTCTCCCGTGGCCACTAGAGCCGTTCTCGAAACGGCTGGCCCAAAGAAGTAGTCTGGGCTATAGCTGTAGGCATATACCCTGCCCAACAAGTCACGGGCCGTAATCTCAATCCTGGCTGCCGGGTTGAGGGCTTCAACTTCGAGATAGAGTAGGGCACGCTCCCTGACTAACACAGCGGGAATCTGAACGGCATAGACGACCCTCTCGCCCCGCTTCAGCAGACCTTCACTGACTACATCCTCCGCGTTGTTAGTAGCCGTAACTGGCCTGGCATCAGGGAAAATCGGGAGGGCGAATTGACAGGCCGAGAGCGTGACAAGCGCCCCTACTAGCATTACGCCAAACAGAGCTTTCATGGCCATTGACCTCCTTGTGGCGTTGCCGTCACACCCTTAGTCTGCCGTGCTAGAGCATGAGACGTGCCAGGTCGGCCTTCATCATTCATTCATAGCAACTTGTCACAGCCCCATGTCAGGCGACTTGCAGACGAAGCCCTTGGGGCTCGGGGATGGAACGACGGCTTCACGTCCCCCTGTTGAGCATTTCAGCTCGTCAGGAAAGACTTAGTTGACTAGCTGACCGGCTGACTAGCTAGTTTACTCCAGCGCTATCACGTAGTCGTACAGGTCGGGGGCGCCTGGGCGCAGCTCCAGCTCGAGCGGGAACTTGTCGGCGATCTGCTCAAGCAGGCTCTGAGCACGCTCTTCGCCTACTGCCGGGCTGTAGAACAGCGTGGCGATCTCCATCTCGTCGGCGGTGAGCTGCAACAGCGCCAGCACCGCGGATTCCGAACTCTTCGCGGAAAGCTTAAGCTCGCCGTCAACCAGGCCGATAGTGTCGCCCTCCTTAACAGCCACACCGTTGACACTGGCATCGCGGCTAGCGGAGGTGACCTCCAGGGTAACAGCGCGCTTATAAGCTTCCCGCATCGCCTGGTACAGCTCATCAAGCTCGGCATCCTCGCGGTGCAACACCGCCGCCGCCAAGCCCTGACCGATGCCGCGGGTCGGCAAAACCTTGATCGCCTTATCGGGGACCAGCTCGGCCACCCGCTCGGCGGTCATGACGACGTTCTTGTTGTTGGGGAGGATAATCACCCCTGAAGCCCCGACGCTGCGCACCGCGTCAGCAATATCTTGCACACTGGGGTTGTTGGTCTGACCGCCACCGACCACGCGAGCGCCTAGGCTGCGGAACACCTTGGTAATGCCATAGCCCATGCTGACCGCCACCAGCGCGCTCTTGGGGGGCTCAGCGGCAGCCATCTCCACACTCTCCAGAATCTCAGAGTGCTGCTCGGACATATCCTCGACCTTGCTGCGCACCATCTTGCCAAACCGGGCTACGGTAGCCAGCAGCTTTTCGGGCTCCTCGGTGTGGATGTGGCCCTTGACATATCCCTCGGCCCCGACTACCAACAGCGAGTCGCCGAACTCCTTGACCACCTCCTGAATCTCGCGGGTAGGCACCTTCACGTCCGAGAGCAAGAACTCGGTGCAAAAACCAAACTCCTGCTCCTCAAACTGCTCCTGGGCGCGGCGGGTGATCTTGGGCGGAGCGGGCAGATCGCGCCCCTCATGCGCAGCGACTAAGCCCTCTAGGATGTAGAGCAGGCCCAAACCGCCAGCATCGACCACACCGGCCTGCTTAAGCACAGGGAGCAGCTCTGGGGTCTCCTCGAGCGCCACGCGACCGGCGGCAATGGCGTCGCGCAGCACCGCCAAGGGGAGGCTCGAGCCCTTTTCGGCGGCCCCTTCAGCGGCCCGCCGGATGACGGTGAGGATAGTCCCTTCCACGGGCTTCATCACCGCCGCGTAAGCCGTCTTGCTGGCCTCCTGGAGCGCACGTACCAGCGCCGAGGCATCCAGGTTATCGCACTCGCGGATGGCCTCGGCAAAGCCCTTGAGGATCTGGCTTAAAATTACGCCTGAGTTGCCGCGTGCGCCTAAGAGCGAGCCGTAAGCCAGGGCGCGGGCAAACTCAGCCATGGTACGCGGGTTATCCTCGTGCATCTGGCGCCGCACCGACTGCATGGTGAGGTGCATATTAGTGCCGGTATCGCCGTCCGGGACAGGGTAGACATTAAGCGCGTTGACCTCCTCAATGTAGACCCCCAACCAATCGGTGGCATAGAGGACGGCCCCCACTAGCTCCTTGGGCTTAAGCTCAACCGGCTCGGCCTTAACCACGGCTGACTCCGGCTACGTGGATGCGCACCCGCGCTAGTTTGACACCGGCGTAGGTCTCGGCAGCATACACCACCCGCTCGCGGATCGACTCGGCGACAACCGGGATATTGACGCCGTAAGCTACCACCACATGCAGGTCGATAGTAGCCGGAGCGAGCTCATCATCGCGCTTAATCATCACACCTTCGTCGGCCTGGCGCACTCCCAAGATGCGCTTTAAGCCCTCGCGAATGTTGGCGGGAGCCATGCCGACCACCCCTGGCACCTCGTGGGCGGCCAGACCGATGATGGTAGCTAGCGCTCCGTCAGTGACGGCAACCTTGTCGATAACTGGGGGTGGTGGCGCGGGTTTGGCGCGCCTGGCCGACTTAGGCTCGGCCTTAGTGGTATCCATAGCGACCTCCTGGCATGACCTGCCCTGGTCACGCGATTTGGCTATTCTACCCTGTCCAGGTTGGGCCAGGGCGCCAGCTCGATCCGGCTAGCGCTCACCCGGCACTCGGCTATGCTCCGCACAAAGGCGTCCACGCTGTTTAAGAGCCCCTCGAGCCAGACTGCGTCGCTGCTTAGAGCGCTAGCGCCGATTACTTCCCAGGTGTGGGCATTAAGGCCCTCAAGCCGCGCCACCGAGACCGGGAAGTGCGCTTTGAGCTTTTCGGCAACCGGCTTGACCACCGCGCGCTTCTCCTTAAGGCTCCTAGCCCAGGGGAGCTCGAGCCGCGCCAGATAGACCCCCACATAGACGGTTTCGTTACGGTGCCGATTCGCCATGACCCGTGTGTGGGGCTGCTACTCCATCCCGGCCAGAAAGCCGATGCGGCGCAGCGCCCGAATCAGCTCCATCACCGTGACCTCACTGGCATCGTACTCAACACTGGCCTGCTCGTCAGCGGTAGCGCTAACCCTGGTCACGCCCGACACCGCCAGCAGCGCTTGGGTCACCTTCTGGACGGCGGCCTCATTGTCCATACCGCGCACGCCTAGCAGCACTCGCGTCATCAGACTCCCTCCGGCTGCCCGCGCGACCCCAGCACCCGGCCATAGAGGCTTAGCGGCAGATCGCGGTACTGCTGGCTAATGAGCACCTGGGCGGTGCGCCCGTCTAGGCGGCTGAGCTGCACCTGCAAGTCGTAGACCGCAGCATCATAAGCGCTCTTAGTGAGGGCCGCCACCAGCGCCGCTCGAGCCTCGTCGTCGTCATTCAAGACCGCTAGCCGGGTAGCCACCACGGTGGGGCGGGTGCCGTTCCAGACCGCCTGGGCCAACACGAAACCACACGGACGGTCGCCGCGCACGGCCATAAAGGCGTGACCGGTGCGGGCAAAAAAGCTGAGGCTCCCGCGGGTCAGGGCAGGCTCGAGCCCGTAGCGCTGAGCCTCCTGTTGGTCGATCTCCTGCAGGAGTTCGCCATCTTCGACGGTCAGCGGTCTGACGTAGGTGCGGCTGTCCACGGCCCGGACTTCCCTCCCTCTTTACTGAGCAGCTTAATCTCCCGGATCACCATCCCCTTGCTGGCCGCCTTGAGCATGTCGTAGAGGGTCAAGGCAGCGACGCCGGCGGCGGTCAGCGCCTCCATCTCCACGCCGGTCTGGGCGGAGGTTTTACAAGTCGCGGTGAATACCACCTGCGGCGGGGTTAGGACGCCTGTTACCTTGACGCTGGTCAGAGGCAGCGGATGGCAGAGCGGGATCAGCTCGCTGGTGCGTTTGGCGGCCATGATGCCGGCTAGCTCGGCTACCGCTAGCGCGTCACCTTTGCCGACCCCGCCGTTAAGCGCCGCGAGTGCCGCGGGCGGGAGCCACACCACCGCCTCCGCCACGGCCATGCGCGCGGTCGGTAGCTTGTGAGAAACATCGACCATGACGGGCTTGCCGTCTTCGAAGTGAGCGGACATCGCTTCACTATAGCACCCCTCGAAAAATTAGCAGCCGGTAGTCAGTAGGGGCGACCCCACGTACGCCTTCGCTCGGCCCCTTCACTTCGCAGGCTCAGTGCAAGCGCTGCGCTCAGGACAAGGCTTCGCTGAAGGTCGCCCTGTTTTCAGGCGCGGTACGCCTTCGCTCGGCCCCTTCACTTCGCAGGCTCAGTGCAAGTGCTGCGCTCAGGACTGATGGCGAACAAGCGTTCATGGGCAATTCCCTCGCTAAATCAGCTTCGGCAGGTCAGGGTCGGGCAAGGCCTCGTCCCAGGCGGTGTAGCCCGCTTCTACGAAGTAGAGCCCGTGGGGCGGCACGTTATGACCCGCCTGGCGGCGGTCCCTGGCTTGGAGTAGGGCTGGTATCTGCTCAGGGCGGAGGCGGCCCTCCCCTACCCACAACAGCGTCCCGACCAGGGCGCGCACCATATTGCGCAAGAAGCCATCCGCTGCTACGTGGAGCGCCAGGTCGCGCTCTGAAACTTGCAGCCGGCAGCGATAGACGGTGCGGGTAGTACTGCGCGTTTCGTCGGTGGCCAGTGCGGCAAAGTCGTGGCTGCCGACAAAGTACCGGGCGGCCTGTTGCATCGCCGCTACCTCTAGGCGCTGCCAGAGATGAAGCGCCCGGCGGCGGGCCAGCGCCACCCCGCGCTCATCGCTGCGCACCTGCCGCAGCCGATAGAGGTAGCGCCGGTAACGGCAGCTAAACTGCGCGTGGAAGCCTTCATCCACAGCCTCGGCGCTAAGCACCCGGATATCGTCTGGAAGGCGGGCGTTTAGGGCCTTTTGCACCCGCTCTAGGGGGATGGTGTCCTCAGTATCGTAGTGGGCAGTCATAGCCAGCGCGTGGACGCCGGCGTCAGTGCGGCCAGCCGCAATAATGCGCGGCCTGGCCCCAGGGATATCGGCTAGGGCGCGCTCGATTACCCCCTGGACAGTCCGCTCGCCACCAGCTTGCAACTGCCAGCCGTAAAAGTCGCTGCCGTCATACTCGAGCGTAACTCTAATGCGGCGCATTGACCGATCCAGCATCGGGCCGCAGCACGAGAATCATGCCTCTATGCTACCCTTGAGCCGATGGCGCTCCCGCCGCTTCATGACACCATCGCCGCTATCGCCACCGCCCCCGGCAGCGGGGCAATCGGCGTAGTGCGGCTCTCAGGACCAGAGAGCTTCCGGTTAGCCGAGCAGATCTTTGTCACCAAGCGGCGCCTTAGCGCGCTCCCAGGCGGACGGGTGATCTACGGCCAGCTCCGCGACGGCAGCGAGCTGATCGATGAGGCGCTCGCACTCACCTTCCGGGCGCCCCACTCGTACACCGCTCAGGACGTGATCGAGTTGCAGACTCACGGCGGCCCGGCGGTGCTAAGGGCGGTGCTGGCGCTCTGCCTCAGGCGCGGCGCCCGGCTGGCCGGCCCCGGCGAGTTCACCCTGCGCGCCTACTTGAATGGGCGGATCGATCTGGTGCAGGCCGAGGCGGTCTTAGACCTCGTTATGGCGCAGTCCGACCAGGCCCGGCGCAACGCTAACCTGGGCTTAAGCAAAGCGCTGAGCCGCGAGCTAGACCGGATTCAGATGGACCTTACCGGTGTCTATGGCAACTTGCAGGCGGTCTTGGATTACCCTGAGGAAGGGGTGCCGGAGAGTGAGTTCGCCACCCCGCTGCGCCAGGCGCTAGCGCGCTGCGAGCGCCTGCTGGCTACCGCCAAGGCGGGGGCGATGGTGCGGCGCGGCGCTCGGCTGGCTATCGTCGGGCGGCCTAACGTTGGCAAGTCAAGCCTGCTGAATGCGCTCTTGGGCTACCCGCGCTCAATTGTCTCGGAGCTGCCCGGCACCACCCGCGACTATCTGGAGGCTCCGCTCGAGCTCGACGGAGTGCCGATCACCGCCATCGACACCGCGGGGATCCGCACTGCTACTGACACCATTGAAGCGATTGGTGTCGGCGCCGCTAAAGAGATTGCCGCGGCAGCCGACCTGACCATACTGCTGCTCGATGGCAGCACGCCGCTGACCCCTGATGACCATGAGCTATTAGCCGAGCTTACGCCGGGGCGGACGCTGCTGGCAATCAACAAGTGCGACCTTCCGCCCGCCTGGTCGCCTGCGGCGCTAGGAGTAGCCGCGCTGCCAGTCTCGGCTGCGCGCGGCAGCGGCCTAACAGAGCTTAAACAGGCTATCCGGGAACGGCTGATCGGCGAGGCCGCCGGGAGCGAGCTGTGGCTCTCTAGCGAGCGCCACGCCGCCGCGCTGACGCGGGTTATGGAGGCGCTAAGGCGCGCCCTTAACGCCCCTGACGACCTGGCCGCCATCGACCTGGAAGAGGGCTTGCAGGCCCTGGCCGAGATCACCGGACGCGGCGAGATCGCCGAAGAGACCCTGACTTATATCTTCCAGCACTTCTGCGTGGGGAAGTAGCTAGACCAGCCCCAGCTCGCGGGCGCGGTTGAGCGCTTGCAGTCGGTCGCTGACCTCCAGCTTGCGGTAGATGCCGTTGAGGTAGTCCTTGACGGTCTCGGTGCTCAGGTCAAGCTGCCGGGCGATGGCTTTGTTAGCCAACCCCTGGGCCAGTAGCGCCAGCACCTGCTGCTCGCGGGTGGTGAGTTGAGGAATAGTCACCTCAGGCAGCCAGTACCGCGACGGGGCAGCGGCGATGGTGCGGATTATCCGAGCCAGCTCGCTGGGTTCGGTCTCCTTGGAGAGGAAGCCGACCGCTCCGGCCTGGCGGGCCGCCGCGATGATGGCAGGCTCTTCGAAAGTGGTGAGCATCACTACGATCACCTCCGGGAGTTCGGCCCGAATCAGCCGGCAGGCTTCGATCCCGTCTAGCATGGGCATCTTGATGTCGAGCAGGGCAACTTGCGGCCTGATGGCGCGGCACTGCGCCACCGCTTCCAGGCCGTTGCCAGCCTCCGCCGCCACCGCAAACCCCTGGGCCTCGAGCGCATACTTTAGGCCCACCCGGAACAGCGGGTGATCGTCGGCAATCATGATGGTCAGACGGTCCATTTAGGCTCCTTGGCCGAGATAGATCAGCAACACCGTGCCCCGCTCGCTGCTGGCCTCGGTGACCAGGCGCCCGCCGTGGGCTTCGATGATGCGCCGTGCGATATAGAGGCCGAGACCGCCGGTTCCGGCGGTATAGCGCTGGCCAGCGATCTCTACCGGTTGGGCGTTAAACGGCTGGGCCAGCTCCAGCAGCGGCGCCGGGAGGCCGGGCCCGTCGTCGGCCAGGCGGATCAAGCCAGCATAAAGCTCGAGCCCGACTCGGCTGCGGGCGTAACGCAGGGCGTTGGTGAGCAGGTTGGCCAGGGCGCGCTCGAGCTCGCGGGCGTCGACTGTAGCGCTGGCGCTCCCTCGCACCTCGATAACTACCCCGCGCTCAGCCGCCAACGGTTGCACGCGCTCGGCTAGACCCCGCACCAAAGCGCCCAGGTCGCAAGGCTCGCGATTGAGAGTTACCCCATCGCGCTCATACTTGTGCGCGTCCACCAGCTTTTGCACCAGCTCGGTCAGCCGCCGGTTCTCCTCAAGCAGCTGCCCTACCAGCATCACCCGCTCCTGGCGCGACAGCCGGTCGTTATCGCGAATAGCCGCCAGCAGATGATTAGCTGCGATCAGCGGCGTCTTGAGGTCGTGCATCAGGGTAGCCATGAACGAGTTGCGCCGCGCCTGCTCGAGGTTGACCTGGGCCAGTAGCTGATTAAACGTCTGTTTGAAGGCCGCAATTTCGACCGGGTCGGTCAGCAGCAGCGGCAGGCCGGGGCGCGGGTTACGGGTGCTGCGCTGCAAGGACTCGATCTGCTCGGCTAAGCGGGTCAGCGGCGCCAAGAGCTGGCGCGACAGCAGATAGCCCATGCCGCCGGAAACGGCCACGGCCGCCAGCAGCCAGACTGCCAGCGCTAGCCACAGCTGTAGCGGCACCTGAAGCTCCCGCCAGAAGCCCACCATAATGACCGCTAGCACCGCGTTAGGCAAAAACGACAGCAGCGCCACCACCAGCGCCACCTGCACGCGCAGGCTGCGCAGCTGGTTAGGACGCGCTCCAGCCATTACTCGTCGCCGGCTAATACCGCCAGGAAGGCCTCTTGCGGCACCGAAACCGAGCCGAGCTGCTTCATCCGCTCCTTCCCTTTTTTCTGCTTTTCTAACAGCTTGCGCTTGCGGGTGATGTCACCGCCGTAGCACTTGGCCAGCACATCCTTGCGAAAAGCCCGCACCGTAGCCCGGGCCAAGATCTTGCCGCCAATAGCAGCCTGGATCGGCACCGCGAACATCTGCCGGGGGATGACCTCAGCCATCTTGTCGACGATTTTGCGCCCGATGGCGTAGGCCTTATCGCGATGAGCGATGATCGAGAGCGCATCGACCCGCTCTTCGTTGACCAGGATATCGATCTTGACTAGGTCGCCGGGGCGGTACTCTAGCGGTTCGTAGTCCATGCTGGCATAGCCACGGCTGAGACTCTTGAGGCGGTCGTGAAAGTCGTAGAGGATCTCGCCAAAGGGAACTTCATAGCGCAGCTCGACCCGGCGGCCGTGGTAGATCATGTTTTTAAGGGCGCCGCGCCGCTCATTCAAGAGCCCCATCACTCCGCCGATATACTCCTCGGGGGCGTAGACGGCCAGCTTGACGTAAGGCTCCAGAATCCGCGCCGTCTTATCGGGTGGGGGCAGTTCGGCGGGGTTCTGGATTAAGTAGCTCTGGCCACCCACCAGTTCAACTTGATAGACCACCGCCGGAGCGGTGGCGATCAGCGCCAGATCGAACTCGCGCTCGAGCCGCGCCTGAACAATGTCGGCGTGGAGCAAGCCGAGGAAGCCGCAACGAAAGCCGAAGCCCAGCGCCTCGCTGGTCTCGGGCTCGAAGGTGAAGGCGGCGTCGTTGAGGCTGAGCTTTTCCAGCGCTTCGCGCAGCCGTGGGTAATCATCGGGGGCGGTCGGATACAACCCGGAAAAGACCACCGGGCGGGCCGGCTTGAAGCCCGGCACCGGCTGGGGCGCGGGCCGCGCTGCAAAGGTGATGGTGTCGCCGATCTGAGTATCGGCGATGTTCTTAATAGCGGCGGTGAACCAACCCACCTCGCCGGGGCCAAGCGCTTCGGAGACGGTCGGCTCGGGCGCGAAATAGCCGACCCGATCGACCTCGAAGCTCTTGCCGGTGCTCATCACCAGGAGCTGATCACCCTTCTTGAGGCTGCCATCAAAGATCCGCACAAAGGGGATCACCCCCTGATAGGAGTCGTACACGGCGTCAAAGATCAGGCCTCGCAGCGGCGCGGCAGGGTCGCCCTGGGGCGGCGGCAGGTGAGCTACAATAGCCTCGAGCACCGCCGCGACGTTCTGACCGGTCTTGGCCGAGACCGCTACAGCATGGTCGCTGGATATGCCCACTACCTCCTCAAGCTCCGCCATCGCCGCCGCTGGGTTAGCGTTAGGAAGGTCGATCTTGTTAATGACCGGCAGCACTTCCAGGCCGTTATCGACAGCCAAGTGGGCGTTATGGATGGTCTGCGCCTCCACTCCCTGGCTGGCGTCGATGACTAACAGCACCCCTTCGCAGGCGCGCAAGGCTCGCGACACCTCGTAGTTAAAATCGACATGCCCTGGGGTGTCGATCAGGTTGAACATCACCCGTTGACCGCTCTGCGCAGTGTAAAAGAGCCGCACCGGGCTGGCTTTGATGGTAATGCCGCGCTCACGCTCGAGGTCTAGGGTATCGAGCATCTGATCACGCCTGTGGCGCTCGCTAACCGACTGGGTCAGCTCCAGAATGCGGTCGGCCAGCGTTGACTTGCCGTGGTCGACATGCGCGATAATTGAAAAGTTGCGGATCTCCACAGGTCTATTGTACGGCTTCGCCTCGGCGCTTCGCTGATACGGCTTCGCCTCGGCGCTTCGCTGATACGGCTTCGCCACTATCGCTTTATCGCTCTCACTCTGTTCGGGCCTCACTTCGTTCGGGCCGGCGCTTCGCTGACACGGCTTCGCCACTATCGCTTTATCGCTTTATCGTTCTCACTTTGTTCGGACCTCGCTTCGCTCGGGCCGGCGCTTCGCTGATACGGCTTCGCCCTTCAGGCTAGAGCCATCAGGTTGTAGGTAGTGGGTTGTGGGAAAAGCCCTCACTACTACCCACTGCCTACTACCCTTTCTGACCAGCTAGTTGTATGCATAGTATATCTAGCGCAAAAACGGGTTGCTCCGCTTCTCCGCGCCGATGGTGGTGGCTGGGCCGTGGCCAGGCCAGACCTGCGTAGCGTCGGGTAGGCTCAGCAGCTCTTGGCGAATGCTGGTTAAGAGCAGCTCCTGGTCGCCGCCGGGCAGGTCGGTGCGGCCGATTGAGCCCCGAAAGAGCACATCCCCAGCTATGACCAGCTCTTCTCTGGACAGATGAAAGGCCATATGTCCGGGAGCGTGACCCGGAGTATAGCGGCAGTATACGCGCAAGCCCCCGACCGTCAAGATCTGCCCCGGTGTCAACGGCAGCGTCTCGGTAGGCGGCTGCCTGATGGCTATCTCCCAACGCGCCGCGGCCTGAGCCGCGTGAGCTAAGAGTGGCTGGTCGGCGGGATGTAGGTAAACCGGTACATCCCACACCTCCTTGATGTCGGCAATCGCCCCAACATGGTCGAAGTGGGCATGCGTCAACCAGATCGCCGCCAAGGTAAAGCCGTGCCCGGTTACGGCCTTAATCAGCCGCGGCCCCTCGTCGCCGGGATCGATCAGCACTGCTACCCCCTGGTCGGGGTCGGCCAGCAGGTAACAGTTCTCTTGCAACGGCCCCACGGTGTGGCACGATAGGTGATAGTTCATGTTAGGCAGCATCTTAGCCTGTCAGTCTTATCCTGACTAGCTTTCTTAGGAGCGCCGCAGTGAGCGCAGCCAGGTCCATAAGATCTCGCCGTACATCTTGAGCCGGATCAACAGGCCCCGCAGCAGGCCGCGTTTCTCCTCCTTGATAACCTGCGACACGCCCGAGAGCGGTACATCCATGATGCGCCAGTTAGCCCGCTTGGCGTGCTTGGTAATGGCGATCTCCACACCGTAGCGGCTCTCCTTGAGCCCTTCGACCTCGAGCAGCCGAGCCCGCAACACCGCCCGCTGCCCGCTGAGCTGCGGGGCTAACTTCTGAGCCATCTCGGTCGACCAGCGCCCGCCCACAAACACTCCCCGCGCCATATCGACCTGGCCGCGCAGCACCGGCTCGGCTAACTGCCGCAGATGCTCGACTCGCAGGTTGGTCAGGTCGGCATCGATCAAAACGAGCACGTCAGCATCAAGATGAGCGGCCCCCGCGAAGACCGCCCCCCCCTTGCCGCAGTTGCTGCTAAGACTCAACACCTCGGCCTGAGCCTGCCGGGCTACACTGGCAGTGCCGTCCTCGGAGCCGTCATCGACCACTAGCACCGGACCGAGCCCACTGGCTGTGGCGGTCTTGACCACCGCTGCCACGAAAGCTTCCTCGTTGTAGGCCGGAATCAGGATAGCGCAGCGCATGCCAAGCCGAAGTGTACTCCATGTTGAGCCTGGCGCCAATAGCGAAGGCTAGCGCGAGGCCCCCCTGCCACATCAATGAGCGCTCAATGGAATGAACGGGTGACCCGCACCTAGTGGCCGCAAACTGCGAGGGTTGCTAGCATTCAATTACGCTAGTCTCTGACGGTCTTCTTCTCTCTTCTGAAAGCAGACGATACCGTCCGCTGTCACGACTTCGTTCCACGTCTACACAATACCTCGCGGTGCCTGACGGTATTTAAGTTGCTTGTGCCATTTAGGGGCAAGCCTACTGCCTGAGCAGCTCGCTCACCTCGCCAAAAGTGACCAGCACGATAAAGGCCATCAGCACCACAAAGCCCATAAAGTGAATGAACTCCTCTTGGCCGGGCTTAAACGGCTTGCCGCGGATGGCCACCACCATGGCCAACAGCATCCGGCCGCCGTCAAGTCCGGGAATCGGCAGCAGGTTGAAAATCGCCAGCGAGAAGTTGATGATCCCCGCCAAAAACAGAATCTGCGCTACACCTACGGCTCGAGCGGCCTGGCCGACAGCGCTGACGATGCCGACCGGCCCAGCGACCTCCTCAGTCCGTTGACCGATGAAGGTTTGACCGAAGGCCCGCACAAAGCCGCTGACGGCTTCCGGCACGACTCTGACCATAAAACTGAGCGACTCTAAAGCAGCCTGCCCAAAGCCGACGCGCTCGCTAGGGATCATACCGATGGATACGCCAAAGATGGGGCGGCTGCCATCGGGGTTAAGAGTCGGCGCCCAGTGTGTTTCCAGGGTCACCTGCTGGTCGCCGCGTTGCAACACCAGGACCAGCGGCCCATCCTGCCTAAAGGCGCCCACCAGCATTTCTGGAGTCGGCGCTGCGATACCGTTGACAGACAGCACCAGATCGCCCGGCCTGACCCCTAGCGCTTCGGCAGGCGAGCCCCGCACCACCGCGGCGAAGCCGATAGCCAGCGGCACTTCGCCAGCGGTACGGAAGGCCGGGTTTAGGGTCGCCGCAGCGGCCAGTAGGATTACCGCCAAAATGAAGTTGGCAATGACCCCACCGACTAGCACCCAGAGCTTTTGCGGCAACGTCTTGGTGGCAAAGCCGTGGGTTGGGGTCTGGAGATTGCCGTAGGCATCGGGCTCGGCAGCCAGTCCTGGCAGATCGACATAGCCGCCCAGGGGAATGGCGGAGATGCGCCACTCGGTGCCCTGCCACTGCTTACGCCACAAAATCGGTCCGAAGCCGATGCTAAAAGCGCGCACCGACAAACCCACCCGGCGCGCGTTGAAGTAGTGAGCTAACTCGTGAACCAGCACGGAAACGGTTATGATCAGTAAGACAATCAGCGCAGTAAGCATCAAGTTAGCCTAGCAGAGTCCGGGGTGAGAACGCGGTTAGCTACGGTACCCTTGGCTGAGGCGGCGCTCGAGCAGCTGCACCTGAATCGCCCGGATCATATCGGTCTTGCTCAAGACCCCCATCAAGCGCCCCTCCTCATCGACCACGATTAAACGGCCAAAGTTCCGTTCGGCCATCTTCTTAAACGCCTCGAGCGCCTCAGTTTGCCAAGTCACCTTGGGCACTGCGCGCTGCATGATCTCCCCGACGGTGGTAGTCTCGGCTACTTCGGGGCGTTGTGCATCGGCTAGCTCCACTAGCCCCACCACCTGGCCGTGTAGGTCGATCACCGGATAGCCCAAGTGCCGCTCTTGCAACATCAAGCCGACTAGCTCCTTGACCATCACGTGCGGCGTCACCGCCGTCGGGTTAGGGGTCATTAACTGCTCTACCCTGACCCCCCTGAGCATCTCGCTGGCCAAAGTGTGCTGCGCTTCGGCACCGACCGCGGTGTAGATAAAGAAGGCGATCAAGACCAGGAAGAAGTTGAGCCCTAAGAGGCCGATAATCCCAAGCAGCACGGCTAAGCTGCGGCTGATAGTGGCGCTAATCTCCGTAGCGCGCAGCTCGCCTAAGCGCAGCGCCAACAGCGAGCGCAGCACCCGCCCGCCATCGAGCGGCAGCGCCGGTAGCAGGTTAAAGATCGCTAGGGCTAGGTTGGCAACTATCAGATAGATCAGCACAAAGGTTGTCGCTGCGCCGAGCGGGGCGGTCTGCACCACCAGCCACGCCAGACCGGCCAGTGCCAAGCTGGTAAGTGGCCCGGCGATGGCGATCACCGCCTCAGCGCCGCGCCGTTTGGGCATCTCTTCAAACTGCGCCACGCCGCCCAACAGCCAGAGCGTGATCTCCTTAATTTTGGCGCCGTAGCGCTGGCCGACAAAGGAGTGCCCCAGCTCGTGGACCAGCACGCTTAAAAACAGCCCTACCGCCGCCGCCAGGCCGAGTAGGTAGGGGGTAAGCCCCTCAGTGAGCTGCGGCTGCCGCGCCAGGCCGAAGGTCTGTAAAAACATCGGCAGTTGGCTGCCGATCAGCCAGGCAAAGAGCGGCAGGATCAGAAACAGGCTAAAGTCGAGCTTGATCGGGATACCTAGCAGCTTAAACGGCAGAGTGACGCCGGCGCGAAACATGCTCTATGTTACACCGCTCTCAGCCGGTTAGCTGGTAAGCTACTCAGGCCATCAGCAAAAACCACCGACCGACACCCTGCTAGGCTTGCCGCTACCGGTTACTGATAACTATTTCAAAGGGCCGTGAACTAGCGCCACCAAGATGAAAACAGGCGACCGCGTGATCTTCCCTACTCGAATACTTGACTACTGCTTTTCGAGCGCCACCTCCCGCGCCCAGCGGTCGGTCTCGGCGATTGCCTCCCAGGACAGCGGCACCTGGGGGGCCCTCTTCAGGACGCGCTCGAGCACCCTGGGGATGTCGGTAAACTTGATGCGGCCTTGCAAGAACGCCATTACCGCTATTTCGCCGGCGGCGTTTAAGGCCACCGGCGCTACCCCGCCACGTCGGCCAGCTTCATAAGCCAGCGCCAGCGCCGGGAAGCGCTTAAGGTCGGGGGGATAAAACTCCCAAGTACCCAACAGCGGCAGCGGCGCCAGCGGGACGGGCGGGCGCTCGGGGTATTCGATGCCGTACTGGATCGGTAAGCGCATGTCGTGCGGGCCGATTTGGGCCTTGAAGCTACCGTCATTAAAGCGCACTAGGCCGTGTACTAGCGACTGCGGATGGATGACCACTTTGATCTTATCGAGCGGCAGCTCGAACAGGAAATGCGCCTCAAGCACCTCCAGCCCTTTGTTAAAGAGCGTAGCGGAGTCGATGGTCACCTTGTGGCCCATGTTCCACGTTGGGTGCTTAAGGGCCTGCTCCGGCGTCACGGCGCTAAGATTTTCCGGCGCGGTGCGAAACGGCCCGCCCGAGGCGGTCAGGATCAGCTCGGCTACATCTTCAAGCCGTTCTCCCACCAGGCATTGAAATATGGCCGAGTGCTCGGAATCGACCGGGGTCAGTCGCGCTCCGTGTGCCCTGGCCACCTGCCAGACCAGCGGCCCGGCCACTACCATAGCCTCCTTGTTGGCCAGCGCCACGTGACGACCGGCACGCAGCGCGGCTAGGGTGGGTTTAAGCCCGGCCATGCCGGGGATGGCGGCCACTACCGTGTCGGCTTCGAGCTGCGCCACCTCGTCGGCTGTGGCCAGGCGGGTGCCGTCCGGCAAGGCTTGGCGCACCCACTGAGCCGCTTCAGGGGCGCAGGAGACTAGCAACGGCCGGTAACGATAGGCTTGTTTTAGCAGCAGCTCAGTATTCTGGTTAGCAGCCAGGCCCACCACCTGGTAACCGCGCCAAGTTGCCACTTCGAGCGCCTGGGTACCGATCGAGCCGGTCGCGCCAAGGATGACTATGCGCTTCATAGTGGTATTGTCACCTATTTGGGGGTAACCGTGCCATTGTCAGCCTGGCGGGTAGTTGGTAGAATCCAGGCACCCCGCAGGCTGCTAAGGCCGTGCCGAAACGGAGAGAGCATGTTAGTGACAGAGTGGATGACCAAAACACCCCGCACCGTGAGCAGTCGAACCCCGG
>Ga0208100_100049_pt1 | contig 52676 bp, 43 predicted proteins | sample SubbioR11_8A_Aug_FD_184817 | JGI IMG/M metagenome (GOLD analysis project Ga0208100, IMG submission 184817) | Serpentinite rock and fluid subsurface biosphere microbial communities from McLaughlin Reserve, California, USA - CR11_8A_Aug (SPAdes) | ecosystem: Environmental > Terrestrial > Deep... | reverse complement strand
GTATGGTGCGGGGCGATTTTGGCCAGTCGCTCAACTACCACCGGCCGGTTGGCGAACTGATTTTGGCGCGGCTTGGTGTGTCGCTGCCGCTAGCTCTGGCCGGTATGCTGCTAGCTTGCCTAATCGCTTTGCCCATCGGCATAATGGCCGCTCGCCGGCACGGCACCTGGGTAGATCCCGCCATCATCGCGCTGGCCCAGTTGGGTGCCGCCATCCCCTCGTTCTGGTTGGCGCTGCTGTTGATTTTGCTGTTTAGCGTCACGCTGGGCTGGCTCCCGGCAGGCGGGTTTGTTCCCTGGGAGCGCAGCCCGTTGGGCTACCTGCACAGTCTGGCGCTGCCCGTGCTGGCGCTGGCGTTAGGGCAGGTCGCCCTCCTGACCCGGATGACCAGAGCGGCCCTGCTCGAGGTGTTGGCCCAAGACTATATCCGTACCGCCCGGGCCAAGGGTCTGCCAGGCCGCCAGGTCGTGAGCAAACATGCGCTGCGCAACGCCATGATCACCATTATCACCAGCCTCGGTCTGAGCCTGGGGCAGGTGTTGGTGGGCGCTATCGTTATCGAGCAGGTCTTTTCGCTGCCGGGCTTAGGGCGCTTGGCGCTGATCGCCATCGGCACCCGCGACTTTCCGCTGTTGCAAGGGCTGGTCCTGGTCTATGCCGGCACCATCGTGCTGATTAACTTCTTGGTCGATGCCAGTTACAGCCTGCTCGATCCCCGGATCCGTTATGCCTAAGCCGAACCTGCTCCTCGGCGGCCTGCTGGTCGGGCTGGTCGTCGCTGCGGCGCTCTTGAGTTGGGTCTGGCTCCCGCACGATCCCAACGCCATGAACTTTGCCCGGCAGCTCGAGCCCCCTAGCCATGAACACTGGCTCGGCACCGACAACTTCGGGCGGGACCTGTTCAGCCGTCTGCTGGTAGGTGCGCGCATGACGATGCTGGTCGGGTTCATCGCCGTGGGCTTGGCCATCAGTGTCGGCTGCTTATTGGGCGTGCTGGCCGGCTATCTGGGCGGGCTGCTTGATGAGGTCATGATGCGGCTGGCCGATGTGCTATTCGCCTTTCCGGCCATCTTGATGGCGCTGCTGCTGGCCGCTATCTTCGCCCCCGGCACGGCCACCGCTATGGCCGCTATCGGTATCGCCACGGTGCCGGTCTTTGCGCGGCTGATGCGCTCGAGCGTCCTGGTAGTCAAAGAGCAAGATTACCTGGAGGCCGGGCGCGCCCTGGGTGCTCACCATGGCCGGCTAATCGCGCGGCATATCTTGCCTAATGCCCTATCGCCCATCGTCGTGCAGGCCAGCCTGAGCCTGGCAGTAGCGGTCTTGGCCGAAGCCGCGCTGTCGTTCCTGGGGCTCGGCACGCCGCCGCGCACCCCAAGCTGGGGCAACATGCTGCGCGAAGCTCAGGGCTTTATGGCCCTAAGCCCTTATCCGGCCCTGGTGCCGGGCCTGGCCATCGCCATCACGGTGCTGGGTTGGAACCTGCTGGGCGACGGCCTGCGCGACCGGCTCGACCCGCGGAGCGGATGATGGGGGAGACCCTTACGCCGCGAGCGCTGACGCGCCGCCTCAAACGCCACCTCTATAAGGCCCCGCAGCGCTTCATGGCGGTCTGCGCGCCGGGGTTAGAGCCCTATCTGCTTAGCGAGGTGCAGGCGCTGGGGGTGAGCGAGGCCGTGCCGGTCGGCGGTGGGGTGGAGTTTACTGGCCAGCTCGAGCTGACCTACGCCAGCAACCTCTGGCTCCGCACCGCGCACCGCGTGCTGCTGCGCATCGATAACTTCTTGGCGCAGTCGTTGCCGATGCTCTATAACCGAGCGCGGCGTATCCCCTGGGAGCTCTATCTCGGCTTTAGCCCGGCGGTAAGCCTGCGCGTCAGCGCTAAGGCTTCGCGCTTACAGCAGGGCGCTGGGGTGGCTAATACCCTTTATCAAGCGATCCTGGCACGCCTCACGCCCATGGGCCTCCAGCCGGTTCACACAGCAGACGCCCCCTTGGAGATTTTGGTCAGGCTCTTTGAGGACCGCTGCACCATCAGCCTTAACACCAGCGGTCTACACCTGCACAAGCGCGGCTACCGATTAGCCACCGCCAAGGCGCCGCTGCGCGAGACGCTGGCGGCAGGCATCGCCATAGCCTGTCAGGCCGAGCGCTACGACCTCATCGTCGACCCGATGTGCGGCTCCGGTACGCTCTTAATTGAGGCCGGATTATTGGCGGCAAACATCCCACCCGGCGGACAGCGCACCTTCGCCTTCGAGCAGGCGCCGTTCTTTCAGCCAGGCAAGTGGCGGCGCCTCAAGGAGAGCGCCACGTTACAGCGCCGGCCTTCTGCGGTCGTGCTGCTAGGCAGCGACCTCGACCCTGGAGCGGTGCGAGCAGCCCGGAGCAACGCACAACGAGCGGGCCTGGAGCTTAACTTGAAACAAGCCGATGCCCTGAGGCTCCCCTATGACGAGCTGAGCAAGCAAGGTGCCAGGCGGCTCCTGCTCTGTAATCTCCCTTACGGCCAGCGTGTCGAGGAGGGGCGCTTAAGGGGATTGATGGCGGTACTGCGCCGCGTTTGCATCGGCTGGGACTATGCGCTCCTGGCCCAGCCGCACCAATTGGAGGCCGGGCTTAAGCCGACCCGGCAGCTAACACTTAACAACGGCGGGATTCCGGTGATGCTGGCAATGGGGCAGCTAGTTGGCTTTGACCGGGTAGAGCGCCCGATCACGCTCTGTTAACGCCCGGTCATCGCTGAGACTGACATCGCTTAGACTGACTGCGGGAGCGGCAGGCACACCGGCCAGCCTCAGTTTGCCCGCTTGGTAGAGCTGCTCAAACAGCGGCACCAGCTGCGGGTCGAACTGACTGCCCGCGCCCTCGCTGAGGTAGGCCATGGCCTGCTCCGCTGGGATCGGCCCGCGATAGGGCCGTGCGCTGGTTAGCGCCTCAAAGACATCGACGATGGCGATGATGCGGCTCAGCAGCGGGATGCGGTCGCCTGACAGGCCGAGCGGGTAGCCGGCGCCGTCCCAGCGCTCGTGGTGGGCGCGGACCGCCTCGGCCAGCGGGGCAAAGTCCGGCGAGATCGACTCCAGCAGCTCCGCGCCATAACCCGGATGGCGCTTAATCTGGCTGTACTCCTCTGCGGTAAGCGTCCCCGGCTTAAGCAAGATGCGCTCCGGCACCGCGATCTTGCCGAGGTCATGAAGCAGTGCGCTCCAGTAGAGGAGCTCGAGCTGAGACTCGCTAAAACCTAGCTCCGTGCCCAGCAGCAGCGAATTGTGAGCTACGCGCTCGCAATGCCCCTTGGTCGGCTCATCGCGCACCTCCACGGTGAGCGCTAAGCTCGACAGGACGCGGGTGTACATCTCCGACAGGCGGTCGGCCTTGGACTCGACCGCCATTAGGCGACGGTTAAACATCCGGCTCGCCTGTCCGGCCAGTGCTCCGAAGACCGCGAAGAACGCCATCCGCGAGAGCCACTGGGCCGCCGTTTGCAGCTCGCCGGTAGCCGTATTGAGCGGCATCAGCGGGCCTAACGTCAGACCGCCGACTAGCGCCACGATCACCGCGCCTGGCGCAGTGAAGAGCCAGGCGGCCAGCAGGATGGGGAAGTACATCAACTGGCTATATGCGCTCCCGGCGCCCCCGGCTGCAATAACGACGGTGGCCACCAGCGCCACTAACGCCGTCACGGCCAGGGCGCCCAACCAGCGCAGGCTTAAGCCCGTCCGCTTAGTATCGGCCCGATGAGCCCGCGGCACAGCCCAGCGGATCATGAGCCGACCTCCGCTGCGCTGCGCTTTAAGGGGAAGCCGCTGCCCGTTGCGCGTTGTGATGCATAAAGTAAAGGCTCCACGTGCCACGTCTCCTTTCGACGTGACAGCAGAGTAGCAGGGGAGTGCTTAGAAAACGCATATAAGCCCTCCCTGCCGGGATATTTAGGCTTTACCAGGAGACTGCTAAAGCTGCCCTGGCCCTACTTGCCGTTAGTAATAGTGGCGGTAGATACTACGCTCTAGACAAATCCTTCCAGCGCCTAGCGCGGCTCCACCCCCAACCAGCGATGTTCGATCATGTGGCTCTCCCTTTCTCTTCCTGGTCTCCCACTCAGCTCCCGGTCTCCCAACCGGCTTGGGTCTCCCAACCCACAAGAGCTAAGACGCCAAGCAGCTAACCCTGCTTAGAGTAACCACCTATTGTCTGTAGTGGGGCGCGTGAACCCGTGGGTTCTTCCCATGGCCGTTGCTCCCGTTCTCTTCCCTACAGCTAACTTTACTGCACCTGACGCTTAAGTTCTCCCAAACCGCGGGCGCCTGGTCCCTCTCGAGATCTCCCAATCTCGAGAGTTAGAGTGATGTTAGCACGGCCTGGCTGGTTGTGCAAGCCCCCCGAGCCCTTCGCCTGTCTGTATGACAATAAGGTATTAGGTCATGGCGAGCACTTCGTCCCTCAGCACAGGCTCCGCGAAGCAATCTCGCCTTTCGCGCTAGGGCAAACTCCGCGAAGCAACCTCGGGAGGTACCGCCGTTAGCGGCGATAGCGGGATTCTTCGTCGCTGCGCTCCTCAGAATGACAGAGGGCCGCCGGCGCTCGCTGCGGCTTGCGCCGTAGCTTACAGGGGCTATAATGAGCCGGTGGACGCCGACCTGCCGCAGGTGCAAAAGCTGATCGACCAGCGCTTCGAGGGGATTGTGCTGGAAAGCGCCGTGCAGGGCTGGGTCTACCTGGAGGAGTACCGGCGCGGCCTGGCCGCCTATCAGGCCATCAACAAGCCGACCCCTAAGGATCAACGCTGGGCGGGCGTCTGCTATTTGATGTTGCACCAGCGGGAGGAAGCGGAGCAGCTCCTGTACCGCGCGGTAACCCGGGGCGAGGAGGGAGCGCGCATCGAACTGGCGCGGGTGCTTGGCTTTATGGACCGCAGTGAGAAGGCCGCGGCTGAGCTGGCCAAAGTGGATGCCGCAAAGCTTAACCCGCCGGATAGGGTGCTGCTGCTGCGGGCACAGAGCTACCATCAGGAAAACTCCGGCAACTTCCAACAGGCCGTGGAGCTGGCCGAAGAGGGTTGGCGCTTGGTGCAGGGCCTGCCGGAGTACCCGGTTCTGGCCCCCTGGCTGCTCATCCGCTTGGGGCTGCTCTATGGGCAGATCGGGCGCGTTCAGCGGGCGTTATGGTGTTTTGACCAGGCGTTGGAGATCGTACCCAAGGCTCCAGCTTCCCTGATGCTCGCCAAGGCCCACGGGTTGCTGATGCTCGGGCGCTATACCCAGGCCATCCAGGAGTTAGCAGCGCTGCAAGCCGACTACGCAACAGGGGTGCGCGGGCTCTATCTGGGAATGAAGGCTGATATTGCCTGGGCCATGGGGAACACGCCAGACGCCGCCGCGCACTACCTGGAGGTGATACCGCTGCTGCTGGAGGTTGATAGCCAGGGCGAACTAACTTGCCGCCTGAGCTTAGCCGCCCTTTATGGCGGCCAGGGGGTCTACCCCACCGCCCTCGAGCACCTGGCTCGAGCCCGCGTGCTGGTCAATTACCGGCGCGACCGTCTGGACTACCGCTTCCACGAGGTGCTGCTCGACTATTGGCGCGGCGCGCTGCCAGCTACCGACGCCCAGCAAGCGCTGGCAACCCTAGTGGAGGAGTACGGCGCGATGGGGCTGCTCCAAGAGCAAGGCCGGGTGCAGGTCCACCTGGCTGAAATATATCGCGCCGCCGGCGACGGGCGCTACCTCGATGAACTAGATAGGCTCCAGGCGCTGTGCGCCGTCCTGCAAAACCAGGCCTTTTTGGCCCGCGAATGGGTGCTGGCGCCGCAACTGCGCGAAGCTGCGCGCTTGTCGCACCCCAAGCTGGTCGGCGGACCGCCCCAGGTGCTGGAACTCTACAGCATGGGCGAAGAGAAGATCGTCTTAGGCGGGCAGACCGTCAACATCCGGCTGCGCCGCGCAGTCGAGCTGCTGGCCTACTTTTTGGAGCACCGCGAGGTCGGTTTGAAGAAACTAATGGCCGACATCTTCCCTGATGACAAGCCCAAGAGCGCCCGCATCTACTTCCATCAGTTCCGCCACGAGCTCTTAGAGCGCCTGCCGGGGGTAACCATCGACTACCAGGCCCAAACGCGCAGCTATCGGCTAGTCAGCGACTACGACATCATGTGGGATGTGGCCGAGCTGCGGGCCGGGCGCAGGATGGGCGAGTTGGGCATCTTCTTGCCGGGTTGCGGCAACGAGTGGGCGCACCTGCTTGATGAAGCGCTCGAGCCCCTCCGCAACGCCCCTGAAGCGCCCATCAACGTCAAACGCACCCAGCATTAGCGGCGCCCAGAGTTACTTGGTCGGCTGGGCCATACCTCCTCCGGTTCGGGTTTCGTAGCCGCCAGATTCTTCCCAATCGTATGACCATCGCGCCGGGTTATCGGCGATGTACTGGCGGATACGGTTCAGTGATTTGCCGTTGCGAACGATGCGTTCGTAATAGTTGCGTTGCCACAATCGCCCAGAGAATGCGGGCCAGCAGAATTGTTTGACCGCGTTTGCATACTGCCTGGTGGTCATGGTTTTGAACCGATGCACCACATCCCCCAACGTCAACGTAGGGGCAGGCCCCCGTGCCTGCCCTGTCGTATCATGGCGACCACCGCCATCAGGGCGACCACCGGCATCAGGGCGACCACCGGCATCAGGGCGACCACCGGCATCAGGGCGACCACCGGCATCAGGGCGACCACCGGCATCAGGGCGACCACGGGGGGTCGCCCCTACCAGGACAACGATCCCGTGGACATGATTGGGCATGATCACAAATTCGTCGGTATCAACGCCGGGATAGAACGCCGGTATATCGTCCCATACCGATTGGATCATCTGTCCCGCCTCATTCAACCGCATTGCCCCATCCACCACGTCACCGAACAGGCAGACCCGACCCTGCGTTACAATGGTGATGAAATAAGCCCCCGCCCGCGAGTAGTTGTAATCCTTCAGCCTGATCGATTGGCGGTGGTGTTTCCCTGGGTCGCGCACCATCAGGTGGTCCTCCCGATGACGACTGACACACTACCTCCCAAGGCGGCAAGTCAGCGGGCATCATCCGTCCTGCAGATACTTGCAGGACTGCTCCTGCCCGAACGATCCAGCGCACCCCGTCGAGCACATCATAACACAAGGCGTACTCGCGCTGTGGTGCATCCTGCGGCGCAAGCGCGCAGGATCACGCATCAAGGTCAGGTAGGGGGCTACGATCCTGCGAGTACCCGCAGGACCACTCCTCGTCCGTCCTGCGTGTAAACCGCAGGATCACTCGCATAACGCTTCCGGCTCATCCCTCAAGCTGCAAGTATCTGCAGCTCTAGGCTAAAGTTCATAACACCCTCTAGTCAGGGATAAGGTTGAGGAATGAGCACTCTTTTCTCACCTCTCGTCTCTTGCTGACCCGAGCGAAGCGAGAGTGATTGCTGACCCGAGCGAAGCGAGAGTGATTGCTGCCAAGCTGAAGCGACACACAACACAGCATCTGACGGCTAATGGGTGTATACTTCAGGCGTGGATCTGAGGCCACTCCCAAAGCCTCCGCTCCGCTTTCTCTTCCCGAACCCCGCGCCTCCCACGCGGGGTTTTTCTCGCCTGGCAGGGCGCTCCAGTCGAGGGTCTTGCGATAGGCTCAGGAAATGTGCTTAAATGAAACGTTGCCTATAACTCCAAGGAGGAGCCCCCGTAAATGGATAACAAACTAAACCCGGCTGTGGATAACCCTGTCCCGGCCACCGACCAAGCCCTGAACACAGGCTCGAGCGAGGCCCCAGCCGCAGTCGCTGAGCAGGGTGTAAGCGCCGCGGCAGATCAACCCGAGAGCCACAGTGATAGTGCCGAGCAGAGCGGCGAAACCCTCCACGACAGCGCCGATCCGAGCGCAGGGGCCGATCCGAGCGCAGCGGGAGAGTCTCCTGATGCGCCGCAAGCTAGCGCCAACACCGCCAGCCACGAGGCGAGTCACGATGCCGCCCTGAGCGCAGCGGGAGAAGCACCCGAAGTGCCGCAAGCCGGCGAAGCTGCTGCTGAGAGTCATGAGGTGAGCCGCGAGTCCGAAGCGACTGCCGAGACCATGACCATGGCCGAGGTTATGGCCGCCAGCGACGATCAACTCGCCCGCAAGCCGGTTCATCGCGGCATGATGACCACCGGCACGGTGATCATGCTGTCACAAGAGGGCATCGTGGTGGATGTGGGCGCCAAGATTGAAGGGCTGATCCCTTACAACCAGGTGTTTGAGTACGACCTCAAGGCGGACGAGGCCGGCAAGTACTTCAAGCCTGGCGACGAGGTGCAGGTCTATGTCATCCGGGCCGATATCCCCAACAATACCATCGTGCTGTCCAAGAAGCGGGCCGATCAGGAACGCGCCTGGAACCTACTGCAAGAGATCTACGAGAAGAAGCTGCCGGTCGAAGTCGAGGTCATCGAGAAGGTGCGGGGTGGCCTAGTGGCCAGCCTCGGTGTGCGGGCCTTCCTGCCGGCTAGCCAGGTCGATGTGCGCCGCATCAACGATCTAAGCCCCTTTGTCGGCCAGCGCATGAAGGTGCGCATCATTGAGCTTAACCGCAAGCGCAACCGCGTGATCATCTCGCGGCGCAGCATTGTGGAAGAAGAGGTAGCCGGGAAGAAAGCTGAGACCCTAGCGCGGCTCGAGCCCGGCGCCCAGCTCGAAGGCGAAGTGGTCGAGATTACCGACTTCGGCGTATTTGTGAACTTGGGCGGCGTGGACGGCCTGGTACACCGCAGCGAGATCGGCTACGGGCGCTTTAACCACCCCAAAGAGGTGCTGCAAGTCGGCCAAAAGGTCAAGGTCGAAGTGCTCGATATGGATCTTGAGCGCGAGCGGATTAACCTCTCCATGAAGCGCTTAATCGGCGATCCCTGGCAGAACGTGCTCGCTACCTACCACATCGGCCAGAAGGTTGCCGGCAAGGTGACTAACCTTACCCCCTTCGGGGCGTTTGTGGAGATCGAAGCGGGGCTCGAGGGCTTAATCCACGTCAGCGAGATGAGCTGGACCAAGCGCGTGCGCCATCCCAAGGAGATCGTACAAGAGGGGAGCCTGGTCGAAGCGATGATCCTCAAGCTCGACCTCGACCAGAAGCGCATCTCGCTCGGTCTGCGCCAGACCCAGCCCGACCCGTGGTCGAGCCTGCCTGACCGTTACCCCCCCGGCACCGAGATCACCGGCCCGATCACCGGCCTCACCGAGTTCGGCGTATTCATGGAGATCGAAGAGGGCATCGAAGGGCTGATCCACATCAGCGAGTTGGCTCATGAACGCATTGGCAACGTTGCTGAGCACTTCAATAAGGGCGATCAGGTCACCGCTGTGATTCTCAATATCGACCCGGTTGAGCAGCGCGCTAGCCTCTCGCGCAAGCGCCTGTTGCCTTACACCGCCGGCGCCCTCGAGAGCGGGGCTGAGGCCCAGAGCGGCCGCAGTGCCGGTGGCCGCAAGGGACGCCGCGGTGGCCGCCGCAGCGCCGGGATCGATTACGACTACAGCTACGCCAGCGCCGATGCCGGTACTAAGGCCACCACCAAACTAGGCGACGTCTATGCCGACCTCTTCGCGCAGTTCGGCCTGACCGAGACCAAGAGCGAGACCAAGAGCGAGAAGGCCGAAACCAAGCCCGCGCCCAAGCCTGAAACAAAAGCCGTAGCACCTCAACCCAAACTCGAACCGGCGGCCAAACCCGAGGCTGAGCTCGAGCCCGAAAACGTGGTCGATGCGGCTGAAGCCGCCGCGCTCCTTACCGCAGCCTTCCGGCTAGGTAAGCGTCCCAGCTTGGAGCCGGAGAGACCGCGAGAGCCGGAAGAGTCCGAAACGCCTCAGGCTTAAAGTAGCTTATGCCAGACTACCCCCGTGCAGTTTACGGGGGTAGCTGTTTTTTCTAGCCTGCCTCGTCGTATTTGTGACACTTGACTATGACCTCGTTTAAGAGCACCTCTCGCGGTACTTCGCTTTTGCAGCGATCATAAACGATAGGGCAGCGGCCTGCGAACTTGCAGCCCACCCTCAGATACTCTCCGTACTCGCTATCGGCCAGGACGATCTTCTCGGTCCATCTCTTCTCGGGATCATTCTCGGGGACCGACTCGCGGAGAAGTTTGGTGTAGGGGTGCTTGGGAGCGCGGGTAATGGCGGCGCTGTTTAAGCGGGTTTGATAGCCTTTAGGGCCAGCATCAGTGGGATGTCGGGGTTATCAGGGCGCTCTTTCATCGGCTGATCGGGGAGCTCTATGACCTGCGTTAGCGCCAGCCCTAGGCTGCTCAGAGCGTTAAGGTAGTGCGACAGAGGCCGATGGAAGCTCAGGGTCACGCCCTGTTGGCCAGGGTACGGTTTCATCGGCACCGCATTGGGTGTTAAATAGCTATCGACCCGGCGGTAATGGAGCTGCCGCCCCTCGTCAAACCCCCAACCGCTCTGCCGGGGGACGCGGAAGCAGGGGTGGAGCATAAAGATCACCAGGCGGCCCCCCGGAGCTAGCTGTGCTGCCGCCTGAGCCAGGACCGGCTCGAGCGGGTCCATGTCTTGCAGCGACAGCAGGAACGCTGCGGCGCTAAAAGGCCCCTTAAGCCTAACCTGCTCGCTGAGCTTGCGAGCATCAGCCACTAAAAAGTGCCCGCTGCCACCGTGCCGCTCACGGGCTAGTTTGATTAACGCCGGGCTGGCATCGACCCCGGTATAGCCGGCTCCCGCTTTGGCCGCAAATGGGGCCAGCACCCCCTGGCCGCAGCCGATATCAAGCAGGGTGTCGCCGCGCTGTAGGGCTAAAAGCTTTAGTGTAGTGGGGATGGCCAGCTGGCGGTGGTAGTGGCTGCCGCCCTTGCCGACCCAGCCATCGTACCAGGTGGCTAGTGGATCCCAGCTGGTGCGGGGGCCAGCCCTGCGGGGTGCTTCGCGATGCTTGTCTGGCGTGTGGCGCCGCGGTTTTACTGGTCGGCGCGGCGGTGTCATTAGTAAAGCTTACCGCAAAGGCGCCGCAGCTTAGAGGACTTTCATCCCTTGGTCAGCGCGGTGTCATAGCCTGCTATAATCTGGCTACGTGATTAGGCTACCCCTCCCGGCCTGAGCCGGAAGCTGCAGAGGGTGGCGCACAGGCCACAAAAAGGAGCCGTTATGTCGGAAGTGAACATCCGCAACGTAGCTGTACTAAGCCACAGCGGGGCGGGCAAGACCTCCTTGGTGGAGGCTTTTTTATTCCGCAGTGGCGCTAAGGGGAGCCTCGGCAAGGTTGAGGAGGGCACTACCGTCACCGATTACACCCCCGAGGAGCAGCGCCGCAAGATCTCGATCTACACCAGCGTGGTGCCGGTCTCCTGGCAGGGCAACCTCTTTAACTTCCTCGATACCCCTGGCTACGCCGACTTTGTCGGTGAGATTCGCGCTGCACAGCTCGCTGCTGATGCCGCTGTGGTGGTGGTCTCGGCCGTCTCCGGGGTAGCGGTCGGCACCGAGCGGGTCTGGACTAGCTCTGAAGAGCGCGAGCTAAACCGCATCATCGTGGTCAACAAGATGGATCGCGAGAACGCCGACTTCTTCCGCACCATGGCCGATATTGAGGCGACCTTGCCCGGCAATATCGCCGCCGTTCAGGTGCCGATCGGTCAAGCCCAAGACTTCCGCGGGCTGGTTGACCTGCTGAGCATGAAAGCTTACGTTTGGCCCCAGGGCGATCCGGTGGAGATCCCCATTCCCGACGAGATCAAGGGGATCGCCGGAGAGTATCGCGAGCGCCTGATAGAGGCCATCGTCGAGACCGATGACGAACTAATGATGAGCTACTTGGAGGATGCTGCCATCGAGGATACGGCGCTGGCGGAAGCTTTCTATGCCGCGGTGCGGCGCAACGAACTCACCCCGGTACTGCTGGCTTCGGCTACCCAGGTAGCGGGCATCAGTATGCTGCTCGATTTCCTCTCGCGCGGGGTGCGGGACATTACCGATCACGGGCTGCTGGCGGTTGAGGAAGGTACCCCACCCACGCTGGGCCTCAATCAGCCCTTCTGTGCGCGGGTCTTTAAGACCACCATCGATCCCTACCTCGGCAAGGTGACTATGCTACGGGTTCTGTCGGGTATGCTCAAACCCGGTGAGGTAATTCTGGACAGCAGCCAGGGGGTGGAGCTAAAGGCGGCCCACCTTTACACCCCCTTTGGCAAGGAGTTAAAAGAGGTCAAGCAGCTCTCGGCCGGAATGATCGGCGCCTTAACCAAGCTGACCGAGCCTAAGACCGGGGATACCTTGTGCGACAAGATCAAGGTGGTCAAGCTGCCGCCGATCAACCTACCCTCGCCGGTGATGGCTATCGCCCTCTATCCCAAGGCCCGGGGTGACGAGGACAAACTCTCGGGCGCCCTCCAGAAGCTTCTGGACGAAGACCCGACGTTAAAGCTCGAGCGCAACAGCGAGACCCACGAGACGGTGCTGTGGGGGATGGGCCATATCCACCTGGAAGTAGCGACTGAAAAGCTGCGCGAGCGCTACAACGTCGAGGTGGAGACGCGCCAGCCCAAGATCCCCTACCGCGAGACTATCACCGGCCATGGTGACGCGCGCTACCGCCACAAGAAGCAGAGCGGCGGCGCGGGTCAGTTTGCCGAGGTGGCGCTGCGGGTCGAGCCTTTGCCGCGGGGCGCGGGCTTTGAGTTTGTTAATGCGGTAGTGGGTGGCACCATCCCCACCCAGTTCATCCCTAGCTGCGAGAAGGGGATCCGCAGCGCGCTAGCCGAGGGAGCGCTAGGCGGCTTTACGGTAGTAGACGTCAGAGCTACCCCCTACGACGGCAAGGACCACCCGGTCGACTCCAAGGATATCGCTTTCCAGATCGCTGCGGCGCAGGCCTTCAAGGAGGCTATGTTGCAGGCCAAACCGGTCTTGCTCGAGCCCATCATGCTCTTGAAGGTACGCGTCCCTGAGCGCTCTACCGGCGATGTCATCAGCGATCTCAACACCCGGCGGGGCCGCATCCTGGGCATGGATGCCGAAGGCTCGGTAAGCGTGATCAGCGCCCACGTGCCGCTGGCGGAGATCCAGAACTACTCCGCCGATCTGCGCTCCATGACCGGCGGGCGCGGGGCCTTCTCGATCAAGCTCGAGACCTATGCCGAGGTGCCGGCGCACCTGGCGCAGAAGATCGTTGAGGAGCGCCGGGCGGCTAAGGCGGCCTCCTAGGGAAGTCCCCAGCGCTCTTGGGCGTCATGCCTTAAGCGCTGTGATAGCGTAAGGCGTGGACTATCTCTGCCTGGCCGCGGGCCCGGGGACCAGGTTCGGCCGCTTAGGGTGCTACCTGCAAAAGTGCATGTACCCCATCGGCCTTAAGCCGTTTTTGGCGTACACGATCGACAATCTTAAGCATAGTCTGCCTTTGGGCACCTCAGCGCAGCTCGTCATCGTGATCGGGCATTATGGCGAGCAGGTGAAGGCCTACTTCGGCGAGGGGGATAGCCGCCTGAAGATCGCTTACCTCGAGCAGGGCGCGCCGCAGGGCACCGGCCAGGCGCTGAAGCTGGCCTGGGACGCTTATCGGCCGACAGACCCAGTGATCGTCTGGCTGGCCGACCTCTACGTGCCGCCTGAACTATTTGCCGCCGTGCGGGCGCACCAAGCGCCCAACGTGGTGACGCACTCTTCGGGGCTGCTCGGCGAGAGCGATCAGCTCCGCGCCAGCCTATCGGGCGAGCGGGTTACGCGGGTCTGGCAGGGGGATGGCGACCTTTTCGACATCGGCTTGTGGAAGCTTCAGCCACAAGTCTTGGCCGCTATGACCGAGGTCAAGGCTGGGGGCGAGTACCGGGCCTTGCCGAACTTGCAGCGCTGCATTGAGCGGGGGGCGCAGGTCGGCTGGGTTAAGGCCGGTGAGTGGCTGCATTTGGGCGGCACCCAACCGACGCCGGAACAGAACGTGCTGGCTGTGGCGCGGCGGGTGCTGGCGCTCGAAGGGCTGGCATGATCGTCTCCAAGACGCCGCTGCGCATCCCGCTAGCCGGAGGGCTAACCGATATCAAGCCGTATGCCGAGCGCTTCGGCGGCGTGACGGTCAGCGCCACCATCGACAAGTACCTCTACGTGTTGGTAAAGGAGAACTTAGGCGGCTACTACCGCTTGCGCTACCAAGATGTGCAGGAAAAAGTTCATAATGTCGAGCACATCAAGCACGAGCTGATCCGTGAAGCGGTTAAGCTCACCGGGCTGACCGGCTCGCCGCTCGACATCGTGGTGATGGCCGACCTAGCCGGAGAGAGCGGCCTGGGCACCTCCGGCGCGTTGGCGGTAGGGCTGTTGCACGCTATGCACGCCTACCAGGGCCGGGGAGTTAGCCAGGAGCAGCTCTACCGGGAGGCGGCCCACCTTGAGGTGGAGGTGCTCGGGGGCGCTTCGGGCTATCACGACCCGGCTATCTGTGCGTTGGGCGGCTTTAAGCTCATCGAATATCAGGGAGCGCAGATCAGCGCCCGCGATGTCGCTATGGCGCCCGCGGCGCGGCGCGCCTTTGAGGAGTCGCTGTTGCTCTTTTACAGCGGTCGGCACCATAAGAGCAAGCCGTCGCTCGAGCTGCTAACTAGCCACCTTGATGTCGGGCTGGAGGTGCTCCACGCCATCAAGCGGCTGGCTTATGAGCTGGAGGCGGCACTGATGGCCGGTGATTTGGCGCAAGCCGCCTGGTGCATCGGTGAGATGCAGAGGCTCAAGCAGCAACTGCCGGGCCACTTTGAGGACGACTACGTCAGGGACGTAGTGGCGCGGGTGCGCCGGGCGGGCGCCTACGCCCAACTGCCGGGGGGCAAGATCAGCGCCTTTGTGATCGCCTGCTGCCCCGAGAGGCAACAGGCGGCGGTTATTGACGCGCTCGCCGACCTCAAGCCGGTTCAGTTCCGGCTCGAGGCGGCTGGGAGCCGGGTCTTTACGCTCTGATTCCGGCTACTCCACCGTCACGCTCTTAGCCAGGTTGCGCGGCTGGTCTACGTCGAGCCCTAAGCGCGCGGCGGTCTCATAGGCCAGCAGTTGCAGCGGCACCACGTTGACCATGGGCGAGATCAGCTCCATGGTGCGCGGGGCGGTAATAACGTAGTCGGCGTGGGCTTTAATCGCCTCGTCGCCCTCGCTAGCCAGCGCGATTACGATGCCGTCGCGAGCGCGCACCTCCTGGATGTTGGAAACCGTCTTGTCATAGAGCGCTGAGGCGGTAGCGATGGCCACTACCGGCATATCATCATCGATCAGCGCAATCGGGCCGTGCTTCATCTCGCCGGTAGCGTAGGCTTCGGCGTGGATGTAGCTGATCTCCTTGAGCTTGAGCGCCCCCTCCAGGGCGGTGGGGAAGTTAACGCCGCGCCCCAGGAACAGGTAATCGCTCTTGCCCTTAAAGGCTTCGGCGATGGCGGCGACCTGCTCGCGGGCCTTGAGGGCGGCTTCAACCAGAGCGGGGGTATGGCGCAGCTCGGCGATCAGCTCGGCGGCCAGGGCGGCAGAGAGGGTGCCGCGAGCCCGGCCCAGCCAGATAGCTAACAGCTCAAAGGCGGCTAGCATCGCCATATAAGCCTTGGTGCTGGCCACGCCGATCTCGGGCCCGGCGTGGATGTACAAGACGTCGTCGGCTTCGCGGCTAATGGAGGAGCCCTTGGCATTCAGAATGGCCAGGGTGTGGGCGCCTTGGCGCTTGGCTTCACGCAGCGCCTCTAGGGTGTCGATAGTTTCGCCGGATTGCGATACCACCACCACCAGCGTCCGGCTATCGATGACCGGCTCGCGGTAGCGGAACTCGCTGGCCACCTCGACTTCGACCGGCAGGCGGGCCAGCTTCTCGATTAGGTATTCGCCGACTAAGCCCGAGTAGTAGGCGGTCCCGGCGGCGGTAATGACCACCCGGTTAAAGCTGGCGGGGTCTAGCGAGAGCTCGAGCGTGACATCGGTGCCGTTAGCCGCTAACCTCCCGCCGAGGGTGTTTTGCAGCACCACCGGCTGCTCGAAGATCTCTTTGAGCATGTAATGCGGGTAGCCGCCCTTTTCCGCCGCTTCGGCATCCCAGTCGATAATAGCGCTATCCCGTCTTAGCACCACGCCGCCGAAGTCGGTCACCGTGACACCGTCCTTAGCTAACAGCGCCATGTCGCCGTCGCGCAAGAAGATCACCTCACGGGTGTAGGGGAGCAAGGCCGGCACGTCGCTGGCGACGAAGTTCTCGCCCTGGCCTAAGCCGATCACCAGCGGACTGGTAGCCCTGGCCGCCACAATCAGCTCATGATCGGCGTGCGAGACCACGATGGCGTAGGCGCCGTGGACCTCGCGCAGCGCGGCCTGCACCGCCGCCACTAGGTCGCCCTGGTAGTGGGCTTCGATCAGATGGACCAGCACCTCGGTGTCAGTCTCTGAAGCAAAGGTGTGCCCCTCAGCGCTGAGGCGCGCTCTGAGCGGCAGGTAGTTCTCGATGATACCGTTATGGATCACCGCCAACTTGCCGTCTTCGGAAAGGTGAGGGTGAGCGTTGATGTCGTTGGGCTTGCCGTGGGTAGCCCAGCGGGTATGCCCGAGGCCGAGCGTGCCGGTAAGGGGTTGGGTGCGGAAGGCATCGCTGAGAACCTTGAGCTTGCCGGCACGCTTCATAACGTTGAGCACGCGCTCTGAGTCGCTGATGACTAACCCTGCCGAGTCGTAGCCGCGGTATTCGAGCCTTTTTAGGCCGTCGAGAATCACCTCAGCCGCCTGGCGATGTCCTACATAGCCGACAATGCCACACATAGCTTTATCTCCCTTCCCAAGGCCTACCGAACACCAGAAGTTGGTGCAGGCTAGCAAAAAGTCCGCGCTGCCCCGGCGCGAACAGGGCTGGATCGAGCAGCGGATAGAGCAAGATGTTGCGCCCCACCATGACAAACTGGGACCCAGGCAGAGCGCCGCTGATCGGCGCCGCCAGGGTGCGCGGCGGATAGACCAAGAGGTTGTTGATGTCGCGCTCGATGGGCAGCGAGGCTGCTAGGCTGAGTGTCAGCAGCGTCCCCAGGACGAAGCCGCCGACACCGCCCAAGGCGTTATAGAGCGGACCCACCGGGCCGCTAAGCCGCGCAATGTGGCGCCCCACAAAACCGAGCGCTAGCCCCAGCAGCAGCGCCAGCGCCAGCGCCAGCAGCTGGCTTAAATGGGCCAGCCAGAGCAGCAGTGGAAACAGGAGCAGCGCGCCAACACCGATCAGCAGGCCGCTCAGTCCGCGCTTGGCGGCGAGTGCAGCGGTGCTGGCGATAATCACAAGACAGAGGAGATCGATCCAGTTCATGGGGTTTCCGGGTCGGCGTCAACCACGGATATCATAGCCGGATTGGCGCAAGGTGGAAATGATATCGGTCATAGTGGCGTCGACCTCTTGGTCGCGCAGGGCGCGCTCCGGATGGCGGAACTTTAGCCGTAAGGCCAGGCTGCGCTGTCCTGCTGGGAGCTGCTCTCCCTGATAAACATCGAAGGGAGTAAGGGACTCCAGCCACGGCCCGGCGCTATTGGCAACGAGCCGCTCGAGCTCGGCATAGGCTAGCTTTAGCGGTGCCAGGACGGCCAGATCGCGCTCGGCGTGGGGCTGGCGGTTAATGTCAACAAAGTCGATCTTACCCAGCGATAGCGGCAGGGTCAGCTCAGCCAGATAGACCTCGGATAGCTCGTAGTGCGCCGCGATTGCAGGGTGGAGCTTGCCCATGAAGCCTACCGCTTGGCCGTGCCAAGAGACCGCGGCGCTGACGCCAGGATGGAGGGCCGGGTGGCTGGCGGCTGCTACCTTGAGTGTGCTGCCCAGGCTCTGCGCCAGTTTATCTAAGAGCCCCTTTAAGACGTAAAAATCGGCGCGTTGACCGGGGAGCCAGCCCACCTCGGTCCACCAGCCCTGGAGCAAGATAGCAAGCCGCTCCTCTTCGCGCTCGCCAAAGACATGGCCGATCTCAAAGAGCGCCAAGCCCGCCAAGGTGTGGTTAGACCGGGCTACTCCCAACAGGCTGGGGTAGAGCGCGGTGCGCAGCACGCTCCGCTCGGCGCCGGGAGGGTTCAGCAGCCGCGCCACGGCGGCGGGCGCGGCGGCGCGCGTAAGCTCCTCGTCGCTGGCGAAGACGTAAGTGATGACCTCTTGCAGTCCCATACCGACCAGCAAGCTGCGCAGGCCCCGGTGGGTAACGTCTGACTCCGCCGGGATAAAGTCGATCTTCGGCAGGCTGCTGGGGAGATGTTCGTAGCCGTGGAGCCGGGCGACCTCTTCGATTAAGTCCTCGGCGATAGCGAGGTCGAAGCGCCAGCTCGGCACGCTCACCTGCCAGGTGTCCGGGCCTTCCGCAATGCGGCAGCCGAGCGCTGTCAGAAAGCGCCGCTGTGCGTCTAAGGGCACGTCCAGCGCGGTTAGGGATGCTACTTGGGAGGGGCGATAAGCGATGGTCTTCGGCGGCTGGTCGCTGCCGACTTCGGTAAGGCCGGGGTGGAGCCGCCCGCCCGCTAGCTCGGCCAGGAGCTGTCCGATCCGCGCCGCTGCCAGCGGCGGCAGGTTGGGATCGACGCCGCGCTCGAAGCGGTAGCCGGCGTCGGTCGCAAGGTTAAGCCGCTTGGCCGTCCGGCGCACGCTGACCGGGTCGAAGTGAGCGGCTTCGAGCACCACCGTGGCAGTACCCGGCTGCACGCTCTCAATTAGGCCGCCGATGACCCCGGCTACGCCGATCGGCCGTGTGCCGACGCCCGGAACCGGTGTGGTGATGAGCAGGTCGCTCGGCGCCAAGGTCAACGCCGCTTCGTTAAGCGCTACGAGCCTCTCGCCGTCGCGCGCCCGCCGGACTACCATGGTGCTGTCGCCCAGCGCGCGCTGGTCGTAGGCGTGGGTAGGCTGGCCGAGTTCAAAGGTCACATAGTTGGTGATATCGACCACGTTGTTGCGCGGCCTGACCTGAATGGCCGCTAAGCGCCGTTGCAGCCAGAGCGGGCTCGGTTTGACGGTCACGCCCTCGATCTTGCGCAAGGTAAAGCGGGGGCAGCCCTGGGGATCCTCGACAATGACCCGCAGGCCAGTAGGGAGGTCGCGCTGGCCAGTGTCAAGCTCGGCGGCGGGATGGCGATAAGGCACCCCCAGCTTGGCAGCCAGGTCGCGCGCTACCCCGAGGATGCTGAAGGCATCGGCGCGGTTAGGGGTCAGCTCGAGCGTAATCACCGCCTCGCCGGGCCACAGCTCAGCGAGCTCTTGGCCTAGCGGCGCGTCGTCCCCTAGCACTAAGAGGCCGCCGCCGTAGTCATAAAGAGCCAGCTCGCGCGGGCTGCACAGGACCCCTTCACTGCTCACGCCGGCTAGCTCGCGGGCCGCTACCGTAACGCCTTCGATGACCGCTCCGGGTTTGGCTAGCGCGGTGCGCAAGCCGGGGGCGACGTTAGGCGCTCCACAGACCACGCGATAGGTGGTGCTACCGTCAATGACCAGGGCGAGCTTGAGGTGCTCCGAGGTGGCGATGGCGCTCACCTGTAGCACCTCGGCCACTATCACCTGGGCGGGGGCGCCGGGTTGGTGGACAACCTCCTCGACCCCTAAGCCGAGACCGGCTAAAAGATCAACCGTCTCAGATAGCGGTGGAGCGTCGGGGACAAGCTCCTTGAGCCAGCTATAGGGGACCTTCATAGCGCCCCCCGGAACTGCCGCAGCACCCGCAGGTCGCCGTTATAGAAGTAGCGGATGTCGGGGATGCCGTAGGGGATCAGCGCCAGGCGCTCGAGCCCGAAGCCGAAGGCAAAGCCCGTCACCCCTTCATAGCCGACCGCCTTGAACACGTTGGGGTGGACCATACCGCAGCCGCCTAGCTCGAGCCAGCCCTCCTTGCCGCTCTTCGGGTTCTGCCACCAGACCGAGAACTCGGCCCCCGGCTCCACGAACGGGAAATAGGTGGGCAGCAAGCGGGTGCGCGCCGCAGTGCCGAACAGCGCCTTGGCCATCTCCTCGATGGCGCCTTTTAAGTCGGCCATGGTGACGCGCTCGCCCACCACTAAGGCCTCGAGCTGATGAAACATCGCCTCATGGGTGGCATCGACCGCCTCGTTGCGGAACACCTTGCCTGGGACTACCACCTTGAACGGGGGCCGATGGGTCTGCATGTAGCGCACCTGCATCGGGCTGGTGTGGGTACGCAGGAGCCGCCCGTCGGTCATAAAGAAGGTGTCCTGGGTGTCGCGGGCGGGGTGCTCGTCAGGAAAGTTGAGCAGCTTGAAGTTGTAGTCATCCGTCTCCAGCTCGGGCCCCATCACCACCTCGTAGCCCATCGACTTAAACACTTCGGTGACGCGGTTAATCACCTGCGTCAAGAGGTGCAACCCACCGACTGGAAACTGATAGCCCGGCAAGGTTACGTCGAGCCCCTCAGTGGCTAGTTGGCGCTCGAGGGCGGTGCGCTCGAGCGCCGCCTTGCGCGCCTCGATAGCCGCTTCTAACTGCTGCTTAAGCGCATTGATCCGCGCCCCGGCGGTGCGCCGCTCGTCGGGTGGCAACAGGCTTAGCTCCTTGAGCTGCTGGGTAATCAGCCCCTTCTTGCCGAGGTACTTGACCTTAACCTCGTGCAAGGCCGCTTCCGAGGGCGCAGCTTCGATCTCCGCAATGGCGTCCATTCTCACCCCTTGGCATAAAAAAACACCGCCCCTAGGGGCAGCGTCAGGGTGCGTGAGGCGGGCTCACGCTAACCGGTAAATGGCGAACGTAACACGTTCATCACCGGCAGTCTAGCCTAGCGGCCTTGAGGGTGTCAACCGGGACATTTTGCCGTGACAGGCACCGGGTGATGCGTTATACTCTGGCCCATGGCACTAGTTACCGGAATGGACATCTTAGCGGCCGCCCGCCGTGGCGGCTACGGCGTCGGAGCTTTTAACACCAACAACATGGAGATCACCCAGGCGATCTTGGAGGCGGCGGAGGAGAAGGACAGCCCGGTGATCGTGGCGCTCTCCGAAGGGGCGCTCAAGTACGGCGGCAAGGATCTGGTTAATATCGTCCTGACCATGAGTAAGGAAGTGACTGTGCCGGTGGCTATCCACCTCGACCACGGCAGCAGCTACGAGTCGTGCCTGCGCGCCCTGCGCTACGGCTTTACCTCGGTGATGATCGACAAGTCTCACGAAGATCCACAGACTAACGTCAAAGAGACGGCCCGCGTGGTCGAGGCCGCGCATGCGGTCGGCGTCTCAGTTGAAGCCGAGATCGGCCGCTTAGGTGGCGTCGAGGAGCACGTGGTGGTCTCCGAGGCCGATGCCATCCTGACCAAGCCTGATGAGGCGGCTTGGTTCATGGAGCACAGCGGCGCTGACTACCTGGCAGTAGCTATCGGCACCTCGCACGGTGCGTACAAGGGGAAAGGGCGGCCCTTTATCGACCATCAGCGGATCAAGAAGATTGCTGCGCTGGTGCCTAACCCGCTGGTGATGCACGGCGCTAGCGGCGTGCCGCAATCGCTGGTCGAGCGCTTCGTGGCGACCGGTGGCGAGATGAAGGAGGCCTCGGGTATTCACGAAGACGACGTGCGCTTAGCGGTGACTGAAGGGATCGCTAAGATCAACACCGACACCGACCTGCGCCTGGCTTTTGCCACGGTGGTGCGCGAAGTGTTCAAGAGCAAGCCCAAGGAGTTCGACCCGCGCAAGATCTTGGGGCCGGCCCGCGATGAGATGAAGGCCATCGTCAAGGCCCGCATGGAGGTCTTTGGTTCGGCGGGCAAGGCGTAGAGTTAGTCCCCCATCGCTGCCCGGTATCTGCTGAGCACGAAGTAAGCCAGCGCCGCACCGGGGATCAACGTCAGGAAGCTTAGGCCCATAGCCGGCACCAGGCCGAGCTGCTCTTGCAGCCAGCCGATACCGATATAGAGCACGCCCGCGGTCCCCCAGGTAAAGCCCATCAGCAGGCCCGAGGCGGTGCCGATGGCGTGCGGTGCTAAGTCCTGAGCGCTAACGATCATTAGCGGTAGGCCGCTATTCACCAGCGCCCCGGCAGCGATCACCGCCAGGAAGAAGGCGGGAGTGCCAGGGGTTAGCAAGAACAACCCCCAGAGCGGTGCCAACGCCAGCAGCGTGGTGCCGGTAATCAGCCACTGGCGGCTGACGCGCCGCCCTAGCCCGCCCGCGATGACACCGCCCACGCCGGCCGAGAACGAGAAGGCGGCCAGCGTGAAGCCGATGAGCTGGTCATCTGGCGCTAGGCCGTGCTCGTTCACCAGCCACAAAGGGACGCCGTTAGCAAAGGTGACAAACGAGATGCTGCGCAAGATGCCGGATAGGCACAGCAGCCCGACCGGCCCGGCCAACAGCCTGGCGTCGAAGAGTTTGGAGCGGCTCTCGCGGCTACTCTCCTGTGGCGGGATCAGCAGATAGGTCATAACCCCCATCACCACCCCCGGTACCATCAACCAGGGGGTGAAGCCGACGCCAAAGTTAGCGATCACGAACAGGATAATGATCGGCCCCAGGGCCAGCCCCACCGTGCCGCCGGCGCTGAAGATACTGACTACCAGGGCTTTGTAGCGCCCGCCCCCGGCGGCACGGGCCATGCTGATGGCGGCGGGATGGAAGGCCGCCGAGCCGAGCCCGCCGAAAAAGAGCACTGCAAACAACAGGTATACGCTGGGTACTACCGCTACTAAGCTCAACAGCGAAGAGCTTAAGATCACCCCCAAAGCGCCTATCAGGCGGCGGCCCAGGCGGTCGGCTAAGGCGCCAAACAGCGGCTGGGTGACCGACGAGCTGAACGACAGTGTGGCCACCAGCAGCGCTAGCACCGTCTCGCTTAGGCCGAACTGTAGCTGCAAGGTCGGCAGCAGCGCGGCTAGCATGCTGGTAAAGGCGTCGTTAGTGGCGTGGACGGCAGTTAAGAAGACCGCCAGGCCGCCGCCGGTTAACAGCCAACGCTTGGGGGGGGGTAAGACCGCCATGAGCGCCTAGCCTATCGCCTCCAGCATCGTTGCCCCCATCTCGCTGGGGGTGGCTGCCACTGCTGCGCCCGCCTCCCTAAGCGCCGCGATCTTGCTGCTAGCGGTGCCGCTGCCGCCCGAGATAATGGCCCCCGCGTGGCCCATACGCCGTCCTGGAGGGGCCGTAGTGCCGGCGATGAAGGCCGCTACCGGCTTGGTCATGTTGGTCTTGATCCATGCCGCCGCCTCTTCCTCGGCAGTGCCGCCGATCTCGCCAATCATGATTACCCCCTTGGTGGCAGGGTCGTCGTTAAACATGGCCAACACATCCACGAAGTTGGTGCCGTTGACCGGGTCGCCGCCGATGCCTACCGCCGTGGTCTGGCCCAGGCCGTTCTGGGTGAGCTGATAGACCGCTTCGTAGGTGAGCGTGCCGCTCCGGCTGACCACACCGATCTTGCCGGTCTGGTGGATATAGCCCGGCATAATGCCGATGCGGCAGGCATGAGGGGTGATCACGCCAGGGCAGTTGGGGCCGATTAGGCGCGTCCTTTTCCCCTCCAGATAGCGCTTGACTATCACCATGTCGGCAATGGGAATCCCTTCGGTGATGGCCACCACCAGCGGCAGCTCGGCCTCGGCCGCCTCCATGATGGCATCAGCAGCAAATGGTGGCGGTACAAAGACCACGCTGGCGTTAGCGCCGGTCTCGGCTACCGCCTCGCGCACGGTGGCGTAAATCGGCACCTCGACCCGGTAGCTGTCCGGGCGGCCCGATACCCCGCTGTGATCGGTCTCGCCGACAAACACTTCAACCTCCCCGGCGCGGCTGGGGTGGACCGCGGCCACCACCTGGGTGCCGTAGGCGATCGAGCGGTCGGCGTGGAAGCGGCCAAAGTTACCGATCCCTTGCACGATGAGTTTAGTAGTGCGATCGACAAGAATGCTCATTGGGTCAACTCCACGATCTTCTGGGCACCATCTAGCATGTCTTTGGCGCTTACCACATTGAGGCCTGATTGGTCGAGCAGCTGGCGGCCTTTCTCCACGTTGGTCCCTTCGAGCCGCACTACCAGTGGCACCTTAAGCCCTACCTCCTTGACCGCTGCGATTACGCCACTGGCGATGGTGTCGCACTTCATGATGCCGCCAAAGATGTTGATGAAGATACCTTTGACATTGGGATCACGGGTGATGATTTTGAACGCGGCGGTGACGTTCTCGGCGCTGGCGCCGCCGCCGACGTCCAGAAAGTTAGCCGGTTCGCCGCCGACGTGCTTGATGGTGTCCATAGTGGCCATGGCTAGCCCGGCACCGTTGACCAGGCAGCCGATTTTTCCCTCGAGCTTGATGAAAGAGAGGCCGTACTTGCTGGCCTCGATCTCGGCTGGGTCCTCTTCCGAGAGGTCGCGCAGCTCGACGATCTCCGGGTGGCGAAAGAGGGCGTTATTATCAAAGCTCATCTTGCCATCAAGCGCCAAAACCTGACCCTGTTTGGTCACCACCAGCGGATTGATCTCGATCATGTCGGTATCAAGCTCGGTAGCCGCCTTGGCCAAGGCGCGCATGAACTTAACGCCGTTTTTGAGCGCCTCACCGGACAGGCCGAGGCCCAGTGCCAGACGATTGGCCTGAAAGCTGGCTAAGCCAAGTAGTGGATCGATCGTCTCGCGCAGAATCTTTTCGGGGGAGTGGGCTGCTACCTCCTCGATCTCCATGCCGCCTTCGGTGGAGGCCATCATCACGTTGCGGCCTTGGGCGCGGTCGAGCACTACCGAGAGGTAGAGCTCGCGGGCGATCTCGATCCCCTGCTCGATATAGAGGCGGTTGACCTGCTTCCCGGCGAGCCCGGTCTGCACCGTGACCAGCGTGGAGCCGAGCATCTGCTTGGCCAGGGCCAAGACGCGCTCCTCAGCCGCCTTCACACCACCCTTGAGGCCGTTGGTGACGACGCTTACCCCCTTAGCCTCCGGGTGCTCCCGGAAGTGGCCTTTACCACGACCGCCGGCGTGGATCTGCGACTTAACCACTACCACCGGGTTGCCGCTGGCGTCCACAATAGGGCGCACGGCCGCCACGGCCTCTTCGAAGGTGGTGGCGACGCGCCCTTGCGGCACGGCGATGCCTCGCCGTTTGAGCAGCTCCTTAGCCTGATACTCATGTATTTTCAAGGCAACCTCCGCTGGCCTCCAGTCTTGTCCTGGGGCTAGAACGCTTTAGCCTACCGTGCCGAAGCTGGCTTCGCCAAGGTTTAGGCTAGGAGGAGTTACACACTCATAGCAGGTATCCGGATATTGAAGAACCTGAGGTGTTGCCCAGGGTGTCTTTACAGAGATGCCTGCGCTGAGCCGACTCGGTATTTGTGAAAACCGCTGTCAGTTTCGATGTCCAGATGTGATATTCCACAAAAGCGCCTTTCCTTCCGCCTTGTATGCTGTCACCATGATCCGGGTTGCAATTCTGACGGTCAGCGATAAGGGGGCGCGCGGTGAGCGGATAGACACCTCGGTGGCCGAGGTGCGGCAGCTCTTGCAGCAAGGCCCCTTTGCCGAAGTGGATTACCAGGTCGTACCCGACGAGCAGGCCCTGATCCGGGCCAAGCTGCGCATTTGGGCAGATGGTGAAGGGGTGGACCTGATCCTTACCAGCGGCGGCACCGGCCTGGCGCTGCGCGACCGGACGCCGGAGGCTACCCGTGAGGTTATCGAGCGTGAGGTACCCGGGTTAGCCGAGCGGATGCGCTACGTTGGGATGCAGCACAACCTCTTGGCGGCGCTATCGCGCGGAGTCTGCGGGGTGCGTCGGCAGACCTTGATCGTCAACCTGCCAGGGAGTCCCAAAGGGGCGCGGGAGTCGCTCGAAGCTATCCTCGGCATCCTGCCCCACGCGGTAGATACCATTACCGGTGGGCGCAGCGCGCCGGAGGCTTGGCATCAGTAGGGCGCTGGTGGTTGTGGCGGGCAAAATCGGACTGACGTAGCGCTGGGGAGTGTCGCCAAACCTCAACGCAGATGCTCCAAGATTCTAAACTAGAACCTATGGAGATCGCGGCGGCCATCATCTTTATCCTCTTTTACCTCGTCGGTCTGGTTGGGCTGATCGTGCCGGTGCTGCCGGGCGTTCCCCTGATTGCCGTGGGTGCGGTGCTAGCCGCCTGGCTGACCGGCTTTGAGCGCCTAGCGGCCATTGAGCTAGCCTGGGTCATCGGCCTGGCCGTACTGGCGCAGGTTATCGACTACGTGGCTGGGATCGTCGGCGCAGCGCGGTTTGGCGCCAGCCGCGCCGGTTTGTGGGGGATGGTAATCGGCGGGCTGCTGGGGGTGGTCTTTTTCCCGCCCTGGGGCTTCCTGACCGGCGCACTTTTGGGTGCTCTTGTAGCCGAGATCGTAGTGGGCCGAGAGCTAGTGGCCGCGGTGCGCTCAGGCGTGGGGGCGCTAGTCGGTACGCTGGGTGGGTTGGTAGCTAGACTGTTTATCGTGATCGCTATGGGGCTGGTGGTCTTCCCCAAGCTGTTCTAAGGAGGGCTGTAGCGTGCGGTAGAACTTGCTTTTGCACACTAAGTGTGTCCTCGGTGATGTGATAGAGTCAGAGCGCGTAAAATGGCTCGGCAAGAGCCTAGGGAGGTCGGTATGTACCGTGGTAGAGAGGGTCAGTGGGCGTTTGTGCTCCACCGCCTGTCAGGGCTGGCTGTTGCTTTTTATCTGTACATTCATGTGGCCAATATCAGCTTGGCGATGTTTGGGCCCGAAGTCGCCGGGCCGATACTGGACTTTTTCCACCAGGGTGCCTTCCGCATCGGCCTGGTGCTGGTTATGGCCGGAGTGGTCTATCATGCCTTAAACGGCCTACGCATCATCATCATGGACTTCACCGACTGGGGGGTGAAGTATCAGCGGCAGCTGTGGTATGGCGTGTTGGCGCTGACTGCGGCTATCGGTGCCCCGGTGCTGTACATAGTTGTCCCACAAATCATTCAGGATCTCAGCTAATGGCGCTCCCTCGTCCTAAAACTCTGCGACAGGCCCGTGCTGCTTACAGCACTAACAGCGAGCTGGCCTGGTGGGTATTCATGCGGGTATCCGGTCTGGTGCTGGTGTTCCTGACTTTCGGACACCTGTTTATGACCAACATTCAGGTCAACGCCGGCGAGATCGACTGGCAGTTCGTGGCCTCGCGTCTCGATACTCCCTGGATCAAGGTCTATAACACCTTCTTGCTGGTGTTAGCTATGCTGCATGCGGCTAATGGGGTGCGCTACAGCATCGACGATTACCTCGGCAAGTCATCTTGGCGGTTTGCTGCCAAGGCGGTCTTCTATAGCCTGACGGCGGCCGTCATGCTGTTTGGTCTAATCTCCTTGTGGGCGATCGATTACGGCCGGTTCAACGTGCCGCTAGGAGGAGCATGAGTCGAGCCCATCGTTACGATGTAGTAGTAGTCGGCGCCGGTGGCGCGGGCCTGATGGCGGCGCGCTACGCCGCGCAGCAGCCGGGCGTATCGGTAGCGGTAATTAGCAAGCTCTACCCAACCCGCTCTCACACCGGTGCCGCACAGGGGGGGGTGGGCGCGGCGCTTGGCAACGTCAGCGAAGACCATGCCGAGTGGCACGCCTTTGACACTATCAAAGGCGGAGACTACTTAACCGATCAGGATGCGGCTGAGATGTTTGCCCATGACGTGATCGACGCGGTCTACGAGCTCGAGCACATGGGGTTGCCGTTTTCGCGTCTGCCCAACGGCAAGATCGCGCAGCGCAAGTTCGGCGGGCACACCCGCGACTTTGGCAAGTCGGCAGTCGAGCGCGCCTGCTATGCTGCTGACCGCACCGGCCATATGATCTTGCAGACCTTGTACCAGCAGTCGATCAAGGATAACGTCACCTTCTTCAATGAGTTTCACGTGCTCGATCTGGTGATGGTGGGCGGCGAATGCCGCGGCGTGGTGGCTTATGAGCTTGCCACTGGCGAGCTGCACACTTTTCAGGCTAAAGCGACGATCATTGCTGCGGGCGGCAACGGGCGTATCTTCAAAGTTACCAGCAACGCCCACACCTTAACCGGCGACTTAATGAGCATCGCCTATCGGCGCGGCATCCCCATCGAAGACCCTGAGTTTTATCAGATCCACCCGACCGGCCTCTATAAGCTCGGTGTGCTCTTAACCGAGGGGGCGCGCGGCGAGGGGGCTATCCTGCGCAACGCCGACGGTGAGCGCTTCATGGAGCGCTACGCCCCGACCATCAAGGATTTAGCCCCCCGCGACCTGGTCTCGCGTGCCATGTACTTAGAGATCCGCGAAGGGCGCGGTTGTGGTCCGAACAAAGACTATCTCCACCTGGATCTGACCCATATCGACGCTCACATTATCGAGGAGCGCCTGCCGGACATTACCGAGTTCTCGCGCATCTACCTGGCAGTCGATCCGGTCAAGGAGCTAGTGCCGATCCAGCCGACGGCCCACTACGCTATGGGGGGGATTCCCACCAATATCGATACTGAGGTCATTAGCGATGGCGCCAACACGGTGGTGCCTGGCCTTTATGCCGCTGGCGAGGTGGCTTGCGTCAGTATTCACGGCGCTAACCGCCTAGGTACTAACTCCCTGGGCGACCTAATCGTGTTCGGGCGCCGCGCTGGTATGTTCGCTGCGCGCTATGCCGCCGAGGCCAGCTTCGGCAACGTTCCTCGAGACGTCCTGGACTATAGCCGCAGCCTGATCGACAAGGTTAAGAGCGGTCCCGGCCGGGAGAAGGTGGCCAAGCTGCGCCAGGAGCTGCAAGAGACTATGCAGGACAACGCCAGCGTGTTTCGCACCGAGGAGTCGCTGAGCAGGCAGGTAGCGATCCTTAAGGAGCTTAAAGGGCGCTATGGTCAAGTCGGCCTCGAGGACCAAGGGGAGCGGTTCAATACCGAACTGATCGAGGCGCTCGAGCTAGGCTTTTTGCTCGATAACGCCGAACAGTTAGTACACGCTGCTTTGAACCGCCAGGAGTCGCGCGGAGCTCATTCGCGCGAGGACTTCCCTGAGCGCGACGACCAAAACTGGCTTAAGCACACGCTGATCTATCAAGATGGCGACGGTGTGCGCATCGGCTACAAGCCGGTGAACATCGGCAAATACGAGCCAAAACCGAGGGTGTATTAGCTCTTAGCTAACAGCTAAGAGGTAGCGAGGGCACAGCATGCAAGTAACCATTAAAATTAAACGCTTTAACCCTGAGCAGGACAAGCGCCCGTATTGGGCCGAGTATCGGCTAATGGTAGCGCCCACCGATCGGGTGCTCGACCTGTTGCACCAGGTCAAGTGGGAGTTTGATGGTACGCTAGCCCTTCGGCGCAGCTGCGCGCACGGCATCTGCGGCTCGGACGCTATGCTGATTAACGGTGTCAACCGGTTGGCCTGCAAGGTCTTGGTCAAGGACTTGGGTGAGGTCATCAGTGTCGAGCCGATCCGTGGCCTACCGGTGTTAAAGGACTTAATCGTCGATATGGAGCCGTTTTTTGACGCTTACAAGGCGGTCTTACCGTACCTTATTAACAACGACCCGATACCGCCGGGCGAGCGCCTGCAGAGCCCAGAGGAGCGGGCTGTTTTCGATGAGACCACTAAGTGCATCCTCTGCGCCGCCTGCACCACTAGCTGTCCGGTCTTTTGGACCAACGGGCGCTACCTTGGTCCGGCAGCTATTGTCAATGCGCACCGCTTCATCTTCGATTCGCGCGATCAGGGAGCAGCAGAGCGCCTTGAAATCCTCAACCAGTCCAACGGCCTGTGGCGCTGCCGCACTGCCTATAACTGCACCGAGGCCTGCCCGCGCGATATCCCCGTTACCCGGGCCATCGAGGAGGTCAAGCGCGAGCTGCTCTGGCGCCGCGCCTGAGATGAGGCCGCCAAGAACCCTCCTCACGGTAGCCATTGATACCCCCCAGCGATATGCTGGTATACTAATAGACAGCGTGGGGGTGTGGCGAGAGCTTAGTCTTGGAGGGTTATGAAGGTTACCGAACAGGTGGATGTGGTCATCGTTGGCGGGGGGCCGGCCGGCCTCACGGCGGGAATTTACGCTGGCCGCGGCCAGCTTAACACCGTCATTCTGGAAAAGGGCTTGCCGGGCGGACAGATCGCCCAGACCGAAGAGGTCGAGAACTATCCGGGCTTCGCTGAGGCCATCAGCGGCCCGGAGTTGTCGCAGCGGATGGTAAGGCAGGCCGAGAGGTTTGGGGCGCGGATCGTTATGGAAGAGGTCTTGGGTTTGCGCCGGAGCACCGGCGGGTTCGTGGTCGAGGGGTATGACAAGAGTTACCAGGCGAGGGCGGTCATCATCGCTACCGGCGCCAACCCGCGTCGCCTGGGGGTGCCCGGCGAAGATACCTTCTATGGCCGCGGCGTCTCGACCTGCGCCACCTGCGACGGCTTTTTCTACCGCGGTAAGCACGTGGTAGTAGTCGGCGGCGGCGACGCGGCGGTCGAGGAGGGGATGTTCCTGACCAAGTTCGCCGATACGGTGACGCTCATCCACCGCCGCAGTCAGCTGCGGGCCAACAAAGAGGCGCAGAAGCGGGCCTTTGCTAATCCCAAGCTGCGCTGGGTCTGGAACAGCGTGGTCGAAGAGGTGTTGGGTCAGGAACAGGTCACGGGGGTGCGGGTGCGCCACGTGCAGACCGGCGAGACCTCGGTGGTTGCGGCTGACGGGGTGTTCATCTATGTCGGCCACGTGCCCAATACCGACTACTTGAAGGGTGTGGTGGCGCTTAATGAGCGCGGCTACGTGCAGGTGCAGGACGAGATCTACACCAGCGTCGAGGGAATCTTTGCCGCCGGCGACGTGGCCGATGAGGTCTACCGCCAGCTTAGCACCAGCGTGGGGGCCGGAACGCGCGCCGCCATGGCGGCCGAGCGCTATCTGGCCGAGCACGCGGCGCAGGAGCCGGTGGCCGCACGCTAAGCGCTGTGGAACAGTTCGGTGCTTAAGTAGCGCGCGCCCGAGTCGGCGGCCAGGGTGGCTACCACCTTGCCGGGGCCGAGCGTGCGGGCGATAGCAAGGGCTACCCAGACGTTAGCACAGCTGCTCATCCCGACAAACAGCCCTTCCTCGCGCGCTAGGCGCTGGGCCAGCGGGAAGGCGTCTTCCTCGTAGACCGTGCGAATCTCGTCGATCAGCGACTGATCGAGATTCTTAGGGACAAAACCGGGACCCATCCCCTGGAACTTGTGCTCGCCCTTGGGCTGGCCGCTAATCACTGCGCTGCGAGCGGGCTCCACGGCGACGATCCTAATTTTGGGATGCTGCTCCTTGAGGTAGCGCCCGACACCGCTCAAGGTGCCGCCGGTGCCGCTCCCCCAGACCAGCACATCGATGCGCCCCTGAAGCTGCTGCCACAGTTCAGGGCCGGTAGTTAAGTAGTGGATGCGCGGGTTGGCCGGGTTCTCGAACTGGTTGGGGAGCCAAGCCCCAGTCTCCTCGGCGATCTCCTGAGCGCGAGGGATAGCCCCGGCCATGCGCAGGTGTCCGGGGGTGAGCTCGAGCTCTGCGCCGTAGAGCTTAAGCATAGCCTTGCGCTCCAAGCTCATGCTCTCGGGCAGCACGATGACGCAGCGGTAGCCGCGCACCGCCGCCAAGAAGGCCAGGCCGATGCCGGTGTTGCCGCTGGTCGGCTCGACGATCAGTTGGCCGCTGCCGGGGCGCAACAAGCCGCGCTCCTCAGCGTCCATGATCATGCCTAGTGCGGTGCGGTCCTTAATGCTCCCCGCCGGGTTGAAGCCTTCGAGTTTGACCCACACCTCAGCTAGCTCCGGCCCGGCTAGGCGCGCAAGTCTCACCACCGGTGTGCGGCCGATATGGGCGTCTAGGCGAACTTCCATCGGGGTCCCTCGGGGGTATCTTCGATGGCGATGCCGATAGCCTGGAGCTGGGCGCGGATGGCGTCGGCTTGCTTAAAGTCGCGCCGTAGCCGGGCCTCTTGCCGCTGCTCTAGGATGAGCTGAACCAGCCCGTCGACGATGCTGAGGTCGGCGTGCGGCTGCTGCGCCTCAGGCAGTACCCCCAGGATCTCCCCGGCATAGCTCTCGAACAGGCTCTTGGCCGCCAGTAGGGTGGGTGTGGCGGGGTTTTTGGCCAGCAGGCTGTTGCTTTCGCGGGCGGCCTCAAACAGCACCGCTATCGCCTGGGCGGTGTTAAAGTCATCGTTCATGGCTGTAGCGAAGCGCTTATGGTAGTCGGCGAATACCTCGGTGTCGCCGGGGCCGTCGGCGCTAGAGCGGCGCAGCAGCTCGCGGTAGGTCTCGTGTAGGCGCCTAAGGCCGTGCGCGGAGGCCGCCAGGCTCTCATCGGAGAAGTCCGACACGCTGCGGTAGTGGGTCATTAGTAGGTGAAAACGGACAGCTAACGGGTCGTGCTGCTTAAACAGCTCGTCGAGAGTCACCACGTGCCCCTTGGACTTAGCCATCTTCTCACCCGAGAGGGTCAGCATGTTCCAGTGCAGCCAGTAGCGGGCGAACGGCTTGCCGGCGGCCCTGGCCTGGGCCAGCTCGCACTCGTGATGAGGGAACAGCAGATCCAGGCCGCCGCCGTGGATGTCGAACTCGTCGCCTAAGTACTTGGTAGACATCACCGAGCACTCTAGGTGCCAGCCCGGGTAGCCCTCGCCCCAAGGGGACTGCCAGCGCATGATATGACCCGCCTCGGCGCGCTTCCACAGGGCGAAGTCGCGGGGGTCGTCTTTGTCGCTGCGCACGCTGATGCGCGTCCCTTCCAAGAGTTCGTCGGGGTTACGACCGGACAGCTCGCCGTAGTTCTCCCAGGCCGACACGTCGAAATAGACGCTGCCGCCCTGCTCGTAGGCAAAGCCCCGCGCTAAGAGCGTCTGGATTAGGGCCAACTGCTCGGTAATATGCCCGCTGGCGCGGGGGACGATGCTGGGCCGCCTGACGTTGAGCTTGGCCATGGCATCGAAGTAGGCCCAGAAGTATTTTTCGGCCACCTCCATGGGCTCGAGCTGCTCTAGCTTGGCGCGCTTTTCGAGCTTGTCCTCGCCGTTGTCCATATCGTCGGTGAGGTGCCCAACATCGGTAACGTTGGAGACCAGCCGCACCTGGTAGCCCTGGTGGATAAACCAGCGGCGGATCACGTCGAACAGGATGGGGCCGCGGGCGTGCCCCAGATGCGGCTCGGAATAGACGGTAGGGCCGCAGAAGTAGATCCCCACCCGCCCCGGCGTGACCGGGATGAAGGGCTCTTTAGTACGCTTTAGACTGTTGTAAAGCAGCAAGCTCATCATTGTCCTAAGGTTGTCGGGGGTTGGCCAGGCGTCGGGCTCATTAGTGACATCTTAGTGACATCGCGCAAAGAGCCGCAGCGGCATAGCGAGAGTTTAGCAGATATGTCGGCCACGCGGCTACCACTCTGGACTAACCCCGGCGCGGCATTACCGCCTCCCTTCCCGGCAGACATCGAACACCCTGCACTCGCGGCAGCTAAAGCCGGGGTTGGGCGTCACGGCGCCGCGCCTAAAGCGCTCATAGGCGGTACTTATCCGCTCCTGCCGGTTAGCGATGCGCCGCCACAGGTAGGTCACGCCCCCCTCGAAGGCAGCGATAGGTTCGCCGAGGATGGGCCACACCACCAAGTTGACGCGGTTGATGCGGCCGCCATAAGAAGTAAGCAGCTGTCCGGCGGCCCACAGCTCGTTCCAGCGCTCGTTGAGGTAGTCAGCAGCCTCGGCCGAGGTGCTGATCCGGCCCGGCGCCACGAAGCGATAGAGCGTCACCTCGCCGCCGCTGCGAGAGGCAGCGTCCAGGTGGGCCTGCGGGCCGTCACTCTGCTCGGGTAGCGTGACGCTGTAACTAAGCTGAGCTAGCTTGGCAGCATGGTCGGCGAGCCAGCCCGCCGCCTCGCGGTACTTGTCCTTTAGGAGCTCGAGCCGTGCCGGGTTGAGGCGCTGATAGCTGCGCAGCTCGCTCAGCAGCAGCAGCCACCAGGGGCGCTCGGTCTCGATCTCGAGCCGCCGCTCGGCCCAGTAGCGGAAGGCGCAGTCGTCGTAGCGCTTAAGCCCTTGCACCGTTACAGCGCCCAGCGTTAGCGGCTCCAGACCGGCCCGGTAGCCGGCTTCGGTGGGGAGCTCGAGCCTACTAGCGGCGGGCAGCTTAGGCAGGCGCGCCGCCGGTTCGGTGCCGACCAGGGCCGGTTCGGGTACTAGCGGCCCCTCTTGATCGGCCTCGGGGTAGGTCACGATCACCTCATCAGCGCGCGAGAGCAGCTCGGCATAGAGCAGCCGGTCGCGGCCTAAGAAGCGCCGCGGCAGGCCGCTGGCGCGGAACACCGCCTGAAGCGGCTGGCGCTCCTCCTCGGCGATGAAATAATCCTCCCCTTCGCCGACGGTGTAGGCCCCTTCGGTGGCGTGGAGCAGATAGCACTTAGCAAACTGCCGACCTGAAGCTAAGGTGGCGTTTAGCAGCGCGACGCCCCCCTGCGGCCGGACGGGGAGCGAGGTCTCCTGGAGGAGTGCCGCCCACCACTTGCGAAAGTGCGTCCCCTTACCGACCCGGCTGGCCTCCTGAGCACGTTCGCTAGCGTACTCCTTAAACTGTGGCCAGCTGAGGTCGCCCGTAAGTTCGCGCTTGATCTCAGGGAGGCTCGTCTCCAGCAGGCTCTTGGCCCAGACCATCTCGTCTTGGCCAACGGCAGTAGCAAGCAGCGCCAGCCACTTGCGCCAGCTCGGGCCGAGGCCGAGCGACTCGGCCAGCGCAGTGATCGCCTCCATCCCGGCCACATTGCGCTTTAATACCGCCTTGGCCAAAGGTGCCAGCTCAGGGACAGCTAACAGCCGCGAGGCGGTCGGATAGTCGGAGAGCTCGAGCAGGTCCAGCAGCAGCCGTCCGGCCAGGCTATCGGCTAGCGCCCGAGGAGCCTCATCCATCAACGGTACACCGTACTCATCCGCCAGACTAGCGAAGGCTTTGCGCTGGCTGTCGGGGATGATTACCGCCAGTGTCAGAGGCTCCATCCCGGCGGCCAAGTCACGCTTAAGGGCGCGCAGCACCCATCTAGCCTCGGCCACCGGATTAGCGGCGCGATAGACCTGTACCAAGCGACCGGGACGAGGCGACATGGTTTCAGTAGCCTCGGCGCCGGGCGGCGGCTCAGGTAGGCTGAGCCACACCGTAACCCGTTGCGCCAGGGCCCGATAGAGCCGCCAGTCCAGTGGGCCGATCTCTCTGAAGCCGTCGACGATCACTAGCTCGGCTTCGGGCTGCGCCTCGCCGTCCTCGGCTAACCGCAAGGCGGCCAGGCGAAAGTCGTCGTAGTCCCACTGCTCACCCTTAAGCTGCTCGTAGCGCGCATAGACCTCGTTAAAGCGCTCAGCCTCCTCGTCGGCGACCGGCAGACGGCCCGGCGCAATACCAAAGCGCTTGGCCTCAGCGATGGCATACGAGAATAACCGCGCTTCGCCGGGCGCGGGCAGCTCCTGGCGCAAGGTCAGCAGCGCTTCAGCCACCAGAGCGATCCGCCCCGTCTGCTTGATCAGCGGCTTGAGCTTAAGCGCCCGGGCGAGCAGGCGGTAGTAGAGCTGTTGTGCGCTTAAGAACTCGAGCCCCAGCACCGCCCCTTGCGCGGTAGCGCGGCGGTAGAGGTAGCTCCGTTGATTTGGCAGCCCTACCCACCAGACCCGCCGGTAATTAGCCAAAGCCTCACCGGCTAACCCTAATAGGCGCGTAGTCTTGCCGGAGCCGGGTGGGCCGGTGAGCAGGTTAAAAGCCACAGAAGCATTGTAAGACGTAAACCGCTACATCCCAGGAAAGAGCGGTCGTCCGTGAATCAGGCCTGGCCAGGGGATGGCTACTATCATCGCTAATATCGCTAAAGCGTAGAAGGCAGTAGCGGTGGCCGGACGCCCGCGCTTGCGTCCCAGGCTAAAGCCTATTTGGGCTAGCACTACCGCCAGAATCATTACTGCTGTGTGTTCGACTAGGAAGAAGCGCTGCACCGAGTTCTGCATGGCCGCGCCGATATTGATGAAGGCGGTGGTGGTCAGTGGGCTGACGGCAAATAGCAGAAAGCCGACTAGCAGCTGGACATGCAGAGATATCGTAAAAAAGAGCCCGGCGCGGGTGTCGGCCGGTGACCAGGTGCCCTTGCCGCGCCAGCTACGGTAGACCTGAAGCAGCGCCACCACAGCAGCTATTAGTACTATCCAGCGCAGCAGATTGTGCGAATGAAGCAAACCGAGATACATAAGAGATCCTTTCTGGGGCCTCAACTCGGCTGGAATCGCTGATTCACGAGCCAACGTTACCGCCCTAGCCAGGTTACCTTGGGGATAAGTTTCGCCTTGTTATCCCGAAGCATTGACCCGCTGTGGAAGTCGGGGTTAACATTATGGGTGGCCACCGTGGCCAGAAGATCTAATGAGGGGAGGACACACCTTGTCAAAGCTAGGTGATGAACCGCCGCCACGTCGAGCGGGTGTCGTCCTGCCCTCCTGCTAAAGCTCGCAGCCTGGGTAGGCGCGCCTGCGCCACTACAAGATAAATAGTAGAGGAGCCTACCCATGCACCTTGCCACCGTATCGCCAGAGATTGCCAGCCTGATCCACGAGAAGCGCTGGGGGGCGCTGGCACGTTACCGTGCCTGGCCCGAGACTGAGACCCTTGCGCCAGAGTTAGCCGATGCCCTGCTTAAGCTCAACCCCGCCGACCGGGTGCTGCTGTTTCGCGCCTTGCCCAAAGAGATCGCTGCCGAGGTTTTCAGTTACCTCGAGGGTGAGCCCCGCGACGCGCTGCTGCGCCAGCTCACCGATCACGAAACGCTCCAGCTGCTTGATGAGCTGAGCCCGGACGACCGCACCGCCTTGCTTGGGGAACTCCCCGGCCGGGTGACGCAGCGCCTGTTGAACCTCCTCAGCCCTGAGGACTTGCGCGAGGCCCGACAGTTACTTGGTTATCCAGAACAGTCGGTGGGCCGGCTGATGACCCCCGACTACCTGGCAGTCAGGCCGGAGTGGACCATCGATGAGGCGCTTAAGCACATCCGCACCTTCGGTCACGAGTCGGAGACCGCCGACATTATCTACGTGACCGACGCGCGCTGGCGACTGCTTGACGACTTGCCGCTGCAACGCTTGGTCATGACCGTGCCGGACAAACGTGTGCATGAGATCATGGACAACACCTACGTGGCGCTGAGAACCAGCGATAACCGCGAGGAGGCGGTGCGGATGATGCAGCGCTATGACCGGGTGGCGCTGCCGGTAGTGGATTCCGATGGCGTGCTGGTCGGCATCATCACAGTAGACGACGTGCTGGATGTGGCCGAGGCCGAAGCCACCGAGGACTTCCACAAGGTCGCGGCCATCGCCCCGCTCAGGATGAGCTACTGGGAGGCCAGTAAAACCTTCTTGTTCCGCAGCCGCATCGGCTGGCTGATCGGCTTGGTGCTGGTCAACCTCGCCTCCTCGGGGATCATCGCCGGCTTCGAGGAGCTGTTGACCGCCTCGATAGCGCTGGCCTTCTTTATCCCGCTGATCATCGACACCGGTGGGAACGCCGGCGCCCAGTCGGCCACGCTGATGGTCCGGGCTATTGCTACTGGCGACGTGAAGCTGAATCAATGGGCAAGAGCATTCACCAAAGAGCTAGTCATCGGTATCGGCATAGGCTTGACCGTCGGGCTGGCGGGGCTGCTGCTGGGGTTCCTCCGCGGCGGCTTCGAGATCGGTCTGGTGGTGATGCTGACCATGGTCGTGATGTTGGTGTTCACCAACCTGATCGGCTTAAGCCTGCCGTTTATCCTCACCCGGTTCGGCCTCGACCCGGCCCTGGCCAGCGGGCCGGTGATCACCTCAATAGCGGACGCAGTGGGGCTGCTTATCTACTTCAGCATCGCCGCTTGGATATTAGGCCTAGGCTAGCACGAGCCGGGGGTAGGCGCTGCGATAGCGCTCCCAGGCGTCCTCAAGCCGCTCCTCGAGCCAGGGCTCAGCGCAGCGGTTGGCGCTAGGGGCGATAGCCAGGGTAGCTTCAGCGTCCGGGTAGCAGCCGCTAGCGATGCCGGCCAGCAGCGCCGCCCCACGCGCCGAGGCCGCCGGTACGCTCAGCGCCTCGAGCGGGCGGCCCAGCACGTCGGCTAAGAGTTGGCGCCAAGTGGCCTCCAAGGTGCCGCCACCCGCGAGCAGCAGGGTAGGGGCCTTGATGCCGGTAGTCTCGAGCGCCGCTAGGCCGTCACGCAAGGAGAAGGCGACCCCCTCCAAAGCGGCTCGAGCCAGATGCGCGCGGGTGTGATGCAGATGCAGCCCCAGCCAGGCGCCCCGCGCCTCCGGGTTGAGGTGCGGCGTGCGTTCGCCCGACAGGTAGGGGAGGAAGGTTAACCCTTCGCAACCGGGCGCTACGGTAGCCAGCGCCTGATATATCTCCGGCCAGCTCAGCCCCAGCACCCCGCGCACCCACTCGAGCGCCAAGCCGGCGTTCTGCATGGCGGCCATGGCGTACCAGCGGGCCGGTTGTGCGGCCCGGTAGAGGTGGGTGGCGAGCCGGGAGTCGGCTACCGGCTGATCGCGCAGGGCCAAAATCTGTGCCCCGGTGCCGACTGTGAGCTGAACCTGACCGGGGTTAAGCAGGCCGCTGCCGAGCGCAGCAGCGGCGGCGTCGCCCGCGCCCGCTGCTACCGGCAGGCCCGCACGAAGTCCCAGGAGCGCGGCGGCCTCGGCGGTCAGTGTTCCGGCTACCGTGCCTGAGGGGACGAGCGGCGCCAGCAACTCGCTGCGTAATCCTAGGGCCTCGGTGATCGCATCGGCCCAAGCATCGCCCCCGAGATCGTAGAGCAGGGTAGCCGAAGCATCAGCCGGTTCGGCACACGCCAGCCCGGTCAGCCGCAGCCGCAGCCAGTCCTTGGGTTGCAGCGCCCAGCGCGCTGCGTGGTAAACCTCTGGCTCCTGCCGACTCAGCCACAACAGCGTCGGGCCGGCCATGCCGGTAGCAGGGGGGTTAGCTAGCGCTAGCTGCTGCTCTGAGTTGAGGGCGCGATAGGCGGCAAGCTCAGCAGTCGAGCGCCCGTCGGCCCACAGCACCGCCGGCCGCAGCGCTTGGCCTTCGGCAGCGCACAGCACCACGCCGTGCATCTGCCCTGACAGGCCGATGGCTGTGACCTCGGCGCCGTGCTCTCCTACCGCCTGCCGCACCACGGCAGCGGCAGCCTCCCACCAGTCATACGGGTCGCTTTCGGCCCAGCCCGGCTGTGGGGCGTTTACTGCATAGCGGGCTGAGCCTTCGCCGGTAATGATCCCCTCAGGCGTCATCAGGATAGCTTTGGCGGAGCCGGTGCCAAGATCTAGACCGAGCAGCATGGCACCAGTGTAACGCCACTTAGCCCTGGAGCGGCCCCTCGGCGGAAATAGCGCCCGCGATGAGGGGAGTTATATCTGCTTATCCGAATAATATGGTAGACTTTGTCCTGCCATGGAACGTCACGCCATCTCCACCACCCCCCATCCTGCCGACCTGGCCTCGGTTGCCAAGACCTTCAAGGCGCTATCAGACCCGACCCGCGCCCGCCTCATCCTGCTGCTAAGTGAGAGGGAGCGGAGGGTTACTGAGCTGGTCGAGGCCCTGCAAGCCCCTCAAAGCACGGTGTCGCGCCACCTGGCGGTGCTGCGCAGCGCCGAGCTGGTCGCCACCCGGCGAGCGGGAGTGATGGTTCACTACCGGTTGGCCAGCAGCCACGTCGGCGACCTGGTATACGAGGCGTTTGCCCACGCCGAACACGAGCGCTTAGGGCTGCTTGAAAGTGAGGCCCACTCATGAGAGGGGCCTTGGCGGTCTTCAGCAGCCTGAAAAACCCCGTTTTCGCCCGGCTCTACGCCGCCCAGACCGCCAGTCTGTTGGGTGACGCGCTGATCTGGGTAGCGCTGGCCCTGTTAGCCTTTGAGCTGGCCGGGCTGCAGGCCGCCCTTGTTCTGGGCGTCGCCTTAACGCTGAGAGTTACCGCCTTTGTGGTCTTCTCGCCTTTAGCAGGCGCCCTGGCCGACCGCCTGAGCCGCAAAGTCATCATGGTCACCGCCAACCTGGCCCGCGTCGGCCTACTCAGCCTGCTGCCCCTAGTGACTGAAACCTGGCAGGTCTACGTGCTCATGTTTGCGCTGAACACCTTCACCGCCTTTTTCACCCCCACCTTCCAGGCCACTATCCCGCTCGTTACTGGCAGACGCGACTATCCCCAGGCCATCGCCTTATCCGGCGCCACCTTCGAAATGCTGGGGGTACTGGGGCCCGGCATCGCCGGCGCCTTGGCCGTGGTGATGGGCGGACGTAGCCTCTTCTGGCTCAGTGCCGCCGCCTTGCTGGCCTCAGCCGTGCTGATCCTCACCGTGCGCGCCAAGCTGAAGGTGGCCCGTAACGGGCCTGCCGTTACCACCTGGTCAGACGTTAAGGAGGGTACTAGCCGGCTCTGGCGCGACGGGCCGATACGCTATGGGCTCCTGTTGGAGCTGGTCGCCTCGGTAGCCGGCGCCTGGGTGCTGGTCAACACCGTGGTGCATGTCAAGGGAAACCTCGCCCTGGGCGACCTGCACTTTGGCTGGGTGATGGCTGTTTTTGGCTTGGGCGCCACTATAGCAGCGCTAGCAGTCGGCGCACTGGATAGGCGCTGGCCTCGCACCACCTTTATATTTTTCGGCGCCCTGGTCACCAGCCTCGCCATCTTACCCGCCAATCTGGCAAATTTCGCCCCCCTGCTGGCGCTGTGGTTCGTTGCTGGGGCAGGGCAGAACTGGGTCAACCTGCCGGTACAGACGCTGATCGCCGATCGCATACCCGAAGCGGTGCAAGGGCGGGTCTATGGTGCGCATTTTGCCTGGAGCCACCTGTGGTGGGCTGGGGCCTATCCTTTGGCGGGCTGGTTGGGCAGCGCTCTGCCTACGACCTCGTTCTGGTACGGGGGAGCTATCGGGCTGGGGCTGTTGGTGGTGATACAGCTTGTTTTCGCGCCAAGGCGTGCCGCTAGCGGAGCACGCGCCGGCGAGGATTAGCCTGACGCCGCCTTTTCTTCACGCTTGCGCAGGTTTGGCTCGAGCACGCGCTTGCGCAGGCGGAGGCTGTTGGGCGTGACCTCCAAGAGCTCATCATCGGCGATGTACTCCAAGGCCTCTTCGAGAGTCAGCCGCTTAGGCGGGGTGAGCAGAATGTTGTCGTCTGAGCCGGCAGCGCGCACGTTGGTGAGCTTCTTATTCTTGCAGACGTTGACGTTGAGGTCGCCGGCTTTAGCGCTGGTGCCGACGATCATGCCGACGTAGACCTCGGTGCCGGGATCGATGAAGAAGGTGCCGCGGTCCTCGAGCTTCCAGATAGCATAGGCGAAGGCGGTGCCCGCCTCCATGGCTACCAGCGAGCCGCCTTGACGGGCGCGGAACTCGCCGGCGAACGGCGCGTAGCCGTCGAAGACATGGCTCAGTAGCCCCTCTCCCTGCGTCAGCGACAAGAAGTTGGTGCGGTAACCAAACAGGGCGCGGCTGGGGATAGCGAACTCAAGCCGCATAGTGCCGTTCTCCTGGCGCATGGCCAGCAGCTTCCCCTTGCGGCTCGAGAGCGACTCGATCACGCCGCCTAGCGTGTACTCGGGGATGTCGATCACCACATGCTCGAAGGGCTCGAGCCACTCCCCAGCGACCTGCTTCATGATCACCTCAGGCCGCGACACGCTGAACTCATACCCTTCGCGCCGCATCGTCTCGATCAAGATGCTGAGATGCAACTCGCCGCGCCCCGACACCCGAAACTGCTCGTTGCCCAGCTCCGTAACGCGCAACGCCACGTTGGTAAGCAGCTCGCGGGCCAGCCGCTCTTTGATATGCCGGCTGGTGACGTACCGCCCCTCCAGGCCGGCCAGTGGGCTGGTGTTGGGGCTAAACGTCACGCTGACGGTGGGCTCGTCGACCGCGACTACCGGCAGCGCCTCCGCATGGCCGGGGTCACAAAGTGTATCGCCGATCTGCACCTGCTCGAGCCCGGCGATCGCGATGATGTCACCCGCTCCTACCTCGGCCACCTCGCCGCGCGCCAGCCCGAGATGGGTGAAGAGCTTAGTGGCCTTGGCCTGCTCACTGCTGCCGTCTTGCGCCAGGCGGATTATGGTCTCGCCCCGCGCCAGGCGACCCCGCCGTACCTTGCCAATGGCGATGCGACCCAGGTAGTCCGAATAGTCGAGGTTGGCCACCTGGAGCTGAAACGGCGCGGCAAGATCGACCTCAGGCGCTGGAAGGTGGGCCAGGATCGCCTCAAAAAGCGGCGTGAGGTCATGGCCGGGCTGCGTCAGCTCGGTCCAGGCTCGCCCCTCGCGGGCGATGGCGTAGACCAGGGGGAAGTCTAGCTGCTCGTCGTTGGCCCCCAATTCGACCATCAGATCGAAGGTGAGGCCGGCGACCTGATCGGGCCGAGCATCCTTGCGATCGACTTTGTTGATCACTACTACCGGCTTGAGCCCATGACCCAGAGCCTTCTTAAGCACAAAGCGGGTCTGCGGCATCGGCCCCTCGGCGGCATCGACCAGCAACAAGACCCCGTCCACCATCCCCAGGGCGCGTTCGACCTCGCCGCCGAAGTCGGCATGTCCGGGGGTATCGACGATGTTGATCTTGACACCATGCCAGTTTACGGCGGTGTTCTTAGCCAAGATGGTGATGCCGCGCTCGCGCTCTAAGGCATTAGAGTCCATGACCCGCTCGGCCACTAACTGGTTATCGCGAAAGATCTGCGACTGCTTGAGCATGCCGTCGACCAGGGTGGTCTTGCCGTGATCGACGTGGGCGATAATAGCGATATTGCGATACATCCAGCCTTCCTTCAGGCCGCAAGTAAACGTGCCGCCTGTGGCGGCACGGGGCCAAGCGGTGATTATACAGCGCGCAGCGTCAAGGGTATGTGCTACTGCAACGCCCCGGCCCCGGTGCCGATCTCGCCACAGGCCACCACGGTAGCCGGATCGTTGGCGCCGCCCACGACCAGCCCGGCCTCACCCCGGCTTATCGCCAGCGACCCCCCTGGCACGGTCTTAGCGGTCTGTGCGAAGCCCAGCGCAGTAGCGCCAAGCTGCGCCGGGACGACAGTAACCTCGATGAGTGCCGCGCAGTCGGCAAGGACAGCCATCAGCTGCTCTGGTGGTAGGGCGGCGAAGGCGGCGCTGGTAGCAGCCAAGACGGTAAACGGTCTCACTGGTCGTAGTGGACCCGCTTCTTGGCAGCCACAAACTGGAGCAGTGTCAAGACCATGATGATAGTGAAGAGGATATAGGATGCCGCCGCTGCCAAGCCCATCCGCTGTCGTTGAAAGGCGGTTTCAAAGATGAAGAAAACCGGTGTGAGGGCGCTGGCGACCGGGCCAGGGCTGCCTGCCCAGAGGACAAAAATGGGAGTGAAAAGCTCCATAGCAGCAATGGCAGAAGTGACCGAGAGGAAGAAGATCTGCGGGGTAAGAAGCGGCACAGTAATGTGGCGGAACTGCCTCCAAGCGCTGGCCCCATCAATCTTTGCCGCCTCGTAGTAATGCTTGTCGATGCCCTGCAAGCCAGCCAAGAGGATCAATGCCTGGAAGCCCATAGTCTGCCACGAGTTAAGCATTACTAACACCAAAATAGCGAGGGCCGGGGTTGTCAACCAGCCGATCGGTGAGATAGCAATTACGCTCAACAGATAATTAACCAGGCCGAAGCGCTCATCGAGCAACCAGCGCCAGATCAGGGCATCGGCCACGGCTGGGGTGGCGAAGGGAATGAAAAAGGCCAGCCGGAAAAAAGCCTGTCCGCGCAGCTGCATATTAAGGAGTACGGCCAGGCCTACGGCTAGGGAGATCGAGAGAGGAACAGATAAGATAGCGTAAATGGTGACATTCTGGAGCGAGCCCAAGAACCGCGGACTGGCCAGCAGCCGAAGATAGTTCTCAAAACCGATAAACTCACGCGGGCGCCGCGCCGTCTCAATCAGCGGCCAGTCATGAAAGCTCAAGTAAAGGGCATAAATTATGGGGTAGATGGTGAAAGCGCCAAGAATGAGAAAGGCTGGCAGGAGGTAGAGATAAGCTTCCCCGGTATCCCGGAGCGCCTTCTTAGCCATTCTCATCGCTCTACCGGCCTAGCCCCGGCCGGCAAGTTGTCTTGCCGGCCGGGCTCGCCGCTACTCCAAGTAACCGGGGGCCTCGGTGGCCGCTCTGTGCAGCGCTTCTACCGGGGCAAGTTGGCCGTGCAATACAGCATCCACTGCCTCCGAGAGCAGCCGCCGCAAGCTGTCCCACTCCACGTGATGGGGATATGCAAGCGCCAAGGTGGCCTGCTCGGTAACCCCCGCCATGAATGGGTTCTCTTGTAAAAAAGCCTGCCACTCTGGTGAGTCGATCACACTCTGCCGGTATGGCAAGTACCCGGTCTGGGTGATCCATTGCAGATGCTCTTCTGGCGACAACAGAAAGAGGAGGAACCTTGTCGCCGCTTCCTGCGCGGCTTCAGTGGTCCCCACTTGAAAAATCCCCGCACTGGCGCTCATCAGGATCGAGTAGCCTCTCCCCAGGGGTCCGGCCGGAATTGGAGCAACGTTCCAGGGGGTGCCATGGGCGGCGGCAGCTTCGGCCACGAAGGGGATTCCGGCGGTGGAGCCCCAGTACATTGCCACGTCGCCTGCCCCAAACGGCCCACTAAAAAAGCCGGTTTGGAAGAGCGCGGCCTCCCTTAAGGCGAGCAGGTGCTCCATCGCCTTGATGCCAGCCGGGCTATCGACCAAGAACGCCGTCTCGTCAGGATTAAACCACTCCCCACCGGCCTGCAAGAACAGGAACGCAAACTGCTCTGGCCCAGGGCGGATGCCGACGCCCCACCGATCTATGCTGCCGTCCCCATCGCGGTCAGTGTTTAGAGCCCGGGCCATGGTCAGCATCTCGTCCCAGGCGCGCGGGGGCTCAGGGACCAGGGCCGTGTTGTAGAACAGGACGTCTGCTGACCGAGCCAGGGGCACCGTGCGGAGCACGCCATTGAAGGTGCTATCAGCCACAAATGTCGGCAATATATCGCCTTTCAGCGCCGGGGGGATCACCTCGTCAAGCGGCAGGAGTACATCTTCAAATGCTCCTGGTACCCAGCCAGTTTTAAACAGACCTATGGTTGGGGGTGTGCCAGCGGCAGTAGCCGCCAGCAGCTTGGTCCTGAGATCACCCCAGGCGGCCCCCTGATGGACGGGCACGACGCGGACATCGGGATTGGCCGCCTGAAACCGCGCTATGGCGCTGTCCAAAGCCTCGGCATGGCCGCCGGTGAAGATGTGCCAGATGGTGATCTCAGTCACCCCCTGGGCTATCGAGGCGGGCGTGAAAATTATCGTCGCGCAAAGTAACCCTAATATCCTAGCAAGCTTCATCGCTCTCTCCTTTCATCTTCATTTCTGCTCTCTGGAACTCGGCCTTCTTGTTGCCACAGCTTGGGTTGTCCCTTAATCACACCCCCTTTATTTGATGCCCGTTCTGAGCCACGCTTGAACGAAATATCGCTGCAAGCTCAAGAACACTAACAGGATTGGAACGATGGCTACGGTGGCCATGGCCATCTGCAACTCGTAGCGGATACCGGCTTCGTGAGCAAACAGGGCCAGGCCTAATGGCAGAGTGCGCATCTCTGTGCGGTTGGTCATCAGCAGCACCCACAGGAAAGAGTTCCAACTCGCCACAAAGTTGAGCAGAAACGCGGTAAAGAGTGCAGGCTTGGAAAGAGGGACTATAATCTGCCATAAGAAGCGGAGTCGAGAACAGCCGTCAATTTGCGCTGAATCCCACAGCTCACGCGGCATCGACATAAAAAACTGCCGGAGCATGAAGATAATGAATACCGAGACCAACCACGGTACGATTAGCGCCTGATAGGTATCAATCCAGCCCAGCCTGGTCATGGTAATGAAGTTTGGCACCAACATCATGATCCCCGGGATCATCATGGTGCCAAGCGCCACCGCGAAAATGATATTTTTGCCAAAAAAAGACATCTGGGCAAAGGCATAGGCCGCCAGGGCGCAGATGATGACTCCTCCCAGGGCGGTTGCTAGCGCCACGAAGACGCTATTGAGAAAGAAACGGCCAAATGGCGCCATCGCCCATGCGGTGGGGTAGTTCTCCCAGTTTAGCCGCTCGGGGAGCCAGATTGGCGGTATGGCCAGCGCTTCAGCAAAGGTCTTAAAAGAGGTAGCGACCATCCACACCAGTGGGAGCAGCATAACGGCTGCACCGACGATCAACACGAGATAACAGAATGCACGAAGCACCCCTTGGTTAATCTGCTTAATTACCACAACTGGCCTCATCCGCTAACTGTATCAATATTACCTCTGTATCAATACTACCTCAACGAGCTGCCGCTGGCTGCCAAGAGTATGACGCGCCCGCTGAGGAGGGAAGCCTCCACCGTCCGGTGTAGCGTAGAGCGGATAAGGACCCGGACTCTTCGTTTGCTGTGTCAAAACTAGTCTATTTTTCAAAGACGGCCTCCGGGGTAAGGTTCGAGGGGGGCGGCCTCGACCTCTTAAAGCGTATTGGGGCTTTGTCACCGCTTTATCAGCTGAGACCTTGGCGTTGGGTGCGTGGGTAGGGGAGCTAACCCTCGAGCCGGGTGGTAGGCTAGGGCACTTGACGCGGTAAGGAGGCGCCATGCGTATTGTCTGCTGTGGAGAGGCGTTGATCGACTTTAAGGCGACCGGCCCGTTAGCCTTTCAGGGTTATGTGGGCGGTTCACCCTTGAATGTGGCGGTAGCGGCCTCACGATTAGGCGCCGAAGTCGGCTTTATTTCGCAGTTGTCGAGCGATATGTTTGGCGGTGCTATCCGCCGGGCTATGGTGGAAAACGGCATCGACATGTCGCTAGTGCAGCAAAGCGATGCGCCATCTACCCTGGCGTTTGTGTCGGAGCTTGCTGGCGATGTGCATTTCAGCTTCCTGTCAAACGGGGCTGCCGATACCCTGTACGACCCACAGCCGCGCCCGCAGCTCCCGGCCTCGGTGCGCCTGCTGGAGTTTGGCTCCATCAGCCTGCTCTGTGAGCCGACCGCGAGCGCGATTACCGATATCGTCGCCGCCCACCAAGACCGCTGCACAGTGATTTTTGACCCTAACGTGCGCCCGGCGCTGATTCATGACCGGGAGGTTTATCTAGCGCAACTTCCCCGCTGGCTTAGCCTCAGCCGGCTTGTTAAGGTCAGCACTCAGGACCTAAGCTGGCTCTACCCCGGCCAAGACCCGCTTCAAGCTGCGGCAGAGTGGCTTAATGGCCCTCAGGCGGTGATCGTTACCCAAGGTGGGCGCGGTGTAAGCCTGTTGCGGGCTGGTAAGCCGACACTGACCGTACCCGCGCCACAGATCGAGGTCAAGGACACCGTCGGGGCGGGCGACACCTTTACCGGCGCCTTGATGGTGGCCCTCTTAGAGCGCGACGTTACCGACCTTAGCGCTATCGCAGAGTCAGACTGGTTAGCTATCCTAGCCTTTGCTGTCGCTGCGGCGGCTATTAATTGCACGCGAGCCGGAGCGCAGCCGCCTTATCGCGACGAGCTAGAGCGCTTCATGGCAGCGTTAAGCTAAAGCTGTGCGCTATAACGGAAGAACCACTGCGCGGCGCTGGTCAGGCCGTAGGCCAGTACACCGATGCTAAGGCCCCCCACGAGCAGGTCGATCGACCTGTTAGCCGGTAATCCCTGGCGGATAAAGCCCCACAGTAAGCCACCGACCAGCCCACCAGCGTGCCCCCAAAAGGAGATACCCGGCAGCAGTGAGAACAGGCCGATAATGACGATCCACTGCAACAGCCCTCGGGTAAGTTGGCGGTCTTGTGGGTGAGGGCTGCGCCAGGCGTCGGCCAGCAACGCGCCGACGATGCCTAATACCCCCGCTGAGGCACCGACGAGGATAACCTGGTCGCCGCGCTGGGCGATGGTGGTGAGAAAGGCGCCCATGGCCGTACCGAATACGAAGGCACCGAGCAGACTCCCCCAGTGGCGGCGGCCCTCGTAAACCCGGCCGATATCGAACAGCACCCAGCTGTTCATGGCGATGTGCAGCAGGTTGCCGTGTACGAAGGCATACGAGAGCATGCGCCAGAGGGCATCTGCTTCGGGTATGCCGGGGATGTTGAGCAGAAAGCCGGCGGTGAGGCTGCCAGCATTAGCGCCAAAGCGCTGGTCGATCAGCAACTGGAGCAGATAGCTGCCGATAATGGCCAGCGTGAGGGTCAGGGTGACGCTCCCGAAGCGGCGCACGGCTGCTGGGAGAGGCTGGCCGTAGCGCTTAAGCTTAGCGGCAAACCTACCTTGCTGCCCGCCGGGAGCGCTGGCATAGGCTTGGGCATAGATCTGCGCGGCCAGTGAAGGTTGCTGAGCGCGCTCTGCGGCTAGGCCGAGGATATCGAAGAGCTGGTAGCCGGCTACGCCCGACAGCGGAGTGGCCAGCAGTTGGCGGGTGGCCTCAAAGTTGCCGTAAGCCGCCTGTAGCCGAGCTTTGCTCAGGGTCAGGGCACGGTAGCCGAGCGGTCCTTGGGGGCCACGTTGCCACAGGGCCTCCAGATTGCCCAGCTCGAGCTCGGCCTCATCCCAGCGGCCTAGACCCAGGTAGGCCTGGATGCGGGCCGCCCGGCCGAGATAGGCATTGTCCCCTTCTTCAGGCAGTGTCAGCGCCAGCACCTCTTCCCAGCGCTCTTGTAGGGCATAGGCCTGAGCGCGCAAGAGGTTGTCGTCGGCGCCGCCTAAGTAGCGCAGCGCCACGGCATGGTCGCCCCGTTGCAGCGCTGTTTGCGCCAGCAGTCGGTAAAGGCCGTGACGGCCTGCGGGGGTCCAGTAAAGGAGGGTAATAAGCGCTGCGGCTAGCCGATCGAGGCGTGCCCTGACCAGGGTGGGTAGACTAAGGGGCACAAGGATAAAGAGCAGGGCTGCTAGCAGGGCTAGTGGGGTAACAAACGGAAGGGGCCAGAGGCCAAAGCTTGAGGCCAGCGCTAGTGCCGAGAGGGCCGTGGCTAACAGCGTTTTGAGCGGCAGCTCGCTCAGCGCCGGGGCTAGGCGTATCAGATAGCGGCTGGCTAGCAGGCCGGTGGCGATTAGGATCGCTAGCAGGAGCTGCTCTTGGCTCATGACTGGTGACCGGGCTCAGGACAAGGGTCGGTGCGCCTCATAGCTGTTAGCCTACCGCGCTAATAGGCGGTAAGGTGTGTTGGGGAGTTGTTCATGAGGAGGCTTTACGCTGCTAGCAGATCGGCCTGGCCCGCTAGAATTGAGTTGATTAGGCTGCGAGGAGTTGGTGGTGACTGAAGCCCTGTTGTTCGCACTGAGCATGGTGCTGGGCTACCTGTTGGGCAGCGTTCCAACCGGCTACCTAGTGGCCAGGGTGCGGGGTATCGATATTCAGCGCGTCGGCTCGGGCAACATTGGCGTCACCAACGTGCTCAGGACAGTTGGGGCGCTACCGGCGTTGATGGTGGCGGTTTTTGATCCGCTCAAGGGGGCGCTGGCGGTGTTGTTAGCTATGCTGCTGGGTCTGAGCGAGTGGGGGCTGGCTTTGGCAGGGCTGGCCGCTGTGCTGGGCAACAACTTCAACATCTTCTTGAAGCTGCGCGGTGGCAAGGGGATCGCCACCAGTATCGGGGTGTTTCTGGTTATTGCGCCGGTGGCTGCCTTGGCTGCTACAGCCGTGGGGATCTTCGCTATCGTGATCGGACGCTATGTGTCGCTCGGTTCGCTGGTGGGGATGTTCAGCGCCCCGTTACTGCTGGTTATGGGCCACTGGAGTCCGGCCAGCCTGTTTTTGGCAACGGCGCTGTTCTTTTTAGCCATGCTCCGGCACCGCGATAACCTGGTGCGGCTGTCGCTGGGGACCGAGCGGCGCTTGGGTGAGAGGTGATTATGATCGATCTGCTGGTGATCGGCCCGCACCCTGACGATGCTGAGCTGGGGATGGGGGGCACCTTAGCCAGAGCCAAGGCCGAGGGGCGCAGCACTGCCATTATCGACCTGTCGCGAGGCGAAGCAGCCACCAAGGGTACGCCCGAGTTGCGTGCTCAGGAAGCCCAGGCCGCAGCGCGGGTGCTAGGACTAGCTCTGCGTCTCAATCTGGGCTGGCCGGACTCGCGCATCATGGATAGCGAGGATCGGCGCCTGGCTTTGGCCGCGGTCTTGCGTGAGTTGAGGCCGGTGGTGGTGATGGCGCCGCACAGTAACGACCGGCACCCCGATCATGTGGCGGCGGCGCAGATCGTGCCGGCGGCGATTCACCTGGCAGGCCTTAAGAACAGCCCCCTGGCGGGCGAGCCGTTTAAGCCCCGGCAGCTCCTCTTCTACATGGGCAACGGACCCTTCGATGCCACGCTGGTGGTCGATACCAGCGCCTATATCGAGGTCTGGGAAGAGGCGTTGCGTTGCTACCGGAGCCAGTTCACTGGTACGGCGGCCTCCGAGACCGTAACGCCGGATATCTTCCGGCGGCGGCGGGCTCGAGCCGCTTACTGGGGGACCTTTATCGGCGCCCAGTACGGCGAGCCGCTCTGGACACCGCGCCCGATCTCTTACTGGCCTTTCTAGCTAATCGTCGGCAGCGAGCTAAAGTCGATGCTCGGTTTGGCGGCCAACAGGGCGGCCACATCGGGCGTGCGGACGATGCGGTAGAGGCTGTCGCGCTGCTTGGGGACAAAACCCGCATCGACGATCTGGCGCACGATCTCGCGTTCGGGGGTGTGGCGGTGCTTGGCACCGGCCTGGCTGACCACGTTCTCTTCCAGCATGGTGGAGCCGAAGTCGTTGGCGCCAAAGTAGAGCGCGGTCTGGGCCACCTTGTAGCCCATGGTCGGCCAACTGGCCTGGAAGTTGGTGATGTTGTCCAGGAACAGGCGACTGACCGCCACGTTCTGCAGGTACTCGTGAGCGCCGGCGCCAGGCACCTTCCCTTCGATCCGCACCCCCTTTGACTGCAAGGTCCAGGAGATAAAGGCTGAAAAGCCGTTGCCGTGAGTCGCCAGCGCGGCGTCTTGCAGGTCGCGCAGGCGCTTCATGCTGGCTATCCGCTCGGTAAACGTTTCGCCAAAACCGATCACCATAGTGGCGGTGGTATAGAGCCCTAAGCGCTGCGCCTCGGCCATGGCGCCGATCCACTCGTCGGCGCTGATGCGCGCTGGGGAGATATGTTTAGCCTTGCGCACGGCATCGACTAAGATCTCGCCGCCGCCGCCCGGCAGGCCGTCGAGCCCGGCGGCCTGGAGCTCCTTAAGCACCTCGAAGGTCGTCATTCCGGTCAGGGCGGCCATCCCCTTGATCTCCTCGGGCGAGAAGGCCTCGACGCGGATGGTAGGGTGCCGGCACTTGAGGTACTTTAGCAGCTCGAGATACCAGCTAAACGGCAGATAGGGATTAACGCCGCCTTGCATCAGGATGCGCGTGCCGCCGACCGCCTCGAGCTCGCGCACCTTGTCGGAGATCTCCGCCAAGCTCAACACATAGCTATCTGTCTGGCGGCGGGTGCGGTAGAAGCCGCAAAACGAACAACCCACGTTACAGATGTTCGAGTAGTTGATGTTGCGGTCGATCAGATAGGTGACGACCTCCGGCTCGGTGCGCTGCCGCCGGACGGTATCCGCTGCGGCGGCTAAAGCAAAGAGCGGGGTGCGGTAGAGCTGTTCGGCCTCGCCGGGGCTGAGCCTGTTGCCCGAGGCCGCCTTATCGAGCAGCGTCATGGCGCTGAGTCTAGCACTATCCCCGCCGACACGCCCTGGGCAGGCCGACAGCGGTGGTTAGGATTATCCCACCAGCCACATCCCACTTCCCACAACCTACTCACTACCCACTCATAACGGCTGCTTGAGCAGCGACTCCACCACCGTCTGGGCTGCCTCGGGCTTGGCGAGCTTAAGCGCGGCGGCGCGCATGTTGTGGCGCTTGGCGGTGTCCTCGAAAAAGCTCTTGAGCTTGTGGTTAAGCAGTGTCAGCGGCTCGATCCGCATCCCCGCGCCGTGCTCGAGCAGATAGTTAGCGTTGGCCTCCTCGTGGAGCGGATAGGGCTGAACCACGGCGAAGGGGAGGCCGGCAGCTAAGGCTTCACTGCTAGTAAGCCCGCCCGGCTTACCCACCAGCAGGTCCGCCGAGGCCATCAAGTGTGGCATATCCAGCGTAAAGCCCAGCACCTGGAACTGAATTAGCCCCTGATAGTCGCCTAGCTGCTGCTTGACCAAGCTGGCCAGGTGTGGACTGCGACCGCAGACGATGGTGGCAAAGAGCGGCCAACGAAAAGCCTTGAGCTGCGTAAGTAGCGTAGCCAGGGTTTTATCGTCGAGGCCGCTGGCCATGATCAAGAGATGCTCGCGATCTTGGGGCAGTCCTAGGCCTTGTCGTGCCAGCGCTTGGGGTAGCAGCTTGCTGTAGCGGAGATCGATGGGGATGCCGCTGACATGGATCCGCTCGGGTTCGACGCCCGCAGCATGCAGATGCACCGCCACTTCGTCGCTGGCCACGAAGTAGCGCCCGACGCCAGGCTGTAACCACAGGCTGTGAGCGACGAAGTCGGTGACTATTACCGCCTGGGGGGCGAGCTGCTTGCCGCCGAGGGCGCTGAGGATCTCCGGCGGCAAGAAGTGGGTGTGTACTATCACATCGGGCTGATAGGCGCGGATTAAGCGCGGCAGGCGGTATGAGATCATCTGGATCAGCTTGGCCCGCACCCTTTGCCGCCGCGACCGGCGTTCGCCCGGCAAGCGGTTGAGGCGCTTGGCCAACCAGTCCA
>Ga0208100_100048_pt1 | contig 53062 bp, 50 predicted proteins | sample SubbioR11_8A_Aug_FD_184817 | JGI IMG/M metagenome (GOLD analysis project Ga0208100, IMG submission 184817) | Serpentinite rock and fluid subsurface biosphere microbial communities from McLaughlin Reserve, California, USA - CR11_8A_Aug (SPAdes) | ecosystem: Environmental > Terrestrial > Deep... | reverse complement strand
TCCGAATGTCAACGAATATTTGAGCCACGTGATCATGAATATCTGAGCCACTTTGATCACCAATAAGTGAACCACTTAGCAATCGGTAAATTTCCTAATAGGTTTTTTATTGTAAGATGTGGTCACCGCGTAAAGCGTTGTCCCAGCAGTTATCGAGTCTAGTGGGTAACCCTTCAGGAGTTATCCATCAGAATCCACAGCTGCACCATCTTAATGACCTTATTAGGCGTCATTTCCGACAAATATACTTGGATTATAGGTTGGATTGGCTGACACATCAAGCTGGATTCAACAGTCTGCGAGAAAACGTAACCGTTGCCTTTGGCTAAATTAAAAGCAATATTATCTGCTGTATTGAATTGGATCTGGTCGATGTTCTTTCGATACACCTTTGCGCATAAATTCGTCTTGCTTATCGATCTCAAAATAGTAATTGGTAACGTCATAGTAAACGATGTCTGAATTTCTTCCAATGGTCTTCTTTATTTGCTTATGTAGATAAAGCTTAAGTGTGTCTCGGAACGTAACAACCTGCGAGAGGGAGCGATAAACGTCATCTAATGAAAAATCTGTGTTTTCAAAGTAGCGATCTTTTTCTTCGTATGTTTTCTTTTTTGACGCAGGGTTAAGGATGCGTGAGAAGGTGAGAAGTTTCATGATATTGTTCAGATTGTATTCGGATTTGAATTTTCGAGAATGATTAAAGAAGAAGGTGTGAAGATTTAGTTCGTGGTAGAGTTTGCTGATGGCTGCGTAGCCGATATTTTTGCGATTTGCTGTGCCTTCGGAAATCATCTCGTCTTTGCTAAATGTGATCGTGATTGGTTGCTTTTCCTCGTTCGCTTTTTTGTTCATTTCCTCAATCACTTTGCTGAAATGGCTGATGGGATCAGGATATTCTTTTTCGAGAATGTCGATGTAGCCGAGTGACTTAATCGTTTTGTGTTTAACTTTTTTTGTAACAGGGTCTCTGTAACCCTGCACAATGGAAAGATAGAGCCGGCCATTACTCTTGCTTGTTTTTAACTGCATATCAACACCTCCAATTACTATCTATTATACCATAAAATACAACAATACACAACAATAAATATCTCTAAATTTGACAAAAAGCCCAGCACACTCGATGTTTACAGGGGTTCAGAGACTTCTCTTAAATTGACTGCTGCAAAACCAGGGAGTTAAAAGGGACGTAACGAACTTTTAAATCAAAGCTTAGTTAAGCTTAGCACAATTGGCAGCAAGTTGCATCAATTGTTGTCCACTGATATAATTAACATTGTGCAAGCTGGTGTATTTTGTAAATTTGGTGCATGTTAAACAGGAAGATGGAGGCAAGCAAATGAAAACTAAAAAGTGGTTTATTTTTATGATTGCGGTCGTTTTAATGATGGCGTTGATGGTAGGCTGTGGCGAAGGCTCACCCGACAACGATGGCGAGGGAGAAGATGAGCCGGAAGAAGAAGGCAATGCTAACAGTGGTAATCCTGTGGCCAGTCTGTCAGTTCTCCATGGAGTTGAGGGGGCTTTACCGCCTGCCTAAGCTGGCAGCTATTACAGAAGGCCACGCCTGGCACTGATGATTTTGGAAACTGCTGCACTCCGTAAAGGATGGTTTGTATGTCCGCAGGCCGGAAAAAGACGCTGTTTAAATTTCTTGTGAAAGTGCTCCTGTTGCTACACCTTTTCCTGTTCCCTGCAGCCGTGCTGATGTGGGGCAAGGGCTATGTAGGGCTGGTGCGTCATTTACATGAGGGAGTCGTATACGAGGTTACTTCCATTGTGCTAGTTGAACCGTTCCGTTGGTTTCCCCGCTTCAACCGCCTGTGGGAGGGAATTTTCCTCAGGGGTGGGGGTATCCGATCTGTAACGGAGATGATTCGGGTCACAATGAATAACCCCCCAGAGCTTACCAGCCGGGTGTAATGCCATTTGATTACCGTTTGGGAGTCGCCATAATGTATAAGCCGGAAGAGTTTTGGTTTCCAGTGCCCCGTGGCGGGTGGGAGATGCTTTTCCTTGTTGTTGGTTCTATTTTTTATGTTGTTACTGCTCCGTACCGCATCCTTTTTTTCTTGCCGTTGCTGCTGTCTCCCCGCCTACTGGTTTGGCCTGTGGCCGTTCTCTGGGCTATGCTGTGGGTAGCGAGCTGGCTTTGGGGATTGACAGTTGCTTATCGCCGGTTACAAAAGGCAATTCGGGAGGACATCAAAAAGTTTGCCGGGGATATGCCTGGAGAAGATTTAAACAAAAAATCACGAAACTAGTGATAATGGTTTATGTTGTCACCGTTTGTGGATTATTAGAAGGGACTGCAAGATAAACAGTTCTCTCTAAAGTATAAAGGCGAAGCAGGTCAAGCAGCTCCGCCTTTATACTTTAGAGACATTACGGCCGTAGAAAATTTCCAACATTTCTCTTTTTAGCCGCTGTTTAATTTTACGTCGCTCACTCGGTGCTAAATCTTTTTTGGCAATACCGAAGAGATAATTGTCTAAGTCGAACTCTCTAAGAATCATCTTCGTATGAAAAATATTTTCCTGATAAACATTGACATCAATCGACTGATATTTTTCCTTTGTGCTTCCGGGAATATAGTTTTGGATAGAATTAATCTTATGATCAATAAAATATTTCCGTCCGTTAACATCACGGGTAAAGCCTCGCACACGATAATCGATGGTCATAATATCTGACTCAAAGCTATGAATCAAGTAATTCAGCGCTTTCAACGGGGAAATATGACCGCAAGTTGAAACGTCTATATCGGCGCGAAAAGTGCTGATCCCGTCGTCTGGGTGGCTCTCCGGATAAGTATGCACCGTTATGTGACTTTTATCCAAGTGACCGACAATCGATTCAGGCAGTGGCCCAGGTGCTTCGTTCTCTGACTGGGCATCATATGCTTGGCCTTCGGCAATCAAAATCGTCACGCTGGCGCCTTGAGGGTCGTAATCTTGCTTAGCAATATTTAAAACAGTGGCGCCGATAATAACTGCCACGTTTGTAAGAATACTGGTGAGACGTTCCGCGTTATATTGCTCATCAATATAATCAATGTAGCCGCGCCTGTCATCCTCTTTTTTTGCATAACAGATATCATACATGTTAAAGCTGAGCGATTTTGTGAGGTTATTGAAGCCATACAGTTTAAGCTTCTTAAAGGATTTAATTTCCATTTGTCACATCCTGGATCTTAGTAATTTGTTCTGGTATATATTATAACCAGTTGTTTTGTTTAGAAACAAGCTCTATGGTGCTTACTCTGGCGGATGACATCCTAGGCAGTTATTATACGTTGCTTCGGGGAAAGTAAACATAGCATCATGAGAAGGCACAATATCCTCATGACAGCCGAGGCAGAAAGACATAGTGCCACCGACAGGATGAGTGGTTTTGGGAGCTCCGCCGTGACAGAGCATACAGTTTTCAAAATAACCAAAAGTAGCCTTATGCCAATCAGTTTCCTGCCTATGGCAAATATCGCAGTTGCCTTCATAGCGGCCATCAAGGCCATGGCTAACTAAGATCGGACCAGCTGCGGACAGCTCAGGCGCCAGCACGATCACGCGGACAAAAATACCAAAGATGGTCATTACTGCTAAAGAAAATAGAAAAAATTCCTTAATCGTTTTTTCCTTTGTAGGTTTTCCCATAGTAACCTCCCGCATCTTTAATCGATAAAATATGATACCAGCGTATAGTTATTCTATCCTCAAGACAATAAACCTGCCGCCGGTGAAAATTTTGTCAGATGAGTTGCATGCAAATAAATATGACCGCGCAATTATATTTAGTTCACATAATATATATTATCGGACGTTTTTACTCTGTTTAAATTTTGTTGATACAGAACCATTGGGCTCCTTCGTCAAATTCATCAACTCTGACAGACAGCCGGCAATTTAGTTGCCGGCTGTCTGTTTAGTTATATTTCTCAAGTTTTTCCTTAATTGCATCGCGATTTTGCATATATCTGCCGCGTGTTGCTTTTATCCAGTCTTCCAAATGGCGCTTGCGATGTGCCGGTGTCCAAAAGGCGTGCTCAAGTGCTTCCTGGGAGACGTTGATTTGATAGTTTTGGTCAAGAGTCCCTTCAATCAAGCAAAACGGGCATTGAATTTTATTGTTACCAAGCAGTCTTACAGAGCGGCTGTAGCAGAACGGACATTGGTTTGCTGCAGGCTTGCGGGCTTCTGTCTTGCCTTGAAGGTATAAGGCCAGACCCTCTCCCAGCAAATCGACTGCCAGCATCGTCTCCTCCTGTAGAAGAATCTCACCGGGGCCAGGCGCGTACGCCTCCATGAAGTTGTAAACCGGAAAACCGTAGGAGAGAGCAAACTGGTTCATCATTTCCATGCCAATCGGATTCCAGTCGGACTTGCCGGCAACAGTGATGGTCAGAGCTCCTCTCTGCTTCTCTGCCAATTCATCTGCATAAAGTGACATCATCAAAGCCCGATCCATTACCTTTTTAATAATTGAGGCAGGACTAAGCAAATAGATCGGTGCCACTACAATCAGGCCGTCTGCCTTCAGCAATTTTTCCACCAGCATGCCCATTTGATCTTCTTCCCTGCATTTTCCGCGAAAGACGCAGGCCAGACAGCCTTCACAGGCCGCAATGTTAAAAGCGGCGATATTAACGATTTCTACAGTGGCGCCTGCCCGTTCTGCCCCGGCTGAAGCTTGTTTGGCCAAAATTTCACTGTTGCCGGGGCTGCGCCGGGAAGCAATTAACGTTAATATTTTCATTAGACAAATACCCCCTCGCCTATATCTTCGCCATGAACAATAATTTACCTGCTCTGGAAAAGGTAAATTTGCCGGGCCAGGCTAGAAAAACACCGTAAGGGCTGGTTTGAAACCCGCCCTTACGGTTTGCCTGCCGTACGTCGGCAGAACGAGGGAATCCCCCTAGGCCCCCACACTAGTTTGTTTCTGGGAACAAACTTACAAAGGAAAATGCGGCGACGTCAACTAGTCCACGGTTTGTCAAGCGAAGATCAGGAATCACCGGCAGAGAGAGCAGCGCCATAGTCATAAAGGGTGAAACTAGCGTACAGCCAAGGATTTTCCAAGCTTTTGCCAAAGAAGAAACTGCTGCAGCAACTTCTTCTACCGGACGGTCCGACATTAAACCGGCAACAGGCAACTTCACAAGAGCAAGCACTTCTCCTGCTGAAACAGCCACCATGCCACCGCCATGTTCCGCTAAAATATTGCCTGCCATGGCCATGTCTGCGTCGTTCGTACCTACAATCAAAAGATTATGACTGTCGTGGGCTACGGTGGAGGCCACCGCACCGGCGGTAAAGCCAAAGCCACTGACAAACCCCAAAGCCCCTCCACCGCAACCGCTGTGACGCTCAAATACTGCCACCTTTGCCAAGTCTCGGACAGGATCGGCCGCCACAATGCCATTTGTCGCAGGTACTGACAGTAATAATTCTTTTGTACCAACATGAGCTTCTTCAATCTGCATCACGCGGGTAATGACGTTTCCTTTACAAGCTGGTGCCTTGACCAGAAAGTCTGCTTCAACTAATGGCTTTGCTAAACGGACTGAATGTCGGACGAATTCTGGATAGCTGCGGGCAGGCAGTTTGAGGAGCAGTTTACCTTCCTTGGCTACCGGGACACCGGCAATAAAGACCTGTTCAACCTTAACTCGCGCTAAGTCAGAAAGCAGCAGCATGTCGGCATACTTCCCCGGAGCAATACTGCCTAATTCGTGGTCAATCTTGAAATAACGTGCGGTGTTAATAGTTACCATTTGAATGGCACGTATCGGGTTCACTCCTTCTTGAATAGCACGCAGGACTACGTGATTAAGATGCCCCCGCTGCAGAAGCGTGTCAGGGTGGGTATCGTCAGAACAAAGTATGCAAGAGGAGCTGTCAATGTTATGTTCAGTAATCGCTCGCATCGTTTCTTTAACATCATGCCAGGCTGAACCTTCCCTGAGCATAACATACATGCCGCTACGCACTTTTTCCAAGACGTCATCTTTATGAACAGATTCATGGCAGGATGTAATCCCGGCCGCGATGTATGCCTGCAGCCCGGGACCGTGGGTCGGCATGGCATAATGGCCTGTAACCACTTTGCCGGCATCGAGAGTCTCCTTAATTATGGCGTGGACGGCATGGTCGTTTGCTAAGACGCCGGGGAAGTTCATCATCTCTCCTAACCCAACCACCCCATCCCAAGTCAATGCCTCCCTCACTTCGGCAGGGCCAATAACTGCGCCTGCATCTTCTAAGCCCGGAGCCGCAGGCACACAGGCAGGTACTGTTGTAAACACACGCAGCGGCAGGTCTTTCCCTTCTTCATGCATCAGGCGAATGCCTTCTAAACCAAGAACGTTGGCTATTTCATGGGGATCCATAAAAATAGCTGTGGTGCCGTAAGGCAGAACAGCTTGGGCAAATCCGGAAACGTTGACCATGCTGCTTTCCACATGGATATGGCCATCTAAGAAACCGGGCACAAGAATCATGCCGCCGGCATCAATCACGGTTGTGTCCGGACCGATGGTATGACTTGCATCACCCACAAGGGCAATTCGGCCGCTGACCACAGCAACATCAATATTGGGCAAAATTTCAGCCGTATGCACGTTAACCAGTCTGGCTTTTTGAATAACCAGCTCGGCATATTTTCTGCCCATGGCCACATCAACCAGCCGTTGCGAGACATCAGAAAGTTTATTTTCAAAAAAGTAAGCCATTGTTTACGATCCTCCAAAGATGTTTTCCGCTAGATTTTTTCATCAGATATTTCGCTTGCCCACAAGGATTCCGGACGTTTATCCAATACATCTTGATAATAGGCGCGCAACACTTCCGCCACACTCCAGGCTTGGTACGGACAACCCCGCGGAGTATGCGGATGTTCTCCGTCGAAGATTTCTGCAATCGATGCCAAACCAAAATCAAAGAGATGATGGAAAAACGGAGCAAGCATACGCAATGCCATTTGCCGGGAGACACGGGAGTAATTGTGGCTCCGCCGGTAGGCTGTTATATATGGGCCAATTAGAAAAGCCCAGGCAGTCCCCTGATGATAAGCACCGTCACGGCTGATACGATCACCTTTGCAGTTCGGGCGGTAATCCGTCTCATACGGAGCTAGGGTGCGCAGACCAAAAGGTGTATAGAGGTGCCGGCCCACCGCATTTAAAACTTGTCTTTCTTGTCGGTGAGAGAGCAACCGATATGGCAGGCTAAGAGCAAAAAGCTGGTTAGGTCGCAATCGCTCATCCCGCACGCCACGGTAAACCACGTCTGCCAGATAATCGTGCCGCATGCACCAGAAGGTCGCAGAAAACTTTTCCTGCACCCGCAACGCCAATTCACCGTAGAGTTTGCGTGCATCATGATCCCCTAGTCTGCCTGAGAGCAGCGTCATAAAATACAGAGCGTTATACCAGAGTGCGTTGACTTCGACCGCTTTGCCAGAACGCGGTGTCACTACCCAGTCTCCCACTTTGGCGTCCATCCAAGTTAGCTGAACACCCTTTTTGACGGCGCTTATCAACCCGTCGGCATCCATGACGATCCCGTAGTCGGTACCGATACTGTAACTGTGAATAATTTTTTTCAGAGTGGGATAGATTTCCTCCCGGATAAATTCCAGGTCGCCGCTGTAATCCAAGTATGCTTTAATAGCCTGGAAATACCAAAGTGAAGCATCTACCGTGTTATAGTGAGGCGCAGAACCATCCGTAGGAATAAAATTAGGCATAAGGCCGTTCTGTTCCAGCAGGGCGTATTTAGCGAGGATCTTTTTTGCTTCCGCCAAGCGGCCAGTGACTAACAACAGACCGGGCAGAGCAATAAATGTATCACGCCCCCATTCTTCAAACCAGGGATAACCGGCGATAATACACGGCTCTTCTCCCTTATAAATCACAAACTTATCTGTGGCCCGAGCCAATTCACGACAGAGCGGGTTTTTACTAGTCATGCGCGAGAGAATTATCTTTTGCCTAACCAATTCTTCTTGATGAAGTCGCTTGTAATCAGTCGCCTGGGAACCGGAGAGCGACGCGGAAACGGCAAACTCTCCGCCCGCAGCCAACTCTGTTTCCCAGAAACCGGGGATAAAATGGTGCTCCAGATACTCCTCACCTCGCTCCCGCTCTTGGCAGTAATACATATTATAATACCAGGCGTACAGCTCATGAAAAGTACCGCTTGTGCTTGAAAGGGTGACAAGCGGACCATGAGGTGACTTGACCTGCACAGTACTCCCACTGATCTCTTTCTCAAAGGGCCAAGCCGCAGTATTATTTACAGTATGGTGCGAACGATCATTAACTAACGGATACAATCGCAGCTTGCAAGTGCGGTTTGCTTCCACTCGATAGCGAATGATTGTTGTGGCTTCCCCTTTGACCATGAACACTTCTTTAATCAGATAGATGTCCTCCAGGCGGTAGACGAAGGTGGGAATAGGAGCACTGAAAAACTCCACCAGATGGATATGGCCGGTTTGAAATTGGTTTTGCGCCAGTTGATTGGAAGCCAAAAAGTAGGTGCGCCCATCAACAGTCAGCTCTTCGTGAATTTTTGAGAGGAAAAGGCGCCGCTCCCCTCCTTCCAAGGGACTTGAAATAAGCAGCCCATGATAACGGCGTGTGTTGGCGCCGGCAATAGTGCCGCTGGCGTAGCCGCCGGCCCCGTTTGTCAACAACCATTCTTTTTCAATTGCTTTATGCCAATCCGAAACAATATTAGGCCCAAAACGCAAAGCTACCCATCCCTTCCGTTCTCTGCTTCTGCCAGGAGACAGAGCATGCCTCTCACACCGGCTTCTACGCCTAAAGTGGCTTGTCGCAGAGTGACTGAAGCAGCCGCCGGTGGCACCGCATAATTTTGAATCGCTTTTTCCAATGGAACAAAAAGTTCTTCCCCGGCTGCGGAGACACCGCCGCCTATGACTACAATTTCTGGATTTAAGACGTTCACCAGATTAACAAGCGCAATACCGAGATAATAAATCGCTTCAGAGATGATCTCCTGCGCGGTTTCATCCCCGTCTCGGGCAGCGCGAAACACAGTGGCAGCACTCACCATTCCTCCCTGCTGACGGGCCAGTTCCCGCAGCAGAGCTGCTTTTCCGCTTTGTAGCGCTTCATTAGCCATACGGGCTATGGCAGTACCTGAAGACACCGTCTCCAGGCAGCCGTGACGTCCACAGCCGCACAGGAAACCATCAGGTTTTACCACCATATGGCCTGCTTCACCGGCAAAGCCCCGAGTGCCGCGATAAATTTGACCACCCAATACCAAGCCTGCACCGATGCCTGTGCTGACAGTAAGATAGAGAACGTCTTGACTGCCTTGAGCCGCGCCACAAAGTGCTTCGCCAAGAGCGGCGGCGTTAGCATCATTTTCTGCCAGTACAGGAACGCGCAGTTTTTGAGACAACCGTTCTTCCACTCGGAACTGCTCCAAGCCATGGATGTTTGGTGACTGAATTAGGAACCGCCTTTGCCAGTCGAGAAATCCTGCCAGACAAACGCCCACAGCGCTTAGGCGGTCTGGTCCGGCGCCGGCCTGTGCCAGTACCTCTCTGACCGACGTTGCCATTTGCTCCAAAATAGCCTCTGGCCCTTCATCGGCCTGTGTGTCGTAGCGAACACTACTTAAAATACGACCGCAATTTTCAGCCAATACTGCATAGATTTTGGTGCCGCCAAGATCAATGGCGGCATAAAGCTTATCTTGCATCACTTTTTCTCCATTCTACCGATTTACCAATGGCAAGTTATAGAAGTTAATTGCTTATATTTTTCCAGATAAGCACAGACGGTCGCAACATAAGTGGCATGCGACCAAGTGAGCGGCGCAACAGAAAGTGCTTCCCCACTGTAGGGGTGAAGCTGTTCTGGGAGTACGCCGCTAAACAAGGAGGCGTGGTCCGCCCACTGCAGCAGTTCCACTGCCCGTGAAAGTTCATCCGGTTTTAGAGCTTTAGCAATATACCACTGAGCCAGCCACAAAGTACAGATTATCCAAGGGTTGCCAGGAACAATGTCAATATCTTTCGTTTTCTGGAAATAGTAATCATCAGTATAGCGCGCAATACCGCCCACAACAGTTTTCACCCAAAGGCCTTTTTCAATGGCATGCATGGTACGTACAATCCGTTCGTCATCTGCGGGCAGCACATCGAAAGCAAAAAGAGCCCAAAGCGAACTTTCGAGCGTCGTATCTCTCTCATAACCCCCGTCAGCCTTGACTAGAAAACCGCGAATAAATCGCCCCAGCTCTTGATCATAAAGATGCTCTAAGATCGCTTGGTGCAGTTTCTGAGCCGCCTCCTGATAAACATGCTGCTTTTCGTCCTCTCCTAAGATTTCAGCAAAATGGGCAGCCGCTTTCAGTGCCGCATATACGGTAGCAGCAGTATAAGTAAAGATCCCGCGTCGTTCCTCCCAGAGGTCATAGCTAGGCTTAGGAAGATTGAAACTTTCTTCAATATAATTGATCATGAAATCGGCAGCCGGTTTAACAAATCCGCGGTAACAAAACTGAATAAAATTAAGGTCGCGGTGCCGCTTATAATATTCCCATAATGCACAGATTACAAGCGCAGTCTCGTCTTCCTGAATTGGTATCTGCGAACGGCCGTGCTCTATCCAAGCATGCCAAGATGAGCCTACCGAACCGTCCGGGTTATATTTATGCAAGAGAAATCCTTTGTCCGTGATGGAGTTCTCGCAGAAATAAAAGAACTGAATCACCATTTCATGATAACCGGCCTGAATTGCGGCCATGGCTACTAAAGCCCCATCACGAGGCCACATATAGCTGTAGTGATCACGATTGTAATGCAGAATTTCCGAATCATTAGCGGCAATAATCGCTCCCATATTGCGATCTATCTGGGTGCGCAGAATGAGAAGGCTACGTTTATATTGATCTACCACATTTTGAGGCAAATTGAGAAAAGCGGTTTCCTGTTTGTTGACCCACTTCTGCCAAAATGTTTCTATTCTGTCTAACAGCCGTGCCGGTGACCGATCTACCACATAGTCGTTCAGCTGACGAACTTCCTGATAGTTTTTACCGACCACCAGCCAGTAGTATAACGTCTTCTCCTCTTCAGCCTCCAGGAACATGCGGAAAGAAATAGTGCTATCAACAGAACCTTGCGCAATGGGATTGTTAGCCAATCGACCGTCCTCTGCATCTCGCCAGGTTCCTTCTGAGCCGCCAAAACGCTTCACTCCGGTGGTATATTCAAAAATCCGTTCACCGTGCGCTCGGCCGTTTGCTAAGAAATATCTGTTGCGTTTGTAATGGTACACTGCCGAAATTTCCGGATTATAGACGGCCGTGTCGCCTACTTCGCTTTCGTCAATGGAAAAGTCGTGGGTAAAGAATATTCGCACTTCGCGACGGCGTGCTTCCGTATTTTTTACCCCCATCCGTTTCAGGTAAATATTATCAGTGAAATGAACGGCATCGTTAATCAACAGCTCAAGCTTCAACTCTTTATGAACTGCTTTTATCTCGCTAACGAGTGTCTCCTGTTTATAGCCGCTGATTTTTTCCCAAGCTGAAGAGTAACACCAAGAGAAATGACCTTCAGTCCAGATGCCAAAGGTACAAAAGTGTCCTCCCACGTGGTTTAACTGGCCGACATAGGGAAAATAAAGATCCCGGATACTAAGCGTTGCATCCATATTTACTAGCAATTGACCGTTCCCAAAGACTAGCGGTCTTGGCATTAATTTGCCTCCTTATTCTGCTTTCCGGGCTAGTTGTGCTTTCTCCCAGACCTGTTTGTAGATTTGACTTGTCTGCTTAGCCAGCGCCTGCCAAGAAAATGCAGTAACCGCTCTTTCTTTTCCCTGCCGCCCCAGTTGCTCTCGCAGCGACGGATCAGCCAGCAAAGTGCTGATTGCTGCCGATAAAGCCAGATGGTTTCCCGGTGGGAATTTTAAGCCGTCGCTACCATGGCGCACGACTTCCCCCAAACCCCCTACATCAGCAACAATCAGCGGAGCTGCTGCCGCCATAGCCTCCAACGCCACAATGCCGAAGGGCTCATACAAACTGGGTAATACTGTAATGTCGGCAGTGGCCAGTAGCCGGTTCCGCTCTTCGTCAGTCACAAAGCCGGTAAACAGCACGCTGCTAGCAATGCCATGCTCCTCTGCCAGTATTTTCAGCAACTCCAGCATCGGCCCTCTACCGCTAATCACCGTTTTTGTGTTCGGGAAAACGGACATAACGGAAATCAACGCCTGCATAAGCACTTCTACACCTTTTTCCCGGACTAGGCGACCCACAAAATAGATGATAGCTTCTTGATCCTTAGCATATTTGCGTCGTTCTTCACCCTGCAGCCGTCTTGCCTCCACCTTTTCAGGCATGACACCGTTTTGAATAACCGAGATCTTGCTCAAAGGTACAGAAAAAAGCCGGGAGACTTCCTGTGCCATAAAATAACTGCAGCAGATCAGGTGATCTGCGCCTTCCGCCAGCTTCTGCTCTTGAGCATGAATTTTTTTCTGCAGCTCTGTATACAAGCCACCGTTGCGGCCAAATTCGGTGGAATGAATAGTGACCACCAGAGGGAGTTGCCAAAAGCGCTTCAGTTCAAGTGCTGCGGCTCCCACAAGCCAGTCATGGGCGTGAAGCACCATCAGCTTGTTTGCGGAAATAAGTTGCTGTGCCAAGTTAAAAAATAAGAGATTTAGCTGTATCACCCAGTCATAAAAATCTATCTCTATCCCAGCCTGCTGATAAGGGACTAGCCGGTAGATATAAACACCGTTATTTAGTTCATACGAGGCAGCATTACCTGTCCGCGAAGTCAAGACGGCTACCGGCTGCCCTTGATCAGCTAGTGTCTGGCTAAGGTCCTCCACATGCCGAGCCAGACCCCCCATAATCTCCGGCGGGTACTCCCAGGAAAGCATTAATACTGTAGGTTCTGCTTCACGATAGGCCAAGACGGAAAACTGTTCCTGAACAAATGATTGAGGCTGCAACTCAGGAAACAAGTCTGACCCGGTTATCTCCATAGCTGTCAGTTCTGCGCCGCAACTCTGCTCCCTTGAGATCATTGCTTCTAAACGACTAAAGTTTTCGAGATGGGTTAGAACCCTTTGCGTGGCATACTGATGGGTCGTGCCGGCATTGAGCATAAAAGCCCAGTCTGAGCTTTGCGCCAACAAAAGTTCCCGTGTCATCTGGCTAAGAATTTGCTTTTTCACCGGGTCAGGCTTGGGGAGTGCGGCAGCATGACGAATTAAGCACTTTTCTGCCTGATGGTAACGCGGATAGAGCCAGTCATTTTTCGGGTTCAACCAAACTTTACTGTACCCTCCTTCTCCCCAACTGGAATGAAACAGTTCGGCCGTCTCCGCACAACCATAGGTATCAAGATAGCGAGAAGGGGTTGAAAGTGTGTATATATCTGAGTACTCAGTCGCCTTGCGAAGTAAAGACTCCAGAAAATCAGGACCCTCAAACCACCAATGGCCAAAAAGCTCAGCGTCATATGGTGCCGTCACCACTGGAATGGCAGTCTGCCTAGTTGCCAGATGCTCAATTTGCCGCTCACGATTGAAATGAAAGTTACCGGCATGCTCCTGCGCCCTCTCTAACGCTCGCCAAGGGTCGTAAGCTTCTTTAGGCAGGTTATTTCCCGTCACACGCCAATACTTCAATCCAGTGTTTGTCCGCACCGGATAAGGCAAAAAACGCTGCAGATAAGCTTCTTCCAAGTCAAAACCTATGTCACGGTAATATTCTCTGTAATCAGGATTACCGGGATATCCGGACTGGATGCTCCACACCTGAGCTGATGTTTCAGGATCACGGGCAAAAATAGCGACGCCGGCAGGTGTGCGCACCGGAGCGTAAATATTGTTCTGCGGTGGAGGCCAGGCGTTTTTCAAACCGTGGGTATCCACAAAGGTAAATTCAAGCTGGTTTTCAGCCAGGACCTTGTCTAGCCCTTGGAAATAACCGCATTCCGGCAGCCATATCCCCCGTGGCCTATAGTCAAAACGAGCAGCAAAGGCATCCAGACCAACCTGAATCTGTGCGCTTACCGCTTCATTTGTTTTCATCAGTGGTAAATAGCCGTGAGTTGCACAGGTAGTAATTAATTCAACACTGCCATTTTTTGCCAAAGCTGCAAAGCCAGCGCAAATATTCCTATGGTAATGCTCAAGATAAGTTTGCTGCAGAACGTAGAGGCGATCTCTATAGTAGCTCGCTAGGCGGTGAAATAGCTCCTGTCCTCTGGTACGGCTTACTTCGCTTTCCGCCAAGCTAATTAGGCGCTGCAAATAACTTTCGTAGCGTCTTGCCAGCACCGGATGATCCAACATCGCCAGCAGTGTGGGCGAAAGAGAAAGAGTGAGCGCATAAGGTACATTTTGCTTTCTTAAACGCTCCAGCATAATCAGCAGCGGCAGATAGGACTCGGTCATCGCTTCAAAAAACCAGCGTTCTTCCAAATGGTGTTCTTCTCCCACGGCGTAAACAAAGGGCAAATGGGCATGCAAGACAAGATTTAAATAACCTTTTGCCACTTCACTCACCTCGCGTATATTGCTGATTTGTGGGAGAATAGGCAAAAGGAAGAGCTAGAGGGATAATCAGCGGGGATGTGATTAGATTGCTTAGCTTCTCTTCCACCCTGCCGTCTGGTGGCAATAATGCTGATACAGAGCGGAGCAGAGTAAAAAAGCTGCCGTGATAAGCAACGGCAAGTTCCGCAAAATATGTACTGTAGGACCTCTTGCTCGAAAAATAAAGCGAACCACTAGTTAAATGCTCAGAAACATAGCGGCTCTCTACTACCTCATGGCCGCTTTCTCCTTCTCTCATCAGGCGAAGCCAAATTCCAGTAAACACCTCCTGCAGAGCAGAACGTGCTAAATCGAGATATTCCTCTGTAATTTCCCAGTAAACAAATAGAGAAGTTGGTGTCTGCACCATCAGGTGCAGGCTGCTTTCAGCGCTTGTCAGGCTCTTAGACATAGTCAAGACCCCCTTTGCTTGAAATTTTTACTTTTACTAAAGTTCGATAAATTTTCTGTAATTTCCTTCCCTCTGTTGACAAATTGCGGAATTGCAATTCTTTATTAATAATCATAAAAAGACGCTTCGCGTTTTATCTAAAGATGCGTTTTTCTTGTCCGCTAGGGGCTGCCGCCCCTTCGGCGGAACTTCGTTCCTGAGCACCCCGCAAGAGTAAGGGGCACGCCCCTTACAAACCCCAACGCATAGGATCGTAGCTTCCCTGAACGATATAATTTCCTTTGCTGCGAAAAAAAAGGAACCGGGAAAAAACCGGGAAAAAATATTTGACATTTCCACCATTTTTGTTATGATTAGGAGTAAAATAATAATCAAAACAATGATGGGGACAGTAAGCTGGATATTTCGGAGCAGAGAGCCGTCGGAAGGTGCAAGACGGTCCGAAAGCCACGCCTGAATCTCCCCCCGGAGTGCCAGTCGAAAGGAAACCAGTAGTTCTGGCCGTTCCCGCGTTAAGGGTTGAAGTGGGCGCATCTATTTTCGATGTGGCTCAGTAGAGTGGTACCGCGGAAATACTTTCGCCTCTATGGGGGCGGAAGTATTTTGTTTTCAAAAAAATTCTAACTGGGGAGGACCTATGATGAGCGAAAAAGTGATGATTTTTGATTCTACACTACGTGACGGTGAACAGACACCTGGTGCCCGTCTTAACCTGGAGGAGAAACTAAAAATTGCCAAACAGTTGGCAAAATTAAATGTAGATATTATTGAATGTGGTTTTCCTGTCTCTTCTCCAGGTGAGTTCATGGCGGTGCAAACCATTGCAAAACAAGTAAAAGGCCCGATTATTACCGCTCTGGCCAGGACAGTCCAAGCGGATATTGACGCTGTCTGGGAAGCTATTAAATACGCGGAGCGGCCAAGGATTCACACCTTCCTCGCCTCCTCTGAAATCCATATGAAGCATAAGCTGCGCAAAGACCCAGAAGTTTTGCTGGAAATGGCTGTGGAAGCAGTAAAATACGCCAAGAACTACACCTCGGATGTTCAGTATTCGCTGGAAGACGCGACACGCAGCGAGTTAGGCTATATGTGTCGTGTCATTGAAGCTGTAATCAAAGCCGGCGCCACAGTAATCAATATCCCGGATACTGTGGGCTATGCAGTCCCCGAGCAGTATGGGCAATTGATCAGCGAGATTATCAGACGAGTGCCAAATATCGATCGAGCCACCATCAGCGTTCACTGCCATGATGATTTGGGTTTAGCCGTCGCCAATTCGCTGATTGCCGTACAAAACGGTGCGCGCCAAGTGGAATGCAATGTCAACGGGATCGGGGAACGGGCAGGCAACGCGGCACTGGAAGAAATCGTGGTGGGGCTGCTGGTACGCCAGGACTACTTCAGTCAGTTCCACACTGAAGTTAATCAGAAGGAAATCTACAAAACAAGTCGGCTGGTTTCCAGCCTGACCGGCATTCCAGTACCAGTAAATAAAGCTGTAATTGGCATGAATGCTTTTGCTCACTCCTCGGGAATTCACCAGGACGGCATTTTGAAAAATATGTCCACATATGAGATTATTAGCGCAGAACTTATTGGCGGAAAAGCAGCACAAATGGTTCTCACGGCGCGCTCCGGCCGACATGCCGTTCGCCACGAGTTGCAGGAAATGGGTTTCCAACTGAATGAAAGCGAGTTTGAAGAATTTTTCACCGAATTCTTGGTCTTGGGCGACAAGAAAAAAGAAGTGTTCCGCGAAGACCTAGAAGCGCTCATGGCGGACCGTCTCGCCTATACCGCTCCTACCTACACCCTGGAATATTTGCAGACAGTTAGCGGCTCAAAAAGTATCCCTGCCGCTGTCGTCAAGTTAAAAAAGGACGAACAGATATTTGTGGAAACAGATTTTGGCGCCGGTCCGATTGATGCCGCGTATAACGCGATTGATAAAATTACAGGCATTAGCCCACGCCTGGAAACCTACAATCTGCGCGGCGTAACAGAAGGTCGCGACGCTTTGGGTGAAGTCTCAATTATGATCAAATACCAAGACAAAACAATTGTCGGTCGCGGTACGTCCACCGATGTGATTGAAGCTTCAATCAAAGCTTATCTAAACGGGATCAATAAACTGCTCTCCTTATCGAAAGTCAACGGCAACAGCAGCCCGCCAGGAGATAGCGAATAATCTCAAACCAAAAGTCCTTATTTACCGACTCTACTACTTCTCCGAAAATAGCCGCCGCGTCCTGCACTGAAAATTCCCCTCCCTTGGCGGGGAATAAAAAAAATCCCCTCTCCCATCCCAACAAATTCCCCTCTCCCCCCGGGAGAGGGCTAGGGTGAGGGCAAATACCTAGGGTGAGAGCAGTGTGAAGGCGACGACTGGTTAAGGCAGGATTATTTCTTGACCAGGATAGATAAGCATACTGGCTAGCTTGTTTTCTTCTAAAACTTCAGCTAAGTAATGACGGACGTCCATGCCGCGGGGAGCATGAATTTTCGCTAGCCCCCACAGTGTGTCGCCGCTGTCAACAATCACCTTGACAGGCTGACTGATTTCACCATTAGCTGGACTGTCTGCCAGAAAGATACCTCCCGTAACAGTCAGCCAAATGACAAAGAGTGCTGAGACACGCAATATTTTTCGGAGCTGCTTGCCCTTCTTCTTCCGACAGTAGTTAAAAGTCGCCAGCGCTTTAATCATCATCACCCCAAACATTTGTTTGTATATAACTTAACACGAACATACGTGCGTGTCAAGTCTTTCCAGCAGAAAATACGGACAAATGTTTGATTCTATTGTTTTGAGGCTATTAAAAAAACAAGCCAGGGGGCGGCAAAAACCGCTCGCTGGCCTATTTTAAGCTAAGCTAAGCTTAATTAAGGGTTATTAGCCGTCTGTTCGGCGTGAACAAAAAACTCCACTACCGGTACAACGCCCTGCAGAATGTTGCCTGCTGCTGTTGACATGGTAACTTCAAAGGCAAGCTGTTGCATTGGCGGCCAAGCCGGCGGTATCCATGGAGCAATAACTGGCTCGAATATACAGGCTTGCGGGCCTGTCAGCAATGCTGCGAGCGAGCCGTTATACAACACCTGCAATGGGTTGGCTGCCATACGGACTTTAACATTCATATTGGCTGCAAATGCGGCAGCTAAAGCAGGATTAAGATCCGGCGGCAGTCCATTGATGGAGTAAATGGCTGCTGAAACTTGATGAAGCCGCACTTGCAACGTGCCAATGTTGCGCACTTCCAAGTTGCGGGTGACCGCCATGCCAGGGAACCAGGGACCGGTCGGGTTAAACGCTGGCAGAGGTCCGACCTGCCCCTCAGCCAGTGTTGTATAAAACATCGGGCCGGGAAGCGGCTCGCCCAAGCCACGGTCGGCAGCAATAGACACTGTACCCGCAGTAAAAGTGTTCGGAGCATTAGAAGCTGCGCTTGTAAACCATGCCATTGTAGCACCGCCTGCCAAAGCTGCCAATACCAGAATCAAAATTGCTGCCAGAAAAAGTTTTCTTTTCAAATGTTACACCTCCTAACTCAGCTATGACACCAGGCTTTTGCTAAGAATTATACTCGCTTAAGCTGGCAAATTTGTCTTACTGAGTCCAACCTGGATTGGCAGGCTGGGTAGCATCTACTGTGAAGGCGAGAGTCCCGGTATTTCCTTGGAAGGCATTACCGGCGGTTGTCGGCAGCGTTACAGTGTAACTAACCGTTACAGCTGGGCCACCTGCAGCAATGGTTCCAGTGTCGTTGGCAGTAAAAGCTACTGATGCTCCTCCGGCACCAAACAAAGCGCCGGTTGTCGCAGCTGTAGTCATGTATTTCAGGTCAAGTGTTCCGGCGTTACTAACGAGGAAACTGCCGCTAATCACATCGCCAGGCGCCATATTGCCGATTGGCACTGCGTAAGTCTGGGAACCGGCACCGACAATAAGCGTACCTGCACTAAATGTGTTTGCGGGATTTGTTGCCTGCGAAGTAAACCAAGCCATGGTTGCGCCGCCAACTAAGGCAGCAGCTAAAGCGATGACCATCATGCTCATAAACATTTTGCTTTTCATTATTCTAACCTCCGATTTTTTATTTTTTTACTTGTACACCTTGGCACGCCCCCACCGGGTAACCAGGCTGCCTTTTCAGATGAAAGGCCCAGCGGCTTTGCGTCACTGCTTCGCAACAGTTTTGCCCCTACCGGTCTGAAATTAACGACATTAACTGGCTTTCAGACAGCAACTGCTAGACTCCTCCTCCTTTCTTCACACTTTCATGAACTGCGACATAGCTCATAAGTTTGCGCAGTTCAGAAGCGATCATCAGCAGAGATGGTACGATGATAAGGAACAGAATGCCGGCGCCAGTATTGACAAAACTGAACAGATAGCCTAGATAAGGCAGACTAAAGGCTACCCGCCCGACCAAATTATCTGCGAAAACGGGGACGGTGTCATTGGCGTCGTTCGCATCTCCGCGGGTGACAAACATTAAGGGCTGAGTGGGCAGGATTTCTACGACACGGTGAGTCGTAATTGTATCCTGCCTTTCCGGGTCATAATAGGTAATTATGTCATTAACCTGCACAAGCGCTGGTTCGAGCTGGCGAACCAAAACTATGCTCCCAGTTTCAAAAGCAGGACTCATGCTGCCGCTCAAGACGATATAAAGCTGATAGCCGGCAACGGTGGGGACGCCGCCCGCCAGGCGACTTTGCAGCAGAAAGAAGACGAGCAGTGCCATCAAAATAAAAGTTGCTGCAAAGAAGAGCTTGCCGGCAAGCTGAGCAATTTTTCTTCCGGCGACAAAAAGAAGTTGTCGTTTAGTTATCGTATTTTCCAATATTCTCAACCTCCGTGTTATTCGGGACTTTTTCGATAGTCTGCTCCTTTATAATATTGTTGCCGGCTTCACGCGGAGCGGCTTCAAAATCTTGCTCGCTAACTTCTACAGCAGCATTATCAAGATAAACAAAACCGGTAACTGCTGATTCGCTTTGCTGTTCTTCTTCATTTTTATCGTTTTGCCTATCTTGATCTTTAAAATCAACGTGCTCTGTATCTTTATTTTCTTGCTCATCAGCCACTAGTGCTTGCTTGTTGCCGCCTGCTACCAAGCGCAACCTGGCCGGAAGCTCTCTGCTGACAAAACCGTTCAGTGCTGTGAGCTGCAGCATTCCGGCGAATTCCCCCGGAGTAGCCTCGCTCCCGCGCAGCTTAACTCCTAAAGTGTACTGCTCTCCGGGTCCGAGAACTATGGACCCCTCTTCTGTTACGAAGAAATTCTCTAATTCAGCCGAAAAGTTCCAATTTAGCGCCAGAGTTCGCTGAGAAATATTTTTCAACACCAATATTGAGGGAAAATTTCTGCGATTAGCGGTGGGATATGTCCCAAAATCAAGATAAATATCTTCATGCACAACTTGCGCTACCGGGAAAGCCGGTCCCGGTTCTCCCGGGCTATTATTCGTCATAGTCTTGCCGGGATAAATCTTCAAGTTGTCCGCAAAACTTGTGGCGCGAAAATTCTCGGCAGAAGTTTCAGCCTGGGAAGCAAAAAAAGCATAAGTTGCCGGCAATTGTAATAGAGTGTAAAAAAGCAACAGGGCTACGGCTAACGATCCTGTCTTACTATACAGCGCAGCCAGTCGTTTTTTAAGTTTTTCTTGACTTCTGTGCTTTTTAAGACGAGTTTCCAGCCTTGCCATCACTTAACCCCCCAGAACGTTTTAACCATCCGTCCAGGAACGGAAGATCTGCTCGTCCACTGCTTTTTCATTTTTATCCAACGCTTCATGCATCAAGAGAATCATCTCTAATAAACTCCGGAATGAGAGAATTTTTTGTCCTTCTAACCACTGAATGCTTCCTTGCCAACAATTATGCCGACGAAATTTTATGCGAATAAGGAAGGCTTGTTCCTTATCATGTATTTGATTTGGAAAAGACTGATCCGGATACAATTTTGCGCCTCCTTAGTCCTGAGAGAAACTCTGGTACAAGCTTAGTTTAACAGTACGATGTCACAGCATGGTAACATCTTCATTGCAGAATAATGACTGCTTCGTCTTAACGCAATTACAGGCAAATTCCAATTGGATTTCAGTAAATTTTTTAGCGGCAAAATAAAGCCGTGGACCAAACAAGTCCACGGACAATAAAACTTCTATTTTTTTATTTTTATTCTTTTTATCTGCGCTACCGCTTAGAGGAGCTGACTACGAAAATTTACAGAAAATCCCTCACCGGCGGCGATACGAAATCTCTCCGCGATGCGCTGCAAGACTTTTTGCGCCTGCTCCTGATTGGATGTTGGCAAAAGCAGCATAAATTGCAGCTTGTTAAGTTGACAGAACACATCGCCTTTTCGTAAAGTAGACTGAAGCAGTTGCTGGAGGATGAAGATAGCTTCCTGCAATAGTTTATTTTCCTGCAACCGGTCATCTGACGTTGTGATAAAGAGTAAAGCTAAAATAGCCTGCTGCCCGCTTCTTTCAAGGCGCCTGCTTTCAAGCTTACAAAGAAAACGAAAATAATCAGGCTCGCAGCAGAAAGCTCCCTTGATTTGCTCCCTGTTTTGCAATGTTTCTTTGAGAGCGGAAAACTCAGAGTAATTCTCACTCTCACCGTCTGACTGGATCTGACGGTAAAGTTGCTTCATCTTTGGAGAGGGCTTTAAACCCATCTCCCGGTAAAAAACAGTAGTTACATTCTGGTAATGGCTACGTGCCTGCATGATCATCTCTTCAGCAAGAAGCGCCTCCAAATATAAAATATGTATCTCTTCCTGAAAAAAGTCGATAAAAAGGGCTCTGCCGGCTTCGGTTATTATTTCGCCGTATTCTCCCTGCTTCTTTAAGATAGTCAGCATTTCACAAACGCCCTGTAAATATATTTGGTGGTAATAATTTCTAGACGGGATTACCCAGTCGTTATAAGCACACTCCGGCAGAAAATCTCCCTGATAATATGAAAGACCCAGCCGGTAACTAGTTAAAGCTCCTCCTTCGTTCCCGGCAGCAGCCTCCTGATGAGCCAGTCGACAGTTGGAAACAAAAGCCGGTACATCCCACCAGAAGTTTTTCGGCTGCTTCAGGATATATCCGCCCTGATAAAACTTGATTAATTCTCCGTCATCATTAAGCAACTGACGCAAGCGATATACTAAGGTGCGCAAAGTGCTTTTCGGATCGGCGTAATCGTTTTCCGGCCACAACTGTTCGACCGCAACTTCCGGAAGTAAAACTTGACCTTGATGAGCTAAAAAAAATTTGAATAAATCCCAGACTTTTCTAGAGCGGGAGCCGAACTCTGCAAGATCCGACTCACCATTTCTGACTGAAAAACTGCCAAGTGTCAATATTTCCAGTTGTGAACCGGAACTTTTCGTACATACTTGCGACTTGCTCTCCACCATGTCTCCCCCTCTTTTCAGGCAGTAAGGGCTATTCAGTGTCTAAGCTCGCAGTTTAGCATATTCTCTCATTTACTCACCTATAAACAATGCTACCATAAATAAGCTAATTATGCAAAAAAATTCCACAAATATTTTAAGTAAACCCCCATGCCCTCGCCGAAGGCGGGAGCACCATCAGAAGGATGAAAATACGCCTTTACCCTGCCCTCACCCTAGGTATTTGCCCTCACCCTAGCCGGGAAGGGTGCTGTAGGGGCGAACATGCGTGTTCGCCCGGTTGCTCTCCCGCAGGGAGAGGGGAATTTATCGGGATGGTAGATGCTATTTTCAGGGCAAAATTTATCAAGTCCGGATTTAACGTCGACTTCGCCTTAAGTGATTAAAACAGAAAATGCGAACAAATGTTTGATTATTTTATATCTGTTGTGGTATAATGCTGCTAAAGGAAGGTGTTGCCAATTGGATGACCTAACATCAAGACAACTGCAAATCCTGAACTATATCCGCCACGAGGTAATGACGAAAAATTATCCGCCTTCTGTGCGGGAGATAGGGGAAGCGGTAGGCCTGTCCTCTAGTTCAACCGTCCATGCCCATCTGGCCAAGTTGGAGGAAAAAGGGTTTATCCGCCGTGATCCGACTAAACCGCGAGCCATCGAACTGCTCGATTATCATCCTGCTTCACCTTTTATCCAGGACGTAGTCAGTGTTCCTGTGGTAGGTCATGTCACTGCGGGTGAACCGATTCTGGCAGAGCAAAATATTGAGGACTACTTTCCTCTTCCTAAGACGCTGGTTCATCGGGACACAGTGTTTTTGCTTAAAGTACGCGGCGACAGTATGATTAAAGCCGGAATTATGGACGGAGACTTGGTAATTGTGCGCCAGCAAGCAACCGCTCAAAATGGAGAAATTATTGTGGCGATGCTGGATGGTGAGGCGACGGTGAAACGTTATTATAGGGAAAAAGACCATATCCGCCTGCAACCTGAGAACGATTTCTATGAACCAGTTGCTTCTCCCCATATTGTCGTAATCGGTAAAGTTATCGGCGTTTTCCGTAACATTCATTAGCGCTTCCACAACTTGACAAAACGAGCATGCCGGCTATAGCCGGCATGCTCGTTTTGTTAGACAGATGCGCAGGAGCGCTCAATTGTGTATCTCAGGCGAAACGCAGCGTTGTTCTGTTTTGGCCGAATTGCGCGGCCAGTCAGGGACGATCACCCCACCGGAAATGATCAGTTTTAGCGCTTCCTCCACAGACATTTCCAGCGGTATTAGCTCTTCCCGCGGCACCAAAAGCAGAAAACCGGAAGTAGGATTAGGTGTTGTAGGCAAAAACAGAGCCACAACATCCTGGGAGGTCTTCTCCTGCACTTCTCCTAAACCGCTGCCGGTCACAAAGCCCACACCATAGATTCCTTTTCGCGGGTATTCAATCATCGCCACCGATTCAAACACACTTTTTCGCTGTGCGGAAAAAGCGTCGATGATCTGCTTAGTTGCAGTATAAATTGGCCTAACCAAAGGAATGTTAGCAAAGCCATTTTCCACCATTTTCAGAACTTTGTTACCAAAGACATTGTTTGCCACCAGACCTGCAACAAAGATTGCGGCTACGGTAATCAGAAATCCTAATCCAGGGATTCTCACGCCCAGATACTGACGCAGCAGGTTGCCGAGCAGTGAATCAACCCAGTTAAATGTAAAGCCCAAAATATAGATGCTAATAATTGCCGGCAGTAAGATTACTAAGCCGGTCAAAAATATTCTCCGTACTATCCGCATCAAAGCTACCTACCTTTTCGATTTTCTTGTCTGTGGAAATAATCACAGTGTTCGCTAAGAGAACAGTGTGTGCAGTGCGGGTTGCGTGCATGGCAAATGTAACGTCCGTGTAAAATCAGCCAGTGGTGTGCATCAGTCCATAACTCACGAGCAATTAAAGAAGTTAACTGCTGCTCTGTGGCTGTAGGTGTTTTTGCCTTGACCAAGCCTAGGCGGTTTGCCACACGGAAAACGTGTGTATCGACGGCTAATGCCGGAATGCCAAAAGCATTGGCCAAAATCACATTTGCCGTTTTTTGGCCCACCCCCGGTAAGGCCAGCAAAGAGGGGAGATCCGCCGGAACTTCACCGCCGTGTCTCTCAAGCAATGCTTTTGCCGAAGCCACCAAGTGTTTGCTCTTAGTGCGGAATAGGCCTATACTTTTAATTTCTGCCGCCAATTCTTCCGGCATTAGCGCTGCAAGCTGGGCAGGATGAGGGTATTTGACAAACAAGAGTGACGTTACTTTATTGACTTGTTTGTCGGTAGACTGTGCGGAGAGCACGGTGGCCACGAGTAATTGCCAAGGCGTCTCAAAATTTAACTCCGTGACGGGACGGGGGTTCTGCTCCTCTAGAATAGTGAAAATTCGTTTGGCCTTTGCTCTTCTTTCGCTCATTTTAGAGCTCTGTATCCAATTTCTGGCGCCGCAACCGCAAAGAATTTAAAAGCACCGATACCGAAGACATAGCCATGGCCAAAGCTGCAATTGCAGGGCTTAGGTGGCCTGAGGTTGCAATCGGAATGGCGAGTACATTATAGGCGAAAGCCCAAAATAAGTTTTGGCGGATAATCTTAAAAGTATTGCGGGACAAACGAATTGCCGTCACCACCGAAGTAAGATCACCGCGAATCAGAGTTATATCGCTAGCCTCAATAGCAATATCTGTGCCGCTGCCGATAGCGATACCCACATTTGCCTGCGCCAGCGCCGGAGCATCATTAATCCCGTCCCCAACCATCGCCACCACTCGCCCCTCTTCCTGGAGCCGCCGTACTTCAGCTTCTTTCTGATCCGGCAGTACCTGCGCCAAGATCCGGTCAATTCCTACCTGCAGAGCAATGGTTTTTGCGGTGCGCTCATTATCACCGGTAAGCATGGCTGTGGTTAGCCCCGCCTTAGTCAGCGCTGCAATCGCACGTCTGCTATCTTCCTTGACGATGTCGGCAACGGCTATTATCCCGGCTAATTGCCTGTCTACAGCGATCATCATGGCAGTTTTTCCCTGGTCTTCCAACCCTGCCACCGTGTTTTCCATACTGTCAGTCTGAATCTCCATTTCACTCATCAGTTTTCTGTTGCCCAAAAGCACGTCTTTTCCCGCAATTATAGCTCTGATTCCTTTACCGGGAATGGCTTGGAAATCAGTGGCGCCATCCAGTGTTAACGCACGTTCCGAGGCAGCGCGCACTATTGCTTGACCGAGCGGATGTTCGGAGCCTTTCTCGCCACCGGCTGCCAAGCGCAGCAACTCATCTTCTGTAAGCTCACCGGTGCTGATAATTTCGGTAACAGAAGGTTCGCCTTTGGTAATTGTCCCGGTTTTGTCAAAAATGATCGTGTCAACGTCCAATAAGGCCTGCAGGCTGGTGGCATCCTTAATCAAAATACCGCGTTCCGCACCAATTCCAGCGCCTACCATAATTGCGGTAGGTGTCGCTAGCCCCAGAGCGCAGGGACAAGCAATCACGAGTACGGCAATGGCGGCAAAAACAGCCCGGTCCAGTGCTTCCACCCCGCCTAAAAGTAGCCAGCCCGTCAGAGTTGAGAGTGAAACTAAGATAACAACGGGAACAAAATAACTTGTCACTTTATCTGCCAATTCTTGAATAGGTGCTTTGGAGCCTTGTGCATCTTCTACCATCCTAATAATTTGCGCTAAAAAAGTATCTTTGCCTACTTTTGTAGCCTTAAATTGGATAAAGCCGTTTTTATTAATAGTAGCACCCACTACTTGGTCACCCACCGTTTTTTCAGCAGGCAAACTTTCGCCGGTTACCATTGATTCATCTATAGTTGTATAACCTTGAATAATTTCGCCGTCAACAGGGATTTTTTCCCCGGGACGGACAACAATCACATCTCCGGCCTGGACCTGGTCAACCGAGATCTCTTTTTCGATCCCATCCACAATAATGCGCGCTGTTTTAGCGCCTAGTTCCAACAGTTTTCTAATAGCACTAGATGTTTTGCTTCTGGCAATAGCCTCTAAATAACGTCCCAGCAGATGAAAAGACATGATCATTCCGGAAATTCCCATAAAAGAAACGGTGTAAGGGAGAAAAAAGGCGACGATTCCCCAACTATAGGCAGCCAGAGTTCCCAGGGAAATCAACACATCCATATTAGTGTTGCCATGGCTGATGGAACGCCAAGCGCCGCGGTGAGTAGGTAATCCAGCCCAAAAGACAATTGGTGTGGCAGCCACCAACATAATCCAGTTATGGTAAGGAAGATGGAAATGATAGCGAAATTCCAGGAGCATAATGATTTCGATAATCGCCGTAACAGACATCGCAAAGATCACTATCCGTTTACGAGCAAGCAGTGCAGCCTGCTCACGTGCTTCCTGGTCTAAGCTTGCTTGAACTTCTGCGCTTGCTTCAGCCGGCACACCATAGCCCAAACCTTCAATGACAGTAACCATTTCACGTCGATTCGTCTTAGTTATGTCATAGAGAACTATAACTTTTTCAGCAGCGAAATTTACTGTTGCCTCTTTGATTCCCGCTTTCTTTTGCAGTGCCTTTTCGATGCTGTTTGCACAAGCCACACAAGTCATACCACTAACTTTGATTGTTTCTTTAGCCAGAGAATTTTCCTCTTTGGCAGCTAACCGTTCCATGCTCTGTTTCTTCATGCTATACCCCCCACCCTATGTGATAAATTGTTTTAAGCTTAACACCATCTATGAAGCGTGTCAATCAGTGGCTTAAGCGTAGCAGATAAATATCGCATCTTTTCCTGTATTTAAAAGCCCGCACAAGCATAGCGGGCTTTTCATAAATCTAAATCTGTCAGTTTTTTAAAATACGGTCAAGTAATTATCAACTTCCCACTGATGCACTTGGGTACGATACTGTGTCCACTCAATAGTCTTTGCTTCCATGAAATGCTCGTAAATATGGTTTCCTAATGCTTGCTTGATAACGCTGTTAGCCGACAGCTCGATGAGGGCATCGCCCAGCGTCTTTGGCAAGCTTTCAATCCCAACTACTGCTCGTTCATCTGCGGACATATCATAGATATTCTGAGTTACTGAAGCAGGTGGCATAATTTTATTTTTTATTCCATCTAAACCGGCGCTCAGAGTCACAGCCAAGGTAAGGTAGGGATTGCAGGAAGGATCCGGGTTACGCAATTCTATTCTGGTACCAACGCCACGTCTGGCAGGAATGCGGATTAACGGACTGCGGTTATGTTCACTCCAAGCGATATATACCGGTGCTTCGAAGCCGGGCACCAGCCGTTTGTAAGAGTTGACCAGCGGATTAGTTATGGCTGTAAAGCCTTTCACGTGGCGCAACAAACCGCCAATATAATAACGGGCAATATCGGAGAGTTGAGAAGGGTCGGCTGGATCGTAAAACGCATTTTGCCCATTTTTAGAAAGGGACTGATGGGTATGCATGCCGGAGCCGGAAATACCGAAGATGGGTTTTGGCATAAAGGTGGCATGCAGATTGTGTTGCATGGCGACGGTGCGCACAACCAGCTTAAAGGTGGCGATATTGTCTGCAGTCGTTAAGGCATCTGCATATTTAAAAGCAATTTCATGCTGACCCGGTGCCACTTCATGATGAGATGCTTCCACTTCAAAGCCCATTTCCTCTAAAGTCAGCACCATGTCGCGGCGCGCCGACTCTCCCAGATCAACCGGCATGAAGTCAAAATAGCTGCCACGATCATGCGTTTTTGTAGTGGCACGCCCCTGTTCATCTTTCAAAAAGAGAAAAAATTCAGCTTCCGGACCGGCGTTCAACTCGTAACCGAGAGCTGCCGCTTCCGCAATCGAACGGCGCAGTGTGTTGCGAGGACAACCCTCAAAGGGGGTCCCGTCTGGATTATAAATATCGCAAATGAGCCGTGCTTCCCCGCCACCGGCATGTTTATTCCAGGGAAAGACGGTAAACGTGTTGACGTCAGGGCGCAAATACATATCCGACTCTTCAATCCTTACAAAACCTTCAATGGACGAACCGTCAAACATCAGCTCGCCGTCTAAAGCCTTTTCCAATTGCTCCACCGGGATTGCCACATTTTTGGAAATTCCCAAAACGTCCGCAAACTGCAGGCGGATAAACCTAATTTTTAAATCTTTAACAAAATGCAACACATCATTTCTAGTATAAGCCATACCATCTTCCTCTTTTCTCTTGTCAAAGTTTATTCATCTTTTACGATTATAGCGGTTGCCAGTAAAAATTGTCAAGAAAGGCGAGTTTCCAGAGCTGCCAGCACCTCGGCCAGTGCCAGCTTACAATGCTCGTATGTAAGTCCTCCCTGGAGAAATACTGTATATGGTGGGCGCAACGGTCCATCGGCAGAAAATTCGCTGCTCGCCCCTTGAACAAAAGTACCTGCCGCCATAATAATTTTATTGTTATAACCCTGCATGGGAGCCGGTTGCGGTCTCAGATGGCTGTCTATTGGAGAAGCAGCTTGCACAGCCCGGCAAAATAGTTTTAACAATTCCGGACTACCCAAAGAGATTGACTGCACAATATCTCCTCTCATCTCTGTAGGACTGGGGCTAACAGAGTAACCAAACCTCTCAAAAAGTGCCGCAGCCAGCACCATCCCTTTTAAAGCCTGCCCTACCTGATGGGGAGCGAGAAACAGACCTTGAAAAAAAAGCCGCTTAACTGTACCCATTGCGCCAACACCTGCGCCAAGGCCTGGGGCGGTCAAGCGCCAGGCAGCTTTTTCCACCAAATCAGCACGGCCCACAACATAGCCGCCTCCTGCTGCCAAGCCAGCACCGGGATTTTTAATCAACGAACCGGCAACTAAATCAGCTCCGCCATGACATGGCTCCCGTTCCTGCACGAACTCACCATAGCAGTTATCTACAAAAACAATGGTGTCCGGTTGCCTTTTTTTCACCGCCAATACTAAATCAGCAATATCAGCCATAGTCAGAGCCCGGCGCTGCGCATAGCCGCGCGAACGCTGAATCAAGACAACCTGAGTCTTTTCAGCCAAAATGTAATCCAGTAGGTCATGATCCAGCCCTGTAGTCAGATCAGCTTCGGCGTAGCTAATCTTTTGGGCGCGCAGACCACCATTGTCGGAAGAAGAAAGGCCCAGAGCTTTTTGTAAAGTATCATATGGCCTTCCTGTCAAAGAAACCAAGCGATTGCCTTGTTCTAGCACACCATAGAGACAGCAGGCGATGGCATGGGTGCCAGAAACAAACTGGGGGCGAATCAGCCCGGCCTCCGCGCCAAATACCCTGGCATAAAGACTATCAAGCTTATGCCGCCCCAGGTCATGATAGCCGTAGCCGGTAGATTCATAAAAACAGGTTTCATCCACCTGTTCTGCGCGGAAAGCGTCAAGTACTCTGGCTTGGTTAATCAGCATCAGATCGTCAATTTCTTGAAAAGTCGCCGTTAGCTGTCTCTCTATTTCGCGGATCAACGTTTGGTATTTAAAGTAACTAGTCGTCTCCAGCAAGATTAGCCGCTCCTTCATCAAGACTATGTAGTATTTTTGCGGCCCATGGTTTTGGCAGGATGGCTCGGATTTGAATCCCCTCCGACGTATATTCCTCTGCTTCCAATTTCCCGTGGCTGCGAATAATAGCCAGAATTTTTTCCGTACCAAAAGGCAATTTTAAATCAAGCCGCTGATGTTCTCCGCGGATAACTTCATCTATCCTGGTTAAGAGTTCAGTCAGACCAATTCCGTTTCTGGCAGAAATAGCCAGATGATCAGGCCAATCCCGGCACAACGCCGGCAAGGCGGCATGTGCTTCAGGCAAATCCATTTTATTAAAGACGACAAAAACCGGTAATTTTTCCGCGCCAATTTTCTGGAGCAGTTCATTTACCGCAGACATTTGTGCCTCCGCCTGGGGGTGAGATGCATCGACCACGTGCAAAAGCAACTCCGCCTCCAGTACTTCCTCCAACGTAGAGCGAAATGCTGCCACTAAATGATGCGGAAGTTTTTGGATAAAACCAACTGTATCCGTCAATAAAAAGCGGCTGCCATCGGGGAGCTCAACCTGGCGTGTAGTGGGATCAAGCGTGGCAAAGAGTTTGTCCTCCACAAATACGTCAGCCGCAGTCAGCGCATTAAGTAAAGTAGACTTGCCAGCATTAGTATAGCCAACAATTGTTACCACAGGTAACGAGACCGCCTGCCTCGCTTTGCGGTGTAGACTACGGTGTTTTTTGATTTCCTCAATTTCTCCCTTTAAATCGCCGATACGCTTGCGAATACGTCGCCGATCCACTTCCAGCTTAGTTTCACCGGGGCCGCGCGTACCAATTCCTCCGCCAAGCCGAGAAAGTTGGATGCCAAAGCCTGTAAGACGCGGCAGCAGATAATTTAACTGTGCCAGCTCTACCTGCAAAACACCTTCATGAGTTTTAGCACGTTGAGCAAAAATATCGAGAATCAAGGCGGTTCGGTCCACTACCCGCGCCTCAATCACTTTTTCTAAATTCCTTTTTTGTGAAGGAGAAAGTTCATCATCAAAAATTACTAGGTCTGCCCCAGTTTCTGCTACAAGCAGGCGGATTTCTTCAGCCTTTCCTTTGCCTACATAAAAAGCGGAATCAGGTTTTGAGCGCTTTTGCATAATTTCCGCAACCGGCTCCGCACCGGCCGTTTCAGTCAGTAGGGCTAGTTCCTGCATGGTCTCTTCAATATTCCACTGCTCATGCTGTGTTTCCAAGCCTACGAGAACAGCCTTCTCCATAGTTAAAACCTCCATAAAGTTATTATTAGCCGGAGGCGGAATTTGCAGGCAATTATACCATCTTCGCGGCAAAAAAGGACAGTCGTTGCCTTCACAATTGAAAGCAAGGCTGTCCTTCCTTATACCGGCTCCGGCATTATTCCGTAGTCTGAGCCAAGTTAATATTGCGAAACGGAATAATGGTGGACACGGCATGCTTATAGACCAACTGTTGCTTGTTGTCTGCATTAAGCAGGATCGTAAAATTGTCGAAGCTGCGAACCGTCCCTTTAATCTGGTACCCGTTGACTAAAAAGACGGTCAGCATCATATCTTCTTTGCGTGCGATGTTCAGAAAGTTATCCTGCAAATTTATAGGGCCCTTATTCATGCCATCCCCTCCAGACGATTATTTTTCGTGAAAAGCATACTCACTTATCTATTCGTTTCCTGCCCAAAATATCCTGCAACCCCCTTTGAAATATTTGCCACCAGCTCAGCATTATCGTTATATTTTGTCAGATCGAGCCAAATAAGTTCTCTTTCCCGCCTAAACCAAGTAAGTTGCCTTTTGGCAAAGCGTCGTGTGTCGCGTTTTATTTCTGAGACAGCCGCCGCTAAAGATAGCGTTCCTAATAAATAAGCTATGATCTGTTTATATCCCAGTGATTGCATCGATTTAGCCTCTGGGGATACTCCCTCGGCCAACAAGCCTCGCACTTCATCGACCAGGCCTGCCGCCAACATTTCTTCCACCCTCATTTCTATCCGCTGGTAGAGCAATTCGCGGGGCATGGTGAGGCAAAAAAGTAACGTATCGTAGACATTCTCCTGCGGTGTGGCCGCCAGTTGTTCTGAAATGGTCTGCCTGTTTTTTTCATAAAACTCTAGGGCACGGATGACCCGGCGCAAATCGTTGGGATGAAGTTTTGCAGCCGTCTGCCGATCTACTGCGCTTAACTTGCTGTGGAGAGCCAAAGCGCCTAATTCCTTTGCTTCTTGTCGTAAGCGGAGCCGCAATAGTTCGTCTTCCGCATTCTCGCCGAAAGCGTATCCTTTTACTACCGCTCTGAGATATAGTCCCGTTCCCCCCACCAAAATCGGCAGTTTCCCCTCTTGATGCAGAGCAGCAATCACCTCGCCTGCCTGTTGTTGAAACTGGGCTACGGTATAATTCTGGTTAGGATCCACCAAATCAATTAGATGATGAGGCACTGTTTCTCTCTCTGCCATGGTAGGCTTAGCTGCGCCAATATTTAAACCGCGATATACCTGCACCGAATCGGCTGAAATTATTTCGCCGCCTGTCATTTTTGCTACTGCCACAGCAACAGCCGATTTCCCTACAGAGGTAGGCCCAGTAATAACCAGCAGTTTTCCCTTCATGTGTGCCTCCGGAAATTCCTGGCAAGTGCTTGTTCGGAAAAGACGAGCACCGTTGGACGTCCATGAGGACAGGTAAAGGGGCCGTCAGTATCTGCCAGCCGTTCCAAAAGCGTTTCCATCTCCCGCCGCTCCATTAACTGGTTTGCCTTAATTGCTGCCTTACAAGCCATCATCTGCAGTGTTCTTTCAAAAAAAACTGTAGTCCCCGCCGCTTCTTCCCGTACCACTGCTATAATTTCTGTTAGGTCATCCTGATTTAGGCAACGGTGGGAAAAAGCTGGTATTGAGCGCAGAATAAACGTATTATTACCAAATGTTTCAAATGTTAAACCCAAAGTAGCAAAAAAATCTAGGGATTTCTCCAACGCCGCTGCCGCTAATGGATCCAGCTCAAAAGTTTGGGGGATTACTTCCTGGACGGTTATGGAACCTTGCGACAGCTCTTTTTTTAGTTGTTCGTAAAGTATCCGCTCATGAGCGGCGTGTTGATCGACAACATATAACTCCCCCGCCTCTGACTGAGCGAGAAGATAGGTGGCAAGGTATTGCCCAATCGGCTGCAAACGGGGAAACGGAGATATAGCTCCGCCTTGTTGAATCAAAGGCTCAGTCGCAAACTTGCTAACGGGCATCTCCGGCGGCTGAACAGAAATAAAAGAGTTTTGTGCCGTCGTCTGTTGTCTTGGCAGTAATTCATAGAAATTGACGTTACTCGGATTCTCCCGCACCACGGAAGTGCGTGGAACTCCCAGCTCAAACCCTAGATCTGTTTGCTGCAGAGCATCTTTCACACCGGCCAAGACCTGTCTGTATAAATCTCTTTCCCGAGAAAAGCGAATTTCTCGCTTGGCAGGATGAACGTTCACATCCACCTCCTGTGGATCAATCTTCAGCAATAATACGGCTGCAGGGAAACGATTCCTGGGCAAAAGCGTATGGTAAGCAGTCTGAAGCGCATCACTTAACAGCGGCGAACGCACTGGTCTCCTGTTCACAAAGAAATACTGGAGATTCCGGTTTGCCCTAACGAGAGCAGGCTTGGCAACAAAACCGCTAAGCTCCACTAAGGAACCTTGCCATTCCAGCGGTAACATCTGACGCATATTCTGCCTTCCCAGCACCTGTGCCGCCGCATCTTCTAGCTTACCATTGCCTACTGTGACAAGCTGACTTTTCTCGTTCACCGTCAAATTAAAGGAAATCTCTGGCCATGCTAACGCCAGTCGCTGAACAGTATCAGTAATTCTGGCATTCTCTGCTCCTTCGCTTTTGCTGAATTTCAAACGAGCCGGAGTATTGTAAAATAAACCTTCTACCCGAATTTCGGTTCCTATTGGAGAGCCTGCCTCATCTATTTTGATCAGCTGACCGCCATGCACCACAATTTCAGTACCTACCAACTCTTCAGGTTGACGTGTGGTCAGCTGGAAACGGCTGACAGCGGCGATACTAGGCAACGCCTCACCACGAAACCCAAGGGATGTCACGACTGCCAGGTCAGCAGCACTCTTAATTTTACTGGTGGCATGACGCTGCAAAGCTAATGGCACGTCTTCCGCCGCCATGCCGCTGCCGTCGTCACTGACCCGAATACTTTCAAGTCCTCCACCGCTGATTTGAATGGTTATAGCTGACGCACCGGCATCAATAGCATTCTCCACCAGTTCTTTCACTACTGCTGCCGGCCGTTCCACAACTTCGCCGGCGGCAATCTGGTTGGCGGTAACATTATCCAACAGTTGAATCTTGCCCATGAGTAATCTCCTTTTTCAAAGCTTGCTGCAGGCTGTAAAGTAACTGCATCGCCTCAAGCGGCGTAGTAGTCATTAAGTCAACGTGCTCTGCCGCAGCCACTGCTTTAGCCAGAGCCGGGTCGGTAAAAAGCCGGAGCTGCTCTTCCTCTCTGGGAACCGCCGCTTCCTCCACTCCTTTAGCCGGCGACTCGAGTGCCATCAGAATTTTTCGTGCCCGCTCGACCACGCTTTTTGGCAATCCGGCCAGCCGCGCCACATGAAGCCCATAGCTGTGATCAACGCTGCCGGCAATTACTTTATGTAAGAAAACAATTTCCTCACCTTTCTCTTTTACCGCAGTAGCCAAGTTTACCACTCCGGGAAAAACTTCAGCTAAGTCTGTCAGTTCGTGATAATGGGTGGCAAAAAGTGTTCTGGCTCCCGTTTTGCGGTAAAGATGTTCAAGCACAGCACGAGCGATACTGATACCATCAAATGTGCTTGTACCGCGCCCTACCTCATCTAGTAAAACAAGACTTCGGCTTGTGCCCCGAGCCAAAATATTTGCTACTTCACTCATTTCAACCATGAATGTACTTTGTCCGCCCACCAAATCATCGGCAGCGCCTATTCGCGTAAATATCCTGTCCACGATCCCGATCCTGGCTTTTTTGGCTGGTACAAAGCTGCCTATCTGAGCCATAAGCACAATTAAAGCCGTTTGCCGCATGTAAGTCGATTTACCTGCCATGTTTGGTCCGGTAATAAGTAAAATTCGCCTTGTGTCCGGATGCAAAATAGTGTCATTTGGAACAAACATCCCTGCTTGCGCCACACGCTCGAGTACCGGGTGCCGCCCGTCAAAGATTTCTAGTAATCCGCTCTCATCTACCACCGGACGCACATATCGGTATTCACGTGCGATCAGTGCCAGGGAGAGGAAAACATCCAGCTCCGCGAGCACCGCCGCCGCCGACTGAATCGCAGCCGTATGGCCAGCCACCCGCTCCCGCACAGCCAAAAAAAGCTCATACTCCAAGGCGCAAATCTTTTCTTCTGCCCCCAGCACTAGCGCTTCAAGCTCTTTTAACTCGGGTGTAATATAGCGCTCCGCGTTGGACAGCGTCTGTTTTCGGATATAGTCCGCCGGGGTTAGGCTGGCGTTGGCTCGCGTAATCTCAATGTAATAACCAAATACTTTGTTGTACCCAACCTTCAAAGATTTAATCCCGCTTCGTTCCCGTTCCTGCTGTTCAATATTTAGAATTGTCTCGCGCCCATGCCGACAGACATGGCGTAACTTATCCAATTCATCATTAAAGCCGTCCCGCAAGATACCGCCTTCACGCAGCGACAGCAGCGGTTCATCAGCTAACGCCGTGAGCAAGAAACAAGTTAACTCTTCCAGCAGCGGAATGCGTTTAGCCAGCGCCTGCATAGTTTTGCCGCCACCCAGCAGCAATTTCTGTACTGCCGGCAATAAAGCTAAAGTCTTAGCTAACGACTGCAAATCACGCGCGTTGGCGCCGGCACAGTGTACACGGCTCAACAATCGTTCGAGATCAGCTGCTTCTTTTAACAGGCCGCCTGCATCATCCAGCAAGGCAAAGTCCCTCACCAGCTCCTCCACCGCATCCTGCCGGGCTTCAATTGCCGCCGGTTCCAGCAGAGGTTGCTCAAGCCAGCGTTTTAACAACCTGCCCCCCGCCGCTGTCTTCGTCCTGTCCAACACCCATAGTAATGAACCATGTTTTCGTTCGTTACGAATTGTCCGTATTAGCTCCAGGTTGCGCCTAGTGGCAGCATCAAGTACCATGCAGCCTTCCGGATCATAAACAAGTGGTTTGCGCAAATGCTGCAAACCGCTTTGTCTGTTTCCATGCAAATACGCCAGTAGAGCACCGGCGGCCGGCAGAGCATAAAGCAATTCGGCGCAGCCCAAACTTGTTAAGCTGCTGACTCCAAACTGGCTTAACATTATTTCCTTAGATTGCTTCAGCGCATACCATTTATCGTTAACAGGTTGGGCGAGCAAATCGCCGCCCAGCCTGTTTAATGCAGCTGTTATTAGCGGCTCATGCTGCGCCCCTTCATTTACAATAACTTCCGCCGGTTGCAAACGCCACAATTCATCAATTAGAAACTTTTCCGACAGGTTACCTCGCTGTTGCGTCATGATAAACTCGCCGGTGGATACATCTGCGGCCGCAAGGCCGCAACCACCGCGACCTACGTAAACGGAAACCAGATAATTGTTATTCTTTTCATCAAGCAAGGACTCGTCCATCACAGTTCCCGGCGTAATGATCTGCACAATTTCTCGCTTGACAATTCCTTTAACAGCTTTAGGGTCTTCCATCTGTTCACAGATGGCCACTTTGTAACCGCGTTCAAGCAAGCGCCCTAGGTAGGTATTAAGAGCATGGTATGGGAAGCCTGCCAGCGGCACATGATTATCCCGAGACGTAAGAACGATTTCCAACTCTCGCGCCCCTACCTTCGCATCCTCAAAAAAAAGCTCATAAAAGTCTCCCACGCGAAAAAGGAGGATTTTATCCTGATGCTGCTCTTTAATCTCCCTGTACTGCTTGATCATTGGTGTTTCGGTTTTCAACGCTTATCCTCCCCGATAGGCTCCACGTTTTGGCTTCGCTAATTTCTACCTGCAGCAAATCTCCTGCGAGAACCCCCTCTCCCGCGAAATTCACCGTTTTACCTCCCCTGGTTCGTCCGCTCAGCACATCAGGGTTAGTTTTACTGCTTCCTTCCACCAATACCTCCACTGTTTTACCTATCAACAACTGATTATGGCGCAGGCTATGCCTGTTTTGGATTTCCAAAAGCCGCTGAAAACGCTCTTTTTTCACTTCACTGCTAATCTGCGCCGCCATTTTCGCCGCCGGGGTCCCGGAACGCTGCGAATATAGAAAGGTAAAGGCCGCATCATAACTTACCTGTTCGACAATATCCAAGGTAGCTAAGAAATCTGCCTCTGTCTCCCCGGGGAAACCAACTATTAAGTCTGTCGTGATCGCACAATTCGGCACATAGCGCCTTAAAATTTCCACCTGATGCAAATAATGCTCTCGAGTATACCCTCGGTTCATTAAAGCTAATATTCGATTGCTGCCGGACTGAATCGGTAAATGAACGTGCTCGCAGATATTTGTTCCTTCTCCAATCACACGAGCCAGTTTTTCATGCCAATCTCTGGGGTGAGACGTCATAAAACGCAGGCGATTTATCCCACCTTCCCGATCTATCCGCTGCAACAAATCGGAGAAGTCTATCTGCTCAACCAGGTCCTTGCCGTATGAATTTACATTTTGTCCCAAAAGCGTCACTTCTTGATAGCCTAGGCTCGCCAAGTTGCTAATTTCAGCCATAATTTCAGCCGGATGGCGGCTTCTCTCTCGCCCGCGCACATACGGCACAATGCAATAGGCACAAAAATTATCGCACCCGTAGCTGATATTTACCCAAGCACGAATCCCATCTTTACGGCTCACCGGCAAACCTTCCACAACTTCGCCTGCTTCATCCCACAAATCAAGCAGCGGCTCGCTAGATTCCGACGCGCGTTGCAACAATGCCGGAAACACCGAAATATTATGAGTACCAAAAATCAAATCTATAAATGGGTGCTTTTTTACCAGTTTCCGCGCGACAGCTTCCTGCTGAACCATACAGCCGCAAATAGCGATCATCATCTCAGGCCTAGCCTTTTTCAGCTTACCCAGACGCCCAATTTGACCAAATACTTTTTCTTCCGCCTTCTGCCGCACTGCACAGGTATTGATGATTACCAAATCCGCATTTTCTGCCTCAGCCGTCTGCTCATAATCGAGCTCCAGCAAAAAACCCCGGAGTGTCTCAGCGTCACGTTCATTCATCTGACAGCCAAAAACTGTCAGGCTGTATTTCTTCTTTGCCATTAACCTGCCTCGCCCGCCTTAATATTTTTTGTGTGAATTTCTATGTTTAAATGTTCTGGAGCGGTTGGCATAATCTTCAACCACGTGACCATTTCCTAAAAGCTTATACTTATAAATCAATAAGCCCTCTAGGCCTACAGGTCCCCGGGCGTGCAACTTGCCGGTACTTACACCCACCTCTGCCCCAAAACCATAGCGGAAACCGTCACTAAAGCGGGTGGAGCAGTTCCAAAATACGTTGCCCGCGTCAACAAAATCCATAAAGCGACGGGCCCTAGCCTCGTTTCCGGTGACAATGCTGTCGGTGTGTCCGGAGCCATACGTATTGATATGGTCAATGGCCTGTTCGAGGGTGGAAACAACCTTGATGGCCAGCTTATAATCAAGGTATTCGCTTCTCCAGTCTTCCTCTGTGGCAGGGTTAACAGCAATCAAAGCTTGTGTTCTGGCACAACCCACCAACTCAACATTTTTGCTGACCAGCACTTCTTTGATTACGGGTAAAAACTCGGCTGCAATCTTCTCGTGAACCAAAAGAGTTTCAGTGGCGTTACAAACGGCCACATATTGCGTTTTTGCATCTAGCACAATCTTTGCCGCCATTGCAATGTCTGCCTCTTTGTCCACATAACAGTGACAAATCCCATCTGCGTGACCCATTACCGGGATATTTGAATTGTCCATAATATGACGGACAAATTCATTGGAACCTCTGGGAATAATTAAATCAATCTGCTTGTCCATTTTAAGCATCTCGTTGACATCCGAGCGCGTCGTGAGGAGAGCAGCCCATTTCGGGGGAAGCCCGGCCTCCGTCGCAGCTTGGATAATAATTTCAGCTAAGATGGCGTTAGTCTCCTTTGCTTCTGCTCCGCCTTTCAAGAGCACTGCATTGCCGCTTTTGAGGCAAAGAGTAGCGATTTGCACAAGGGCATCCGGTCTTGATTCAAAGATAACTCCAATTACCCCAATTGGGCAGCTTACCTTGTACAACTCCAATCCATCGTCCAACTCTGTCGACAGCAATGTTTTGCCCACAGGGTCCGCTAAGGCTAGCAGGCTGGCGATACCTTCCGTTACATCAGCAATTTTTGCTTCATCAAATTTCAAACGTTTTAATAAAGGCGCCGGCAGATTTTCATTTTTGCTCCTTTCCAGATCCGCACGGTTAGCACTGATAATTTCATCTTTTCTGGTTTGCAGAGCTGCGGCGATGAGCCGCAGTGCTTTGTCTTTCAGTTCTGTGTTGGCAACAGCCAAGAGAAGACTAGCTTCCTCTACTTGTCTTGCCAGTTCATTTATATTCATGACGATCCCCCTGAACCATTTAGAATTTGCTCAATGTTGCTTCTGATGCTTTTGTTGCTTTTGTTGCTTTTTTGTTATTATATCACAGTTTACGGCAGGAATTTGGTAAATGCGTCAGAATAAAGTTATTAGTGAATTTCTTCGTTTAAGTAGTCAAGGCAAAAAAATAAATTTAATTTAAACAGAGTTGGAGGTTTGAAATGCTTAGAAAGCTGATCCTGATCGTTTTAGCGCTACTTTTAGCCGCCACAGCTCTCGTACTTGCCCCCTCACTGTTGCCAAAGGCAACACCTTCTGTTACTGCGCCGCCTGTTGCCGGGGAAACTCCTCAGTTACCTGTCCTGCCGGAGCAATTTGCAGGCTTCCAGCTCGTTTCGTCCGAAAGCGGAGAAGCCGCAATGCGGGAAATTTTAAAGCTGCACCGAAATCCCTTTCCGCTGCTTGACGGTCTGATTGCACAGTATTCCGGGGCTGCGGAGGTAACAGTCTGGGTCTCTCTCTCTCCCACAGCAGCTGAAGCCGAGATGCTAATGGAACGGATGATCGAAACAATGCCGGCCAGCACTGTTTTTAAAGAAGAGTCAATCTTCCCAATGGAGGGGCAGCAAATCTATCATGTTACCGGCATGGGCATGGATCATTACTACTGGCTAGACGGCCTCTACGTTTACTGGTTGGCAGTGGGAGAAATTCCTGAACCATTAGCAGTGTTGGAGGCATTTATGCAGACCCTCTAAAAAGCCGATATTTCGCGCAAGGCAGCTATAATGGCAGCTACGTCGTCTGCTGTGTTTTGATAGCCCAGAGAAAACCGTACTGTTCCTTGCGGGAAAGTGCCGATGGTTTTGTGAGCCAGTGGCGCACAGTGCAGACCGGCTCTGGTTTGAATTCCATAAGCCTGGTCCAGCATAAAGCTTAAGTCGCTGCAATCTACCCCCGCCATGTTGATCGAGACGGTGTAAACAGATTTAGCTGCTTCTTTTGTCCCGTGTATCGTCAGACCGTTAATTTCAGCCAAACCGGAAAGCAGACTTTCCATTAGCGTGGTTCTTTCCTTGCAAATCACAGCTAAACCCGTATCAGAGATCAAGCGCACTCCGGCTGCCAAACCGGCAATGCCCGGCATGTTTTGTGTGCCGCTTTCAAATTTGTCCGGCAAAAAATCCGGCTGATACTCATCTTCGGATCGACTTCCGGTTCCTCCTTCTATTAGTGGTCTTGTCACGGTTGCCGCACGTCGGCTGATGCAAAGTCCGCCGATGCCCGGCGGCCCTAAGAGGCCTTTATGGCCGGTAAACGCTAGATAATCACACTGTAAAGCAGCAAAGTCCACTACTTCTGTGCCGGCAGTTTGCGCCGCATCTACACAGAAAAATGTATCTGTTCCCGCCAACATTTCTCCCGCCTCATAAACGGGAAGAATTGTCCCTGTTACGTTAGAGGCGTGTGTGAGCACAACAAGCCGCGTATTTGGCCGCAAAGCTCGGCGAAGCTTAAGCAAATCCAGCGTTCCGTCCGGAGCACACGCAAGCTGTTCGAGCAAAACATTTTTTTCCCGAGCTAAACGGGAGAGCGGCCGGACAACAGCATTATGTTCCATGGAAGAGATCAACACATGATCACCTTCCGCCAGCAAACCCTTGAATACTAAATTGAGCGATGTAGTTACGTTTGGAGTGAAAATAATTTGTTCCGGTTCCGGAACAGCCAAAAGGCGAGCCAACAAGCCTCTTGCCTCATAAACCATTCTGGCTGCAGCGAGCGACTTATGATACGCCCCGCGTCCAGGGCTGCAGCCAATATCGCGCAAATAGTGAACCATATTTTCCACCACTTCCGGAGGCCTAGGAAATGTGGTGGCGGCATGGTCGGCGTAAATTTCCCTCATCACGGAGCCTCCTGACGAAAAAATGTGCTCAGGTTTGCATAAAGCGCACGAACAGCCGGCGAAAACACCCGTTTTTGATGATAGACCAACCAAAACTCCCGTTTCAGCCTTTGACCGGCTAAAGGGCGAATATCTAACAGGCCAAACTCAGCATACTCTTCCACCACGAAGCGGGAGATGACAGTTAGCCCCACTCCCTGCCTGACCGCCTGTTTGATTGTTTCCTGATTATCAAAGATGGAGACCTTGAACTGCTCCAGTGTATAGCCGGCGTTTCGTAATTCCCGTTCAAATATAGAGCGAGTCCCTGAACCTGGTTCTCGCAACAGAATCTTTCGCCCGAGCAAGTCGCCGCCGGTCAGCGAATCGTGCCGCAAAAGGTCACTATACTCCTCCCGCCTAGGAATGGCTACAATCAATTCATCCTCAAGAACCGGCTCAAAAACCAGATGAGGCAGTAGGTTCTTCTCCCCAACTACACCCAGAGGATAGTGGTAGCGAAAAATATCTTCACAAACTTGACGGGAATTTTCTTGACGCAAGGTAACAGAAACTGAAGGATATTGCGCTTCAAAGGCTGCGATCGCTCGAGGCAACAGGTATTGGCAGGGAACGGAACTCGCGGCCACCATCAGCATTTCCTTCCCCAATTCCCCCTGCCCTTGCAGCTCTGTTAATGCCACCGTCCGCATATCCAACATATCACGTGCATGGCGGTAAAGAGATTCTCCGGCCTGGGTAAGTAGCAATTCACTTTTACCCCGGTCAAACAGCGGCATCCCTAATTCTGTTTCCAGGTTTTTTACATGGGCGCTGACTGTGGGCTGGCTTAAAAAAAGAATTTCTGCGGCACGGGAAAAGGAACGATGGCCTACTACCATAACAAAAGCTTCAAGCTGATAAAACTCCACTGTCTCACCCACCTTTCTTTTATCTTTTTATTATATTGTTCGCAAAAGATTGTGTTAAATCCTGCCTGCTCCAGTAAAGCGAATCGCAAATCCTGTGAAAAGCTTTGAACAGGACGACCAGGCTCGACAAAGATTAACCTACCAAACAGGCTTCTCTTGTGTTACAATAGTTAATGGCAAGAGAAGAAGAACAGTGAGATAATATAAGGAGTTGGTTAGCCTGAACCAGCCGGCTTTGATAGCAGATTATTTTTTTACTATTTTACGTTACGCCTTATTTGCCCGAATTCTGCTCTCTTGGATTCCACATAATCCGGAGAATCCATTGCTGAAAATACTCTACGAAGGAACTGAGCCCCTTTTAGCGCCGTTTCGCCGCCTAATGCCGCGCAGCGCCTTACCGATTGACTTGTCGCCGCTGATTGCCATGCTGGTCTTGAGTATCATCCATCAAACAGTAGTCAGCGCCCTCTCACGCATTTAGCAAGCTTAAGACCTCCTGCGAGTAGAAAACAACGCAGGAGGTCTTAATTTTTAACAAACCTGAAAGATTGACAAACGGAAAAAAATAGGATATAAATTAATTGTCAGTAATTAATACTAATTAGGAGGCAATAATGATGGATTTAGTTAATGAAAGCAAAATCGGCATTTGTCTAGGCACTTGCGTAATTGATGAGGTTGGCAATGAATTTAAAGGAGAAAGCTGGGAAGTCGGAATCTACTTAGCAATGGCTCGTCAAGCACATCGGGAAGGCCTTCCCGAAATTGCCATTGTTTTAAAAGAAATCGCTTTGGAAGAAGCAAATCATGCAGCTCTTTTTGCCGAGCTTTCCGGCAGAATATCTACCAGCACTAAAGAAAATATTGAGAAAATGCTTGCCGGCGAAATTTCCGCCAATAAAGGCAAAAGGGAAGCAGCCATGAAGGCCAAAGATGCTGGACTTGATCACGCTCACGATATTTTGGATGAAACCAGCCGGGATGAAGGACGTCACGCCCGAGCCCTGCAGGGTTTGCTGAATCGTTACTTTAAGTAAAGAAGTACATATTTTAGCTTTTACGCTCCGGATAGCCTGAGATCCGGAGTTTTTTTATTGCCAATTCGGCCATGGCTTTGTAGCCGTCAAGATTAGGGTGACAACCATCGACAGTAAGTTCGACTTTGAAGCGTTTATCCTCAGCAAGAAATGCCTTGTGAAACGGAATAAGCGGAATATCCTCTTTTTTAGCAGTTTCCTGAATAAACGCGCGATATTCCCCTAAAACAGCCTCCACCTGAGGCTCGTCCACAGGAATAGGTGTGGCTAGCAGAGGATAAATTTTCTGTTCACGGCAACGAAGACAGATCTCTCTAATATTTTGGGTCACGGTACGCAGGTCTTGCCCCCAGTAGGCATCATTTGTTCCTCCCAGCAATAGCAAATGACTGGGATTGTGGTTAAAGGCCTGAGAGAGCCTGTGCAGCATCAAGGTAGTCGTATCGCCATTAATTCCCCCATTTATGATGGCCAGTCCCGTTTTCTGTGCCAATATCCGAACCCAAGAATGGTCCGGACCGTAGGGAAATCCGTATGTAATCGAGTCTCCCAGTGCATAGATCTTGATTCTCATCTTTAATCACCCGTTATTTTCGTTCTCCGTTCTATCTTGGTTTTCCTGCTACTCAGCAGTTCCCACGCGATATTTTGACGGAACAGAGCGATAGCTATCTTGTGAAAGCATTTCCCGGCTTATTACTTCGCCATTCATTTTGGTGACTCGCCAAACAGTCACATGATAACCAGGTTGACCTTTTTTGAGCCGTTCGCGAACACCTTTTGGCAAATCTGCAGTCATGATAATTTCCTCTGCTGCTTTGATGCTGGTAAGATCTGTTGTAAGAATTGTGACTTCATGCCCGGGAATCACTTTGCCATAAAACGTAACGGTTAATTTGTTTCCGTCAATAAATGTTCGCAACCAAACGGCATGGTTGCGGTCATTTAGAAACTTTAGGTCAATCCAGCCGTAGGAGATGGTGGCATCACGGCCGGGAGACAGATAAGACACGGCTAAACCGTGATTTCTGCGTTCCACAATACTAAGGTCGGCTAGTAGGATTGTATTATATAGTGTGGAAGAAACCTGGCAGATACCACCGCCTATTCCTTCCACCAGTTCGCCACCAACGATAACGGGCGCTTCTCTATATCCTCTCTGAGCTGTGGCTTTACCTACCACCTTATTGAAAGAAAACTGGTCGCCTGAAAAAACCAGCGTTTTATCAATTGCTTTGGCGGCAAGCTGAATATTATGATTTCTGTTTATATCGTCGGCAGCAAAGGTAGTGCTAAAAGTGGCTATCGGCTCCCGTACGTTCAAACTTTCAAGATAGGCTGCTGTAATCGTCGCCGTTACCGGCTTTTCTGCAAGGTAAAGTCTTTTCTTCTCTGAGTAGTTTTCCAGCCCTTGCTCTAATACCGCCAAAGTTGTAGCAAAATCCAATTCCCTGCCGTTTTTGTCCGGAATGATTTCCACCCGTTTTCGATCATCAGCAAGGGCAAATATCGCATCCTGCGGTTCTTGCCAAATAACTTTTGCAGCTACTGCCAAGGCTTGGCGAAAAAGAGCCGAATCGACTATAAAATTAGGTTTCAAGTTAATAGTTCTGTTTCTCAGGTAAAACCGCTGTAAGCAAGAAAAAAAGTGGTACTCCTCCCGACCCACAGCATGCGCTTCTGCTATGGTGGATTCTATGTCAGGAGCAATCCCCAACTCAAAAAAGCTGCCAGACCACTTATTCCCTTGGAAAATCAAACTAATTTCCCGATCAGGAAGCCTTTCCTGCCTAAATTTTTCCCGGAGCAACTCAGCCGCTTCTTCGGTTCTTTTACCGCCGACGTCAAGGCCGTCAACGAAGATACCGGCATATATTCTGTCTTGATGATAGAAATAATCTGCCACAAGAAAGAGCAGGAGTAAGCTAAGAACGGCAAACAGCCAGTGCAGTCTTTTTTCTTTACTCATTTTCTGCCCCCGCATTTATGAAAATACAATTTCTAGTACTATAGATATCGAAAAGTGGCGCAAATTATGATAAAAAGCCGTGGACAGAGTGCTGGGATAATTTTCTGCTGATTATTATGCATATTAACAAAAACCCTGGACAAGATAGAGATGAACCTCATAGGCGGCCGAAAGTCTATAAGTAAATTAATCAAATTTACTTTTGACTCAACAAAAACCAACTGTGAGGTTCTTTCTTTTTGCCTCACCTGCTTCGTCTTGGGATAATTTTCTGCTGATTATTTTGCATAGTTACGAAAACCCTGGACAAAATAATAATGAACCTCACAGGCGGCTGAAAGTTCGAAGTAAATGGCTCAGTTTACCTTCGACTTACAAAACACCAACTGTGAGGTTCTTCTTTTTAATTCATTTTTGTTAAGAACTAAATATGCGTTGTGTATTCTACTCAATCACCAACATTAAATCACGTGCGTTTACACTGGCACCTTTGGCAACAGCAATTTCTTTAATCGTACCTGCGACCGGAGCAGTCACCTCATTCTCCATTTTCATCGCTTCCAGAATTAACAAAACATCTCCACAGTTTACAGTCTGACCTATTTCTACCATAACATTTAGCACCACGCCAGGCATAGGCGCTAGGACAGCCTCTCCATTAAGAAAAGTCGGCTTGGCTGCAGTTTCATGGGCGGCTTTTGCGGGAGCAGCAATCGGAGCGGCAACCTGTTTAGGTGCTGCTACAGACTGGGGAGCCGTCCTTACAGCAGGAGCGGCTGCCAATTCTTCGACAGAAACATCATAAGACAGACCATTGACGGTGACACGAAAAGCTCTCATTAGTTTTTCCTCCTTCGCAAGCTAGCTAAATCTTGGCGTTGCTCCATCAATCTTTGTCTGCCTGCAATTGTCCAGAAGGAACTGCTACAATGGGAGGGGACAGAGATCACTGAGCTGATTGCAAATTGACTTGCCGACATATTTAAGTATGATGAAACTGCCGCTGCAATGGCCGCAACAATTTCCGGGGCAGTTCCTGCCTGCTGTAATTCGCCGGAAGGCGTTACCGAACAAAATTCTTTAGCAGAGTTAGCTGTCACCGACCCCGCCAAACTAAGCTGACTATCATCCACTGTTTATCTCCTCCTTCCAGAAAAACTTTCTGCAATTAACCATATTTCTATTAGCTCAGCTTAAAGCGTATCCGTAGTTAAAAGCAAGTAAATTAATTTCCGTCGTTCCTGAAGGAACCCGTTCATTAATTGCCTGCTCCAAAAGAGCTTTAGGTAAAAAATCAATTAATAAGGATGAGAGGATACCTAGAAGCACCATATTGGCAGTAATTTCCTTGCCAGTTTTTCGTGCAGTGGCAAATACTGGGAACTTTAAGGTGTCAGCAGCACAATGCGGAGTCAGCAAGGTTTCTTCCAGCACAATTATACCGTTATGTTTAAGATCATGGCAATACTTAGCATATGCTTCAGCAGAAAGTGCCAAAAAAATATCTGGCGTCGAAACTTTTGGATAATCAACCGGTTGATCACTAAAAATAACTTCCGCCTTACTGGCGCCGCCGCGGGCTTCCGGCCCGTAAGACTGCGTTTGAACAGCGTAAAAACCTGCTTGCACAGCCGCATCGGCCAAGATCACGGCGGCTAGGATAATACCCTGTCCACCGGAACCTGAGAAGCGAATTTCTTTTTTAAACATGGTCCTTATCCTTCCCAAACTGCTGACGAAAATTATGGTACAGTGCAGTATACTCAGGTTTGCGCTCGCTCCTAAAAACACCTGTAATAATTTTATCCTTAACTGCATGCGCTGGCAAAGAGGCAGTTCTTTCCAGAGTAATTGTTCGCTCTTTCTGCCATTGGAGCATCTCCGCAGCAGAGCTCATCTTATTCATCCGCCCAAAATATGTGGGACACTGTGTCACGCAATCAATTACAGCAAATCCGTCATGTCGCAGCGCATCCGTCATCATTGCTTCCAGTCTAACGGGCGAATAGGTGGCGCCCCGCGCTACATATGTGGCGCCTGCAGCCTTGCCGAGCTCACAAATATCAAAAGGCGTGTCCATATTGCCATTTGGCGCTGTGGTGGCGTTGCAGGCATGAGCCGTTAGTGGTGAACACTGGCCACCGGTCATGCCATAAATACCGTTGTTGAAAATAAACAACTTGATGCCAATATTACGTCTGGCGGCATGGATGAAGTGATTTCCACCAATGGCGGTTGTATCGCCGTCACCGGAAAGGACCAGAACATGCAAATCAGGGTTAGCAAGCTTTACGCCGGTAGCAAAGGCGACAGGGCGCCCGTGGGTGGTGTGGAAAGTATTGAAGTCTAAATAACCGGAAGCGCGAGCTGAACAGCCTATCCCGGAAACAAGCACAACCTTGTCTTGCGGCAGTTCCAGTGTATCAATAGCCCGGAGTAACGCGCCCACCACTTGACCGTTGCCACAGCCTGCGCACCAGATAGTAGGAAAACGGTCAAGTCGCATATATTTGCCAATACCTGTACTCCTCTTCATTTAGCCGCCTCCTTGATTGCAGCAAGGATTTTCTGCGGCGCAATGAGCGTACCGTCCACATGAGTAACAGATAGTGTCCTCTGAGCAGAGTCTAAGACGCGGCAGACCTCCGCATAGATCTGGCCTAAGTTCATTTCCGCCGTAATTACAACGCTGGCGTTAGCACAAATACGTGACACAGCTGTTGATGGAAAAGGCCATAATGTTATTAAACGAAGCAATCCGACGCTGATCCCGACAGCTCTGGCATCATTAACAGCAGCTTTTGCAGATCTGGCACTGGCTCCATAAGAGATTAAAATGATATCTGCATCATTAGTAAGATATTCTTCATAAAATAAGAATTTTTCTTGATGAAGAATGATCTTATGCTTCAAACGCCTAACTAACCGGTCAATTTTCTCCGGATTACCAGTTGGAAAACCTGCTTCATCATGGTATAGTCCGGTAACATGATAGCGGTAGCCGGTACCAAATGATGCCGGCACAGGAACAAGATCGTCTTGCGGTTTAAACGGCAGATATTCGGCAGGCGACTCTTTTGGTTCTTTGCGAGCGACAACAAGCAATTCGCCTGCTTCAGGCGGTGATGCTCCCTCCCGCAGATGGGCAATCACTTCATCCATTAACAAAATCACCGGAGTCCGTAATGTTTCTGCAATGTTAAACGCTTTTACTGTCAGAGTAAACACTTCCTCCACCCCGGCTGGCGTTAACACCACCATTTCATGATCACCATGGGTTCCCCAACGAGCCTGCATTACATCCCCTTGAGCCGGTGCAGTAGGTCCACCGGTGCTGGGCCCCAAACGCTGTACATTTACGACGACACAAGGTATTTCTGTCATAATCGCATAACCTATGTTTTCCTGCATCAGGCTAAACCCAGGGCCGCTAGTAGCAGTCATCGCTTTTGCCCCGGCTAGAGAGGCACCGATGCAGGCTGCAATACTGGCGATTTCATCTTCCATCTGTATAAAATTACCGCCTATTGCGGGCAACTTTCTAGCCAAAGTCTCCGCAATTTCCGTTGAAGGGGTAATAGGATACCCGGCAAAAAAGTTTAATCCAGCGTATAACGCACCGAAAACGCACGCTTCATTCCCCTGCATGAGCTTTCTCTGCTTAATCATGTTCTGCTCCTTCTAGGGTTATGGCAAAATCGGGGCAACGCAGTTCACAAAGTCCGCAGCCACTGCAAGCGGTTGGATTTTTAAGATATGGCCTGCCGTCTTCTCCCATTGCCAAAACATTTTTCGGACAAAGACTAAAGCAGATACCGCATTGCTTACACCATTTATGATTAATGATAATTGAGTGGCTCTTTATATTCACATTGCCTCCTGCAGATTTTACCCAAAAAAAATACCTGCGAATTGCTATTTTCTCAGCTTCAGATTAATTCGACTTAAGCTAAGAAACTCCTTTTTTCTTTATTTCTGAATTTTGCAACAGTTGTTCTCGATACTCCCGGAAATCGCTTAGTTCACTGGCGCTTAGACCGCACTTCGCCAAAGGAGAAGTGTGACCTACTCCTGGACCATGAAAATCTGATCCGCCACAAATAAATAAGCGGTGCAATTTTGCTAATTGTCGATAATGACCAGACTGAGAGCGATTTTGGTCCGGATGATATGCTTCCAGTCCTTGCAAACCATAGGAAATGAATTCAGTCAGCAAACTATCTTTGCCCGACAAGTAAGGATGAGCCCAGGCTGCCACACCACCCGCAGCCCTGATTCTTGCTATGGCCTCTTGTGGGCTTAGTTTGTAGCGTTCCACATATCCAGGCATTCGGTACCCCAGCAGAATATTAAACGCCGCCGATTCGCTCGGCAGATATCCTTTTTCAACCAGTGTTCTAGCCACATGAAGGCGCCCTGGAGCAGCTTTGCCGGCACAATCCAGCACTTCCCCCAGGCTAATTTGATAACCTAATGAGTTTAGTTTTTTCACCATCTTCTCTGTTCGATTAAAACGGCTCTCCTGTAGTATTTTTAATAAAGCTAGTAAATCGGGCTCGGCATGGTCAATATAGTACCCCAATATATGAATTTCTCTATCATCCATTTGCGCACTGAGTTCTATCCCAGGAATGATTTCAGGCAGAGCATTTTCAGAAGCATTCATAGCGGCACTTATGCCATCAATTGTATCATGATCTGTAATGGCAATGGCTGACATGCCGAGAGCAAGCGCTTTTCTTACGACTTCACCGGAAGATAGCAAACCATCACTGGCAGTTGTATGAATATGCAAATCGGCAACGACAGGCATCAGCGGCCCCCCTGTTCCAGAGTTGTTTTAATGACCCGCAAAAAGTTCTCTCCCAAAATTTGTTTTACCTCTTCAGGAGAAAAGCCGCGCTGCAACAAAGCCTCTGTAAGTCTGGGCAGCCTAGAAACATCATTTAATCCGTTCACAACAGTTGAAATCCCATCATAATCAGAGCCTAGTCCCAAAATATTAATGCCAAAACGATCTGCGATATAACAAAAATGATCCAGTAACTCCTCTATCCCGCAAGTAGCTGAATGAGCGACAAAAGGCGGATAGTAGGTCAACCCTACTACTCCATCATTATCCCGCAATAAGCGCAGTTGCTCATCGCTCAGATTTCTTTTGTGACTGCAGACTCCGGCAGCGTTAGCATGTGTCACGATGATCGGCAAAGATGTTTCAGTCAATAAATCGTAAAATCCCCGTGGTGCCAGGTGAGCAGCATCCACAAGAATACCTAGCCGATTCATTTCGCGAACCATCTCCCTGCCTAGTTCAGTCAGACCACCTGGATTTCGTCCGGCACCCACACCATCAGCCAACATATTGCGCGCGTTCCAGGTAAGTCCCACGCTGCGCAAACCTAACCGATAAAGTATGTGGAGAATTTCAACGTTTGCCAGCGCCTCTGCCCCTTCCAAGGCCAAAATAGCTCCTAGTTTATCCTTTGCCAACGCTGCCGCCAAGTCAGGCCAACTTTGAATCACCGCCACACTTTCAGGATGTTTTCCCATTTCATACAAAAAATGTTCCATCAATGTCAGTGTGCGTTCTAAAGCGGCGCAAGCTTTATATTCCGGTTCAAGAAAGAGCGCAAAAAACTGTATCTTTACGCCACCTTCCCGCAAACGAGGTAAATCCAAGTGTCCAACTTGATTGCGCTGCCCAAAATGATATGATTTATTAATCCCATTAAACAGCTGGACAGTATCGCAATGTGCATCCACCACTACGGCTTGCCGGTGCAGATCTTCCGCACTCAAACTATCAGACACATCCATCGACCTCCCAGCCGAATGCTTTGATGATCACAGAAAAAAACACCAAAGCTAAGGTGTTTTTTGTGTGAACATTACAGAATAGAAAATAATTAGAACTCATGCAAGTCAAAGATCCGCTCAATGTGCAGAGCTTTTCCGCTGACTGAATCTATCTCAACAACTACTGCATTAAACTGCACCGGGCCTTCCTTAGCTACTTCAAAGCGGGCCGGCAACTGTGTGACAAACTTGTTTAGCACAATTTCCGGTTCGACGCCCAGCACCGATTCATAGGGACCAGTCATACCAACATCAGTAATGTATGCTGTGCCCTGAGTTAAAATTCGCTCATCGGCAGTCTGCACATGGGTGTGAGTGCCAATCACCGCCGAAACATGGCCATCCAAAAAACGTCCCATGGCTATCTTTTCCGATGTGGCTTCTGCGTGAAAGTCTAAAATAATCACCGATGCTTCCTGCTGCAACAGACTGACAGCATCGCGCAACGCCCTAAAGGGACAGTCAAGGGCAGGCATGAAAACACGTCCGCTGGCGTTAACAACGGCTACTTTCGTGCCATGAACAGAAAGCAAGCGATAACCAACCCCCGGAGTACCGGGTGGATAATTAATTGGTCTGATAATCCGTTTTTCTTTTTCTATGTAGTCCAATGCCTCCCGCTTATCCCAAACATGATTTCCCATTGTAAGCAGATTAACTCCAAAGGAAAAGAGTTCATTAGCCGTTTTTTCGTTGAATCCGGTACCCGCAGCCAAGTTTTCACCGTTAGCTATCGCTAGGTCAATTTGGTAGTTCTCGATTATGCGTGGCAGTAAATCCCTGACACAATTTCGTCCCGGACGACCTACAACATCGCCAATCACCAGAATTCTCATTAGGAACACTCACTCCAGAGTTCAGTTTTGCAATTATACCCTGCACATTTCCGATGCTTAAAAATAGACTGGATTGCCCCAGTCTGCTTTTAGACAGTATTTTTAATCATATCATACACAAATACTTTGCCTGCCTCACGAAAAGCGATCAGATTATCCTTTTGCGTTCCGGTATTATGGCTAAGTAAATATGCGATGATTTCTTCCTGCCGAAGCAACTCTTCCTCATGGATAGATTCTCCCACGTCACCTTCACGAACTAGGATGGTAGGGAAATGCCCGGAGACAATGCCGCAAATCAGCTGAATCAATTCCAGGGAAAGAGCAGATGTTCTGCAGTACAGTTCTAATAAATTCAACTTTCCGGATCGTTGCAGCTTATGCTTCACCTGTAAATATTCCCCTGTTAGCTCTTCGTATGCAGCCAACGAATCTCTCAGAACGAGTTTAAAATTTTTAACATCTTCTTTATTAACAATACCGGCCAAGACAAATGAAAATTTAGCATTATCCTGCGGCATGTCAAAATTTATGGACATAATTTCAGGAAAACGCACCAGCAAGGATATCAGCAAATTTGTAGTATATGCATCCTGTTTTGTTTGTTGTTTCATTTTCGCCATTGTAACACATCCCCTAAATAAGTATCTGAAAACGAGGTTTTATTAGCTAACCTTGTTTGTGTAGGAAATTATATGATTTCCTACACAATGGGGGGGCAGGGGGGATTCACCCTAACGCTCGCAGGGTGCTCAGAGCCCGCAGGCTCGCCGAAGGGGCGGCAGCCCCTAGCGGACAAGAAAAACGCATCTTTGGATAAAGCGCGAAGCGTTTTTCTTGTAGCATAGGAAATTATATCGTTCAGGGAAGCTACGATCCTATGCGTTGGGGTTTGTAAGGGGCGTGCCCCTTACTCTCGCGGGGTGCTCAGAGCCCGCAGGCTCGCCGAAGGGGCGGCAGCCCCTAGCGGACAAGAAAAACGCATCTTTGGATAAAGCGCGAAGCGTTTTTCTT
>Ga0208100_100046_pt1 | contig 53679 bp, 54 predicted proteins | sample SubbioR11_8A_Aug_FD_184817 | JGI IMG/M metagenome (GOLD analysis project Ga0208100, IMG submission 184817) | Serpentinite rock and fluid subsurface biosphere microbial communities from McLaughlin Reserve, California, USA - CR11_8A_Aug (SPAdes) | ecosystem: Environmental > Terrestrial > Deep... | reverse complement strand
AGGAGTTTCTTCCGGTGCCAGCCTTGGAGCCGCTGTAGCTATGCTTTTGGGTTTGCGTTTCACTTTTTTTGGTCTTGGCGCTATTACTCCCATGGCCTTCCTCGGAGCGGTAGCGACCTTGGTTGTAGTCATTATCATCGCTCGCCGTGTAGCCGGTAGCTCCACTTTAGGGTTGTTGCTCGCCGGCATTGCCATGAGCAGTTTTCTCTCTGCTTTGGTTTCCCTCTTAGTATATTTTAGTGGCAACCGCATTCAACCCTTACTCTTCTGGCTGATGGGCAGCTTTGCCGGGCGTGGCTGGCAACATGTTGCGCTGGCCAGCCCCTACCTACTTGCCGGTTATGCTCTGGCTTTTTTCTATCACCGCTACCTTACGGCCATCAGCCTTGGCGACATGACCGCTCACCATCTTGGGGTGAACGTCGAGAAGATCCGTCTCGTTTTGCTATGTTCCACCGCCTTGCTCACTGCCGCCTGCGTGGCGGTTAGCGGTGTCATAGGCTTTGTCGGACTGATGACCCCTCATGTGGCGCGTCTACTTGGAGGAGAAAACTACCGTCGTCTGCTGCCCTATTCAGCACTACTAGGAGCAATATTTCTGACCTTGGCTGACATTCTAGCTCGGGTGATGCTGCGACCTACTGAACTTCCGGTGGGCATAATCACTGCGCTGGCAGGAGGGCCTTTCTTCCTTTACTTGCTTGCCAGAAGCCGAAAGGCGATGATATGATGCATCCACTAGACATTGTTGGACTTTGTTTTAGCTATGCCGAGCGACCGATCTTAAAGAATATCACCGCTCATTTTCCCCAGGGTAGCTTTACCGGCATAATAGGTCCGAATGGCTCAGGGAAGTCAACCTTGGTGAAAGTGATCGCCCGCTGGTTAACACCCGAGAGAGGTCAAGTATGGCTTAATGGCAAAACCACTGCACAGCTATCGCACCAACAAATGGCCCGTGCCCTGGCAGTGGTTGAACAGGAAAGTATTCATGGTATTGACCTAACGGTGCGAGAGTTAGTGAGCCTCGGGCGTCTGCCCCATCAGTCCCTCTTGCAGCATGAGAACGCCGAAGACAAGGCCAGTATCGAGCAGGCCTTAAGCAAAGCGGGCCTCTCTGACCTACAAGACCGCCTCCTCAGCAAGCTGAGCGGCGGTGAGAAGCAAAGGGCGCGCATTGCCACCGCCTTGGCCCAGAATTGTCCGGTCCTAATTCTAGATGAACCGACCACTCATCTTGATATCAGGCATCAGATGGAATTACTCACCCTCCTACGTTCACTGGCCCAGGGAGGTATGACCATCATTGCCGTTCTTCATGACATAAACTTAGCCGCGTTATACTGCCAAAGACTCTTGGTCATGGCGGCAGGTGAACTATATGCCTCCGGAACACCAGCTGAGGTGCTGCAACCAAGACTGATCGAAGCCGTCTACGGCTGTCAAGTTAGCGTATTCATGCACCCGAGTGCGGGTATCCCGCAGATTTCGTTAATACCAATCTAGGAAACCGCTCCATCTGCTACTCTGCCGCGCCGACCACTGAAATACCATACAGTTATAAATCCCACGACCATGCTTAACAAAATAAACCCACTGAACTCGGTGGGCACGAGAGCTCGGGTGGAGCCTAGGATGAGGCCGGCGAAGAAGTACGATAAGAGGTCCCGATAGCGGGCATAGAGCTTATCGAGCACATAGGCGAGCAAGAACAAACCAGCCACGCTGCCCAAGGCGAAGATCAAGAGCTGCCCGACTGCCATTTCCTTGATATAGTAGAGCATCGTGTCGTATATACCCATAATAATGAGCACCGAACTCCCCGGCACTCCCGGCAAGACCATGGCGGCTGTACTCAGTGCTCCACCGATGAGCAGCGCTACTGCACCTACCGGAGCGGAACCAGGCTCAATAACGAGTGGCTCAGCTCCAAAGAGTACGCCAAGGGTCAGGCCAATGCCTAGGCATAGTACCCTCGCCATATTTGGCCTTGGTCCATCGCTTAGCACCGAGCGTACCGAGGCGACTAAACTACCCAGAAGAAAAGCCACCGTGATGTCGCGAAAGCGTTCAAAAATGAGGGCAAAAACTGTGCCCCCAAGGAAAATCCCTACGACCATGCCGCCAAAGATGGGTACGTAGGGCTTTAAGTTCAGACGCACCAAGTCGGCAATCATCTTTTCATACAAACCCATGATGAGAAACACTGTTCCGCCGCTCATGCCGGGCAAAATAACGACTAACCCAAGAATAAAGCCTTGTACTAGAGAACGCATGGCTATCGCTCCTTACTTGTTCATGCCAATCGGGGTGGCCTCGGAACAAAATGAACCGTCCCCTCTGTTCCTAAAGAAAGGGTGACTGTGGTGTTATACGATTTGGTGGTTGTAGGTGGTGGCGCTGCCGGGATAGTGGCGGCCATCGTGGCGGCGAGAACAGGCGTAAGCGTTCTCATCCTGGAGAAAAACGAGAAAATTGGCAAGAAACTGCTTGCAACTGGGAATGGTCGCTGCAATTTAGGCAATGACAACCTAAGTCTGGACAATTTTGTTTGCCCCGACTTGGGAGTGGCAAAACAGGTCCTCGAGCAATTTGGCGCAAGGGAAGCTGCGCAGTTTTTTGCTGAACTTGGACTTGTTCTAGTCAGCGAGGAAGGCCGCCGGTATCCACGCACAAAGCAGGCGTCAAGCGTCCTCGAGGTGCTACAGCAAGAACTTAGGCGACTGCGAGTGGAGGTGGCTATTAATTCGCCAGTCCAAACCATCGCTGCCTCCGATACAGGCTTTACTTTGACCCATGAAGCTGGCACGAAGATGGCCAGGCGGGTTCTGCTGGCTACAGGCGGCATGGCCGCACCGCAACTAGGCTGTTCCGGAGACGGCTACGCGCTAGCAAAGGCCTGCGGACACAGTATATCGCCACCATCGCCTACTCTCGTCGGTCTTAAAATTAAGTCTCCGTATCGTAAAGCACTATCCGGATTAAGGATCAGGGCTGAGGTTTCCATCCCCGAGCTTAGTCTGTCCGAGCGAGGCGAGATAATATTTACCGACTACGGCTTGTCTGGCATTCCGGTATTTGACCTCACTCGACAGATTGGCCATCGCCAAGATTTAACCTTGCGCTTGAGACTCGCCTACGAGGAGCAGAATGAGGTTCTGCTCCGGCAATTTTGGCGAGAGCGCAGTAAGCGCCTCGCTCATAAATATGTAGATGAGGCCCTAGCAGGGTACCTTCCCCAACAACTCATTGTGCCCGTACTGCGGGAAATCAGCCTCGCCCCCAAGACCTTAGCGGGGCAGTTGCCTGAAGAATGTATCGCTCGCTTATGCAGTTTGCTCTGGTCGTGGTATTTTCCGATTATTGGACTCAATACCTGGGAGCAGGCCCAAACAACCTGGGGCGGAATCCCGCTAAATGAAGTCGAACCTGCGACCCTCACCTCGCACCGCCAGCCGGGAATCTTCTTCGCGGGGGAGATCCTCGACGTCCACGGACGATGTGGAGGCTACAATCTACACTGGGCCTTCGCCAGTGGGTTTGTGGCCGCACAAGCTATTGCTCGTTGCCATCAATTCTAATTACAACTCGATTGGGCAGGCAGACTATGACCTCGCCCGGTCTACTCTTACGACCCATCTTAATGCATAGTTTGTCCGGACAGTCTGAGGCTATGATACGTATCGAAGGACCATCGATTTCTATGACGGTCTCCCCGCGTACGCCTTGCACCACGACCTGCCTCATCCCCAATGCAGGGTCGAGGACCACGGTCTCGACCGGCCTGTTGTCCACCAAAATGGTAGCCTGCTGCCCGGAGGGCGTGACGTAGCGCCAATAAAGAACCCCGACCCCCATCAGCACCGCCAGTAGCAGTACAATTACTGCTATTTTTTTGTCCATCGAGGTCACAGTAGCATCGCCCCCCTTATAGCACTTGTCCACCATAAATGTACATGATTGTTAGTATCATCAGCAGTATAACCGCCACGATGAGCGAACCAATGGTAACATTCTGCAGGCTGAAAGTGCTCGCCGTGCTTCCTATCCCCTCCAACTTGTTCAGGCCCTCCGGAACTCGGGTAGCCGCCTTCCCTACTAGCGCGTAAGCTTCATCTGCAGCCGTATCAACCATGCTCATGCCGTGCGCCACAGAGTGTGCATGCCCGCCAACATCCTGATACGCTTTATTCACACCTTGGTCTAACTGTCTCGCCTGCTCAACAATTTGTGATGTCCCATGTCCGACTGCCTCGTAGCCCTCGTCAATGAGGTCATCAAAGCGCTTGACCTGCCGCAAAAGACGCCCAGAAATGGTGCCGCCGCGGTCATAGACATCACAGATGCCGCCATCAGCCTTGGTCGCATACAAGCAGCACAGCATCAGAAAGAAGTTATAGGCTGGGCGAAAGACAAGCGCCTCAACGGATAGCCATTTCGGGTATTTCCATGCGAAAAACCGGCAGTACTTGGCGATGACAAACACAATAATGCCCAAGGCAAAGGGCCAAAACACGCCGCCATAGGCATAGGCCGTCCAAAAATCTACCGTGGCTAGTTTTTTAACTAGGTAGGTTATATTCACGAAAGTACCCTCCGCCGCCAAACTGAAAAAGCGCATGGCTAACCCAGGGAACATGCCAACGAGTAGCATTCCGCAACACAAAACGCCAAGGACTGTCCTCATCAGCCAGCCTTCTTGCCGATAGCGCAATTCAGCACCCTTAAACTTGCCGAAAAATATGCCTAGATACAATTTAATAAAGTAGGCCGCGGTTATGGCACTGCCAAGGACAAACAGTTTTTCGGTCATCAGTAACCACCAACTGTCACCATGCTCCGCTACGGCAACTAAGGCCTTATGAATCAAGGTTTTACTGCCAAAACCAGCGAAACCAGGCAAGCCCAAGACCGATAATGAGGCGATGAGGGCGGCAATCGCCGTAAAGGGCAGAAAACGCGCCAACCCACCCAAGCGATCAAAGAGTAAGCTCCCAGCATACATGTAAATCACCCCTCCTAAGAGGAACAGGGTTGTGCTAAACAAAGCGTGATTAAACGCATGAAATATTGCCGCAGTATGGGCCAGCCCCCCTTCCTTGGTGAGGTACATGGCCGATGCCAGCGCAAGTACAATATATCCCATCTGGCTTATACTCGAATATGCCAGTAATCGCTTAATGTTGCTCTGCATAAGCGCGAGAAAACCACCCATCAGCATGGTCACCAAGCCCAGCCCCAGTAATATTAGACCGATATTTTCTTGCACCAAAGTAGCCGCTGGAGCAAGTGTCTCACTCTTGTTAGCTAATGTAACGGTCAGGAAAACAACCAGTCCATACACGCCGGTCTTGTTCATGGCCCCCGAAAGCATGGCTGTAGCTGGCGCTGGGGCAGAAACATAGGTATAAGGCAGCCAGATGTGGAGGGGCACTAAACCCATTTTTAGGCCGAAGCCGACTAGAAACATAAAGGCGAGGATATATGGGTTGACCCCCCTCTCCAGAAGAACATGGAGCTTGGGGGCGATTTCCGCGGTGCCGGTGGCCCAAACCAAGAGCAATATGCCAAAGAGCAGTACCAGCCCCCCCGCGACACTCATATAGAGGTAGATATCCCCAGCCCGGCGAGCATGATCACTCTCGGCATGAACGACAAGTGGGTAAGCCGCAAAGGTCATCAATTCAAAAAAAACAAAAAAAGTGAAGTAGTCGTTGGCCAAGAAGACACCCACACACCCACCCATACTTAAAAGGAAAGAAGCAAAAAACCTGCGCGGAGAATGAGTGCTTTTCAGGAATGATACGGCAAAGATGCTGGCTAAAAACCATAATGCAGCGACAGCCACCGCAAGCGTCACGCCAAGAAATGATGGTCGAAAGCTCAGGCCGTAATCAACAACATGGAGAAGATTAAGCTGCAGTATAGTTCCAGCCTGACGCAAATTAAACACCACCACCAAGGCGACCAAGGAGAAGAAGGCCGCAAGTACAGCTACGACACGCGGCCATAACCAGGAGCGCGCTGGATTAAGCAGAAGGAGGAGCGCACCCAGTATGGGCGCTAAAATAGGCAGTAGGAGGAGTATATCGCGAGTAAACATCAACTCACCCCTTAATGAACGCCCAGGAATAATGCCCCGGCCGCCCTTTTAGCAAGATCTAAAGCGGGGTTTTGGGGGAAGAGATCAATCAAAACAATAATTAACGCCAGCACAACCATCGGCGCGAGCATCTTCCATGGCAACTCAGGAGAATTAGACGCCTGACCCTCGGCGGCCTGCTGCTTGCCGAAGAGGGTATTTTGAATAAGAGGGAAGTAGTAAATAAAGTTCATCATGGAACTAAGGAGCAGCAGTAGGACAAAACCCCAGTTTCCCGCATCGAGTGAACCCAACGCTAATTCCCACTTAGACACGAAGCCCACCAAGGGCGGAATGCCGACCATGGACAGGGCTGCGACGGTAAACACCAGCATGGTAACCGTCATTTCTTGGCCAAGGCCATTCCATTCGGAGATGCGTCTCTTTCCCGTCTTGTGAATGACCGCGCCAGCTGCCAAGAAGAGACTGGACTTCATGACCGCGTGAGCAAAAATATGGAAAATAGCACCAATTAGGGCGCGCTCTTGGAGCAGTCCAATGCCAAGCAAAATGTACCCCATCTGCCCGACGCTCGAATAGGCAAGGCGCCGCTTAATATCTTCTTGCGAAATAGCGACGGCAGAGCCGAGGAATATCGTGATGGCCGCAAGAACCAGCATGGAATTGTCGAGACCAGCCCCGCGGATACCTTCGTATCCGAAGACGTTGAATACCACGCGTATCATGCCGTAAGCACCAGTCTTCAACATTACGCCCGAGAGCAGGGCGCTGGCTGGGCTCGGCGCAACCGGATGAGCCTCAGGTAACCAGACATGAAGTGGAACAATGCCCGCCTTGATACCGAAGCCGATTAAGAACGCATAGAAAGCCATTATGGCCAACCCGCTCACTTCGGCGATAAAACCGCCCGGAGCAAATGAAACCGTACCGGCAATCTCGAAAACTGCAATTGTCGCGAAGAACAGAGCCAAACCACCTGCAATGGTAAGGACCAAGTACTTGTAACCGGCCCGCATGGCCTCGGGCGTTTCCTCATGCACAATCAGAACATATGCGGAAAGTGACATCAGCTCAAAGAACAGAAAAAAGGTAAAGAGGTCACCACTCAATATGACCCCCATAGTACCCGCCAGAGTTAACGTTGAAAAAGGATAGTAGCGATTCTTGGCATGTTCTTTGACCATGTATTCCGTGGCGTAGATGGTAACCAGTAACCACACGAAAGAAACCACTAGCCCCACGAGGAGGGACAAATAGTCAATACTAAAAGACATCCCGAGCGGCGGCAAAATGGCAGGAAATTCAATAAATACTCTTTCCCCGGCAATTACTTGGGGATAACTGCCGAGTAGCAGCAAGAACGAAATCAGTGGGGCCAGGACAGCAAGCGCATTGCGCAACCGCCAGGAACGCCGCTCAACGAGGTAGATGACGGCAAACAACACCATGGGGATGATAACTGCCAAGACTGGCGTTTGAAGAAACATAAACATGACAAACCCTCCAAATTTAACGCGTTATCAACAAGGCGGTTTGACGCACTAACGGCAGGAGTATTGAGGGCATGAGCCCATAGAACAACACTGCAATTGCTAACACCACAAGGGGCAGTTGCACGGCGAGTGAGGGCTCGACCACCGTAGGCGAAGCATCGTGCCCAAAGTAAGCGGTAATGATTAGCGGAAAGTAGTAGACCGCAGAGAGCAGGCTGCTTAATAATATGAGCACAGCAAAGATGGCCTGACCCGCATCAAGTGCACCAAGTGCAAGGTAGAGCTTGGAAATGAACCCCGCTGTGCCGGGAATGCCTACCATAGACAGTGCCCCCAAGGTGATGCAGGCAAAAGTCAAGGGCATCCGCCTGCCCAGACCATGCAGTTGCGAGATCTTCTTATAGCCGCTTTGGTGTATTACTACGCCCACCGCCAAAAACAGCAAGGTCTTCATGATAGCATGAATGAGAATATGCCATACCGCGCCCTCCACTGCCCTCGCGCTCAACAAGGAAAAGCCGAGGAAGATATATCCTACTTGCGCGACTGTGGAAAAGGCCAGGAGGCGCTTAATGTTATCTTGAACTATGGCAAAGACTGACCCGGCCACAATCGCCAAGGAAGCCATGACAAGCAAAATTTGGCGTATTGGCAGGAGGTAAAACAGTTCCATGCCCAAAGTCATATAGGCTATGCGCATGAGGGCCACGATGTAAACCTTGACCACGAGGCCGCTGAGCAAGGCACTAGAAGCGGTGGGAGCGTTCGCATGGGCATCGGGCAACCAAATATGCAAGGGGAAGAGTGCCGACTTGACCCCTAGCCCTACGACCATAAAAGCGAGTGCGGTCAGCACATTCAAGGGGTATTGCCCCGCCGTTACCTCTAGGGTCTGCCTCATAAGGTCCATGTTCAAGTGTCCGGTAACCATAAAGAGGAGGGCGATGCTAAAGAGCAGCCCCCCCGAGCCGAGAGCACTTAAGATTAGGTATCGAAAGCTGGCCTCAATGCTCTCCTTTGTACCCTTAACGGCAATAATGGCCACCGCCGCTAACGAACTGATTTCCACGAATACAAATAGGTTGAAGATATCTCCCGCCATGACGATGCCGTGCATGGCAGCAGTTAACAGGAGTATGAGGGCATAGTAGCCAACCTCATGCTTAACTTCCCGCGGCGCAAAAACGGCAAACCAGAAGATGACCAACGAGATTACTGATATTACCAAGGACACATAGGCTGCAAAGGCATCTACCACTAAGGCGATACCATGCGGAGCGGCCCATCCCCCAACATTATAGACCATGGTACCGTTTTCGAGGACATTCCAGGCGACTAAGAAAGACAGTATAGTCACCAACAGGCCGGCACCAAGAAAGAGCGCTTTGGCCACTAGCAGATGTTTGCGCAGCAGGGGCACGATGAAGGCTGCGGTGAGCAAGATAACCACCATGAGAATTGGGGCATGAGTTAGACTAAACATGTTTCTTGCCTCTAATCGCAATGATTTCATCAGAATCGAGGGTGCCGTAATGCTTGTATAGTAGGACCACCAAGGCCAGGGCGAAGGCGGTAAAACTCACTGAGATGACAATGCCGGTAAGGATGAGGGCCGAGGGCACAGGATTGACAAAGCTTGTGACTCCGGGAAGCAGTATCGGCGCTTGTCCACCCTGCCGGTAACCAATGGCGACAAAAAAAAGAAAAATGGCGGTATCCATGATGTTGAGAGCCATCAGTTTTTTGATGAGGTTGCGATGGGTGAGCATCGTATGAAATCCAATGACAAAGAGGATAACCGATGTCAGATAATAGATGTTCCCGTAAAGTCGCTCAAGGATTTCCATGCTCATCACTCCCCCCTTCCAAGAGTTCTTGGAACAAAGACAAAATAGTCCCACTGACCTTTGCCCCGAGCGCGAGCGTAATGATGAGAATCATGCCGCTACTCCACAATTGTCCCGGCACGCCGAGTGGGAACACGCCCCTGTTAGTGAGAAAATTATAGCCAAAAAATAGCCCGACAAAGCCAATGGCTACGTAAATGAGGGCCCCGGCTGCTTCAAAGAAGACCGATGTATCATGATCCAGGCGATGTTTTACTCTAGCGAAGCGGAAGGTCAGGCTATAGAGAATAAGACTTGCCCCGATGACCGCGCCCCCCGAAAAACCGCCCCCAGGGGAGAGATGGCCATGAAAGAGAATGTACATGCCAAAAAGCTGGATAAAGGGCAGAAGCAAACGGTTTACTACCTCTAAAACCATATCATGCATGGTGTTCACCTTGGTACAGAGCCGCCGAAACTGCCAAAACAGCCACAAACAGCACCGTAGCCTCTCCTAAAGTGTCGTACGCTCGATAATCTAAAATGATGGCGGCGATGGTATTAATAGCCCCCGTATCTTGGGCGCTATCGCGAAGATATTTGTCCATGACGCCCCGATGGGCGGGGGCCTGTCCGTCACCAAAAGTTGGCATTTCCGCCACTGTCAAGACCAAGAGCATCCCTATGGCCGCCAGAACGAGCACCGGAAGAACTTTTTTCACTCTTCATGCCTCCTCGTGCGACTGATGGCTGCCAAAAATAGCAACGAAGTAGCGCCGGCGCCAATGGCTGCCTCCGTTATAGCAATATCCGGCGAGTGTAGCTGTTGCCAGATAATGGACATAACCATACTGTAAGCACCAAAAATTATCACCGCACTGAGCAGGTCCTTGGTGCGCGCCACGACAACGGCACAAACCACCAAGAACACCAGTAACAAAATGTTAACTGCCTGTAGCATCGCCATCCCCCTTCTCGGTGCGATAGACGGCACGCGCCATGTAATGGGCGGCAGTGGGGTTAGCAATCCACAGAAAGACTATAATAACGGCTAGCTTCAATCGCAAATAAACCGTGCCTGGGAAAAACATGAGCCCCACGAGGATGAGACCGGCACCTAAGGTGTCGCACTTAGTCGTGGCATGCATGCGGGTCAAAACATCAGGAAAGCGTATAAGGCCGAGCGTGCCAGCCGCAAAGAAGAACAGCCCCGCCAGAATAAAGACAACACCAACACCATGAACGATTATTTCTAGCATACATTCCAGCCCCCTTCACACGATGGTTCCTCTCTCTAAGTAACGTGCCACACCGATGGTCAACAAGAAACTAATGAGCGCATATACCATGGCCACGTCGATGTAGAAAGGCGCCTCGTGGAAGATATAGCCGATGAGCACGAGAACGACCATTGTCTTGGTACCGATAACATTGATGGCGACAACACGATCAGCCGGAGTCGGACCGGCGATAGCCCGATAAAGTGCCGCAAAAGTGAGCAAGACTAGGACTAGACAAGAAACTAACAGTGCAGCTAAAACCATTAACAGCACCTCCTCTCGATGGCCACCAAGCGATTTTCTATGTGCCAGTCGGTGAGCCCTGCGGCGGCGGCGTCATTTAAGGCATGCACCACAAAGGCCCCAGACTGCGGCGCTTCTACCGTCAGTGTGCCTGGGGTGAGGGTGATGCTATTGGCGAGGACCACCCGCATGGTTGTTTCATCAAGTTTAATGGGATGCACTACAAATTGAGGCTTTAGGTCCATGCGCCACGCGCAGGCCACTACAGCTACCCCCCAGGCAGCCTTGCAGATATCAATTATCAGCCAGTAAAAAAACACAAGCCAAGGAAATAACGACCGCCGATCGATGTGCAGGTCGTTACTTAGGCTTAGCAGCAAATCGTCGTTGAACATTGCTACCAAAAAGGCTACCAATATGCCGGTGATGAGCGATTGCCAATGAAAACTCTGAGCGAATAAAATCCATACTATAAAAAGGACCAAGGTCCAACCCACTCTGCGACTCCAACTGGGCACGAATGCCACCTCCAAATTACTTGAGCGGTGCCTCCTTTAGAGCCTGCTTGAGAGCAGCAATCAGCCCTTCGCTGGCACCTGTAGCCCCGCTTACGACGTCGACATCCACCGTCTGCTTTTCGATAACCGCCCGACTGATTTCAGGAATAGCCCTGGCAGCGTAATCTGGCGTCTCGCTGTGTGACAAGACAGCGATGTTGACGATTTTACCGCCTCTGACAGTCATCCGCACTTTAATAGGACCTAGCAGCCCCTCGCCTTCGCCCTCATACTCACCGTCGGCCACGGCGCTGATGTCGAGAACCGGCTCAGGCGGGGCGCGCATCACATGAACGTTAAAATTAGCGATGGCCTGCCGCACTCCCCCCGCAACTCCGCGGGCGGAAGTAGTGGCACCGCTCACCGCGACAATGTCCTGCCCGATGGCAACCGCATCACCCTGCTCCTTGCCAACAAACTGACGCAAGAAACCTTGATCTTCAACCTTGTGCCCAATGCCGGCCGTTTCACGATGACCGGTTACTTTAACGCCCAAAACTTTCCCAGACACATCAAAAGAGACTAGGAGTTCGATGGGACCCACATGCCCCCGTCCACTGGCCACCATAATGGCACCAACGAGCTGCCCGCCTCGCTTGGCAAGGTAGTGAACAACACCATCGGCGTCAACCTCCGTAAAGGCGTCAGCCATAGGCAGTAGTTCCTGTAAGCGAGCCTCCAACTCGGCTTTCTGTCTCGCCACAATCACTTCACTGGTGACCGAATATGTGGCCGCTAGAGCAGCCCCAGCCACCGCACAGATAATCGCCAAGATAAGACTAAGCTTCAAAATGTCCCGCATATGCACCCTCCATGGTCACACTCTACGTTGCCCATTCTACCACACTTAAGGCCTTCTCACCATACTCATAGCTAAACTCCCAGTTACCGTGCAGGGAGCCGCGGACTATACGTCCTCGGCTCCCTGCACGGTCGTTTTTAGAGGTCGGTTGCTCTGGGATGATCAATGGCCGACAACTCTAGATAATCCTTGATCAACATGAGCTCCCAAGTGAACCCGTGCCGACGTAAACGGGTTAGGTTAAAATTTGCTTGGGCAAACTCTATCGGGGTCATCATTGGGCGGTAGATTTGCTGCAACTGGCCCATGAGTTTACTTGGCGCGGCGTTAATTTCTACGGTGTTGTCATCTCTCAGCCTGACGAAAGCGGCGACTTGCTTGTCTTCGCGAATTAGAGTGACAAACACGACAACTCCTCCCTATTTTTGCTATAATTATAGTAAAAAATGCTATTGAATACAAGCATTGCTTTTCGACACAATTCGCAGCATTTTTTGCTGTTTACAAGCTGATGCCGAAGGCGCGCGGCGGCGAGACAGCGCTGTAAACAGACAGGAAACGCACTGCACACTGCTCCCAGTTAAACCGTGCGGTGAACCCCCTTCCTACTTGCCCCATTTTGCGCCGCAGGGGTTCATCCTTGGCCAAAACTTCCAAGGACCTAGTCCACGCAGTTACCTCGTCATAACTCCTCAATAAAAAGGCCGACCCCTTGTCGACAGTTTCCACAATGCCGCCGCGCAGGTTGGTCACTACAGGGAGTCCGGAGGCCTGCGCCTCTAACCCTATCATGGCCTGGGATACTCTCCCCCAGCCATGAAGGGCACAGACATCTGCCGCCCGATACAATGCGGGCAAGTCTTCTGCGTTAATCCCGTCTGTCCGCCCCTCTTGAGCGAGGAGCCTTCCCCCGAAGGCAAATTCATCCTCATACGTACTGACGAGCACCATCTTCATTGGCGCCCCCGCTGCCAAACTCACCGCATTTTCTAGCGTGTCGATACCATCACCTCCCGCAATGGATGACACTACTAAAATTACGAAGTCGCGACCGGTCAAACCAAGGCCATGGCGCTTTTGATGACGCGTTCTCTCCAAAGTTTGGTCACCATAGTATGGGCGAAAAACCTCTCTATCGACACCGGGGTAGATGACATGGGCCCTCCCCCGCAAACCAAAAAATCTACCTAAAAACAGGCTTTTTTGATAGTAATTTCCCAAAACGATATTGTCCACTAGGCACAGTGCTACCCGCAACTCGCTGCGGGAGATACTGTCGCCGGAGAGATGCGTCAGGTTGTGCAAATTGAGCACCAATTGCCCATTAAATACGTGGCGAATGCCACGTATCAGGGCGGGGCGGTTCTCAACCTGGACGACATGAGGGCGGATGTCCCTAATGATGCCCCGGAGGACATGCTCTGCGCATGCAGGCCAGGGCAAAATGCAAAGACCCTGCATCTGTACCTCTCTTGGCACAACATCGCGGGACCCTAGCACATAAATATTCATGCCCCGCTTAACGAGTGCCGCAGCTAGCCGATACACATAGGCCTCCACTGTGGACAGCGCCGTTCCTTTATAGGTTGGGGGCAAAACGAACAATATCCGCACAGTTCATTACCCCCTTGCTTTTTATCATAGTATGCAAAGCAAAAAAACCTGTGAGAAACTCACAGGTAGAAAAGCTTGTTTCTAAAGCCAGGTGGCGAAGAGGTACACACCGACGGCGAGTATAAGCAAGCCGGCAACAAAGGAAAAGTAATCCCAGTACTGGCTGAAACGCCTCCAAGACTTAAGGGTCCCAGCCGCTAGGCCCACCACCACCAAGGGTGCGCCGTGACCAAGCCCGTAGGCGAAGAGCAACGAGGCCCCCACTAAGGGCTGCCCTGAAACAGCGGCCAGGCTCATAATCACGGCGACAAATCCGGTCGCGCAAGGCGACGCCGCCACACCGAACATGAGCCCAGTCAAAAATGCCCCTCGCTTACCGCCGATTTTAAGCGGCCACTTGCTCAAGCCACAGGTCGGTAAGTGCACCAATTTCATGAGGCTTAGGCCCATGACGACCAATACCGCTGCTAATAACAAGGGGACTGTGGTTGAGAAATGGCCAAATATCCCCCCAATAAAAGCCGCAACTAGCCCTAAGATGGCAAATGCCCCCGCTAGGCCAGCGACCAAGGATAACACGAGAAGAAGGTTCCGCCACTTGTCATGCCCACCCCAAGCACCCACATAGCCGAGCATTAAAGGTGTCATGGCCATGACACATGGGGAAAAACTAGTGAGGATACCGGCGGCGAAAGAAGCTATCACCGCCAGGGGCCAAGAGCCGATTAACATATTTTGCAAAATACCTAGGGTTGCCACACTAGCCCTGCCTCAATCATGGATTGCAGCTCTTCCTTCGCTACGTGCCCAGTCAGTGTTGTTGTTTCACCCTGTCTGCCGATCATGATGAAATGCGGCACCGCCCGAAACTCAAAATTGCGAGCGAGCTCGATTGTTTGCTCATCAGCTAGGTCAGCGACAATCATCGCCACCCTGTCCTGATATTGGGCGATGAGCTCTTCCACCAGAGGATACATCGCCAAACAAGCCCGGCAACCCTTCTTGGTGAACATGATGAAGATGGGGCGCCCGCGCTCAACAGCGGCGTGAAACTCTGTGTACGGCTCGGCAGAGATAATCGCCGGCACAGTGGGTCTAGTTAAGAACCATACGGAGACACCGACCAGCACAACCAATAGGATTGCTAAATAGCGCTTCAAGATACTAACCTCCTAAATTCGCAACTAAAATAGAGCTCTCTAAGCGTTTGTCCCACGCTGACCAGCGCTCACCTAACGAGATTGTTTCGGCAATGATCTTCTCCACCTGATTAATCTTCCCACTGGTGAGGTCGGCAAGATGAAGGGCCACGGCATTAACCGTCTTGGGCTCCTCGGGCGAACCCCACTCCCGGTGACCATGGTGGCTGAGAATCATGTGCTGGAGCTCATCGCGCAACAAGCGAGGAAATCCGGGGATACCATCGGCAAGACGCCCTACTTTCTCTGCACCTAGAACCACGTGCCCAAGCAGCCGGCCACGGTCCGTAAACTCAAAGGCAAACGCCCTCGGCTCATACTCCTCTACCTTGGAGATGTCGTGCAGGACTGCCCCCGCCAATAGTAGGTCGCGGTTAAGATAAGTCCCCTGAACCTCGACCATCCGCAAAGCGTATTGAACCACCTCTAACGTGTGGTGCAACAAGCCCCCCACATAAGCATGATGCACTTCTCGCCCGGCTGGAGCCTGACAAAATGCATATTGCTGCCCCGGCTCGGCGAAACATGTCTCTAATAGCTTTTTTAGAAAGTGGTTACTAATAGTGGCCATATGAGCCTCGAGCTCTTGCCACATGCCGGCGATGGGGCGAGGTGGTGGGGCACAAAAATCTTCCGCATTGACCTCGCTAGGGCAGGCCTTAGCGATATCTTCAATATAAATTTGTTTCTCACCCTTGTAGTCTTGCACCTTTCCCGTCACCAGCACCACATCATCTTTGCGGTACGTGCTGTCGGCGACAAGGGCTTCGTTCCACGCCACGGCTTGGGCCCTACCGGTCTTGTCAGCGAGCGATAAAACCAACCCACAGGCAGGAGCACCACCACGGGTGTAGTTGATAAGACGCCTATCCACTACGAAAAAATGGCTTCTTACCTGCATTCCCACCGCGAGGTCCTTTACATATGTTTTTTTCAAGCGAAGCCTCCTCAGTAGTCAAGAGATTACGGCGAGGTCGCGACCCACCAGAGCAAATTGAGCGAGGGCGAAGTCGAGGTCTTCCCGGCTATGGGTAGCGGAGATCATCACGCGGATGCGCGCCTTGCCTTGAGGAACCGTAGGGAAACCAATTTTCGTGGCAAAGATGCCTTTTTGGAAGAGCAGGCGACTAAATTGTGTGGCGAGCTGCACATCTCCTAGCATGACAGGAGTGATGGGGGTTTGACTGATGCCGATGTTAAACCCAAGCTGCCGCATGCCCTGCTTAAAGTAACCGGCATTATCCCACAACCTAGTTACGAGATCCCCGCTCGCCGTCAAAATATCGATGGCTTTAGCCGTAGAAGCGACATCAGCCGGAGTCAGGGCCGAGCTAAACAGGAATGGTCGAGCCTTTTGTTTAAGATAGCTGATTAGGCTGGCGCTGCCGGCGGCAAAACCGCCGATGGTCCCAATGGCCTTCGAAAATGTGCCCACCTCTACATCCACCTTGCCATGCAAATGGAAATGGTCGACTATACCGCGGCCATTGTCGCCGAGTACACCTTCGCCATGGGCGTCGTCGACCATGGTCATGGCGCCGAAGCGTTTCGCTATGTCGACAATCTGAGGTAGCGGGGCGATATCACCATCCATACTGAAGACGCCGTCGGTGATGACCAGAATACGCCCGCCTTCTACATCTCTTAACACCTCTTCTAAGGATGCGAGATCAGCATGCTTGTAGGGTTTAATCTCCGCCCGACTTAAGCGCGACCCGTCAATGATGCTGGCGTGATTTAACTCATCGGAAACAATGGTGTCTCCCTTGCCTACCAAGGCCGGTATGACGGCCACATTCGCCATAAACCCAGATTGCAGGGTCAAAGCCGCCTCTACTCGTTTAAACCGAGCCACCTGCTTATCAAGCGACTCGTGCAGGACTGTGGTGCCGGCGATGCTGCGCACTGCCGCGGGGCCGACACCAAAAGTGTCGATGGCGTCCTTCGCCGCCTCACGCAGCCTAGGGTCGTTGGCGAGCCCTAGGTAGTTGTTGGAACACATATTGAGGACCTTACTGCCTTCTATCTCGATCCAAGCACCTTGGGCGCTGCCTATGACCTTGATGTCATTGTACAAACCGCTGGCTTTTAAGTCGCCGATGACATCCACGGTAAACTGCAATTTCTCTGACAATACAATGCCCCCCTTCTTATACTCGCTCTTTGCCGGCTAGATGCTTATCGTAAATTAGCTCCTTCAGTTCTGGGGAACGAAGACTTCGCCAATCCACCTGCAGCGGTCCTCCATGCCCTTTGGGATCGTACTGCTTAGACAACCCCTCCGCTAAGAAGGTCAGCCGCAATCGGCAGTCCTCCTCGTTTATTTTTTCACGGGTGAGGTGCTTGGTCACTCTAATTGCACAACCGGTAGCCTCATTGACCACACGCTCGAGGGCGGTATCGGGGGTTTCACCCTCTTCAACCTCTCCACCCGGAAGTGTCCAAACACCGCCGGGGATTCTCGTCATGAGAACATATTGCCCATTTAATATGACTGCTTGCACTTTAATTTTGCGATAATCCATTTTCTTTGCCCTCCGCTCTACGTCTGCTCTAAGAATATCAGAGGATGCCTTCCCTCGCAAATGATATGTGTTTAAAATGTAACTAAGACTACGATATCCGCACAAGATGGGAGTACGGACACTATGAGCTACCTCGTGAATGCCTGTTACGAACAAGAACACATCCATGGATGTAGGAGTGCTGAGTTTTCTAAAATCGCGGTAGCGTGCGCCGAAGCCTGTTCTACCAGTCTCTTCCTCCACCTCGAAGGCACTTATTTAGCAAGAGCCGATAGTTTGGCCTGCGCCCTCGCGCGGGGCTGCCGAATTTTTGTTGCGCCAAGCTTTCCTGCCGAGTTACTCGCCAGGCAGGACATCACCCTCATTTGCGTTAAGGACCCTATCGCGGAGCTTTACCGCTTGGCAAACTTGTTTAGGTTAAATTCCCCGGCCAAAATAATCGCTGTGACCGGCAGTTCGGGTAAGACCACCTGTAAAGACATGATCGCTTTTCTACTGCGGCAACGCTACACAAATACCCTGAAGACTTATCGCAATTACAATGGCCTCCTCGGGGTTCCCCTGACGGTGCGGAAACTCTGTGCCGATGACGCCTTCGCCGTTGTCGAAATAGGCATGGGCGAGCCGGGCACGCTAGCCAAAGCGGCCGAGCTCGTCAGGCCCGATGTCGGCGTCATCACCAACATCGGGGTGAGCCATATCGGCAAGTACGGCACCCAAAAAAATATTGCCCGGGAAAAGGGGACGCTACTACCAACCATAGCATCCAGCGGCATAGCCATCCTCAACGGAGACGACAGAGAGTGCCGCGAGCTAGGGGGCAGACATCCGGGAAAAACTATTTACTATGGACACGGTGCCGACAATGAACTCGTTGCGGACAACTTCGCACAAGCTATGACTGGCCTAACCTTCTCAGTTCGCTATGGCGGCCAGAAAACCCACTTTTCCTTGCCCTGCCACGGACATTTCCAAGTGCACAACGCCCTCGCCGCCCTCGCTGTAGGTCTATACTTCGGCTTTACCCTCGCCGAGATGTCTCCGCGCCTAAGTCAGTTTACTCCCGCAACGCAACGCCTCCGCCCCATGCACCTTGGGAATATAGTCCTCCTAGATGATGGCTATAATTCTAACCCCCTAAGCCTGGCCGCTGCGCTACAAGCATTGACCGCACTCCCCATTGCCCCAAGGCAGAAAGTGGCCGTTATTGGGGACATGCAAGAGCTAGGCGGGCTCACTCTGCACTATTATGAAGAACTCCTTCTGCTCCTGTTATCATTAGACGTAAAACAAGTATTCTTGATTGGCCCATTAGTACAAAAGTTGGCGCGACAGTTGCCAAACGCCACTACGGCAGCCACTCCCAAGGAAATCGTTGCCTTGTTGCAAGCCCACGTGGTAGAAGGTTCAGTGATCCTCCTTAAGGGGCAGGACGACATACTATTTGCCTCCATCCGCGACGAAATTATTAGCTGGTCGCATAAAGCAGAGCGTTAAAGAGCACCTTGTATGTCCCGCGCGCCTGGGCTCTGAAATATGGCCTAAAACCGACCAGCACCACCTTGCCCGCACCATAGCCACACAGAACCAAGGCTCCACGCCCGTACAGCCTTTCGGCGCCCAAAATCCATCCGGACAGCAGGGGATTAACCACCGGGTACTTCCCGACCACCCTACCTTGGCCATCCGTACTAAACGCAGGGCTATGAGAGAAAACTACTGCCGTTTCCCGCGGCATGCCGTATCCTAAAGGATGGTTCGTGTCCATGACCACGCGCAAGAAGGAGCCGGGGACAAAGAACTCTGTCTCGGGCCAGGCGGAAACCACATTGCTCACCGGCAGACTTAGTTCGCGAATCGCCCATTCACTGGCTTTATCTATGGCCAAGAGAGTGCCGCCCTCATCGACAAAGGTTCTCAAGGCCGATGCCCCGCTTGCCCCTAAGCCCCCCGTGTAGTCTGACGGGTAGGTTCCCGGAGGGTGACCGTCGAGCATGACATTAGGCTCCGCAGAGGGCAAAACCAATACATCGTAGCCAGCCGACAAATTCCCTCGCCTAATATCCCGATCGCTTAAGGATACATATGGAAATCCATGCTCCTCAAGCACAAATCTCAACCAACCTTCATCCGGGTTGGGCACACTGCTCTGATAGATTCCCACCCTAGGCGCTTTGACTCTCCCCATGGCCGCTTGGTCGAGGTCATCGAGCACACCTACCTTCAGACCATATTTCACGCTCAAATCCATAACCAAAGCACATGCTGTAGCACAGGCTTTGACCAAGAATGTGCCGGGCGGCAGACTGGCACCATCTCTCGCCCGGTGCAGTCTGTAGACGTCAAAACCCGCCCCACATAACTTCAAAAAAGCTGTGAAGCTGCGGTTGGCTTCCGGGCGAATGTAGAGCCAGGAGTCATCAGTCGTACTTAAGGTTGGACGAGAGAAAGAGGGGGTCTTGGTCAATTCGAGGAGCTCTGCTGTAAAGGGTGCTCTGACCTCCACGGCTGTTACGCCCATTTGCATGGGCAGGCTATGGGCGGTTGTATCATAGGGACGCTTAGGTGGACCACCAGGGTAGAGGCGTAGCTCCGGGTAAAGCTGTTTTTCCAGCATCGTCTTGGCAAAAGCACCGTAGGGTTGGTGCAACAAGATGACGAAAGTGCCGGAAACGTAGTCCATGCCGTCGGCAGTAAAGACACCTTGAGCCTCATGCACCTCTACGCCCGCAAACATCAGAATCCCCAACAGTTCCACCATGACCAAGACATCCCTTTGTTCTTTAGGAATGAGGTACCCGTAAACACCATCCTTGACTAACAACGCTCGCCTGCTCACCAGCGAGAAATTTCTTAGCCACTGGCGACGATATTTTGCGGCGTGCATCAGGCAAGCCCAGGCGCATATTTTGTCATACTCTATAATGTCTTGCAGGCGCCATTGCCCCCCGGGCCAGGGTTCGGGTTGGTTCCAGCTCGCAATCCTCGGGTCTTGACCCCTCCCGGCCTGTAAATCTTTGCTGTCTATGTTGATCGGGGTGGCGATACGCACGCTGGCCGCCTCAGAGAGAATGCGCACTCCACCATGATAGTGCTGGTAGGCCCGGCTTGGGGACCAAGCATCGTAAATGGCATTGGTCATAACTCCGGTCTTCCCTTGCGCGGTCAACTCCATAGCTATAGCCTGGCCAAGCCAGGCCACGCCCTGCCTGATGATTGGATCGACATTTGGGTCGTAGGGGTCGATAAAAGGGGGCAACACCAAGCGCGGTCCGTCCGAATTCTGTTGGTGTTGATCAAGGACAATATGTGGGCACCAATAGTTATGAAGTTTTTCGACAGCTAGACGCGTCTCCTGTTGGGTAAACATAAACCAGTCACGATTATTGTCATGACCCGCGTACTTGTGGTACAAGAAAGGCGGTGCCGTGCCCTCGTAAGGCGTGCCAATAGTTTTTTCGTACCAACTGACCACCATATCGAGCCCATCAGGGTTTAGAGAGGGCACCAGGAGAAGAACAGTATTACAAAGAATCTCCTGCGTCTCGGGGGTATCACTGGTCGCCAGTTCGTAAATCAGTTGCATGCTCATCTGCGACGCGCCCACCTCGGTGGCATGGATGCCGCAAGTCACGAGGACGACTGTCTTTCCCGCTTCTACCAGCCGAGCCAGTTCCTCCGCGCTCCGCCCACGCGGGTTAGCCAGCCTCTTTTGTATATCCCTTATTTCTGCTAGTCGCTCGTGGTTGGCAGGAGATGTAATGGTCAGCGCGATAAATGGGCGTCCTTCAGTGGTCACCCCCAGTGTATTAGCACTAATTCTCGGGCTGTTGGTGGCAGCTAGCCTCGCATACTCCGCAATTTGTTCCCAATTCGCGAGACACCGGTCAGCGCCAACGGGGAATCCTAGATATTCCTCGGGAGAAAGAAGTTTTACTGCCACCTTGAGTCCTCCTTCACTTGACCTCTGGAAAATTTCCTGTCCCGTATGTGCCAGAACTATTGAAGAATGTCCCCCATGAGTTTAATATAACGTTATACGCAAAAGTCACCGAACTCACAACAAGTTGAGAAGTCGAGCTAGCGGTGGGAGTAGGAGGCGGCACATTGAACAATCGAAAAGACCAAGCCCGCATGGCACTTGAACGCAGGCAGAGCCGAACGCCTATCTTTGATGCCCTGCGCAACTATGTGCGAGAAGGCACGCTTTCTTTTCATGTGCCGGGCCACAAACACGGCAAGGGCTTACCCGAGTTTACCCGCTTTGTAGGGAAGAACATCATGAACATTGATCTCACCATCATGCCTGACCTAGATAGCATTTACAAGCCACTCGGGCCGATTAGTGAAGCACAGGAACTCGCGGCCGAGGCCTTTGGCGCAGAATATGCTCATTTTTTGAGTAACGGGACTACCGCGGGCATTCACTGCATGATGATGGCTACGCTAAAGCCCGGAGATAAAGTCGTCGTGCCGCGCAATGTCCACAAATCGGTTGTTTCGGCGCTCATCCTCACCGGTGCCGAGCCGGTATACATTCAGCCCTATGTCGATAACTACCTCGGCATTGCCATGGCCATCACCGCCGACGAGGTCAGGCAGTCGCTGCGCCAGCACCCCGAGTCTAAGGCCATCTTCCTCATCAATACCACCTTCTATGGCATGGCCCCGGAGCTTGAACGCATTGTGGAAATAGCCGAAGATTACGAGATACCTGTGTTAGTTGACGAGGCACACGGAGCCCATCTCAGTTTCAATCCAGGGCTGCCTATTTCCGCTATGGCGGCTGGGGCCGATATGGCAGCGCTTAGCACGCACAAATTACTCGGCTCAATGACCCAGAGCAGCGTCCTTTTGACCCGAGGTGACTTTGTCGACCATGATTACACAAAAACAACACTTAACCTCGCGCAGACAACGAGCCCTTCGTACCCTCTCTTGGCTTCAATTGACGTGGCCCGTAAACAGGCGTTTTTTCGCGGCGATGAGATGCTGACCCATGCTATTAACATCGCCAACTGGGCGCGGTATGAAATTAACAACACTATCCCGGGGCTCTATGTCTACGGCAATGACTTAGTAGGGCAACTGGGCTGTCATGACTACGACCCCACCAAGCTATGCATCAATGTGCGCTCACTGGGCGTTTCGGGCTTTGAGATTGAACGCATTCTGCGCCAAGGGTTTCATATACAGGTGGATCTATCTGATCTCTACAATGTACTCTGCGTGGTCTCCATTGCCGACACCAAGGAGACTGTACGCGCCCTCGTCCACGCCCTTTCGGAGATAGCACGCAAATACACGGTTCAAGACGTGCGGGAGAGTCCTATAGAACTCCCTCCCCTACCCGCCCTAGCCTACCTCCCGCGCGAGGCCTTCTATGCGGAGAGCAAACGCGTTCCCCTAGAGCAGGCCAAGGGAAAAATCGTGGCTGAAATGCTCATGGCTTACCCGCCAGGAATTCCGCTCATCTGCCCGGGAGAGATATTGACCCAAGACATAATTGATTACGTGCGCATGTTGCGCAAAGCTGATGCCCAAATTTATGGCACGGAAGACCCCACCGCCGAACACATTAAAATAATCCGCTAGTGAACTTCGCGCCCGTTTACTCTAAGAGGCTAACTCATGCGACTGAGCCAGCCTCTTTTTTGTGTGGGCGAAGAGCTACTTGCCAGAAACCGCCAGGGAACCGATAAGCAAAGATGGTGCGGCGATAGAACCCATCTTAAAATGCAGGTCGTTCCCCACCTCTTGCACATCGGACAACATCTTGAAGAAGTTGCCGGCAATGGTCACTTGGTTGACCGGCCTCACCACCTGGCCGCCCTGCACTAGGTAGCCGTAGGCAGAGAGTGAGAAATCTCCGGAGACAGGGTTCGCACCGGAGTGGGTCCCCTGCACGGCGATGATGATTAGCCCATGCTCGATGTGGGCCACTAAATCTGCGTAGTCCCTTTTCCCCGGTTGAATATAAAGATTAGTGGGGGCAACAGTGACCGGGGCATTAAACGCCATCTTGTAGGCATTGCCGGTGGAGTTTACACCGTCTTTTTTGGCGGTTTTCAAATTATGCAAAAGAGTCATCAGCCTGCCTGCCGCAACCACTTCCTTAGAAGCGGTGGCCACACCCTCGGCGTCAAAGGGGGCGGAATTGGGCCTCTCCGGCAAGTGTGGATCGTCAATGATGGTTACATTGCTGCTCATAATTTGCTCGCCCTGCTTATCTTTTAGCAAAGATAGGCCTTTTTGTACCGCCTCGGCCGAAAAGGACGAGGCGAATGTCGCCAGAAACTCGCCGGCGACATCATGTCTAAGGAGCACCGGGTACTGCCCTGATTCTATGCTTTCCGCTCCGAGGAGAGAAATAGCCTCGTCTACAGCCTCCTTTGATAAGGTGACCGGGTCAAAACGGCTGAAGTCACGGGATGAAAAGAAGGCATAGGCAGACTTGGTGTCTTCACCCTCCTTGACCACCGCGGCCACATAGCCGTCGGCGAAGTTGCCCTGATGGGCAAGATTGAGCCCCTTGGTGTTCATAAGCATGGTCTCTCCTGAGCTGTTCCCTAGGCTCACTTGCACCGTAGACACCCGAACGTCGAGCCCATAGGCCTGTTGCTCAACTTCCTTGACCCAAGCTATTTTCTCCGCCGCCAAGACTTGCTCTAGGGCAGGAGAAAAGGAGCAAACATCTGCATAAGTGGCTTCCGGGGACCCCCCGAAGATTTCTTCTGGGTCTTCGCTGTCGATAACGGCGGCATTAGCCCGCGCATCATCGACAAGTAGCGCCACTGAGTCTTCAGAGAGATTTTCGGTGAATGAATATCCCATGCGTCCATTGATGAGCCCGCGGAATGACAGACCGCGTGACTGGGCGAGAGTGTAGCTGTCAATTTCAGACTTAAATACCCCCACGCGGAAGAGGTTGCGTGAGGCCACATAGGCCTCCATCGCGTCAAACCCCACTTCTCGTCCTGCAGCGAAAAGTTTTTCGGCAAAAACTTTGACTTCCACTTTACTTGTCCCCCTTTCTGCCACCGACGATCATCTCCGAGACGCGAATAGTGGGTTGCCCTACATCGGCCGGCAAGGAGCCGCTGATCGATCCACACATGCCCTGCCCACAAGCTAAATTGTCAGCCACCATGTCAATTTTCAGAAGCACGTCCGAACCCTGCCCGATGAGCGTCGCTCCTCGCACCGGCTCCGCCAATTTGCCGTTACGGACCATGTATCCTTCGTTTACGGCAAAGTTGAACTCCCCGGTGGCTGGATTCACCGAGCCGCCACCCATGTAGCGCGCAAACAAACCATACTCCGTACTCGCTATAATCTCCTCGCGAGTGTGGGACCCCGGCAAAATAAAGGTGTTAGTCATGCGTGAAGTAGGAGCAAATTTGTAGGACTGGCGACGGGAATTCCCGGTAGCAGGTACATTCATGCGACGACCGTTGTACAAATCGACCATGTAGCCCTTCAGCACCCCGGCCTCGATGAGAAGGTTGCGTTGAGATACATGCCCCTCATCGTCTACATTCAAACTGCCCCACGCATTAGGGATGGTGCCATCGTCCACCGCACTCACTACGCTACTCGCAATTTTCTCCCCTAGTTTATCGGCAAAAACAGAGGTTTTTTTCGCTACCGACGTCGCCTCAAGGCTGTGACCACAGGCTTCATGGAAAATAACCCCACCAAACTCGTTGTCGATGATCACCGGGATGCGCCCGCTTGGCGCGTACGGGGCATGAATCATCGTAGACGCAATGCGCGCCGCCTCTTGGGCATAATCCTCAATTTTGATGTTGTCGTAAAATTCAAAGCCCATATGGGCGCCCGGGGCATATGTGCCGGACTGTTTTTCGGGTCCTTTAGAGGCGATGGCGGTAATCGCAGTGCGCGTGCGCACTCTTTCGTCCTCCACATAAAGTCCTAGGGAGTTAGCGATTTGCACTTTTTGGTCCTCGTCAAAGTAACGCACCATAACTTGCGAGATGACCGGGTCATATTCTTTGGCAGCATGATAAGCTCTAGCCATCAAGGAAACTTTGTCTTGTTTGACTATCTCATGCGGATAAATTCTGATGGGGTTAATGTGCAGTGGCTCGTCTTTCATAAAGCTCAAAGTTATGTTGCGCGAGATGGTCTCCGGCGAGATGGCCGCCGCCGCTTCTTTCGCCACCTTGATAAGGTTGTCTCTACTGTAATCATTGGTATAGGCATAGACATAGTTCGTTCCCTTGAGAATGCGCACGCCTATGCCATAGTCACGCCCCGAAACACCACTATCAACCTTGCCCCCAATCATGGAAAGAATGGTACTAAAACGATCTTCTACGAATACTTCGGCAAAATCCCCCCCAGTGCTCAGTCCGGCTAGCAAAATGTCTTCCAGCAGTGGTTTGGCAAGCACATATTAACCCCCTTTAGATATTTCGTTTGTGCTAAGAATTATTTCGCTCTAAGACCAACAATTCCTGCCGACCCAACAGGCAATTTGGCGCAAAAAAGTAAGCCCCGCAGGGCTTACTTTTGGTTTCGCAATTGTTAGCGTGGGCCGGTGCCCGGCGTATAGGTGTTGTAGTCGGTGTAACTAGGGCCATGCTGACCGGAATTGCGGTTTCCCTGCTCCTGGCTAAAGCCTCCCCCTACATGGCCTTGGCTTCCTCCCTGCGGATTCGCAAAGGCCCAGTTAGGCAAGTTGCCACCCTGGCCACCACTGTACTGCTGCTGCCCATAGCCACCGCCACTGCCTTGGGGGTTGTTGTAGTTGCCGCCGCTGTACTGCTGCTGCCCATAGCCACCGCCCGTGTTGCCCTGGTTCGCTCCCTGCGGGTTCGCATACGCCCAGTTAGGTAAGTTGCCACCCTGACCACCGCTGTACTGCTGCTGTCCAAAACCACCGCCACTGCCTTGGGGGTTGTTGTAGTTGCCGCCGCTGTACTGCTGCTGTCCAAAACCACCGCCACTGCCTTGAGGGTTGTTGTAGTTGCCACCACCTACCTGCTGTTGCCCATAGCCCCCGCCCGTGTTGCCCTGGTTAGTTCCCTGCGGGTTCGCATACGCCCAGTTAGGCAAGTTGCCACCCTGGCCGCCACTGTACTGCTGCTGTCCGTAGCCACCGCCACTACCTTGGGGATTGTTGTAGTTGGTGTAGCTAGGCCCTTGGCTATAGCCGCCTTGACCTTGGTTGAAATTGCCGTAGCCTGTTCCATACTGAGCGGGGCCGATGGCGTGGCTACTCCGCGCCCAATCGGGGAGATTGGCTTGCTGATGATCTGTCATTTTCTTTCCTCCCTTGATGTTTGTCAGGCTATCGCCTACAGTGCTATTTTTCTCAGCCTAGACAACCTTATGCGTCCATTTACTAAGAAAAATGACAGAGGACAAACTGTTGGTGGGAGGTGCGCTATGACTGATTTTTCGCGCGGCAAAGAACTGAAGATTAAGGAGCACTTTCGAGTGCTCCATCATCGTTTGGAAGTCCCTGCCGATCGGCATGGTGCGCATAGAGGACAAGGGCGACTGCCTGCTCTTAGACGCCGCCGTACGCTACCCTGTGGCTTGTGATGAACCTACGGATGCGCTCTAGTCCTTCGTCTAGGCGCGGGTCCGGGGTGGTGAGGGAGATGCGAAAATACCCTTCACCATATTGACCGAAACCGACCCCCGGCGAAACAATTACCCCTTGGCTCGCGAGAAGCTCCATGGCAAAGTCCTGCGAAGAGGCAAACCCTGGGGGAATGCCAAGCCAGACATACAAGGAAGCCCGGGGCAGCTCACACTTCAGTCCAAGATTATTGAGCATGGCCACGACACGATCCCGGCGCGCCGTGTATATGCCACGCATGCGCTCAATAGTCTCATCTGGGCTGGCTAATCCTTCCATGGCGGCAAACTGAATGGCCGTGAACTGGCCACTGTCCGTAGCTGTCTTCACCTTCCTGAGGGCAGAGATCAGTTGTTCATGGCCATAGGCAAAAGCAACACGCCACCCTGTCATATTGAGAGGTTTAGAGAGCGAATAAAGCTCGATACAGCATTCCTTTGCTCCCTCTACCTGCAAAATACTCGGGGCGACAAAGCCGTCAAACGTAATCTCCGCATAGGCATTGTCATGGCAAATGACAATATTGTGCTGCTTGGCGAAGGCCACCGCCTCTCTAAAGAACGCGATATCAGCCACAGCAGAGGTGGGGTTATTGGGGTAGTTCAAGTACATGAGGCGGGCACGACGTAAAACATCCGCCGGGATGGCCGAAAAGTCCGGTAAATAGCTGTTTTTTTCCAATAGCGGCATGCGGTATGGCTCTGCGCCCGCTAAAACCGCAGACATAAAGTAGACTGGGTAAGCTGGGTCCGGCACTAGGACTACGTCCCCCGGGTTCGCTACTGCCAGGGCGAAATGGGCGATGCCTTCCTTTGAGCCAATGAGCCCCACTAGTTCCCGATCGGCATGGATATCAAGCGCGAAGCGTCTTTTTAAGTACGCCGCCGCACTGGCCCGAAAAGCGGGGTCACCATCATATTCGGGATACTGATGGGTTGACGGTTTGTGCTTGATGGTGTCTACCAAGGCATCCACGATGAAATCCGGCGTCGGGACATCGGGGTCGCCCACGCCAAGGTTAATGAGGTCGACACCCTTCGCCTTGGCCTCCCACTTCAGTCTGTCTATTTCCGCGAACAAGTACTTCGGCATGCTGGTTATGCGATCTGCGATTTGCATTTTGACCTCCTTGTGTTTATGGGTTTAGTGAGGGTCGACCACGCCGCTCATGCGGATGATCCCGAGGTGGCCGCAACACTGCGCTGTGTCTCTAGGTTCTCGGCCACATAATTATACAGTCCCTGCAAAAAATCATTCAACTGCTCAGCACCAATACCATCTACGGTTGGCTCGCACCTGCCGCTACAGCCATCTACCACCCCAACAGCACAGAGTTGCTCAAGCAACAACCGCTCCTCCTGCGGAGTGGGAACGAAATTTACGCCTGCCAAGAGCGACAAGGCGGCTACTAGGGTATAGGCTCCCCAGTTGCTGACCCCGGCGGCGAGCACCACCTCTGCCTCTGTCGCCGCTCTTATGGACTTCCCATCCGGGGCCACTGCCACGCTTTTCGCCAGAGCCCCGCAGCCCAGTTCATTGCCACCGTCGCCGATGGCCACTGTAAAGACCCCCTGTATTTTGGCGTAGTTAAAGGCCCTATCCAGCAGCGGGACATGTGCCGATATCGAATGGCCGCGCATATTGCGGCACTCCCCGTCAGAACCTTGGCCCGGGTACTCTATCGCGACGAAGACATCGCACCGTAGTTCATCCAGTAGTTGTTCTTCTACCTGCCCTGGGGGCTTTAACACCACAGGGCACGTGAGCCCTAAAAATCGCTGCGAACACTCTAAGGCTTGACTGCCGGCTGCCGGAGACAGTAAGACTACTTCCTGCCCAGTTCCTAGGAGCGCCCTAGCCAGAAAAACAGCCCCCAAGGGGCCGTCACTTTCTACCGCCTGGGCTTCTGGGATGAAGAATCCTGTAGCAATGGCAACGCGCTTGGTCTGCTCTAACCGGCGCGCCACGCGCTCGAGGCTACCTGCCCTTAGTAGACCCGCAAACCCGCGCCGGCTTGGGTCAAAGCGCAAGTAGCACTCTAAATCCGCCCACACGGCGACCACCTCAATTCTCTCCTCATAAAGCTCGCAAACGCTCCAACAACTTCTCCCGGTTAGGCGCAACGACTGGGTCACCATCGACCAAGACAACATAAGTAGAGGCACATTCCCCACAGCATCCGATACATGTAGCTACCAGGATAGTATCAGCTGGGCACTGCTCCTCCAGAAAACCCTTCAAGCTACTATCCACGGCTTCAAGGGTGAGTTGGCAGATCACTATCTCCACTAAGATCCCTTCCTTTCCGTAACGCTGCATTTGCGTTAAGATGTAGCTAGTACTTGGTGAAAAAACGCTTGCCTAGAGGAGGAATCACATGGAAATGCGACGTCTTGATCGCGCTGTCGAAAAGAAAGTAGCCCTAGAGTATTTACAGGAGGCCCAAGTAGGCTACCTAGCCCTAGCAGAGGACAATGTCCCCTACATAGTGCCACTAAACTTTGTCTTGCTTGAGAACAGTGTTTATTTTCATTGTGCCCCACAGGGGCGAAAAATTGACATCCTGCGGAAGAATCCCCTTTGTTCCTTCGCCATTTCTTTTCTTGATGGCATCAGTGGCGGCAGTGCTGCCTGTGAATACGGCGCGTTCTACCGTAGCACCCTAATCACCGGAGTGGCACGCTTTGTGGAAGAACCTAGCGAAAAGTTCCTCGCTCTTACCGCCCTCACCGCAAAACACGCCTTGGGGGAATTTGCGCCTGTTTCCCACACGGGGATGGCTAGGACTACGGTCATCGCCATCGACATTATGAGTGTCAGCGGCAAAGCTAGACGGGCCCGGTAGTGGGGTCCCCTATATAGACAACTCTATCCTTGCCTGCCTCCTTAGCACGATACATGGCGGCATCTGCGGCGCGGATGAGTTCATCAACAGTATTGGCGTCGTAGGGAAAGGTGGCCACGCCTACACTCGTCGTCACCGGTATGATGACATCTCCCCACTGCGGCCTTGTTTGCCGCACAGTGTTCAAAATACGGGCGGCTATAGTACGGGCTTCGTCAACACCGGTGCTTGGCAGCGCCACCACAAATTCGTCGCCTCCATAGCGAGCAACCAAGTCCCCTAGGCGGACGTTAGTCCTTAGCGCCTCCGCTAAGCTACAGATGTGGTCATCGCCGGCCAAGTGGCCGAACCGGTCGTTTATTTGCTTGAGACAGTCTGAATCGAGCAAAAGCAGGGAAACCTCACGGTCATAGACCTTGGCCTGTTCTAGCATATTCGCTAGGGCCTCGTGGAGCGAGCGAGCGTTAGCTAAGCCCGTCATGCCGTCAGTCATGGCCATGGCGACCGTCTGCTCGTAAAGCTGCGCGTTATCAATGGCCATGGCTGCTTGGCTGGCAATAATAGACAGCAGCCGCACATGGTCGTCTGAATAGGCATTAGGATTATAGCTCTGGGCGGAGATTGCCCCGATGACCTTTTGATCAAACACCACCGGCACGACCAATACTGACTGAACAACGGTGTCAATATTGCCTAGCATCGTTACCCCCGGAATAAGACGGGCATCCGCATGGTAGAGCACGGGCTGGCGCGTCTTGACGGCACGCGAGGTAGGGCCATCATTGAGCATATACCTCATAGGAGCCACTCTAGCCCCCTGGTCGAAGATATAGCGGAGGTCGATTTCTAACTTGTCACCATCATACAACGCCACAAAGAAGGCCTCGGCGTCCATGGCTTGACGCACTTCGCGATACATGGAACTAAATAGGTCCTCAAGTCCTAAATTCGACGAAAAGCGTCGCCCCAGCTCATTGAGCAGCGACATATGCTCTGCTGACACTCGCAGTGATTCCATAGCTCTATTGTTGAGCAGGGCAATGCGCAGACCCTTGGCGAGAGTGGACAAGGTCGCCAAAGTGGCCTTGTACTTGCGCCGCGGGCCTTTAACCGCAACGGCAATCAAACCCCTGTCCTCCTGAACGGCGAAAGAGACCAGCAAGACATTGTGCCCCGCCTCATAAAAATAGTCTTGCTCCAAATGACTGCGGGCACTAATACTCCGCGATGAAATGTTCTGGGGCCACAGAGTTGCTACCGCCCGCTCAAAACGCTCCCCGCTTTCAAACCAGATGCCTACTCCCGTTCCGCGCACAACCTCCATGGCATGTTGTGCGGCCGTGGCGACCACTGCCGAGGCATCGGGTTGCGACATAATTATCTCGCTGGCCGAGACCAGTCGCCGCGCCTGCCGTAGCGCAATCTGCAGCCGCGAAATTTTCAAACGGTGCTTGCCGCTTTCCTTGATGGCCATGCCCATGACCCACCAACCATAATAGATGGTGGCCCCTACAGCGAGGAGCAATACCGCTAGGGAAACGGTTAGTTCAGGGGCATACCACAGGAAAGCCCCTGCCACAGACAAGCAGAGTGCCAACAGAGCTCCGAAACTTAAGTACGCCCACCGTCTTCCTACAGTCATCGCCATCATCCTCCATGCCACATCAACATGGGTATTCTGCAGAGACCCCTCATATCCCTTTCTGGTTGGGTAATAATTTTGCTTTATTACATATTTTTTGGATTCATTCTGTCCGAGTTACGTCCGCACCCAGAAGCTGCAGTTTGGCATCGAATCGTTCATAACCCCGGTCCATATGTTCAATACCCTCAACCTCTGTTGTCCCGGCGGCGACTAGACCGGCCATGACCAAAGACGCACTCGCTCGCAGGTCCGTGCCACGCACCTGGGCCCCGGTCAACTGAGAGACCCCTTCAATAAAGGCGGTGCGCCCCTCAATGCGCACTTTGGCCCCCATCTTCGCCAGCTCCTCAAGATGCTTGAATCTATCCTCCCAGATAGTCTCGGTAACTAAGCTGGTACCCTCGGCCATGGTCAAGAGCGTGCTCATCGGGGCCTGAAAATCGGTAAAGAAACCGGGATAAGGCAAGGTTTTGACATTGACCGCGGTTGGACGCCGCGGGCCGATAAGACGAACGCTATCTTCCGCAGGCAGAATTACTGCCCCGGTCTCCCTTAATTTGGCTATGACCGCCCCTAGATGCAACGGGATGATATTGTGCAGGGTCACATCGCCGCCCGTGAGAGTCGCGGCAATCATTAGGGTGGCGGCTTCACTTTGGTCGGGGATAATGGCATGCTGGCAACCGTGTAGTTTCGTTACCCCCTGAATGCGTATGGTCTCGGTGCCCGCACCATACACCTTTGCGCCCATCGCGTTTAACATATTGGCGAGGTCAATAATCCACGGCGCAGGGTAAGCGTTGACAATCAAAGTCTGCCCTTCTGCGAGCACCGCGCCCAGCATAATATTTATTGTCGCCCCGACGCTGGCCACATCAAGATAGATGGTGGTTCCCTTTAATCCGGTGGAGGTAGCTTTAATGTGGCCATGCTCAATGCTCGTGGTTGCCCCTAGGGCACACAAGCCCTTGACATGCTGATCGATGGGTCGCGGCCCAATGTCATCGCCGCCGGGCAGCGCTACGTCTGCGGCACCGAAACGAGCCAGCATTACTCCAAGCAAGTAATATGAAGCGCGCAACTTCCTCACTAAGGCCGGGGCGGGAACCCCAGGTCGGAAACCATGCGGATCGATGGTCGCAACCCCACCCGCAAAAGAAACAGTGGCCCCTAATCCCCGTAAAATATCACAAAAAACCCGCACATCGCTTAAGTCAGGTAGGTTTTCAATAACCACCGGGCTATCGGCCAAAAGCGCGGCAGGGATAGCCGCGAGCGCTACATATTTAGACCCGTTAACGGGCACTTCACCCTTTAAACGTGTTCCGCCTCTTACCAATATCGAGCCCATGCACTCACCCTCGCTTACATCTATACCCCCAATTATCGTTCTAGTTGCTTAGCTTGTCAATGTGATGCCGCGCCCTTTGATCCGCCAAAACCACGGGAGTGTTGAAGTCAATAGGTAGGTCTGCTATACTGAAACAGACACGAGGGGAGTAGCTAGTAATGCATGGGTCGTCATCACGCGCCTTGGCGCCGGCTCTGCACAAGGTACGACTTTGTAGCGAGACCTCTGTCCTATATGGGGCAGAGGTCTTTTTGTCTGCCTAGATTGATGATGGGAGGTTCTACATGAGCGACCAAGCTATCGCCATATTAGTTTTCGGTCTGACCTATCTTCTTCTTATTCTAAACAGAGAGCGTTCTCTCTACTTCGTTTGGGGGGCATCGCTACTCCTATTACTGCTCGGCATTATCTCCCTGCCGCAGGCGTGGCAAGCCCTCAATTGGAATGTCTTGGGGCTATTCTTCGGCACCATGATTTTAGCCGAGCTGTTTGTGGCCTCCGGGGCTCCGGCCTATATGGCCACCCGCATGGTCAACGCCTCGGGCAGCGCGGCGCTCTCACTTCTCGCCATTGTGATTTTTTCCGGCCTCCTGTCCGCGGTCGTAGAGAATGTGGCCACCGTCTTCATTGTCGCCCCTTTGGCCTTAGAAACAGCGCGCAAAGTCAAGGCCTCGCCGGTGCCGGTGCTCATCTCGGTGGCGATTGCCGCGAACATGCAGGGGGTGGCCACCATGATCGGCGATTCCCCGAGCATCTTGTTGGCCACTGCTGCCAATTTGACCTTTCTTGACTTCTTCTGGGTGAACGGCAGACCCGGCATATTCTTCGCCGTCCAAATTGGCTTTGTCGTGGCTATGGTCATTGTCTATAAATTATTGCGTAATACCAAGGGCACCGCGAGCAAGAATGCTTTGCCCGTGGTCCATTCCTGGACGCCGTCACTTCTTATCCTCCTGCTCGTGGTGACCTTGTCTGGCTCTTCCTTTGTGCCCGGTCGCGTTGACTTCTTGCCCGGGATAATCGCCGTGACCATAGGTCTCATCGCCCTCCTCTGGAACCACAGCACCGATTTATTCGCCATGGAGTTGTCAAGACTTGACTGGCAGACTTTCTTTTTATTAGCGGGACTCTTTGTCTTAATCAGCAGCCTTACCGTGACCGGAGTAATCACCGAAATAGCCACTCTGATGACCGCCGTGGCCGGCGACTCCTTACTCATCGCCTTCTTACTCATAGTTGTTGTGTCGGTGGCAGTCTCGGCCTTGGTAGACAATATCCCATATACCATCGCCATGCTGCCGGTGGCTCAACTTCTTGCCGAGCGCATGGATGTGAACCCTCTGCTCTTTATGTTTGCCTTCGTCCTCAGCACCAGCCTCGGGGGCAATATCACTCCCATCGGTGCTTCGGCCAACGTCGTGGCGGTCGGCATGCTCAGGCGCGAAGGGTACAATGTTTCCTTTGGTGAATTTATGAAAATTGGCCTCCCGACGACAATAGTGGCAGTCACCATCGGAGCGGCCTTCCTTTGGTTTATCTGGCTATAAACTGCTCGTCAGGCATGAGCGGGCTACTGGTATCAATATGTCCCCAGATACTCTCCTCCACCTGACCTTCCACCAAGAACTGTACGGCGGCTATTTCTGGAAGCTCGGTCAGAGAGGCTATTACCGAGTATACCAGCATCAGTTCGTTCGCCGTACCCCCACCAAAATTCTCTTTGACCTCGCGGGAAAAGTCGACATAGGCAATTCTGCCTTGGACAAAAAACGAAAGAAGCCGGGTCCCCTGCGGCAGTGTGGGCCACAGATTCTGGGTTCTTGGTCCCTTGATGAGTTCCTCGATTATAGTTTCGCCAGTTAGCACTCCTTTCTGCGCCCTTTTTTCGCCGACCACCTCTGTAGCCTCGCGATTAGCAAAGTAGAGCCAGTACCGAGGAGAACCTGTCCCCACGGCGGGCGTGTAAAAGAAGGCCCAATACAGCCCTGCGCCAACAAACAATAAAACCGCAACGGTGATGACCATAGTATAAAAATAGGACTGCCCCCGCAAGATATACACCCCCCCTCTGGGAGTATATCCGGCGGGGGCATAGTCTATGTCTATTTAGGGGGAGTCTCATTCCCCGCGCTTAATCTCAAAGAATCGCACCAGCATGCCCGTAGAGGTGATTTCGGCCTCAGTATTGACGCTGACCGTTATTTGGGGGAACAGCTGCCCCCAGCGCGGCTCAAGCCTCGCCCAAACATCTGGTTGTTGCCGCCTAATCATGTCGCCAATGCCTAGGGCATCGGCCTTCTGCTCCTGTAAAAAGGACATGACGGCGATAACCTGGCGGTTAACCTCTTGCTCTATATTTTGGGCAATGGGTTCAAGACCCCTGTCCCGCAGGATGTAACTGCCGCTTACTTCGCGCACAATGGCTTTCACTCGCGGCAAGATCTCGACCTCTACTTTATCCCCCTCAATCTTAATCTCAAACCGCGCTTGAAAGTTGGCGATAGCTATGCCCATAATGCTTTTTGGATCAGCCGGATTAGTGATATTCAGACTACCCATTTTGGTTGTTCCGGTCAGCAGAACGAAGGTCTGAACAAGGTACTGGTCAAAGTCCGCCACCCATCTGTCACGGCGGAAGACGGCGAGGCGGCGCACAAAAACTTCCCGCAACTGTTCATTGGCCAAGCCTAGGCCGACTTCCGGTTTTTCATCACCAGCCTGTAGGCGCAGGGGGGTAAGCTCCAGAATGGGTGCTGTGATTTCGCTCCCCAGACCTCCAAGGACATTGCGTACATTATGAATCGTGGTGGGGCGGCCCAGCGGTGCTTCGGCAAGATTGTCGAGCAAGTCCGCTATGTCTTGCCCTGGGGCGTGCCCGATGCCGGAGCGAGCGGTTAAAATCTCCTCTGCCGTTCCTTGCGCCACAAATATGGGTACGGAGCCGCGGATGGTGCTCCTCCCCTGCAGAGCGGCGATTTGGCCATTTAGACCGCTCTTGGCTAATTCCTCCCCAAAAAGTATAAAGCCCAAGTGCAAGAAGAAAGGCTGCCGGCGGATATGCCCTTGCAGCAAAATCAGAGCCTCCGTAAAGGACCCGGCCTCCACCGTCATGACTCGCAGCCTGCTTCCGTCACCTCCCTCACCTCCCAAGCCGGCCCGCGGCGGCGAAGTCATAAACGACATTCTCACTGTATGGGGATAGCTCCCGACGTCAAAACCAAGGCCTGCGATTGAGGCTAAGTCCGTGATTTCTTGCTGGTCCCAACAGCCAACCAGCAGTAGGCTAATCATCAACACTAGGCCCCATTTGGCGTAGGTCATACTCTCACTCCTCGCGCCGACTAACCCTCACCCAGAGGGCTAGTGCCGGCAGTATGAAATAAAAGGACATAAAGAAAGTATTGTCCACCCGGCCGATGGAGGCCACCAACTCAAAAATATTCCGTGGCCGGGTGGCGATGAACATGAACACTCCTCCCAATAAGAGGGTGCGGTAGGGCTGCTTAAAACCCTGCCATACGCCGGCTAGGCTCTCCGAAACCATAATGAATGCGGCCCCTACCTTAAAATAGGAAGCGACCACCCATAGCGGATACATGAACATCTCTACCCCCTCAAGAAAGAACCCCGGCAGCGCCACTTGGATGAGTATGGCTGTGGGATAGAGGTAGCTCTCGGTGACCCCGCGGCCCAAGACTCCTACGGTCATCATGGTGAGAAAGGCCAGTGAAAACCCCGCTGCCCCCACCGCCGCGGCAAAGTAACCCCCCATACCGAGGCGCTTGCGCGCATACACGCCGATGAACAGGGCGAAGAGCACCCCCTCCATAGCCCAGGGCAGGCAAAACATGGCGGCATGAGCTATGAGAGCGGGGGGCGCGTCAATAAGTGGACGCAATTGATCAATCCTTACTAGCGGCAGCATCCCCACCAGAAGACCAACCAGTCCCAATATGCTGAACATGGCCAGAGCTTCTATGGTACGCACGAAGACCTCAAGGCCATGCCATCCAACCCGCATGACTAATATGAGCAGGGCGAAACAGAGCACGATGGGAGGAGTGCGGGGCATGGCCATTTCGTGAAATACCAGGCCCGCCTGCCCAAGCAACAACCCCCCCAGCCACATCCAAACAAAGGCAAAGTACATGAGAAAAATGCGCCCCACGAACGGCCCGAGCCATGCCTTGACTGCCTGTCCCCAATTAGGCGCCGTGGCGGAACCCGCTACATAGGTAGCCATGTAGACCCAGGGCAGTGCTATGAAAAAGGCGAGGAGCACGGCGACCCAGCCAGAGGCACCGGCGAGGGGGACGACGACCCCCGCCACCGGGAAAAATACCGTGCCGATGGTGACGACGAACAAGGCGAGCGTGGACTGCGCTAGGCCAACTCTGACCTTACTCATAGTCAAGGCGCCTTTCATTCTGCGGCGAAAGAAATTTTTGCCTCTTAGCATGCCACAACTTCGGTACCCCTATGAAGATATCCAGCTCCCCCTCCAAATTAAACGGCGCGACAGGAAACATGTAGGGGTAGCCAAAGGACCGTATGGCGGTAACGGTGATCAGCATAAAGATGAGCGCCCAGACGACACCATAAATGCCGAGCAGGCTGCCGGCGATCAGCACCGGGTACTTGAGAAGTCTGAGGACAGAAATGAAGGTAATGGAGGGTTGCGTAAAGATAGCAAGGCCGGTGAGGGCGGCAATAATGACCAAGGCGGGGCTCACTAAGCCTGCCTGTACTGCTGCCTGCCCGAGGATAATACCGCCGACAATGCCTAAGGCTTGGCCGATGCGGGTAGGCATCCTGGTACTGGCCTCGACAATGAGGTCGAAAGCTAAGATGAGCACAAAAATTTCTACTACCGTAGGGAGCGGCACCCCTTCCCGCCCAGACTGAATGGAGTTAAAGAGCGGCGTGGGGAGGATGCCGTGGTGAAACGATACTAGCGCTAACCACGTTCCGGGGAGGAAGACGCTAATCATTAGCCCCACCATCCGAATAAAACGAAAAAAGGTAGCGGAGAGAGGCCGGTCAAAGTAATCCTCAGAAGCCTGCAAAAATTCAGGCGCAAAAGTAGGGGCGATGAGCGCGCTCCCGTCACCCTCAGCCATGACGGCAATGCGCCCTTCCATTAGAGCCGCTACCACCCGCACCGGGATTTCCGTTGATCTGAGGGTCGGGAACACCGAGTGGGGCTCATCATCTAAAAAATCGGTCAGATAATTTATGCCGTAGGTGAAGTCTATGTCGATGCGCTGGATACGCTTTTCCATCTCCGCGACAAGTATGGGCTGCGCCACCTCTGCCAAGTAGATAATGGCGACCGTGGTGCGAGAACGACGGCCGACCATCAATTGCTTGATCTTCAGGTCGGGCGACCCGACCCGCCGGCGCAAAATGGCGAGATTCTTTCCGAGGCTCTCGCTAAAACTCTCATGCGGACCAATCAAAATATCTTCTTGGATGGCACGCTCTATCGGGCGCTGCTCCAGTTCGAGGAGGGGCAGGAGCAGAGCCTCTGCCTCACCTGCGAGGAGGACGGCCACTGTCCCGGCGGACAAAGCGCAGGCCACCTGGTATATATCACCTTCGGCCTTGTACTCAGGCACATGGACCACCTGCTCTGCTATATGCAGGATGCCTTGTGCCCCGCCGTGTCTTTGCAGAGGTTCAATAATCGACTCACTAATGAGGGCTAGATTAGTGAGGTTGGCAAAGTAGAGCACCGCACAGGGTGCTCCATCGCTCATCTTAATCGTCCGTTCCTTTAAGTCAGCGGAGGCTGAGAGCACCGCCCTGAGAGCGTCGCAGTCCTGCTTAAGATTGCCGCTGAATTGGCCCTTCTCGATGTCTGCCTTTGTTAGCTCCCTTACAGGCACAGGTTTTCGCATCTTGCGTGTGGTTTTCTGCATACACCCCACCCACCCTCTGATATATATTTCTCCGCTGGGACAAAGTGTATACTTCGCCATCCTCCAGCTGTGGTCTTAACCTAGGTGATATTTTTCACGAATAAATGTTACTCTTTTCACTTGCACTCATTCGCTTCTCTGCTCGACTCTTATTAAAGTCTTAATTATTAGTTAATATATTTAACCCAAATTGTGATATATTTATCGTAAGCGAGTTCCCCTAGCCATAGGAGGTGCTGTATGCGCTATTTTCATTCCGTGCGTCTAGACCACGAACGCTGCAAGGGGTGCACCAACTGTATCAAGCGTTGTCCCACCGAGGCCATCAGGGTGCGTGACGGCAAGGCAGTGATTATTGAGGAGAGATGCATCGACTGCGGCGAATGCATTCGCACCTGCCCGAACAATGCCAAGACGGCATTCGGGGACGGTCTTGCTGTGCTTACTGCTTACGACTACCGCATTGCTTTGCCCGCACCTTCTCTCTTTGGGCAGTTCAAGCACGGCACTTCACCCGGACAAATTATCGCGGCCCTCCACCTGGCTGGCTTCGACGATGTCTACGAGGTAGCCGAGGCTGCGGACTACCTTACCTGTGTTGTGCGCAATTTCTTAAGCGAGCAACCTTTTCAAACGTGGATTTCCTCAAGCTGCCCAGCCGTGGTGCGCCTCATTCAAGTGCGTTTTCCAGAGCTCTTGACCCATTTATTGCCGCTAGATACCCCTATGGAGCTCGCTGCACAACTGGCCAAGGCAAGGGCTGCCGCCACATTGCCAAAACAAAAATTGCGCGTGGGTGCCTTCTTTATCACCCCCTGCCCAGCCAAGACCACTGCCGTGTACCAACCGGAAGGCAACAACTCCCACGTGGATGGCACTATCTCTATTGCCGAGATCTACGGACCATTGTTGCACCTCCTGCCCAACGGCGACTCCCTCGCGCCCGTTAAAGCCAGTCGACATGGCCTGGGCTGGGCACTTCCGGGGGGAGAGGGCTTGGCCGTGGCCGAACGTGCACAACTTTGTGTAGCGGGCATCCATGAGGTGTGCGTCTTGCTGGAGGAACTAGAGCAGGGACGCCTCGAGGGCGTGCACTATATCGAGGCGCAGTCCTGCCCGGGTGGCTGCCTAGGTGGGCCGTTGACCGTGGCCAATAGTTTTGTCGCGCAAGCCAGGCTGCGCACGCTCATGCAGGACATGACCCCCAATATAGTGGTCGAGTGTGGCCACATCTCGTCCCTGGCACATCTCGCCCACACCATCAAGCCAAGGCCTATCTTGCCTTTGGACAGCGATGTTTCGGCCGCCATACGCCGCATGGAGCAGCTAGAAAAGATCCTAAGCACCCTCCCCGAACTGGATTGCGGAGCTTGCGGAGCACCAAACTGTCGAGCGCTGGCCGAGGACATTGTGCGCGGACTCGCCAATGAAACGGACTGCGTCATTAAACTTCGGGAAAGGGTCAAGAAACTGGCGGAAGAGATGGTTGATTTATCGACAAAATTACCCCCCGCCATGGGTAGAGGAGGACCAAACTATGCCTAGATTAGAAGAAATCATTCAACATCTTGAGCTCGCGATTTTAACCCCGCTCAAAACAGGCATGACGGAAATTCGCGAGGCCTGTGTCTCCGATCTCTTGAGCAATGTCATGGCCACCTGCCCGGGTCATTGCCTGTGGATTACGGTACAGTGCCATGCCAATGTAGTGGGGGTGGCATCCCTGCTCGATGTGCAAGCCGTAATTTTGGTCGGTGGCCCTAAACCAGATCAGGCGGTGTTGCGCAAGGCTACGGAAGTTGGCGTCACGCTCCTAGAAAGCCGCGACTCGGCCTTTAATCTGTGCGGCAAGCTTTATAACCTCGGTGTTCGCGGCGTGCTGCGGGGCCAGTCCTAGCATTTATAGCAAAAAACAAGCGGAGGTGCGTCATGAAGTCACTGAATGAACTTAAGTCTTTGCGCGAACGCCTCGAAAAAGGCCAACAATTAGCGGAAAAACCACTCCGAACAATCATCATCGGCATGGGCACTTGTGGCATTGCCGCCGGAGCACGGGGCGTGCTCCTCGCCATCATGGACGAACTTGCCGCGAAGAACCTCTCTGACACCGCGGTCACTCAGACAAGCTGCATCGGCATGTGCGAGAAGGAACCCCTCGTAGAAGTGGTCGTGGAAGGAAAATCCACTCTCTATGCTTACGTCAACGGCGAAAAGGCCCGACGCATTGTGCTAAGTCACATTATTAACGGCGAGCCGGTGACCGAGTGGTCTGTCGAGCGCGCCCTAGGAGGCCGAGTATGATAGAAGCCCCAAATAAACGCTCTGCCCAAATCGATGTTTTTGTTGGACAGCCGGGTGGGATGCTCAAGGCCCTTCATGCCCTCCAGAGTCAGTCCGAAGCAAATTTTCTCTCCCCAGCCGACATTAAGCTCGTCGCTTCCAAATTTGGTGTACCGGTAGCCAAGGTATGGGGGACGGTGACTTTCTACTCCCTCTTTGCCACCACTCCGCGGGGACGACACATCATTCGCGTTTGCGAAAATGCCCCCTGTCATGTGGTGGGAGCCAGCGATATTCTGGCCGCATTGGAGCAGCACCTAAAAATTCGCGCCGGAGGTACCACCACAGATGGTCTTTTTACTCTCGAAGCCACCAGTTGTCTGGGCGTCTGCGGTGTCGCCCCGGCGATCATGATCGACAGCACTGTTTATGGCAATCTCACCAAGGAACAACTCCCTGCTTTGTTGGCAGAGTACCGACAGGAGGCCCAGGCATGAAATACTACCGCGCCCATGTACTCATCTGTAGTGGTTCAAACTGCGCCATTAAGGGTTGCCAGACCATCAAGGACGCCTTGGTCGCGGTGCTTAACAAACACGAACTGCAATCAGAAATAAAGGTTGTGGACACCGGCTGCCTTGGGTGGTGTGAACAGGGTCCTTCGATGGTTATCTACCCAGAGGGTGTGATGTATAGTCGGCTAAAAAACAGTGATATGGATGAAATTGTGACCGAGCATTTGCTAAAAGGCAGATTTGTGCATCGCCTCATGACCCAGAGTACCGATACTCTCGGACTCGCTTCTCCCCTCAACATGACACCCTTCTTTCAAAAGCAAAGGCGCGTAGTCCTCAAGAACTGTGGGCTCATTAACCCCGAACGCTTGGAAGATTACATCCATGCCGGAGGATACACTGCTCTAGCCACCGCACTTGACAAGTACGCACCCGAAGAAATCATCGCCATGGTCCTGGATGCGGGTCTCCGCGGCAGGGGCGGCGCGGGTTTTTTAACCGGAAAGAAATGGTCCTACACAAAGGCTGCCTTGGGGGAGCCAAAGTACCTAATCTGCAATGCCGATGAAGGAGAACCGGGGACCTTCAAGGACCGCCTAATCCTCGAAGGCGACCCGCATCTCATTGTAGAAGGCATGGCTATTGCTGCCTATGCCATCGGCGCGAGCAAAGGCATCATCTATGTTCGTGGCGAGTACGACCTCAGCATCAAGCGCATGGAACAGGCTGTCTTGCAGGCGCGAGAAAATGGCATCTTGGGAGAAGGGGTGCTCGGTAGCGGCTTTAATTTTGACATTGAGGTGTGTGCCGGCGCAGGTGCCTATGTCTGCGGAGAAGAAACCGCACTCATTGAGTCCATCGAAGGCAACCGCGGCGAACCGCGCTTTAAGCCTCCCTACCCGGCAGAGAAGGGGCTTTGGGGGCTCCCCACCTGCGTCAACAACGTGGAGACCTTAGCCAACATCCCGGCCATCATTGAAAACTCGCCCACATGGTATCGCAGCCTAGGCACCGAGAACTCCCCCGGCACCAAGGTCTTTACCTTAACTGGCAACATCACCAATAGCGGCCTCATTGAGGTTCCCATGGGCATTACCTTAAGAGAAATTATCTACGATATTGGCGGAGGCATACCCCAGGGTCGCCGCTTTAAGATGGCGCAGACGGGAGGCACTTCCGGCGGTTGTCTGGCTGAGGAACACCTTGACCTCCCCATGGATTACGACTCTCTCGCTAGCCACGGCTCATCTCTCGGGAGCGGCGCCTTGCTCATCATGGATGACAGCCACTGCATTCTTGACCTCACCCACTGCTTCCTTAAGTTCTTCGTCCATGAGTCCTGCGGCAAGTGTACGCCCTGTCGCGAGGGCACGCCTGCCCTCTACAAACTAATCGGCAAGATGACTGCCGGACAGGGCAACCAAGATGACCTAGAGCTCATCCACCGCCTGGCGCGCACAATGCAAGACAGCTCTCTCTGTGCCCTAGGTCAGACTGCCCCTGTGCCCGTTCTCTCTGCGTTTAGGCATTTCTGGCCCGAAGTAGAGGCTCATATGACTGGCAACTGCCTCGCTCACAAGTGTTTTTCTGGAAGGGGGAGCAAGCATGACCATTGAACTCACTATCAACGAGCGCATAGTGTGCGTCGCCGAGGGCAGCACTGTTCTTGACGCCTGCGCCAAGGCTGGGGTCAAAATACCCACACTCTGTTATCATCCCGACCAGCAAATTAAGGCCAACTGCCGTATCTGCTTGGTAGAAGTATCCGGACAACGAAGCTTGCAGCCGGCCTGTGCCTACCCAGCTCAGTCGGGCATGGCTGTGTACACCTCTACGCCGCGCGTGCGGGAGGCGAGAAAGACAATCTTGGAACTGATGCTGGCCAGCCATCCCCGCGCCTGCCTGGAATGCCCCCGCAATTTAAAGTGCGAGCTCCAGCTGTTGGCCAACGAACTAAACATCAGCGAGTCCCCCTTCCCGCGGTATGAGCGGCAGGTACCTGCTGACCTGAGCACTCCTTCACTCAAGCGCGTGCCGGAAAAGTGCATCAACTGCCGGCGCTGTGTGCATGCCTGCCTAGTTACGCAGGGCATCGGCATCCTCTACACCTCGGAGCGCGGCCAAGAAACGGTGGTGCAGACGGTAGGCAGGGAGCCGCTAGGCGACCTCTCCTGCGTGTTATGTGGCCAATGCTTACAGGTCTGCCCCGTCGGTGCGATAACCGAGATAGATGACACCGATAAAGTATGGGCCGCCCTAGCCGACCCAAAAAAGCATACGCTCGTGCAAGTGGCCCCCGCTATTCGCGTCGCCCTCGGCGAAGAATTTGGCCAAGACCCGGGCGGCATCGTCACCGGGAAGCTAGTCAGCGCTCTTCGCATGCTCGGCTTTGATAAGGTCTTCGACACTGACTTTACCGCCGACTTGACCATAATCGAAGAAGGGCACGAATTCCTCGAGCGACTCAAGGAAGGGGAGAGCTTACCCCTCATCACCAGCTGTAGCCCCGGCTGGATTAAGTTTGCCGAACACAACTTCCCTAATTTATTAAGACACTTATCCACCTGTAAATCCCCCCAGCAGATGTTCGGCGCCCTAGCCAAGACCTACTATGCCCAAAGCAGCGGACACAACCCCAGAGACATCTATGTAGTGTCTGTCATGCCCTGTACTGCCAAAAAGTTTGAAGCCAGGCGGCCCGAAATGCAGGATAGTGTTTACCCCGACGTCGACGTCGTGCTGACCACAAGAGAACTAGCCCGCATGTTAAAACAAGCGGGCATTGTATGGGAAGCCCTCGCGGAGGAGGCTTTCGACACGCCGCTAGGCATATCGACAGGGGCCGGGGTCATATTCGGGGCCACGGGTGGCGTGATGGAAGCGGCTCTCCGCACCGTCTATGAGGTGGTCACCGGCGAGGAGCTAGGCAGACTAGACTTTACCGCGGTGCGCGGTATGGAAGGCATCAAAGAGGCGGACATCGAGGTAGGTAAACAGGCTATTCGCGTCGGGGTGGCCCACGGGCTACAAAACGCCCGCCTTCTGATGGAACAAGTGGAACGGGGGGAATCGCCCTATCACTTTATTGAAATCATGTGTTGCCCCGGCGGCTGCATCGGTGGTGGCGGGCAACCCATCCCCACCACTAATGCCATCCGCCAAAAACGCATTGCCGCGACCTATCTAGCCGATGAATCTATGGTACTGCGGAAGTCTCATCAGAACCCTGCTGTCACTACCCTCTACGAGGAATTTCTTAAACGCCCTTTGGGGCTTAGGTCGCACGAATTGCTCCACACCCATTACACGCCCCGCACTAAGTAACCTCTTCACGCTATGGGTCTGTCACTGGGCATGGGCAGACAGCGAGAGAAGGTCAGGCGGGACACGTAGCTGTGGTGCACATTTAGGTACTTGGCCACTTCCGAAACAGGGACCGAATTCTCAAGCACGGCACAGGCGATGAGGTGGCGCCTGGCCTCGACCACCTTCGGCGCGCGCCCCTTGCCGCGCATGATGTCTAAAGAAACGCCGGTGACCTCCCGTATGTGGGCGGCGATGGCGTCAAGCAGTACCGGCAAGGAGCGCGTGTGGCTAACCTGAGGGGCGACTGTTTCGCGTTTAAAGACCTGCCCTAGCTCTTCATAGCTCACCATCTTCTTTAACTCGGCAAGATAGAGGCGCAAGGCTTCGCGGCGATCGGGACTGAGGAGCGCGAACACCGAGTCGCAGTCGACAAAGGAATAGTTGTCCCCACCTAGGTACGCGGATTGGCTGGTCCAGCGCGCTAAATTCGGGTGCTGGCAGTGCCCAAAGCGCACCGGCAATTGATGAAGATAGGTGATTAGGGTGAGCAGCCTCCTATCGGCGTGACAGGCAGTCCGCTCATATGGTGGAACATTGATTTCGCCACTACGGGGCCAGCGACTGGGCCAAGAGGCAGACTGGCAGTTTAACAAAAGAGAAACAGCTTTGTCGCATCCCACGCTGTCACTTTCGAGGACGAGATGAATCTGCGATTCTAACAAGACATAGGCATAGACACGAAAGCCGACAACCGCCCTATTTACTGCCAACACATTGACCAATTCTTGTTTGAGGCGGTTTGAAGTCAGTGCCATGCCCTGTTGCTCGCCCGACAACACCAAGTAGTAAACAGCCTGCCCCTTCACCAATATCCCTCCACGCTGAACTTTAGGATATGAGTTACACGCCATGAATCCTCATTCCTGCAGTGAAGTTTCTTCGGTGACTAAAAACTTTTCCCTATCTTTCGACAAACATAACATATTTTGGCGAGGTAGGTCGAAATTTCGTTATTCGCCGGCAGTCGGTCGGCGTTTGAGCTTGCTGAGCAGGTCTTTGGCCTCCCGACGCCGCTCCTCCTCTAATGACTTATTCGCAATAATGCAGAACTCCAAGACCATGCCTTCCCTTACCGGCGGTAAGTATTCTAGCGGGAACGGAGTTTCTATCTCTCTGCCGCCTACCAAGAGGACGGCGATATCGCCGGCGATGCGGTCTACAACGGCCACAATCTTCATACGCATCTCCCTTATCGCGTTCTTCGCTGTGTTTTTATGGAGAATTTCGCTCCGTCGGTACGAAGCACCACTGTCCCGTGCACATCGGTGCGGTAGATGTCCGCCCCACTTTCGCGCAGTCGAGCGAGCACAGGTTCTGCTGGATGCCCATAAGGATTCCCCTGGCCAACGGAAATGATGGCCACCTGCGGGCGCACCATCTGCAAGAAGCCCCTCGTGCTGGAGGTGCTGCTGCCGTGGTGTCCTACCTTAAGAATTTGCGCGGCGATTCCACCTGCCGCTACGAGGTCCCTTTCTGCCCTTTCTTCCATGTCTCCCGTAAGCAGTAATGACACCTGTTCTGCTGTGACTAATGCTACTACCGAGCCATCGTTCAAACCATCATAGGCCTGGCGTGGACCAATGACCCTAAGCGTAACCCCCGCTGCAAGTTCGACAACTTGAGCATTCGGAGTTTCAAAAGGAATTTTTTTGTCATCTACCAGCCTGAGGTAGTTTAGAAATGTTTGCGAGGTATGTACTTGCCCTGAGTCGATAATGCGCCGCACGGGAAAGCTGGCCATGACAGCAGCAAGCCCGCCGATATGGTCGGCATGGGGGTGCGTCGCGATCAGAAGGTCAATCGACTTAACCCCCTCTGCCCTGAGATAGGCTACCACGCGTTCGCCCATCTCCCTCTCCCCGGCATCAATCAGCACATTCATCTTCCCAGCCTGTAGCAAGATACTATCACCCTGACCAACGTCAATGAAATGAGCGGTGAGTATGGGCTGGGGGATAGCTCGACTCTGGCAGGCCACGAGAAACATCACCAAAACAAGGGCCAACAAACCCAGCAGTAGCCGCCTGCGGTTCATCGCGCACCCCCCATCGCCTTTATTTCAACATAGCTTCATACCAAAAAAATACCAATAATACCACCGAAATTTATAAAAAACACCAGGATAGCCCTGGTGTTAATTTCTTATGGTGTCCGAGGTGGGACTTGAACCCACATGGTCTCCCATACGCCCCTCAAACGTACGCGTCTGCCAGTTCCGCCACTCGGACATTGTACTATGAAACAAGGAGTGGTGCCGAAGGTGGGATTTGAACCCACACGAGCGTAATGCTCACTGCGCCCTGAACGCAGCGCGTCTGCCAGTTCCACCACTTCGGCATTTACCGCCGATACTTATCTTACAAGCAATCCTCTCTGGTGTCAAGGACAAAATATTAGGTGACTTGAATCACATTTCCCCGTTGACAGTGACCGCATCGCTATCTGGCGTATAGTCCACGATAAATGTTGTAGACCCGTAACACGCGCCACACATAGTGGCGCGTCTCAGGAAAAGGTATCTGAGCGATATCGTCAATTTGACCAGACCATGTTTTTTCATGCAACCAATTGCGCACATTACCACGCCCGCCATTGTAAGCGGCCAAAACCACAGCCAATCGGCCGTCAAATTGGTCATGAAGGTTTCTTAAGTACCAAGTACCCAATTTGACATTGATGGCTGGGTCAAAGAGTTGCTCTTCGTTAAAACCATGCCTGCCGATTTGCTCGGCAACCCAATGTCCTGTTGCCGGCATAATCTGCATCAGGCCCCGTGCGCCCTTAGGGGAAAGCGCATTTTTGCGAAAGCTGCTTTCTACTCTAATAACCGCGGCCACAAGCAAGGGGTCAAGCCCGTTAACTCTCGCGTTTTCCTCGATAATCTCCCGATAAGCATACGGATAGACCAGCTGCCACAGCGTCGGAGCCAAGAAGACTGCGCCGACCACCAGAATCAAGATGCTTACCAGGAACATTGTATAGCGCTGCACGCCTAGTTTCCGCCTCCGCAAATGTTTCTGTAATAACCCTGTACTTGCGCTTTGGTCGCTTCGATAGAGGTGTCAGTATCGACCACTCGGTGTGCCTTTTTTACTTTCTCGGCCAGGGGCATCTGCGCCGCAATGCGCGCCATCGCCTCGTCCCGCGTAAAACCACGCGCCATCACGCGCCGCAGCTGTTTTTCATACGAGCAGAAGACGACCCAGACCTCATCCACCAGGGAATCTAGTCCCGCTTCTATCAACAGTGGCACTTCAAAGACAACTGCGCAGTGGCCGAACGCCTTTAACGCCAAGTATTTGTCCCACATGTCGTTCCATATGGCCTGATGGGTAAAGCCCTCAAGCGCTATACGCTCGGCGCGATCTTTAAAGACAATGGCGCCTAGCTTGGCCCTGTCAATTGACCCATCTTGGCACAATATACTGCTGCCAAAATGCACTACTACTTCGTTATAGACCGACCCACCTTTTTTCATCAACTCTCGGGCCACTCTGTCTGCATCTACCACCGCCACGCCAATCTCCGCCAACATGCGGGCAACTGTTGTCTTACCCGCGCCAATGCCTCCGGTGAGACCGATCAGTATAGTCATGCTCTCTCCCGTTCCTCTCAAACCCTCTCACCTTGCCATGCGCCAACATCCCAAAACAATTAACATAACCCCGGGTAACATGGTGAGCACTTTCTCCGAAACAACCTGGCTCAACTTCGCACCAAAGCTGATGCCTATGCTGAGCGCCACAATTTTAGAGACACCTACGTATAAAGAACTCATGACCGGAGCTAGCCCCGCCATTCCCGCTCCCACCCCCGCCCCAAGAGAGTCAAGGGCTAGGGCCAAACCCAAGACGATGGCTTCCCGAATGCTGATTTCACCGGAATGGTCATGGTCAGCAAGGAGTGGGTCTCGCCATACCTCGACCACTTTAAGACCCCACTGACCGCTCGGTGCCTTGTCATTTTTTTTAGGAGGAAAGAGCAGCAGTAACCCCAACATCACGAGAAGGGAAGCCCCTATGTTCTCTGCAAGTCCAGCTACGGTCGCTCTGCGCAAAGCCTCGCCCAGTGACATTGATACATACATGACGCAGGCTGAGGTCAAGCCAACGAGACAAACCAAACTGACGGGTATCTTCACCTTGCGAAGTCCAAGCGTAGAGCCGGCAATTAAGCCGTCAAGACTAACAATGAGGGCCAATACTAGGGTGGCCATTAAATCTACTCTCCTCGCCCAAGAATACCTTACATTCTATGGACTAAGGAAGGTGGCTGTGCCTTTAGATTTGGCAATGCGGGCAAAGATGCGTACTCCTCCCGGCGACCACAAGGCGCAAAAGAGGTGTATCACACAGCCGGCAAAGGCCATCTGTACGCCCGTAAACTTTAAGCTCTGTTTGGAAGTTGCCCCGCAACCCTGAACCATCTACATAATCCCGCACCGATGTGCCGCGCAGCTCTATGGCCCTCGTCAAAAGAGCCTGCAAGGCAAAGTGCAATGCGGCTAGTTCTCGCGGCGTTAGTGTAGATGCCACCCGCTCGGGATGTATGCCAGCGGCAAAAAGCGCCTCATCAGCATAGATATTGCCTATCCCAGCTACTATGTGCTGGTTAAGGAGCACGGCCTTTATCTTGCCCCGCCTAAGGCTGAGCATTGTGCCCAATTGCTCGACCGTAAACTCCGGAGACAAGGGCTCCACACCCAGCCTGTCAATCCCAGCCACCCGCCCTATCTCGCCATCGGGGGCCAAGAACCAGGCACCGAACTGACGCGTGTCAGTGTAGCGCAGCTCTTTGTCCGGGGAGAATTCTAGCACCACGTGGGTATGGGCGGGGCGTGGGACATCGCTCGCACAGAACCTTAACTGACCGGTCATACGCAGGTGCACCACCAAAGTATAGCCCCGGGACAGCTTAAAAATGAGGTACTTCCCCCGGCGCCCTATTTCCCTGATGGTCCGCCCCTTTAGTTGGGCCATAAAATCATCTGCGGCCATATTCTTCACTAATTTAGGAAGAGTAACTTGGCAACCCTCGATTGTTAGTCCTTGGAGATAAGACGTAAGGCTTTGGCGAATGGTCTCAACTTCAGGCAGCTCAGGCATCTTGCCCTCCCTTAGTGCCAGATTTCAAGGGGCTAAGGTCGTACCAATTGACCCCTACCTTAAAATCTACCGCCAGGTGCACGCTGAGAGTGAGCGCTGTCTCCATTCCCTCGCGCACTAAGGGCTGTAGGATGCTAAGCTCTTCTTCCGTAGTTTCAAAAACAAGCTCATCGTGCACAGACAGTATCATGTGCGAGAGCAAGGCATTTTGCTTTAGGCTATGCTGAATTGACACCATGGCAATCTTAATTAAATCGGCCGCAGTACCCTGTATTGGCGTATTCATAGCAGTGCGCTCGGCAAAAGACCGCAGTGTAAAATTCTTGCTGTTGATGTCTGGAAGAAAACGCCGCCGATTAAGAAGCGTCGTCACAAAGCCTGTCGAGCGAGCCTCCGCGATGGTGCGCTCAATATATTCTTTCACGCCATGGTATCGCCGAAAGTAATTATCAATATACTCACGTGCTTCCGCCCTAGTAACCTTGATATCCTTAGACAAGCCGTAGTCACTGATGCCATAGACTATGCCAAAGTTAACGGCCTTAGCCCTCGCTCGCATACCGGGCGTCACCTCTTCTAGGCTGACGCCAAATACTTCAGCGGCGGTGCGGCGGTGAATGTCCTCTTCTTGCCTAAAGGCCTCGAGCAAGATCACATCTTGCGACAAATGCGCCAAGATACGCAGTTCGACTTGTGAATAATCAGCGGTCAAGATACGGGTATAACCCGGGCCTGGCGTAAAAGCCCTGCGGATTAAGCGCCCCTCAGGCAGTCGCATAGGAATATTTTGCAAATTAGGCTCGGTGCTGCTGAGGCGCCCGGTGACGGCAACTGTTTGGTTGTAGGTGGTATGGATTTTGCCGTTAGGAGTTATGACCTTTTGCAGCCCTTCAAAGTAAGTAGACTGCAATTTGGCGAGGGTGCGAAAATCTAAAATCTTACTTACCAAAGGGTGCTGATCAGCCAAAATCTCTAGCACTTCGGCATCGGTAGAATAACCGGTCTTGGTCTTTTTCTGCACCGGCAAACCTAGCTTTTCAAACAGAATAAACCCTAATTGCTTGGGAGAGCTGATGTTAAACTCCTCTCCCGCTAAAGCATAAATCTCCCGTACGATTACTTGCAGCCGCGCCTCGGTTTCCGCAGCCATCGTTTTTAACACATCTTTGTCTACGGCGACGCCCAAAACTTCCATGTCGGCCAAAACGCGGCTTAAAGGCAGCTCTACCTCTTGGTAAAGTTGCCAAAGATTTTTCTCAACAAGTTGCTCGGCCAACACTTGCTGTAGCTTAAGCAGGGCCAAGGCCTCGGCCGGACCTTCTTCCACTGTCTTCCCCAAATAACTTTCAGCGAGTTCTCTGACCGGGTAGCCTGCCTTGGTTGGGTCAAGCAAGTACGCGGCGAGCTCCACGTCGAATACATCCGGCCCGAAATCAATGCCCCTCTTTAAAAACTCAAGCAAAAGCTCTTTGTAGCCGCTCACTACCCATTTGCAGCGCACATCGGCCCAAAAACCCACTACTTCTTCAGGGAGAAGGCCCTCTTTAGCCTCAATAACAATAAAATTCTCTTTCGTGGCCAAGATGTACTTAGTGGGCGTGGGCTTCAAAAAAGCAACCGGGGAGGCGTATGAAGTTAGGCTCTGGAAAAACACGGCGGGGTCTTCAGTGTTTTTCACCATACCCTTCGTTTCGGAGATGGCCTGGTTAGAATCAGAAAATTCTACTTTTTTCTGCGCTTCTATTTTTGCGGCCAGGCTGTTCAGCTCTAAATCGCGGTAAAAACGGGACAGCCGTGGAATATCTGGCTGCAGGGGTGTATAGCAGGCGAAATCAACGTCCAGGGGGATATCTCTCACAATAGTAGCGAGAAACTTACTGAGAAACGCATCGTCCCGCCCAACCGAAAGCAGCTCTAACAGCCTTGCCTTGCTGATGCTAGATAAATTATCATACACGCCTTCAACGCTCTTAAACTCCTGCACCAAGGCCAGCGCAGTCTTCTCCCCGACGCCTTTGACCCCTTTAATATTATCTGACGCGTCTCCCATAAAAGCTTTGAGGTCAATGAGTTGCCGAGGATGCAGACCGTATTTATCGAGCACCTCTTTCTCACCGACCAGCTCCGTATCTGTCACGCCTCGCTTGGTCAAGAGAACCTTGATGCGTGGGCTGATTAATTGCAGGCTGTCGCGGTCGCTGGTAACAATGACGCTGTCGATGCCTGCGCTTTCTGCCAAGCGCGTCAGTGTGCCAATGACATCATCTGCCTCGTGCCCATCAACTTCAAAAATGCTCACTCCGTAAGCGAGGAGCATTTCTTTTATAAAATCTATTTGCAGGCGCAGCTCGTCAGGAATTTTGTCGCGCTGAGCCTTGTACTCAGGGTATCGCTCTAACCTAACGGTTGGTTTACCGCGGTCGAATGAGGCCACAATATAGTCCGGTTTGTGCTGGTCCATGAGCTTTTGGAGCATGAGCGCAAAGCCATACACCGCATTAGTTGGCCGCCCGTCTTTGGTAGATAACGCGGCGTCTATAGCATAAAACGCCCGAAAAGCCAACGCATGTCCATCGAGTAAAAACAACCGCGGCATAATCTCACCATCCTACATCTTCACTACAGCTAGTATACTACAAACACCCCCGCCCATGGGCGGGCTGTGGCCCCGCAAGTTGCTAGGCACTCCTAGTTAGCCTTGGAAATTGCCCTGTGACGAAGCTCCTAGGTTGCCCGACAAGTGCATTGGCAACAGATGCTTTTCCCGCCTAGGATCAAGCTAGGGAGTGTGCGATCGCTTTCTAGATAGAGCTTCTTCGACGCAGTCAATGCTATCGAATATTCTCTCTAGTGCCTGATGTAAGCGCTCCTGTTCCGGGTACGAATTACAGTCATAGTGCTCCCCGAGACACCCCGTGGCAAGTCTGAAGTAGTCAACAAGTTTATGCCTGCCCATGCCGACTAGAACAGATAGGTGTCCTCTGTCGCTGTTCAGGTTGACACTTATACGATCTACTGAAAAGATAATATCGTAGTTGCCAAAGGCATATCCGTCGTACTCGTATCTCTTGATGTCAGTATCGCGTCTCTCGCCGATCAGAGTTACAAAACCACTAATGACTCTGAGCAGTTCAATCCCGTTCATACCCTCACCTCACTCATCTCTTAATAAGTTTAGTCCCATTCACCACAAAGTGATCTCCATTTTGTAGATCGTCGAGACAACTCCACTCCCCGTTGTGAAATACGCTGTTGCTGCCCCACCCGTCAGGCCAATTGCTCCGCCAATGGCCGCGCCAGCGGCAACATGCCGCCAACTTACCCCACGTCCGTCGCTCGCCCGCAACGAGTAAATCGCTCCGGCTATCCCGCCGGCCACTGCTCCTACGAGGCCAG